>JAEEGG010022548.1_pt1 | contig 12383 bp, 8 predicted proteins | sample 9134161 | NCBI WGS metagenome assembly JAEEGG01 (sample SAMN16246543, study PRJNA631951) | gut metagenome | biome: gut microbiome; feature: rumen; material: CR-attached | host: Bos | place: Iran: Karaj | collected 2018-10
CTTTACATTACCTATCTTGTTTACAAGGCTGCCGTGCTTCACTCCCTCAACTACAGCGATGCAGTAATTCTCTTTAACCGTACAGGAAGCCTGCGCGGTTGTATGAGCCGCTTTGCAGACCTTGGACCTGCTGCACACGAAAACAGCATGTACATAGATAAAATCCGCGCCTTCCTTGCTTACGAACCGCGCATTAAGTTGGAGGAAGGTCAGAAGGTTCCTGAAGGAAACGGCGAGCTTGTGCTTGACCACGTAAGCTTTAAGTACAACGAAAAGAGCCGCACTGTTCTTGATGATATCTGCCTTACCGTCAAGCCTGGCGAACACATTGCTATTGTAGGCTACAACGGGGCTGGAAAGACAACCCTCATCAAGCTGCTCATGCGCCTTTATGATCCTAGCAACGGAAGCATTAAGTATCACGGCCAGGATGTTAAGGATTTTATGCCGTCCGACTATCATAAAAAGATAGGCGTAGTTTTCCAGGACTTTCAGATGTTTGGTGCAAGCCTTGCAGAAAATGTTGTAATGGATGATTTGAGCCATGACGAGCTTGAGCAGGCTTCCGGTAAAATAACAGGCGCCCTTGAAGAAGCAGGCTTTGGACCTAAGCTTGCAAAACTTCCGGATGGACTTTTTACACAGGTTACCACAGAGTTTGATAAAAAGGGTGTAGATTTTTCCGGCGGTGAAAGTCAGAAGGTTGCTATTTCGCGTGCCTTTTATAAGAACGCAGACATTCTTATTATGGACGAGCCTTCGAGCGCGCTTGACCCTATTGCAGAATACGAGCTTAACAAGGCCATGCAGACCGCCGCAAAGGGAAAAACTGTATTTTATATTTCGCACCGTCTTTCTACAACACGCGATGCAGACCGCATTATAATGCTGGAGGAAGGGCGGATTATAGAAGAAGGCACCCACAAGCAGCTTCTGGCACGTAACGGTAAATACGCACAGATGTGGAATGCCCAGGCAGGAAAATATGTCGCTCAACTGTAACGAAATAAATCTTATTCTCGATGAGCTGGATCTTACAGGCGCATTTGTTCAGGAAATTGTACAGCCCGGCTTTAATATGCTGGCTCTCTACACCTACAAGGAAGGAACTGCACGCACAGTTTTAGTATGCACAGCCCAGGGCGCAACCAGACTAAACGAAACACGTCGTAAAATTACAAAAAACGACAAGCCTCTGCGCTTTATGGAATTTTTACGGGCTCACATAAAAGGCTGCCGAATCAATTCCTGTGCCCAGATTGGTCTTGAACGAATTGTTAAGCTTGAACTTAGCCGCACCGTAGAAGAAAATACAAAAAGCAATAATCAGAGGTATGTTCATATTTCGCTGGTGAAAAAACCGGTGGCCCCGCAGGATGCCGCACAGTCAGATTCAGAGCCTGCCGAAGTAATTGAAAACTACACGCTTTATCTTAAGCTCTGGAGCAATGCAGCAAATGTAATTTTGTGCGACAGTGAAAATACAATTTTGGAAAGTATGTTCCGCCGCCCGGAACGTCATGAGGTAAAGGGAGAAAAGTTTATACCACCTGAGCCTAAGGTTCAGGATGATACCGCCGGATCTCAGACCACCTACCCTGTACGCGAGTGGCAGCAGGATGAAGAACACCGGACCTTTAATTCATACATAGACTGGTGGTACGGAGAACAGGCTTCGGAGCTTTCTAAAACCTCTCTTTTAGAAAAGGCAGAAAAATGGTATAACACCCGCCGTTCCAAAATGCAGAGCCGTCTTGAAAACCTTAAAAATAAACAGAACGATTTTGAAAACGCAGAACAGCTTAAGCATCAGGGAGATCTGGTTTTGAGCTATGCTCATCTTATAAAACCGGACTCACGCTTTTTGGAATGCGAAGATTACGAAACCGGAAGCACCCTGCGCATTTTGATTGACCCAAAAAAATCTGCACAGGAAAATGCACAGGAATATTATAAAAACTATAAAAAGGCTTTGTCGGGCAAAGAAGAACTTGCCAATGATATAGAAATTGCAAAAAAGCAGATTGAAAAGCTGGACGCCCTTTACACAGAAATAAAGAATGAACAAAACCCTGTAAAAATTGAACAGCTTTTGCGCCGTGATTCTGCGCCCGAGCAGAAAAAAAAGAAGCAGCATCCCGGTCTGGATTACACCGATAACGGCTGGTACATTCTTGTTGGTCGCGATGCAAACGAAAACGACGAGCTTTTGCGCCACCATGTAAGGGGCGACGACTTATGGATGCATGTGCGCGACTTTCCGGGCGGCTATGTTTTTATAAAAAGTCAGAAAGGCAAAACTGTGCCGCTGGAAATTTTGATTGACGCCGCAAACCTTGCAGTGCACTATTCCAAGGCACGCACCAACTCAAAAGTGGACCTTTACTACACACACGTAAAATACCTCCGCCGTGCCAAAAACGGACCAAAGGGTCTTGTAATTCCAACTCAGGAAAAAAATCTTTGCATCACGCCGGACAAGAAAGTGATTTCGAAACTGGAAATGAGTAAAAATTAATAGTAAAGTCGTAGATTGCTATAACTTTTTCTTCAAATTCTATATAATATCAATATGTCAACTTATAAGTACGAAACTCATCTACATACAAATCAAGGAAGTGCCTGCGGACGCGCCGGAGGCCAGGAATATATTGAACCTTTTTTTAAAGCCGGCTATTCCGGCATTTTTGTAACTGATCATTTTTTTGGCGGAAACACCTGCGTTTCCAAAGAAGGCAACTGGATTGACCGCATAGATCAATATTGCAGTGGCTATGAAGCAGCACTTGAAAAGGCAAAAGCTTTTAACAAAGAAAACGGACTTCTTGGTACCGACCGTGAGTTCAAGGTATTTTTTGGAATTGAGCAGACCTTTGATGGCGACGATTATCTTATCTATGGTCTGGACAAGCACTGGCTTTATGATCATCCGGAAATAGAACACTGGAGACATCAGGAGCTTTTTGAAGCCGTAGACCGCGAAGGCGGACTTATGATTCAGGCACATCCTTTCAGGCTCCGTGGTTATATTAGGGCAATTCACCTGCATCCTAGAGATGTTCATGGAGTAGAAATATATAATGCAGGCAACCGTGCTTTTGAAAACGACCTTGCAGAGCATTATGCAAGAGAATACGATTTTCCTATGACAAGCGGCAGCGATATTCACTGGGTTGAATTTATCCCACCTGCCCCGGACAAGCTTAATATTGGCGGCATGGCCTTTGAAACTCCTCTCAAGGATGTTTATGACTATGTAGAACGAATTAAACGAAAAGAAGGAGTAATCTTAAGATGAGTAAATATCTTTGTCTCTCTTTTGATGATGGTCCTAATCTTCCCGGCGACAACACAATGAACGACATGCTGGATATTCTGCAAAAGCACCAGATACCGGCTTCGTTCTTTTTAATTGGGAATAAAATCACACAGGAAAATAAAAAGGTAATTCTGCGCGCAGTTGAGCTTGGCTGCGATATTCAAAATCATTCGTGGTCGCATCCTTTTATGGCCCAGATGACGGTAGAGCAGATTAAAGAAGAATATCAAAAATGTGACGACGTCATAACAGACCTTGTTGGTGTACGCCCGACCTTTTTCCGCCCGCCATATATAAATGTTTCAGACACAATGTACCAGAATATAAAGGTTCCATTTATCTGTGGCTGTGGCTGCAATGACTGGGAGCCCGACAAAAATGCAGATTTCCGGTACGAGCACATGATGCAGGCCGCCACCAATGGAGTAATTTTTTTGCTCCACGTAATGGAAGGCAACAAGGCAACACTGGAGGCTGTAGACCGCATAGTGCCGGAGCTCAAGGCCCAGGGCTACGAGTTTGTAAACCTGCCGGAGCTTTTTGAAAAGTGCGGAGTGGACCCGCACAAGGACCACGCGCTCTGGTCGGTTGCGCAATAGGAGCAAATTATGGACAAAACAGTTTACATCATAGGACACAAAAATCCCGATACCGATGCCGTAGTTTCGGCTGTAGGCTACGCAAGACTCAAAAATCTTTTGGGAATGCCACAGTACAAAGCAGCCCGCGCCGGACACTTAAACCCGCAGACTGCCTATATTTTCAAAAAGTTTGATGTACCGCGCCCTGAATACCTGCCCGACCTTGTTCCAAAGGTAAAGTACTTTATGCAGTACAATGTAGAAACCGTTACCGAAGATGTTTCTGTATGGGAATCCATTGCCCGCATGGAAAAATCCGAAAACCGCGTAATGCCCGTTGTAGACAAGAACGGACACTATCTTTCACTTTTGCATTATTCAGGCTTTGCAAAGGGCGTACTCACAATTCTAAATCCCGAAAAAAAGCACCGTTTTTCTACAACCATAAATCTAATCCAAAAAACTCTAAACGCCCAGCCAATCATAATTGCAGACGACGCCGATAAAAATTTTAAAGCTTCTATACACGTTGGCTCTTCAAGTCCTGCTACCTTTGTACGCCGCCTTGATTCACACGCCAGCGAAGATATAGTTGTAATTGCTTCGGACCGCGAAGACATTCACCGCATGTGTATTGAACACAAGGTAAAACTGCTCATTACAACCTCGGGCCATGTTATAAACAAGGAGCTGCGGGAGCTTGCAGAAAAAAACGGAGTGAGCGTAATTGTAAGTCCTTATTCAACCTCGCCTACTTCCATGCTCATTGCCTACTCCATGCCGGTTAGCGTAATGGGTGACACAGAAATAAAAACCGTGCATACAAACGATACTGTTTCCAAAATCAAAGAGCTTTTATCAGAGGCCCACTGCAAGTATCTGCCCGTTGTAGATGATGACAACAAGGTCATTGGAATGATAAGCGAGCACGACCTTATGAAGGAGCCGAACATAGAAGTAATTCTGGTAGACCATAATGAACTGTCGCAGGCCGTAGAAGGAATTGAACACTACACCATCCAGGAGGTTGTAGACCATCACCGAATCGGCGCCATTCCTACAAAGAACCCGATTACCTTTATAAACCGCCCGGTTGGTTCTACCGCAACTCAGATTGCAAACCTGTACCGCGAATATAAAATTCCAATTCCAAAGGATATTGCACCGCTGCTTTTGTGCGGAATCCTTTCGGACACGCTGATCCTTCAGTCTGCCACAACCACCGATGTAGACCGCGAAACTGCAGAATATCTTTCTAATATTTCTGACCAGGACATCAAACAGCTTGGCAACGAAATCCTTATTGCCGGCAGCAACATCAATGGCCGCGACGCCGGAGAGCTTGTACGCCAGGACCTCAAGGAATACACCGAAGGCAAAGTAACCTACACCGTAAGCCAGATAGAGGTTGGCAGCACCAAAGAAGTTCTGGAACGCAAAGCCGACTTCCTAAAAGAGCTGGAAATCGAAGCCCGCAGCCGCAAAGCCCTCTTTTCATGCCTGCTTGTTACCGACATCACAACCTTGTCCAGCGTCCTCTTAATGTCCTGCGACCCTAAATTTGACCAGTTCATCACCTTCCCAAAACAGGAAGAAAACACCTACTTTTTGCAAGGCATAGTCTCCCGCAAAAAGCAGCTCATCCCGCTCATTACCGAGCAGGTGGTGAATTATTGTAAGTAAGGCTACAGTCCTATACAGAAAACAAATGATTATGTTATAATTGAATTCATGGATGCCACATCAAAAGTAATAGAATTTGTTTCTTTTTGCATAGAAATGTATGCGCGTGAATACAACATGACCGGAGAAGTGGTTTCTTCTGATTTTGAAAAACGAGGAATTATAGATTATCTTTTTGATAATTATCAGGAATTACATACACAGGGAAAAGAATTTTTGCTGCCACTCTTACATGATTTTATAACTAAGGAAAACCAAAAATGAAATTATATCATGGAAGTCTTGTTACTGTAGAAAAGCCTCTTATTCTTCCTCGAAAAGAAGGACACACATCTGATTTTGGTATTGGCTTTTATACCACCACAGATTACAAGCAGGCAGAACGCTGGGTAAAAATCAGAAAAGGAATAGATACAAATCAAGAAGGCTATGTTTCGGAATATGATGTGCCTGATGATATTCTTTCTATTACAGATTTAAAGATTTTAAAATTTGATTCTGCCTCAGAAGCTTGGCTTGATTTTGTTATTTCAAACAGACGAGATAAAAGTTTTTCACATGACTATGATCTGGTTTATGGCCCAGTAGCAAATGACAGAGTATATACAACAATTAGTTTGTATGAAGATGAATTGCTGGATAAAACTGAGACTTTGGCCAGATTAAAAACCTTTGTTTTGACAGATCAGGTTTTGTTTCATACAGATAAGGCTTTACAATTTCTTCATTTTGTTCGGAGTGTAAAAATATGACAGTTGTAAACCAGAATAATTTACGTTCCATTCTTCCGAGTAAAATTGCTCAAGTTGTTTCCTTGTTAGTCAATGAAAAGCAATATACTCCAAAAGAGGCTTTGCTCAAATTCTATTCCTCAACCGTTTACAAAAACCTTGAAAACGAATCCACAAAATACTGGTGGCTCAGTCCATATCAGTTGTTTGAGGATGTTGTAAAATCGATATGATAAATAAATGATTTGGAGTATAACAAACGAGCACATCGGGGGATGTGCTCGTTTGTTTATTTAGCGGCCTTGTTTATGTTTGTCTAGGAATCCGAAACCTCCGTTTTTCCAACTTCGAACACCATTAGCATTACACGTTGTTGTTTCTCCAGGGTAAATAGGCATATTAGCAACATCTGGAACCCAACCGCAGCTTGCCCACCACCAGTTCTTTGGACCATTTGTATTGGCATCTTCAGGCATTGTGTCAGAGGCGGCCAGGAAGCCTACATAAGCAGTTGTTGTAAGCTTCCAGGTAATCCAGTAGTATTCAGAACCGTCATCATTTCCATTTCCTGTCATAGTTCGAATTTTATTCCATTCTGTTGTATTCCAACTGAACGGGAAGTTTGGAGTACTAACACCTCCGCTAGTCCAGTCACCTCCACGAATACATCTAAAATGATATCCAGTTGGTTTACCCCTATTAGTTAAAATAATAACTGTTTTCATAGCCTGTTCATAAGAGACTTCACTTGAATCTGACTTCGTCGCAGTTGCTTTAATTCTTACCTGATATCCCTTTTTCTCATTATTATTTCCAGCAGTCAAACTGAACTCACCTGAATAATTTTTTGATGTACCAAAAGTAAATGTATGATCTGGTGCAGCTGTTAAATCTTTATTGTTATACCTAAGTTTAACAGTATTTGGATCCGCATCGGCCATTGTAATACCATTATTTGCAACATATTCAGCCAACTGATAAGTAATACTTGCACCAGGAGTCTGGCAGTCAATTTTTGCACCGGCTGTTACAGGCTGAATAACATCAATATCGGTATAACCAGTCGCTGCAGTAATAGGAGTTTTTGTAACTTTTTCTGCAATTATTTCATCTGTTTTCTTAATACGAATAACAGGTGATTCAATTCCTGCTAAGGTTACTGTATAGGTTGTATTATCTTGGTCATTCTCATTACCCATTGAGTTGGTAACAAGTCCTTCCGGAATACTTACTGTATATTCTGCACCTTTTACAGGAATGCGGCCGTCAAAATCAAATTCAAGCATTGTGTTGTTATTTTTTAGCTGTACTTTGCTGGAGTTAATACTCATACTTGCTTCATTAGCTTTCATTGCTTTTAGAGCAGCTGTAAGGGTTGTATTATTTACATCATATTCGTACTTAAGAACAAACTTTTCGGTTAAATCTGCAACACCAGCTTCTGAACATCCAACTGTATTAGATTCGTAATAAGTGCTTATAACAGCATCACCCTTGTAGTTTGTCCATTCATCCTTTGTAAAGAAAGGTGGAGCAAGATACTTAATATTTTCATCTTCCTTCATGGTAAGAACAACATCGCCTTCAATACCTCTGCTAACAGCAGTATTAAAGGTTATCTGTAATTTCTGACCATCCAGTTGTACGTCGGTAATTAAAGGCTTAGAAGTATCAATAGTTATTTGCTCTGCAAATTTTTGAACAGTAGAATCATCTAACGAAACAAAACTTGAAATATCATTTTCATATTTATCTTTAAATGTACCACCCAGAGAATCTACAGTAATCAGACCGTCAACACCACTTTCGGTAAGATATTCAAAGGCAAGCGTTTTTTTACCGGAAATATCAGGAGCAGCTAATTGTCTGCTGGCAGTACCAACCTTTATATTAAGAACAGGATTTGTAATTGTAACTTCATTTCTAAAGGTTAATGTAAATTTAATTGTTTCACCGGCTCCATATCTACCGGTAGGCTTATTTACATTTATAGACTGAAGAATATAACCATTATCTACATTAAAGCTGGTTGCAGAAGCAACATCTTTTCTGTTACCGGCAGCATCCTGCTGATATGCAAAAATAGAATATTCTCCATCGCCCAAAGTAACAGGACCTGTATAATCTGTCCAGGAATTTGCACCCGAAGGATTATAATTTGTTGTATACTTCTTAACCCCAGTTTTTTCGGTGTTATCAAATGCAATTGTTACTGTAGCACTTGATGAATCATAAAAGACCGGAGTTGTTCCACCAAGAGATGGAATTGTAGGACTTACTGTTATTGAAAAATCAGACGGAGTTTTTGTATCAAGCTTTAAGCCACTAATATCTGGATAGGTTGGAGATGTAGTTGTATCAACAATGTTTCCAGCTTTATCTGTTGGACCGTTACTAGGATAGACAATCTCTGAAACACTAAGGTTGTCCGTATTGTCGTTTGCCTGAACTACATAAGTAAACATTACAGTCTTAGGTCCTGTTCGTTTTAATTCTGTAGTATTGTTTCCGGTGCTAAGCTTTAATTTAAGACCTGTTAAAGAATCTTCAAGGACTTCTTCGCTAAAGGTTCCAGAAAAATAAAGCTTTGAACCCAAAGGATAATAGCCGGAACTTGATATTGCTGTTACAGAAGTTAACTCAGGCTTTTTAGTATCTATATAAATTGAACGGTTAGCATTTAAGTTTGAAGAAATAGAACTACCATCGATTGTTTCATAACCCGAGCTATTCCAAACCGGGCTATCTCCGTCATACCATTTATTTCCCTTTGTATCAATTGACTTAACATTTAAAACAACCGGAACGTTAGAAGTATCTTGTGTTGTGTCAGCAGAACCTACAGTATATCTAAAGGTATGTTTTTCTGTTTCTTCTGTTCCAGCAACCAATTGCGCTGTCTTTCCATTATTTAAAGTAATCTCAGGATTTGCAGAACCATCCTTAAATTTTACAGCCTTTGTAAATTCCACATAGATATCTATAACTTCACCCTGTTTATAATATCCATCAGGCTTATCTGTACTTATTCTTAAGAACTGCGCAATTGCACCATTTACATAAAAACTGCTGCTTTTTGTAGTAATATTACCACCAAGATCTTCCAGTTCTGCCTCTATTACAACAGTTGTTTTATCTGGAGGAGTTATATAATCGGTATACCAAGTTCCATCATTATTTCTAGTAACATCTATTGGAGTTTTTGCAGCTGTCTGGTTATCTACCCATACAAGCTTTAAGTCATTAAGGAAGGTTGAATCATCTTGCCAGGTTCCTTCAAGTCTTATTTTATCTGTAATATTATTACTATTATCTCTATTATAAGGTAAAAGTTCTGGAGTTCCTGCTGACAAATCCTTTTCTTCTTTTTGGGTTCCATCCTGTTTTTGGACAATAAGTTTATCTATTGTAAGTTTTGGCTTATCTGTATCTCCGTTTAGTGTGAAAGTTGTAGTTCTAGAAAGTCCATGATTATCTATTGCACAAAGAATAAACGATTGTGCGGTAAGCTTGGCTCCAGAAAAATCAGTTTTTATAATACCTAAATCAGAAAAATTGAAATTAAAGGTAAAGTCCCGTTCAACACCGTTTTTTGTATTTTCCTTGACACCAAGATCATTGTTATTTAATACCCAAATTTTATATCCATTTTCGGTTCCACTTGTGTTAAGATTCCAGGCCTGATCAGAATGTCCGTTAAGATATAAAACCTCATGGGCAGGCTGCATATTCTTTTGCCAGAGAATCATAAGCTTTTCAACGCCACCATCATCTATTGCGCGTCCAGAAATTTCAAAGCTGTCTGTATTCAGCGGAAGTTTATCACTTGAATTTACAACAATATTTGGTGGTGTAACATCGGCTACATCAAGATAACCTCTTACAGGCTCACTTACATTACCATAAATATCTGTACAATGTATTTCTACATAGAATTTTCCAAGTTCTCCAATTGCAAGGGTTGATAATGAATAATATTTTGGATTTGCATCAGCATCAAGATTTTTTACAGTTGTCAAATCTTGTACTATTGTTTCAACAGGAGGAGTTTGACTTTCATCCAGAATAACAGTTTTTATAGCTACAGATTTTAATCCGTCATCATCAAAAGCCTGAGCCAGTAACGCACAGTTTGGATAAATCAGCTTTGTAGTATTTATAGAATCTTCACCAAAGCTCAAAGTAACCCATGGCTTGTCTGCTTCGTTCCAGTATACAAACCATCCCTGAACCTTTGCCTCACAGTTACCGGCAACATCGTAGCTATAGGTTACAATTCTAAGCAGGTGCTTACCTGTTTGTATTGAAACAGGAAGATTTTCTTTCTTAAAATCAAAGCTCCAGTTACGTACACCATCCCCCAAGAATTCACTCTTATAAATTGATGAAGTATAATCTGCTTCGTTTGCAGGCACTGTCTCGGAACTGTCTGAGTCTACATATACAACAAGCCTGTTTAACTGTGTATCTTCTCTTTGGAAACCAGAAATTACAAAATCCTGATTGTACAAGCTGGACAAAACAGAGTTATCTTTAAGAGCAAAAGAATTAAACTGGGCACTTGCAGTTGCATACTGCTTAAAAATATTTGGTTCACTTATGCTTACAGTAGGTGCGCTTACATCTATTGTTACAAAGCGTTCATCCTTAGAGTTTTTACCTTCGTTGTTTCGGCTGTCGTAGCTTTGGGTAATAATTGTAATATCATCACCAGACTGTGTGTTTAAAACTTCTACATTAAGCGAGAAGGTTACCTTGCCGTCTTCAAAAACAGAAGTACCTGCTTCATAAGGCTGCCATTTACCGTTTACAGACATCTGCCAGCCATCTCCTGCCAGGAGTCTGTAAGACTGGTTTGTTTCCTGAATTGTAACAACAACTCTTGCAACATCAATATTATCTGTTGCATAACCTTCTATGGTTATAAGCTGAGGTACATTCTGGGCAACCTCCGGCTTAGTTATTTTTAATACAGGAGGTGTTAAGTCTACTGCCGTACCCAAACCAATTTCGCAGGCAGTATTGAATAAAGTTATAAAACAGAGAATTAAAAATATACTGATATAATTAAATACTTTTTTCATTTTTTACCTCACTGATAATACTTAATTTTTGATAATGTTGAGATTTGCCCATAAGCTCCATAACTATACATTTGAGACCATCCTGTTGAACCTGTTACAGATAAAATTGAATATTCACTGATTATATCGTAAGTAACCCAATAATGATTTGAATTATCTGACTGTAGATAAGAATTTTGATTATACCTTTGGGAGTCTGTGCCACTTACAGCATCTCTTAATGGGAAGCCAGGAATACTCGGCATACCGCCATTAAATGTTCCTCCCTGAATTTGAATCTGATCAGTAACAGTTTCTTCCACATAGACTGGATCTTGTCCCCAACCTGCCGTATTCCTATATCTACTAATATAATGAACAACAGTCTTAAACACCCCTTCATACCCCAAGACTGAGGCAGACATTGTAGAAGCCGCTGTTGGAGCAGTTGCCTGTGCACTTACATAATCCTTTCTTGCAGAATTATATTTACCATCCCCAACAATAATCCATTGATCAATGGAATAAGCAACTGTTGGAGTAGCTGTCATTGTTGATATTGCTTTATCTCCAATGTTACTAATCAAACCATTTTCATCGTAGGTTGTTGTACTTGAAGGAGCATTTGTACCAGAAGTAGCTCCATTGTTTGTTGCATCCGTATATAGCTTAAATTTTACTACAGCACCTGGAGTTTCACAGTCTATTCGAACCTTTGCATAACCAGTTGGAATAAGTTTAGTAGCAGAAGTTGCGCTAGCATTATTATAAGCAGTATTATTATCGTTCCAAGTTAAAATATCTTGTGTAGACACCGAACTAACAACCTGATATCCATTAGCAGGAGCAGAATTTAATTTTGGTTCTTTTGCTCCTATGTTGTGACTATAGCGGTCTACACGAACTACAGGCTGTGCAACCTGCTTGCTCCAGAAGTTATAAGCTGGACTTGCCGTTGTCATTCCTGCATAGAAATTCTTGGCGTTATCTCTAAAGCAGGTTGAAT
>JAEEGG010022549.1_pt1 | contig 12382 bp, 11 predicted proteins | sample 9134161 | NCBI WGS metagenome assembly JAEEGG01 (sample SAMN16246543, study PRJNA631951) | gut metagenome | biome: gut microbiome; feature: rumen; material: CR-attached | host: Bos | place: Iran: Karaj | collected 2018-10
CAGACGGTTGTGCGGCAACACTTCACCGCTGCTAATTTTAAAACACTACAAAAAGACCAAATGAAAACAGATCTCACACGCAGTATTAACCTTAAACCTAACACTATGATACAACTATTAGTATTCTCTATTTAATCCAGGGCCTCCCCGCGATTCCTTTGTAACAGTAAGTCAATGAACGCGCTAGTCGAAGACTGAGTCTCAAAGAACTTTTTGTCTTTCGACACTGCAAAATTAGTGAGATTTATGGAACCATCTTTTAAGAAAAAAACACTTTAGAATGTCGTAATCTGTTCAATCGGATACATCCCAGAAATGCAATCTGTTCAATCGGATGTAAAAACAGATTACGACCGAAAAACACATAAAAAAAAGCACCAGATAGCCTGAGCCATCTGGTGCTAAAATATCTATAAGACTAAAGATTACCTTGTGATATCTTTCATACCTTGATAGATATCGGTAACCAATTTTTGGATTCTGTTGCGGCGTTCATTATCAACATTATATTTATATTCATGTGACTTCCATACCCTTTTGTCAGGCAGGCAACCGTTTTCAATAAACCACTTCTCGCATTCTAAAGCCAACGATTCTGCATAAGATTTATATCGCAATGCTCTCGTTGTCTCATCTTCTTTGATCTTTGGCAGCATACCAGGCATGAGACCTTCTAAATCCTGTAGGAAGTCAGTGTATCCTTTCAGGTTTAATAACTGATCTTTCAGGAAATGATAAGCTATATATACTGCCACCAGATCACGACCTGTATCCAGCAACATCCGTTTAAATGCTTCCTTTAATATTTTACGCAAAGCAAGTTGTCGTTCATAAGTGCCAAACCATTTCTTATCAAAGAACACAAGGTTTACATACTCAAAATCATCATCAGACTCTTGATTAACTTTGCCCGGGTATGTTATATGCACATGAGTATTATCATGAATATCAAACATGGGGCCGTTTACAGTAATATCACCTTCTAAGGTGACTCCAGGTATATCGTTATTCTTCTTTGCCATTATAATTACTTTTCAATCTTCACTTCCTGATTCCCTTTGATTTCATAGAGCGATCCAAACTGCGGATTATTCAGAACTATCTGTGGTATTGGTTCTTTGAAATAACCATCACGTTTCATTTCCTTATATGCACTTTCCCAAGCAGCATTTCCCTGCAGAATTGATTGCATCAAGTATTTTGCGAAGAGTCTCTCACTCAAGGTGTCGAAACCATCAAAAGCTTTAATAATAGCCTCCTTTTTGATTTGTGAAGCTGACAACTCTACTATTCTTTTATCTCTTTCAGCCAACTCGTTCTGGTACGATACCAATTCATACCAGCCTTTCATACCATCAACATGACGGAATAATTCTGGCGTAGTCTGAAGTAGCCGTCGGAGAGTTGCTTTAATATCACTTCCCGGTTTATACTTAATATAGGGTATCACACGCGGATATATATCCCTTAACCTGGCTCTTCCACCAAGTTCCTCAAGAGCCCTTCTGACAGCCTCTTTTTGAGTCGTTTTAGATTGTTTCTTCATACAGTTCGCAAAGGTACAAAAAAAGTGGATCAACACCTGATCAGCGGATCAACAAACGATCATTTTTGATCAATTTTAACAAATTTGAGTCTTTCCTTGAAATTTATGCCAAAAAAATTTGGAATTATCAAAATAAGTTCGTAACTTTGCACCAAGCTTAGAAATAAGTGAGCCAACTCTACGGAGCGAGCATCGCGGGGAGATTTATTTCTCCCCGTTGTTTTTTTCAATAACTCGTTCAAAGAAAAGACGTTTCTTCCCTTTCTCATATAACCAAACTTCCTTTATACGCATATTCTTTAGCTGAAGCCTTGCCATAATAGCCCTTCGTATAAATCTATCCGATGCTCCTTTATTATTATCAATAATGACACGCTCTGACTGTTCTAACCCGTGGGAGAGCATATTACTTATCTTTCGTTTGTTCCATGGTTTTATAAAACCCTCATACTCATAATAGCAATCATCCACTAATAAATCCGGACACTTACGTTCATATTTGGTTCCTATCAGTTTCCCAAATACGACCCTATATTCTTCACTCTTATAATGACAGCTCGTCAATATCTTCACTTGATGTCCCTCTTTTGCGAACAAATTGGCAATAGTCAAGATGGCCTTATAGTCAGGTTTTTCCTTATCAACTCCATTCATAATAAGGACGCACCCACCTCCTTTAAAGGCTTTCATAATAGAGAACAGATCAGATGCAATAATGTTTGTCATATCCAGACTCAATATTAACTGAGTGCAAAGATACAACATTATTCTGATCCCACCAAATTTTTAAAGGATTTTCTTATGCTCTCAATAGAAAATCACTCAAACGCCTTGATGACCTCTTCGTATTTCTTTATCCAATAGGCTCCGCGCTGCTCCTGAAGGCTAAGTAATAGTAACTTATTAAACACTTTACCCTTCGTTTCATCCAACGGTTTTTCAAGATGGATAAGCCAGTAGGTGTTATCGCGTGTGGGTTTATAATCGGAGGTATGTGATGCCATTTCTGCTACCTGTTCACGAGTCTTCAACTGTGGCTTCAAACTGGAGATTCGACATAGCTGAGCTTTCTTCGAATCTTTACCAAGAAAAGCTAAAACATATTCTGTTCCCAGTAATTTTGGCATCGAGAGTATTTTACTGATAGGCAATATATAAGTATGTGTCTTTTCAAACCATTCCCATTGTTCCTCAGAGCCAATTCTGCCAACAAGCACATGATGAGGCTTTTCTGCCTGTATGGCTCCGTTGAAGTCGACAAGAACCATTTCTTTATATGCTTGTCTCACATCGGCATTTTCCAACTCTTCCCTACGTTTCGAAGCTAGTTCAAGATAAGATTTATCCATATCCATCCCAAGATATCTTCTGCCCAACAGTGAAGCAGCAACACCAGTTGTACCACTACCATTAAACGGGTCTAATATCCAATCCCCCTCTTTCGTGGATGCCATAATAATTCTTGCCAGAAGACTTAATGGCTTCTGAGTCGGATGTTTTCCGCAAGATTTCTCCCATTTTGCAACAGCGGGCATACGCCAAACGTCTGTCATCTGCCGGCCATCATTGAGCTGGCGCATCAACTCGTAATTATAGTGATGGTATGCCCGTTTCGATTTCTTGGCCCAGATAATGTATTCAGCGGAATGTTTAAATACACGGTGAGATATATTATCAGGCGGGTCGGTCTTATTCCAAGTCACCACATTCAGTATCTTGAAACCGAGATCAGACAGTTGGGCTGCAACAGAAAAGATATTGTGATGAGTTCCGCTAATCCAGATGGTACCATCATCTTTCAGTTTGTCTTTACATGCAGACAACCATTTCTTATTAAACTCGTCTATATACCCTTGCGATGGAGCTTTGTCCCAATTACCTTTATCTACGCAGACCACTTTTCCGCTACTCACACTAATACCCCCATTACTCAGGAAATAAGGTGGGTCTGCAAAAATCATGTCGAACTTGAAATTGAATGATTCAAGTATTGACACGCAATCACCTTCCACGAGGGTGAAGTCTTTATTAATAGAGTAGTAATATGGATTAATAGAAGCCATTATTCCTTTATCAGATTTATGATATTAAACCACATATTAAGAGTATATTTTGTGAAGCGAGTAGAATCTGGGGTAAGCTTATATTTCTCAATAATATGTTTAACGTCGCCTATATACCATAACCCTTTTTTGCGACATTGGTGAAGTTGTTTTTTTGTTAATATATTTAATTCAACCAACTCGCTCAATGGTGTAGAAAATTGAAACTGTTGACGCTCTTTGGGGGTATAAACATATCCTTGATTTGTTTTTGGGCGATTAGTCACCTTTGTATATTTTGATCTGTTATATAAAACCACATCTCTAACACCATTCTGATATTCTATAATAAGCTTAGGATGATCGCTTTCAATTATCGTTGCAACAGTACATAGAATGTCGTTATAATAAATCTCGTCGCCTTCTTTAAGGTCATCTATTTTTTGAATTTTATCCTGTATTTTCTTTGGTCCGTTATTCTCTTTTATATACGATTGAGACATAGACATTTTACTGCAATTATCAAGATTATCTTCTTCGTCGTCTTGTACATCAATTTTCGTTTTGTCGACATTCTCTTTTCGGTTATGAAGAATGCCTCTGAGATGCCGAACCGTTTTCTCTTTAATTTGTCGTGCCCTTTCACGAGTTAAACCAAAATAATCTCCGATAAACGCTAAGGATTCTTCTTTTCTGTTAATACCATAAAACATCTGTATCATTAGTCGTTCCCTTTTATGCAGGCGACTTAAAAGCCTCTTGACAGAAAACTGAGCTTCGTTTTTGTTTATTGAATCCTCAATTTCATTCGTCTTACTCTCAAATGCATCCATATTGTCAGACAAATGCATCAACGACTTAAGGTTATATGGAAGTCCGTCTATGTATTTGATTCGTTCTAGATCAGAGCTATCATTTATATCAATATCATTAATAGAAGGAGAATAACCATTTTCTTGCTCATAATGGTCTTTAAAGCTCCTCACTTTTCGATATAAGGACAATTGATTCAGAGGCAATCTTATCATATATGGCATACTTGCCATTGCAAATGAAATTGATTGTAGAATCCATGTTTTCGCATAATTTGAGAAACTACGGTACTGCGTATAATCAAAACGCTCTGCTGCCTTAACAAGGCCAACATTACCTTCTTGTATAATATCTTCAAGGGGAGCTCCTTTCCTGCAATAAAGAAGGGCGATATTCGCCACAAGCCGTTGTTGACTCATTATAATCAGATCAAACGCATTTTTGTCTCCATTTCGATATCGCTTGAATAACTCATTCATTTCATCATTTGAATAAATGCGATATTTTGAAATCTGATGCAAATAGGCACGTAATGAGTCACTTAAATCTTCCTCTAAGAATCTGCTGATGTTAAATTTCTGCGGTATCTCAATAGAAGCTATGAGCGGCTCTTTTGTTTCTTTAGCATCCTCGATCTGGAGAGCACCTTCCTTCGCATACCACAATGAAGAACTGTCTTGATACCAAAACGGAATGTTGTCAGTAGAAAACAAAATATCTGCGACATAATATTTGTCTAAATCAAGTACTTTAGCGATATCCCTGATTTTAAGACCATTACTATGTAATAGCAGAATATAGATTCTCTTGACTTCTTCCATGTATCTTAATCCGATGTCCTCATATAATCTATGATTTCCTCACACCAGCCAATTAAGCATTTGGTACGTCGGTCAATAACTGCTTCCCCATATTCTGGATAAAGTAACCTTACAAGTTCTTTACCATCTCTAACCACTTTCCTTTTGGGATATAAGGCTGTTTTGGCAAATAACTGACCTATGAGTTCGTGTTTGATGATTAACTCGTAGATTCTCACTTTCGCACTCTTGGGGTCTATCATAATATCCTCACCCAAAGGTGTCAGTTTCAGGTTCTCATCAATAAGGCCAAGGAAATAGCAAGCATTAGAATAATATGACGCTTGACGCAATTCAAAATTATTAAACGATGCTATATCTTCTAACGTACAATTCATCGTATTTCCGATGAGTTTAAAAGTCCTAATGACTGTAGCAAGCGTATTTGCTTGAGGGAGGAGTTTTTTCATAATTCAAATATCCATTAGGTCGTTTTGAACCAGCATTGTATAATATTTATGTAAGATGGTGTATCTGTCGTTCTTGCTTTTATCAGCAAAATCTACCCCAAGTTTCTTACATAGAATTGGAAAACCACCATTTGCATAACACTCAAACGCTAGATACATCTTATTGCGGTCCGGGTCGTCTTTCGGTCTTTCCCGCAAAATTGATTGATTTCCCTCTTTCAGATAAGCCAAGAAATTAATGATTTCTTTTTCTCTATCTTCAAAATTAATAATCTGAACAGGCTCGGCTTTGTTGACAAAAGGAACATAAGCGTTGTTTGCATAACCGACTAATGCTGATATTACTAAGATTTGATGATAGTCATTGAATACTCTCAAATCTCTCCATAGATATCGCATTTGCTCTTCTTGGTCTTGATTGCGATTAATACGATAGGTGGTATCAATATTGATTGGCATGGCATTTTATTTTATGTAAGTTATACCTTCTTTTTCGTTCTTGAGTAGCTTTGTCTTGGAACATACTTTAGGTTCGACTAAAGCAGCAACCCCTCCATAACTCTTATCATCAGCCATCAGGATTATCTGATTGGCAAAAGAATGGATGTATTTTGCAACGTTCTCCAAGTTCTGACCACTTAATTCAGTAAAGGGAGAGTCTATGAGGAAAGGATAATCATGCGATACTTTCAGTTTATCCGTAGTCCTGTCCTCGTTAGAATAATCCAAAATAGCCTTGGCAAAAGCAAGTGAATTAACTTTGCTCTGCCCCGTTGATTTACCCTCGACAACTTTAAGGACGATTTTTTCATGTATCTCGCTTTCAGAAAGGCCTTCATCTTGCAGTGTCTTCAGTTCTCCACTATTTGTCCATGTATTACACAGTGTGTCATATTTGCTCTTTACGTATGTTACAAGACGATACTTGTCTTTTTTCTCATGTTGACACAAATAGATTCGTCGTCCAATGTCTTCGCTAAGTAACGTATAAGCTTTAGAAAGATAGTCATTGATGCTCAAGAGCGATAATTCACTATTACGTTCGCCTATTTTTTCAATTGCATTTTTGAAAAGATCCAGCAACTCTTGTTGGGCATTTAGGGCTTTAAGTTGTTCCTGATTACCTGATGCGGCTTGTAACTCTGCTTTGGCCTCTTTAAGCCTTTTTTCTGCCCTTCCTTTTTCTCTATTACATCGTTCTTCGTCCTGGGTCAGGCGTCCCTGCAATTGAAGTTGCTCATCACGTTCTTTACCAAGATTTCTTATCGTTTCAGATACATTTGTTACTAATGATTGAGCAATCCCTGCTAATTGGGCCTTAATATTGGCAACTTCATCCTCGTCCTCCTTCATCGCTGTATACGCTTCTTTCAACAACTTACCAGTACGTTTCTTCTCGCCCTCAAACTGATTAGCCATATACAAGAGAGTACTACTAATATTATCCGGAGGAAGTGTTGATAACATATCCGTTAAATGTTTGATAACATCAGTACTCATGTCACAACCACAAATGCATTTGGGACGCTTTAAAATGCTTTTGACAGCTTCAACAGTTAATCCTGCAGGAATATCAACATTTTCTATAGATTGTTTAACGTCACCAACCAATTGATCTGTAACTAATGCATATCCATCTGATAACCTTTTATAGAAGATATCTGTGTTTTGGTCAAAGCTCTTTTTTGCTCGTTCCAAATCTTTCTCTAGACCTTTTCGCTTCTGCTCTAATTCTTCGGCATCTTTCAGTTCCGATAACTTAATAGAGATTTCTTCCAACTTGTTTGCAACTTTTTCTTGGTTTATTCCAATCCCATGAAGACTGATTTCATTCTCTTCAATGGTATCTTCTAATTCTCCAATTTCTTTTTCGAGTTCTTCGGCAGAAACATTACCAGCCTGACGGTTAATTCTCATCTTTTCCTTACGGATATCACCGTTAACATCCTTAATTTCACCAGAACACAACTCGAAAAGTTTCTCATTGGTGACAAGCGAAATAACATTCTTGATAGTTTCAATCGATTGATCTCCAACGATATTGAGCTTTTTCATACGCTCACCATCGAATGTTATTCCTTCTAAAATCGATTTTGGTATTATTCTAGATAGTAATTCCTCTACTATGTCCTTATTTGTTTCCGGTATTGTACGTTCGCCGTTAGCTTCGGTATAGCTTAACTCCACTTTTTCGTTTGAGGTTACTTTATCATTCAATCGCATGAAAGTCTCAGTGCGTTTGATGAAATATTCAGTCCCTTTATTGGTAAAGGATAGTTCCACCCAGCAATCTACAGAATTTGCGTGCCGGTCCACTTCTAACTTATGGTGTAGGGCTGAGTTTAAGGAGTATGGAGTTTCTTCCTTCTCACGCATACTCTTGAAGTTAAAGCCATAAAGCACCCACTGGAAAGAGAAAAGCATCTCTGTTTTTCCGGAACCATTGACACCCATCACCAATGAAATATTCTTTGTGCTTGTTGTGTCAAACTTAATTGTAAGGTCCTTGAAACAACGATAGTTGTGGTATCTAATGTAATTGATCTTCATAGGGCTAATCTTTATCAACAACACTCCTCACAATTTCTTCTAGTTGTGATTTTAATTGCTTATTATTGCCAGTTTCCTGACAAGTCTTAGCATAATTAAGGAACTTCCAAAAGCCCTCCTTTTGGGCTTCAGTAAAATGAAGTTCTTCTAGCACGTCTTCAATCGGGTTCTGATTCATATTCTTGTGGTTCATTTATTATTATATGATAAGTTTTTTCTATGTCACTAAATTTCATTTCATTAGCATCCATATTTAATGCCAACCTATTATATTCTTTAGCTCTGGCCAACTCTATCTTAAGCAGTCCATCGCTCCCATAAGTACCAGCCTCGACTGCGGGCAAGACTACCATATCGTAGATGTAGGCTATTGTCTTACCACTCTCTTTGCACTTACGAAGCACTCGACCTCGGCGCTGAACAGTTTGTCTGAGAGCACTGTCACTCGCCATGATGTATATTTTGTCAAGTTTGGGAACATCGACACCTTCATCAAAACACTTTATGGCTACCAAGGTATCAAAATATCCCTGCTCAAATTCATACAAGACTCTCTTTCGATTTAATGTTCTACTGGTAAATTGTGATACGACCAAACCATTATCATACAGAGTCCTTGTAACGGAGTCTATAATAAGTTCTCCCTCGTCATCTTTTCCTTGTCCGCAATAGACAACAGAATTGACGAAGTTATATCCTTCTTCCGCAAGTTCTCTTAGTTTCTCAATTTTACCTGAAGCTTGCTTAAGAATAAGGCTCCTTTCTCTGCGAAGCTTATCAATAACTTCGGAATCTGGTTCCTTCTTATTCAATTCTTGGGCAAGAAGTTTACTCTTTAATTGGAACCTTTCATTTTCTTCTTCTGTGAGTCGAACGAAGATAGGGTGATACTCATATTTTGACAGGAAATCGTTATCTATTGCATCTTCAATTCCGTAATAGAATGTGTCACCAGTAGTAAAGAATCTGACAATTTCTTCGGATTCACTCTCACTGAAACGCTGAATGGTAGCACTAAGCCCCAATTTGAATTGAGGGTTTAACTTTACCAACGCAGACAGATTTCCCTTCGTCAGATTGTGAGCTTCATCAACGATAATGAATAGTGGTGTAATCTTGTGGAGCTCAGAATACATTTTCGAGAAAAAGGTATCATACACAGCTACACAAATAACATCATCTTCATCTGTATAATAATCGATTTTAGCCTCAGCAAGAGTCTTTTCAAATGAAGAACCACTTCCTCCAAAAAGATAAATCTTGTCATATCCTTCTTCCCGTAAAGCAGCCTCCCATTGAACTTGCAAATCTATCTGCGGCACGCACACAACAACAAACTTCTTTTCTTTTCTCTCCTTCTTAAGACGCTTGATTGTTTTGACAGAAGTAAAAGTCTTACCTGTACCAGTTGCCATCTCATAGAAATGCTGATAGCCATTATCACAGAATTCATTAATTGCTTTTTCTTGATATGGATATAGTTCTTTCTTTTTCCCACCATTTCGAAATATAATATACGCATTAATTGCTTCTTCTAACGACTCACTCTTCTTGTAGCATTTTAACAACTGGTTCTTGGCTGCCTCAGGGAAATCGATAATGACGACAGATTCTTCTCTACCTTCCCATAAATTATTAAAATAATGAAGCTCATCTTTTATAAACTGACAAACTTCTTCGTTCTTCCAAGAACAATTAACAGTAATACTTTCTTGATTAAGTAAGAAAGCGGATGTTGTTTCATTTAATGACCCGTTAAAATAGATCATATTTTTATTCTCATCTACAAAAATCCCGAATTTCTCGTGGAAGATACCTAAAGGCTGATAAGCTACCTTGATTTCTAATTTTCTTTCTGCAATCATATTGCAAATAACATCAAGTTTTCTTATCTCTTTATCAGTTATCTGACAGCCGAGAATGGAACGAAGTAATGATTCTATTACAGTATTCTCATCTATGTTGATACATGCATCTATAATTTTAACGTCCGTCATTGACAGATCCGGATTGCAAATGAGATTAATCTTCCCATGTTTTTCTACAAAGTGGATCAGTCCATCGATAGACAACGTCAAAGAATGAAGAGAAAAGAAACCGACAGCCCTATATAACTCTACACTTTCAGTAAAGCATGGAATATAAAAATCCTTATCGATAGAATCTTTATGGGTCCTGTATATAGGTTTAAAAATCAATTTGTCCAGCATAATCTCAATAATTTCTTATAACGACTTCGGTTAGTTTCTCTCGTTTCTCGCCATTAGCATTAATGAATCGAGGAGCCATAATTCGTTCAAATTGATAGCCTTGATACAACTCCTCAAAATACGAATCACCATTCTCCGTTTTACTATCAGAATTGCTTAACATTATCAGACTATTTTGATTAGACAGCCTATCGCAGAATTCTTTTAACTCTTCCTGCTGAATGTCATCAAATGGGTCGTTTGAATATTCCTTAAACGATGATGTATCATTTAAAGGGCGATATGGCGGGTCGAAATATACGAAGTTTGAATGATTCCTGCTGAGGTTTTGCCTGACAAGTTTATAATCACCTGGCTGACGAATCACCAATTCAACAGAACTAAGCAGCCGGTGGTCTGCCATTATAAGTTCCTCATTGCAGATAACAGGCTTCTTGTATCGTCCGTATGGGACGTTGAATTTCCCTGCTGCGTTTACTCGATATAGTCCGTTGAAGCAAGTATGATTCAGAAAGATGAATAACGCAGCTCTTTCGTCTAGATGTTTTCCTTCGCTATTATATTGGTCACGATAGGCATAGAATAGCTCTTTTCTTGCAGGGAAGTCCACGCTATAGTAATTATTCTCAATGATCTTCAACCTATCAATAAGAATCTGAGGTTCCTTTGCAATCAACTGATAACAGCGGATAAGGTCAGCATTGATGTCATTGATAACGGCCCGAGTGATACACTTATGGCGTTGCAACATGTGGAACAGCATCGCACCGCCGCCAACGAAAGGCTCTATGTAAGTTACATTCTCAAGATCATCGAAATCAGTTGGCAGTAATGCTTCCAACTTCTGAAGGAGATTTCCCTTGCCGCCAGCCCATTTTACGAAGGGCTTGTCCACAACGGCCTTTTTCTTTACTACCGTGTTTTGAGGCATCGGTCAGTATCTATTCTGACTGATACCCATACGTCAGACGGTTCTTAGCTTTCATCAACAACATACAAAAAGCGGGGTATCCTCACCTGCCCGTTCCGCTATTTCGGCCGTCGGAAGCCTTCCTGAAAGAACGAACAGAGTCTGAATACCCACGCCGGTCAGTATATAATACACCCCGAAAAGTGTGCGTGAGGGCACAATTCGCCCTCTGCACACTCCGGGAATATATACTACACCCGTAGCATTCATCTCCGCATTTGTCTTTGTACAGGATTTGAGTTTCCGACGTTCAAATAGCCAAAAACAAAGCATCAATGACGCTTTCTAATATGTCGCTGTCCCACCCTTTTCGCCCATAGGCGCGGGTATGAACATTGCAAAGATACAAATAATAATGGAAATAAATGAATGATTGGACATTTTTTTTGCCTTTTTACCAATTTTGTCCTAAATTGGGGCTTTTGTCCATACAACTTTGAGAAGATTTGGCCGGATTTCTTGGAATCAGCCGCAAATCGTTGTAACTTTGCATCAGAAATCTGAAATAATAAGTTTCATCATAAGTTAGTTAGAGTTAGTTTTTCTTTTTCATACTTTGGTTTTTAATGGTTAGTTAATAAAACGCTTAAGCCTCGCAGAGATGCGGGGCTTAAGTGCGTTTTATCCCAGGTGAACTGAATCGACCTGAAATTGCTAATGTTTATATCGGTATCATCTACAGACACGGGGGCAGCTCCAGTCGCAGCCGCTAGGCACCCCACAAACATCGCTTTCCAGTCATCCTTCGACGGCAGTCGCCATCCTTTACCATCCCCACTGACCCCCGGCACAGCCGTCTTGCCCGCCGCATTGAAGCAGGCGTTTCGGCGATACTATCATCGCTGCTGCATGCGGCCATCGTCACGGCCAGCGCAGCATCAGTGCTACAATATTCAGTGCTACAGTTAAAAAAATACCTCTCACTAGTTCATATTTACAATTATATTTATATATATTATAATATATATAAATATAAAACTG
>JAEEGG010022558.1_pt1 | contig 12379 bp, 8 predicted proteins | sample 9134161 | NCBI WGS metagenome assembly JAEEGG01 (sample SAMN16246543, study PRJNA631951) | gut metagenome | biome: gut microbiome; feature: rumen; material: CR-attached | host: Bos | place: Iran: Karaj | collected 2018-10
ACAATAAATCAAGTCGTTACGAAACCCCTGAATATCCCATCTTCCACAGTGAGGCTGAGGGATTTAAGTTTTACAGGAAAATCAATGGTGGCGTGTTCAACCCAGGAAGTGTTGACTCTGTGATGACCGCTGACGACTTGGAAGGAAAGTTCTACTACAGCCTTTATCCATTTGTCGTCGATAGCCTGAATGACCTCTCCATGAAAAAGGTTCGCTTCGAAGGTGAGCTGGTCTCTGGCGGCATCATGCCCGACATTGTCCAGCCCTTGGTTGTCATGGATGACTATTCATTGGGCTTTGTCCACCAAATCGGGGAAAACGAAATGGCTTCTTATCCTGTTTATGGCGACTTGGGCCGATATCATAATAAGGTCTTCCTCTCTTCAAGCGGATTCTTCGGCGAAGGGACACTTGATTATCAGACGGCTGTGTTTAATTCGGATCAGTTCGTGTTTTATCTAGATTCAGTCACCGCCATCACGAATCAGTTTAATATGGTGCCTCGCGAAGATGGAACTGGCTTCCCTGTGGCCTCGGCTGATGCATTGCGGCTGAAGTGGGACATCCTAAAGCCTGAATTGACCACTGAAACAATCGGCAAACCTATTTGCATGTACGGTGACACGTATTTTTCAGGTAAAACCATTCTTACACCTGATGGCTATGCGGCTGACGGAAAGTTGCGCTTCGGTCTGACTGAGTTTGATTCCGACCATTTTGCCTTGGATGCCAGAACCTTTGTGGCTGATTCGGCCAACTTCCTCCTTTATTCCGCCGACACTGCCAATATTGCTTTTACTGCTACCAACTACCGGGCTAATGTCGACTTCGATGCGCAAAAAGTCCAATACGATTATCTCAATCAGAACAGTAATTTGGACTTTCCCATGAATCAGTATATCTGCTCATTGAAAGAAGCGGAATGGGATATGGCCACCAATAGCCTGCATCTTCACAATCCCGTGGAAAGCTTTGGTGACTATGCCTCTGCAACGACACGTGAGGAATTGTTGGCGATACATAACAATGCCTCAAAGTTTATCTCGCTTGTGCCAGAACAAGACTCGCTGCAATTCTACAGCATGAGTGCAGATTATGACATGACTAACTATGTGATTCATGCCCATGATGTGAAAATCATTCGTGTGGCCGATGCTGCCGTGTTTCCGTATATGCACGACATAGACATCAATGCGGATTCGAAGCTTGAACCGGTGAATGGCGACTTGTTGGCCGACACCCTGAATGGTTTTCACTTATATAAAAATGCTGTCGTGAATATCCATAGCAGAAACTATTACAATGCCCAAGGTGTTTGGGATTATGTCAATGCGGAGGGCAGCAGCACACCAATTCAGATGGATACCATCGTTCCTTTGGATGGAATTACCCACGGCTATGCGCATATTGCTGACACATCGGAGTTTAAATTGAATACCCAGTTCGGTTTCCAAGGCCGTTTGACCTTGAAAGCCATTGACGAGTTCGGTTATTATGATGGACACTTTGCGCTTCTGGCTTTTGAGGAGCCTGTAATTGTTAAGGTCCCTGATCCTGCCGAAGAGCCGACTGATACTACAAATATGGAAGAGCATCTTATCCTCGATGATTTCAATCCCACGACAGGTCTTGAAGAGAGGATGCAAGATTCCATTGCTGCTTTGAACCATTGGTTCGTCTCGTCCACTACGATTGATCCTGCTTCAATCCGCATCCCTGTTGATATTGATAGAATTCGTGAGGAAGATTCGCGAATGACGAACGGCCTCTATTATGAATTAGCCATCGACGGTGGCTATTTCGGCTCGTTCCTCACACCTAAAGAGGGAAGGAAGGAACTCGATGATACTGCACCTGCAAATGGAATGTTGTGGTTTGATGCCGACAGCTTGCGTTTTGTGGTGACTGACGAAACCCAGTATGATTCCTACGTTGACTTGAATTCGCGAGGTGTCGTTAGCGGTGAAGGCAGCTTTGATTTGGGCCTTGACACGCCTTTGGCCAAGTTTGTTGTGCATGGAAAATACACCCAATATCCCAATGACAGTCTGACGCTTGAGGGTCTCAATGTTTTCAACGTTCCAGTTTTTGATGACAAGGCCTTGGAAGCCATGGCTGAGGTGTTTGCCAATATTGATGGCGCTTCCATCGATTTGACAGAGACACAGTATTTGCATTACTACCGTTCAGAAAATGATGAAGAGAAGACGGAAGAACGGCAGAAAGCCATTGAGCTTGAAGGCTATCCTCAAATGGAATCGTCAGATTTTTATGCCAATACCATCGTGATTCCCGACCTGAAGATGGTTTGGAACGAAAAGCTTCATGCTTTCGTTTCGGTGGAAAAGATTGGGTTGGGTAACTTCGGCAATCACATTGTGAACAAATATGTTGACGGATGCGTGGTCTTTGACCGTCGTTTGGGCAATATCACCTATTTCTTCCAAAACGACATGTTCCAGACCTATATTAATTATAATAGCGGTGACGGACAATTCCAAGTTCATTGCACTTTCTCCGACATCAACCAACGGCTTTCCGACACGAAGGAGAAATACCGCACCAGGACTAAGGATGACAAGCGTTTCCAATATGTGGCGGTACCATACGAATCGATGCTCGACTTTCTCAACCGCCTGAAATATGCTGGGCTGAGTTTTGGAGGATTCTAATAAATGAGATTTTTTTTCGATAAAAAGCCCTTCATATTTCAATTATTTGTACTTTTACAACTTCAAATTTGAAAGAAATAAAAACCTATATTGCGATGAAATTCATAGTATCAAGCCTTAAACTATTGAAGAGCCTGCAAGCCTTGAGCGGTGTTATCGGCTCAAAGAACACATTGCCAATTTTGGATGATTTCCTGTTCCATTTGGATGAGGACCAACTGAAGATTACTTCGTCTGACCTTGACGTGACCATGACGGTCAGTCTTGTTCCCGACATGGTGGAAGGCACGGGAGAGGTGACCATTCCCGCGCGCCTGTTGCTGGAAATCATGAAAAACTTCCCCGATGTACCCATTACGGTTTCGGTCGATAACAACACTTTGGCGGTGGAGCTGATTGCAGGAGAAGGTCGATATAAACTGGCGGGCCACAAGAGCGATGAGTTCCCGCAACTTCCTGCGATGGCGGATACTTCAGTTTGGGAAATTCCTGCCGATGTGCTTGCTAAGGGCTTCGAAAAGACCGTCTTTGCCACGGGAATGGATGAAATTCGTCCTATTATGTCAGGCGTGTTGATGGAAATGACAGAAAACTACCTGACTTTTGTGGCTACTGACGCCCATAAGTTGGTACGCTACAGAAGAATGGATGTCAAGTCGGAAAATGTAGCTTCTTTCATCATGCCAAAGAAACCCATCAACCAGCTGAAAAACATTCTTGCCACATTGGCCGACGAACCAGTGCGTGTGGAGTTTAACAAGACGAATGCCTCCTTCGTTTTCGGAGACTATATGTTGATTTGCCGTCTTATCGAAGGTCGCTATCCCAACTACGAGGCCGTCATTCCGAAGCAGAATCCCAACCAGCTGACCATCGACCGTCAGACTTTCCTTGCGGCTATCCGCCGTGTGGCTGTGTTCTCCAGCAAAGCCACACACCAGGTGCGCTTCCGTATTACGGGACAGGAAATCATGCTGACTGCAGAGGACATTGACTTCTACAACGAAGCCAAGGAGCGTCTCGCTTGCAGTTACACTGGCGATGATATGGAAATCGGGTTCAATTCACGTTTCTTCCAAGAGATGCTTGGCAACTTCGATTCAGAGGAAGTGAAATTAGAGATGTCGGCTCCCAACCGTGCTGGCATCCTTACCCCTGTAGGTAACGAGAACGAGGCCGAAGACCTCCTCATGTTGCTCATGCCTGTGATGCTCAATTAAGTCAAGAATTAGAGAAACGGTTAAGTCGGATTTGCAATCCGACTGGTTCGAAATGGGGATTTGCAATCCCCTTAACAACAAAGCCCGCCGAAGCAATTCAGCGGGCTTTGTTTGTTGATGCTTTTTGGCAATTATTTGACAGGCGTCAAACGTACCATCAACACTCCGTGAGAGGGAATGCTTGAAACCACATTTTTTGACGTTGACTTGGCAATGGTTTTGTGTTGCCAAAGGTCGTAGACACTGTAGTTACCATTTGCCTCGCGCAGCTCGGGGATGTCGTTCCAGTTGAAGTTGAGGCTCCATGCATCGTCGCCACGGTTGAAGAAGCAAACGGCCCAATCATCGTTGGCTAGTTGTTTCACCCAAATCTGGCGGTCGCCCATGGCGACGGAGAGATGGGCTTGGATGCCGAGCGGGTCTTGGTCGATGGCGATGACGTCCTTGTTGGTGAGGATGCGCTTGGTGTCGTCACTCATGTTGTTGAGGTCGTTACCCGCCATCAGCGGGGCTGAAAACATGCACCACATGGAGAAGTGGCTTTGGTCTTCGATGGCGTTCATGCCGCCATTGCCGACTTCGAGCATGTCAGGATCGTTCCAATGGCCTGGACCGTTGTAAGGGTAGAGGTCTTGCATCAAATCGATGATGTGTACCATGCCGTGTCCGCCCCAATCGGCGCGACCTTCCCATGAGTTGATGATGTCGCCCGTGGCTCTCCAGAGGTGACCGATGCCTTGCGCCCATTCCCAAGGCTTCGTGCTGCCCCATTCGCAGATGCTGAACACGATGGGACGACCAGCCTCTTTTAAGGCTTCACGCATGATGGTGTACGCAGTCTTGGAGTTGGTCTCACGGTTGTTGCAGAAGTCATATTTCAGGTAGTCGACGCCATTGCGGGCGTAATAGAGCGCATCTTGATATTCGTGTCCCATGCTACCTGGGCGGCCGGCGCAGGTATGGGTGCCAACGCAGGAATACAGCCCGAACTTCAGCCCTTTGGAGTGGATGTAGTCGGTCACATACTTCATGCCATGCGGGAAACGTTCCGGGTCACACACGATGTTGCCGTCGGCATCGCGGTCCACCTGCCAGCAGTCGTCCACAACGATGTATTCATAGCCAGCATCTTTCATGCCCGAAGCTACCATGGCATCGGCAGTTTCCATCAGTAACTGTTCGCTGACGTTGCAACCGAATTTGTTCCAGCTGTTCCATCCCATGGGAGGGGTAGGGCACAAGGCTTCGAATTCCTCTTGCGTGAGGGGTTGTGGCTTGGTGTTCTGTGCCATGGCTGAAAAAGCCAATAGCACCAAAGTGATTAAGGTAAGGGATTGTTTCATAATGAAATGTGTTGAAAATGATGCCACAAAGGTAGAAAATAATCTGTGGTTGGAATGGTTTGTCGAAAAAAAAGTAGGACCGACAGGTGTGCTGTCAGTCCTACATATTGAAATCCTTGGTTTCTTAAATCATTTCACTTCAACAGTTGTGTTGCCTACCATGTTCACAGGGAGACTCATGCCTTGTTCGTTCATGGTCATGGAGATATTGGACTTGGTGGCGCTTTGAATGATAATACCGGTTTGAGGATCAATGCTTGCAGTGCCGTTATAGGTACCGCTTACATCGTTGTTGCCTTCTGCCGTGCCGCTGAAGCTCACATCGACACTCTTCTTGGAAATGGCGGTGACGGTGTAAGTCATTTTGGCAGTGATTTCAATCCCGTTGGCATTTTGCGTCTTGTTGGTGTTCCAGGTACTTCCCACACTCAGTTCTTCTTCTGGAAGTTCAATGATGGCGGCGGCTAATTGGCTCATTTCGATTTCAAGCGAGTCGATGGCAGTGCCCAATGCGCTGTAAGATACCATGGTGGGCTTGTTCAAGGCTTTCTCCATTTCTGAGGTCTGCCCGGCCAACATGGGACTGGTCTTTTCTGGATGTTCAGAGTCATACTCTAATTTCATGCCCATTTGTGAGATGGACAACTTTAGGGCCTCGATTTGGGTCTCGAAGGTGGATTTTGCATCGCTTGTTTCTTTCGTGGTGAAAGTTTGGCGGGTTTCCAGGTTCTGTGACATGTTCATGGTTTGACCTTGCACTTCCATCATCATCATCATGTTTGCTTTTGAAGTGAGGGTATAGGTCTTGTCTTGTTGCGGACGGAGTCTGAGCGTGACGTTGTCTTTGGCCATGAACGAGAGGGTTGCCAATGCTACGAGAACGAGCATTGCAGGAACGAATTTTCTAATGGTTTTCTTCATTTTTATTGATTTTGTTGATGATTGATAAAACTCCAATTATTATTTTGGGTGCAAAAATACCAAAAAAATCACATCCGAATGGAAAAGATGTTGGTTTTGATGATGAGCAGCCATAGAAACCCTCAAATTTTTGACAATTAGCAGGGATAACGCAAAACGAGCCGTCCCAATCGGAGCGGCTCGTTCATTCTTACAGTTCTGCGATTTCTGCGATTTCTGCGTGAAAAAAATCTTTGTGTGAGACCGATCAAAGTTTAGGTCCAGCAGCCACCAAAGCCTTGCCAGCAGCATTCGTCGTGAACTTCTCGAAGTTCTTGATGAAGCGTGAGGAGAGGTCTTTGGCTTTCTCTTCCCAAGCGTTCTTGTCGGCGTAGGTGTCGCGCGGGTCGAGGATGTTCGGGTCGACGCCTGGCAATGCGGTCGGCACTTCGAAGTTGAAGTACGGGATCATCTTGGTAGGTGCCTTCTCGATGCTACCATCGAGGATGGCATCGATGATGCCACGCGTGTCACGGATACTGATGCGTTTGCCCGTACCGTTCCAGCCTGTGTTCACCAAGTAAGCCTTGGCGCCGCTTTGTTCCATACGTTTCACCAGTTCTTCGGCGTACTTGGTCGGGTGTAGCTCAAGGAAGGCTTGGCCGAAGCAGGCACTGAAGGTAGGAGTAGGCTCCGTGATGCCGCGCTCGGTACCGGCCAACTTGGCCGTGAAGCCGCTCAGGAAGTAGTACTTGCATTGTTCGGGCGTCAGGATGCTGACGGGAGGCAGCACGCCAAAGGCGTCGGCGCTGAGGAAGATGACGTTCTTGGCGGCGGGACCAGCCGAGATGGGACGCACGTTCTTCACAATCTTCTCGATGTGCTCGATGGGGTAGGAGACGCGTGTGTTCTCGGTCACGCTCTTGTCCTTGAAGTCAATCTTGCCGTTGGCATCGACGGTGACATTCTCCAATAGGGCGTTACGCTTGATGGCGTTGTAGATGTCTGGCTCGCTCTCCTTGTCGAGGTTGATGACCTTGGCATAGCAGCCACCTTCGAAGTTGAACACGCCTTCGTCGTCCCAGCCGTGCTCGTCGTCGCCGATGAGCAGGCGTTTCGGGTCGGTCGAAAGGGTGGTCTTGCCAGTGCCGCTCAAGCCGAAGAAGATGGCGGTGTTCTCGCCCTTCATGTCGGTGTTGGCGGAGCAGTGCATGGCGGCGATGCCTTGCAGCGGCAGGTAGTAGTTCATCATCGAGAACATGCCTTTCTTCATTTCGCCACCGTACCAGGTGTTCAAAATCACTTGCTCGCGTGAGCTCACATTAAAGGCCACACAGGTGTCGCTGTTCAGGCCGAGCTCCTTGTAGTTGTCGACCTTGGCTTTCGAGGCGGTATAAACGGTGAAATTGGGCTTGAAGTCAGCCAGTTCCTCAGCCGTGGGCTTGATGAACATGTTCAGTACGAAATGGGCTTGCCAAGCCACCTCCATGATGAAGCGGACGGCCATGCGGGTGTCTTTGTTGGCGCCGCAGAAGGCATCAACCACATAGAGGTTTTTGCCGCTGAGTTGCTTCTTGGCGAGGTCTTTGACCTTACCCCATACTTCTTCGCTCATCGGGTGGTTGTCGTTCTTGTAGCCTTCGGTGGTCCACCACACGGTGTCCTTCGACTTGGCATCCATGACGATGTATTTATCCTTGGGCGAACGGCCGGTATAGATGCCCGTCATCACGTTGACGGCATTGAGTTCGGTCAACACGCCTTTGTCGTAGCCGGTTAGGGCGGGGTCCATCTCGTCCTTAAAGAGTTGCTCGTAACTCGGATTATAATAAATGTCTTTTGCGCCGGTGATGCCGTAGGAGGCCAACGCGGCTTTGATTTCTTCGATGTTTTTTGCCATAATTGTTAGTTTAGTTGAAATGATGTGCAAAGGTAGCGATTATTTCTTTTTATCAAAGAGGAAAGGGCGTTTTTATTTGGATTTGCGTTAAGATTTTGGATTGTCAGGATAAAACCCTACCTTTGCAGCCCAATTTATATTCACATTAATTACATTTCTTTATGCGAAAACACCTCTTGCCATTCCTGGGAATGGCACTAATGATGACCGCTTCTTTCGGAGCAAAAGCCCAACAGGGCATTGAAAACTATGTTTCGGCCTCGGGCTATGTGATTTACCACGCGCCAGGCGCTTATTCTCCCGATGGAGCTTACTATTGGGATTTCGAGGAGGACTTTGAAGAAGGCAGCATCCTCGACTGGACCCTCATCGATGCCGACGGCGACAGTCACAATTGGCAACTGCCTGCCACAGGCGGCATGGGTCACGGTGGCTCTGATGGTATGTTGGTGTCGTATTCCTACGACAATGCCACTACTTCGCCGCTCACGCCCAACAATTTCATGGTTTCGCCCCGCTTGATTGTTCCTGAAAGCGGCGAGATACTTTTTCATGCCAGTGCTATGGACGAGGCTTATCCCGCCGAGCATTTTGGCGTAGCTGTTTCGACGACGGTCAATGACAACCCCTCGGCTTTCACCATGCTTCAAGAATGGAATTTGACCGCGAAAGACAACGGAACCCGTCAGGGCAATTGGCATGTGTACTCCGTTGACCTTTCCGCTTATGCAGGTCAGGAGGTTTATCTTGCCATCCGCCATTTCAACTGTTCCGACAAGTTTGCCATTTGCATTGACAATGTTTTTGTCGGAAACCTCAACGCCGGTTTTTATCTCGGTAGCGACATCGTTCTTGATGGTCAGACAGTGGCCGAGCATCAATTTGGTACTAGTTACCTGCTGAATACCAACGGTTTTGCGGATGGCTCGACTCACACGACCACCATCCGTGCTTATTATGAGAATGGCGCAATGATTGAGAACGAATACGCTTGGACCTATCGCACGCCCGACCATTTCCAAGGTTCGCCCAATGGACTCCAGGCACAAAGCGACGGTTCAACGGTTCAACTTTCATGGACATTGCCAACGATGTCGGCTCCTTTCCCACTCGATGAACTGTATTACGACTTCGCCGACAGCACCTTGATGGATCTCACCCTCATTGACGCCAACAACGATGGGCAGAACTTCCGCGTGTATCCATGGAGCGGCTACGGAGGCGGTATCGGTTTGCGCTCCTTCTCATGGATGTCTGGTCCTGGCCCACTCAATCCCGACAATTACATTGTTACTCCTCGCTTGACAGCCACAGCAGAAGCTCGCATCTCCTTTATGGCCTGCGATGCCGACATGCCTGGCATAGCTCCTGACCCAGAGCATTTCGGCGTAGCCGTTTCTACTTCGGGCAATTCCAACCCCGCCGATTTCACTATGATTCAGGAATGGAACAGCACGGGCTCCTACACCGAGTATTCTGTCGACCTTTCTGCCTATGCCGGACAACAGATCTACATCGCTATCCGTCACTTCAACACGACGGGCGAGACCTATTACCTCTGCGTCGACGACATCAAGGTGACAGGTGTAGAGGCTGAGGTGATGCGCCCTGCCATAGGCGCCCTGGTTTATGCAGATGATGAGTTGATTGCCACTCTCAATCATGGGGAGAGCTCTTTCACCCACGAGGTGAACCGCTATACCTCTAATTATTGCATCCGTATCATCCAAGATGGCAGCAGGGAGACAGGTGACTATTATGCCCTTGCCGAGCCTCAATGTGCCGAGGCTGAGTTGGATTGTGTGGCACCGAAAAACCTTAGAGCGGAGGAATTGGGTGACAAAGTGAGGATTTCGTGGGAACGCGAGATATACACTGGTTTTGAAGAAGACCCACAAGGCTGGACCTTCCTCGATGCCGATGGCGATGGACAGATCTTTGGCATCTATAATGGTGGAGGTATGAACTCGGATGGCTCGGTGAACACGACCAACACCAATGCCTCACTGAGTTCGTTTTCCTATATGAATGGCTTGGGCTCGCTTCGCCCTGACAACTATGCCTTCATGCCCAAAATCAAGGTGATGGAGAATGCCTCGATGACGTTTTATGCTTCGGGTTATGATCCTTCATATCCGACGGAACATTTTGGAGTGGCAGTAGCTTCTAGCGACGGTATGAACATTGCAACCATTGCCGAATGGGATTCCGGCTACCCATATCATGCCTATTCTGTTGACCTATCGGCATATGTAGGACAAGAGATTTACCTTGGTTTCCGTCATTTCACCCAGGTGTCGAATTATTCTTTGGTGATTGACAATATCACTGTCACGAATGTGGTTTGGTCGGGCACGACGAGCCAAACATACGGTTACTATGTCTATCGTTCCGTTGATGGCCAGAATTATGATTTGATTGGCATTGCCACTGGAACGGACATGCATTTTGATGACAATGATACCAGTGCTGAGACCTATTATTATCAGGTGACGGCTATCAATACAATTGTGGGCGGGGTATGTGAATCGGTACCAGCCATGTCTGTGGACGGTATTCATGACTATGTCACTGCTCATACAGATGGCGTGAACGAGATGCAAAAGGACGTCAATGTTTATCCAAATCCTGCTTATGATCAGGTTACCATTGAAGCAGAAGGCCTGAATCACATCACCTTAATTAATACGCTTGGCCAAATCATTTACGACGCTTCTGTGGATGGCGAAGTGGTGAACATCAGTCTTGCGGATGTTGAGGAGGGAATATACTTGGTTCGCATCAGTACCAGAAACGGTTTTAGCGTGAGACAGATTTCTGTGGTGAAATAATCAGAGAAATCATGAATTTGATAGGGGCTGGCCTTTGTGCTGGCCCTTGTTTTATTTGTAGACCTCGTTCTCGTCAATCAGATTGTTCAACAACGCATACACCGTGAGTCCTGACACCGATTTGATACCGGTCTTGCGCGTGATGTTCTTGCGGTGCGAGATGACGGTGTGGATGGAGATGTTCATCTGGTCAGCTATCTCTTTGTTCATCATGCCTTTAGCCACTGCCACCAACACATCGATTTCGCGTTTCGAGAGTTCCACATCTTCGGTTTTTTCCTGTTTGTCGTTGTCTTGGGCAAACTGTTTCATCTTGGCAATGACTTTTTGCTTCGGGTCATTTATTTCGATAACGCCGTTGTATGATTTCAGTGCGGGAAGCTCGATGTAAGTGGTTACCAGAGCGATGATTGTGAATTGCGGATACTCCTTGATGAGTTGTTGCGGCAGGTAACGGTCGCTGAAACCGAGGAGGTTAGGGTTGATGATGAGGGTGTTGGCGTCGGTTGTGAGGATTTTCTCAGAGAGGCTTTCAGGAGTGTCTAAGCGAGCTACGACATCGAAACCGTCCATGCCTTGAATGATTTCGTAAAGTCCTGCGGTGATGATTTCCGAGGCTTCACAGATGATGACTCGGTTACTCATGGCTTGGCTTTTTCGAGGGTTTCAACGTAGGGGATAAGTATCTGATCTTCAATAAGGGAGTGACTGATAAGGTCGGAAGAGAGCTCGATGATATCGGCAGAGATTTCGACGCGTTCTTTAGGAAGGATGTCACTTGGAAGATATTTGATAAGGATGTTCATCATGTCCTCTAACGTGTCCTCAATATTGCTGTGGTTGTTACGAAACTGTTCGATACTGAAATTGGTCGAGGTCTGTCCTTTGCGCAGTGCCTCGATGTAAGGGAAAACCTCTTCCTCTTCGTATTTGAAATGCCTTTCCACCTCTTGCTTATATTCGGTGTAGAAGTGGCTGAGCATGTTGCCGTATTTCGCCCCACCTGCGTCAATGATGTGTTGCAAGTGCTCCTCAATGTGGGGGAAACGCTCGTCGAGGTAATACTTGTGTGATGCAAGAAGATAAGGTAGGAGACCATCCATGTTGATGGCTTCTATGTCCTTAGGAAGGATAGTGACTTTTTCATTGGAGTAAATTCGGCAGATGAGGAGGAAAAGCCTAGTATCGACACTATTGGCTTGGCACACTTCAGCTACACTGTGGTCACCGAATCCGAGTTGGATGCCGAAGCGGGGCAGGAGAGGCAACAGCTTTGGGTTGGTTGCAATCAGTTCATAGAGTTTTGACTTTTCTGAATAGGTAAGAAAGGTGTTCATATTTCAATTGTTTTTCAATCGGCAAAAATAAAAAAAACCGCCCGAAATGGAGACAAATAAACTGAATAACGATGAACTAAGGGCACTGCCTAAAAACAAGTTGTTTTTATTCGATAGGTTCGATTAAACTTGCACTCACCCACATTTCGCCATTGTGTCTTTTGATGTAGCGCTCT
>JAEEGG010022561.1_pt1 | contig 12378 bp, 10 predicted proteins | sample 9134161 | NCBI WGS metagenome assembly JAEEGG01 (sample SAMN16246543, study PRJNA631951) | gut metagenome | biome: gut microbiome; feature: rumen; material: CR-attached | host: Bos | place: Iran: Karaj | collected 2018-10
AGGCGTACGGGAACAAGTCCGTCGTTCCGGATACCGTGCCGATGACCGTGGAAACGATGTTCGACCTGGCCTCCCTGAGCAAGTGCGTAGGAACCACGCTCTCGTTCATGCAACTGATCGAGGGCGGTTATGTGCGCCTGACCGATCCCGTAAAGCATTACATTCCCGGTTTTCTGCCGTGGAAGGATCCCGAAACAGGGGAGGAGGTCGATATCATCCTGCGGGACCTGCTGACGCATTCCTCCGGATTATCTGCCTATTATGATGCCGATTTGTTCGTGGAACGCTTCGGGACCAACCAGCCCGATTCGCTGATGCACGTCATCGCTACCGAGGTGGACCGTCACTTCAAGCCCGGGAGCGACTTCCTGTACAGTTGCCTGAATTTCATTACGCTGCAGCATATCCTCGAGACTGTGACAGGGGAGCGTCTCTGCGACTATGCCGAGTCGCACGTCTTCGCTCCGCTCGGCCTCAAACACACCTGCTATTTCCCGTTGAAAGAGGATCTTCGTTCGCCGGCTCGTCACCTGGACCTGCTTCCTCTCGTAGCACCTACTGAGGTGCAAAGCGACGGATCCGTGCTGAAAGGCGCCGTGCACGACCCGCTCGCCAGGCTTGCGAACGGAGGCAATTCCGGCAACGCCGGTGTCTTCTCCGATGCCGTGGACCTTTCCCGGATCTGTATGATGGTGATGAACCAGGGGATGGCCAGGCAAGACAAGGAACTCGGTTTCTCCGGAGAGGATACGCGCATCTTGAGCCGCGCCGCCGTCCGCCTGATGACGACCATCCCGCCGGCAAACGCCCCCTCCGTGGGCCGTGCCCTCGGTTGGGATGTGAAGAGTGAACACAGCGGCCTCCGGGGCGACCTGTTCAACCCCGAGACCACCTTGATGCACACCGGCTATACCGGCACCTCGCTGGTCATCGATCTGGACTCTCAAACGGCCATCGTTCTCCTTACCAACCGCGTGCATCCCGCCGACGACGGTTCCGTCTCCCGTCTCCGCGCCCTCGTCTCCAATATTGTCGCGGGTGCGATCCTGTATTGAGCTGAGATGGGAAAAGCCTATCATACCAAGCACGATGCCCGGAAGGGGCTGGAGGACTTTGAATTGTCCAGGCATCCGAACGGGACCAAGGCGAAGGGATTGCGGAAGGTGCTTCGGACGAGGATGAAGAATGCCGCTGTGGCGTTCCCTAGGGACCGGTTCGGGTGGGCCGAGGAGAAGAGTTCCCGGCTCCGCGGTGGGCGACGGAATGTCCATAAAGCAGCTCGGCAGGAGTCTCAGATGGAGATCGCTGCCGAGCTGGATGTCAAATAATCAGGCGCCGTCCTGTTTCTGGACGGCGGAAGGAAATCAATAGAATACTTCGTCGAAGAACTGCCGCATCTTGGCGGCATAGGGGACGCCGTATTTGGCGAAGGTTTCCTTGGTGCGCTGGTCAGGTTTCCAGTCGAAGAAGGCGTGGCTGGCACCGTCCACGATGTCCAGCACGGCTTCCTGATCCTTGCCCTTCAGACGGAGAAGGTATTCTTCCATGGGCTGGCGGCCGACCGTGCGGTCCAGGGTGCCGAGCACCATGTACTGCGGGACTTCGCGGATTTCCGCGTGCGGGACGTTGCAGTCCGGCGTAATTGCGACAAGGCCCAGAGGCTCGTAGGTATCTGCAAAGCGGACGAGGGTGCCGAGGTCGAAGACGCCGTAGCTGGGCGCAGCGACCTTGATGGCGCGGAGGCTCTTCTTGGCCTTCGCGGCCGACCAGCCCTGCGGCATATAGGTCGGAAGGTACTGATAGACCCCGGGCTGGACGCCGAATCCGCCGTCACCGATGCGTTCGACCATGTCGATCATGCAAGCCGAGAGGTGGCCGCCGGCGCTGTCGCCCGTGACGGCGATCTTCTTGGGGTTGATGCCGTATTCGGCGGCATGCTCCTGGATGTGCAGGATGGCACCGTAGCAGTCCTCGATGAGCTGGTGCATCCGGACCGGTTCCTTGTCTCCGTCCCCGTGGTTGAGCCAGCGGTAGTCGATGCTCGCGACGACGTATTTGCCGCCCTTGATGAGCTCGCGGGCCAGGCCGCGCATGATGTCCTCGGTGTTGGAGGACCAGCCGCCGCCGTGGATGATGACGACGCAAGGGAGTTTCTTCGCCCCGTCCGGGATGAAGACGTCATATTTGAGGGGCTTGACGCCCGGCTGCGCATAGACGACATCCTGGATGGTCTTGTATCCCTGCAGACGCTCCGCCTCGATGATGGAGGCGCCGATGCCCATGATGTTGTGGTCCACCTTGACGGTGAATTCGGGGACCATCGACTCCTTGTAGGTGGGGTAGAACACGCCGCCGGAAACGGAGAGCTCGTAGCCGCTGTCGAAGGCCCAGCCCGGATCGGTGACATCGACCTTCACCTTGAGGACGGTACCGGCGGGGACGAGGCCGCTTTCGGGGATGGCGGGGGTGACGGTGACTCTGCCGTGCTGGGGCTGGTCCACCCGGACGCGGAAGGATTCCTGGGCACAGAGCGAGCCGCTCGCAAGTGCCAGGATGGCGAGGGAGAAGAGGACGTGTTTCATATCGCAGTTTTTGTAGTTCCTTAATTTCCGCTAAGTTAAGATTTTTTGCGTAACTTTGAAACGGCATGAAACGGATTCTGACAATTCTATGGACCCTGGCCGGCATTTCCTCCGGCCTTTTCGCGCAGCGGGCACACTATGTGGACCCTTTTATCGGCACGGCCGGTATGGGGCATACCTTCCCGGGCGCCTGCGTCCCCTTCGGGGGCGTACAACTGTCGCCAGACACGGACATGATCCCGCACAACATAGAAGGTGTGTACCAGCCGCGTACCTATGAGTACTGCGCCGGCTACCAGTACGGTGACAGCACGATCGTGGGTTTCAGCCACACGCATTTCAGCGGCACGGGGCACTCCGACCTCGGAGATATCCTGCTCATGCCTGGAACCGGGGAAATCCGGTTCGTTCCGGGAACCGCAGAGGATCCGGATTCAGGCTACCGGCAGCGTTTCAGTCATGAAACCGAATCGGCAGGCGCCGGGCATTACGAGGTCACGCTGGCGGATTCCGGCATCCAGGTGGAATTGACCGCTACCAGGCGCGTAGGCATCCATCGATATACCTATCCGAAAGGGGAGGAAGGGAACCTGATCCTGGACTTGGACCATGGCATCTACAATTACGACGGCAAGACGCTTTGGGCGGAAATCCGCGTGGTGAGCCCGACGCTTGTGACGGGGTACCGGATCACGAACGGATGGGCCCGGACGAATTACACCTATTTCGCGATGGAGTTCTCCCGTCCGGTCCTGGAATACGGCTGTAAGGACAAGGCGCCGGGACCCTATCAGGGTGGTTACGGCCGGTATGCCCGCATGAACGACTTTCCGGAAATGGCGGGCCGGAAACTGGTCGCCTGGTTCAAGTTCGATACCGCCGACTCTCCGGAATTGACCGTCAAGGTCGCCCTATCGGCGACCGGAACCACCGGCGCCCTGAAGAATCTCCGGGCGGAGGCGGAAGGGAAGTCTTTCGACACCCTCCGCGCGCAGGCGGAAGAGGCCTGGGAGCGGGAACTCGCCTGTATCGATATCGACGGGAACGAGGCGGAAAAGACGATGTTCTATACCTCGCTGTACCATACGATGATCAATCCGTCGGTGTACATGGACGTGGACGGACTCTATCGGGGCCTCGACCATGAACTGCATCAGGCTGAAGGGTTTACGAACTATACCGTGTTCTCGTTGTGGGATACGTACCGGGCGGAACATCCGCTCCTCGCCCTGCTCAAGCCCTGTCAGGCGGAGGATATGGTTGCCTCCATGCTCAAGCACTATGAGCAGAGCCCGCACCACATGCTGCCTGTTTGGAGCCATATGGCCAACGAAAACTGGTGCATGACCGGCTACCACAGTGTTTCTGTCCTGTCCGACGCCATTGCCAAAGGATTGAAGGTCGATGGGAAAGAGGCCCTGGAAGCAATGGTTTCCACTTCGTCGATTCCTTGGTACAGCGGGCTCGGGGAGTACATCCAGTTGGGGTATGTTCCGCTGGAGAAGACGTCCACCGCCGCCAGTAACACGCTGGAATATGCGTATGATGACTGGACCATCGCTGCGGCCGCCGAGCGCCTCGGGGATGCGAAGGTGGCGGAAAGATACCGTGTGCGCGCCGCTTATTACAAGAACGTCTTCGATCCTGCGCTGGGCCTGGCCCGGCCGCGGTACGCCGACGGTTCCTTCAAGGACCCTTTCGACATCAAGCAGACGGTCGGCCAGGGCTTCATCGAAGGGAATTCCCTGAACTATTCCTTCCATGTGCCCCAGGATGTTCCTGGGCTGATGACGCTGATGGGTGGCGACAAGAAGTTCATCGCGAACCTGGATGAGCTTTTCGGAAGCGACCTGCCGGAGTATTGCTATGATGACAACGAAGACATTACGGCCGACTGTCTCCTGGGCGGTTATGTCCATGGAAACGAACCCAGCCACCACATCCCGTACCTGTACGCCTGGACCTCCGAGCCCTGGAAAACCCAGTATTGGGTCCGGGAGATCGTGGACCGATTCTACCACCCCGTGATCCGCGGGCTGGGCGGGAACGATGACTGCGGCCAGATGAGCGCCTGGTACATCTTCACCGTCCTCGGTTTCTACCCGGTCTGTCCGGGCACGGACCAGTATGTCCTGGGGGCGCCGTGCATCCCCTATGCCAAGGTATCGCTCACGAATGGGCATACCCTGGAAATGAAAGCCCATGGACTCAGCGCCCGCAACCGCTATGTCAAGTCCGTGAAACTGAACGGAAAACCGGTCGACCGCCTCTTCCTCACGCATGCCGAGCTGCTGGAAGGCGGTATCCTGGAATTTGAAATGGCCTCGAAGCCGAACAAGCGTCGGGGTCTGGCACCTGATACGAAACCCTATTCATTATGAGAAGAATCCTTTCTCTCGCTGCCGGCCTGCTGCTTCTGGCCGCCTGCCAGTCCAAGCCCCAGGAGCCGGGTTATATCGTCCAGGTATCCCTGGGCGGTTGGAATGCACCGGATTATACGGCGGAGCAAGTCATCGGCCGGATCCAGGAGGTCAATGCCTTGATTCCGGTCCGGAAGGTGATTATCGGCTGGAGCCTGGATAAGCAGGTCTATCGGCAGGTAGGGGAGTATCTGCACGCGAACGGGATCAAGATGCTCCTGTGGCTGCCGGTCTTCGCCGAGACCGAGGAGATGTGCGAAAACGAACCGGCCGTGGACCTGGCCGGCGAGATTCCGGCGAATTACGACCTTGCGGCCGGAGAGGGCTTCCGGTTCAACTGCCCGACAAGGCCGGAGACGGCCGCGAACGTGGTCGCCATCTATGACGACAACTTCCAGGATTGCGGCTTCGACGGCGTATTCCTGGACCGGATCCGTACGCAGTCTTTCGTGAGCGGCGTGAGCGGTGTCCTAAGCTGCGGTTGCCCGGTCTGTAAGAAGTATTTCAAAGCGGAAGGTGTGGACCTCGATGCGGTGCAGGCTGCCTGGATCGAAAAAGGCGACGCGTTCTTTTCTGTGACGGCCTACGACCCCGTGGACGGTTTCACCTTTGCAGATCCGCTGGCGGAGGCTTATTTCAAGGCTAAGGGGCATGTCGTGAGCCATGCGGTCGCCGCCATTGCCGACAGTTTCCGCGGCCGGGGGCTGGAAGTGGGGATGGACCTGTACGCGCCCTTCATGGCGCAGTTCGTAGGACAGGATTACGAGATCCTTTCGCAGCACGCGGATTTCATCAAGCCGATGCTGTACCGCCAGACGTTCGCACCGGCCGGAATGGGCTTCGAGTACGACCTGCTGCGGAAGGCGGTTCCCGGTGCCACCGGATATCCGGAGTTCACGATGGACGTGGACTTCCTGGATTCCCAGTTGAAAGCGATGGAACCGTATGCCTGCGGCAAATACCCAGGCATCGAGATCAATTACCGCGCGAAGGTCGCTCCTACTTCGCCTGAATATGTCACAGAATCCCTGGAAGCCGTCATGCGTCACGGCTTCGACGGCGCCGTCCTTTCCTGGAACATCATGCAGGCGCCGGATTCACATATTTCGTGTTTAGGAAAGCGCTGACGGAGCGCTGAGTTTCCCGATGATGTCGTCCAGCATCCGGAAGAGTTCCGGCGTGGTTTCGGGCGTGACGCTTTCACAAAGGACGGAGCTGCCGACGACAAAGGGAACTTCGGCCAGCTTTTTCTGAAGCGATCTCCCTTTATCAGTCAGGGAAACAATAATCTGACGGGCATCCTTTTCGCCTTTCCTGCGGACAAGGATGCCTTCCTTTTCCATGCGCTGAAGCAGGGGAGTGACCGTGTTCGTTTCCAGATACAGCCGTTTGGCGATGTCGTTCACCGGCTGGGCGTCCTTCTCCCACAGGACCAGCAGCACCAGGTACTGCGGATAGGTCAATCCGTGCTCCGAGAGCAGCGGGTGATAGGCCTGCGAGAGAAGGCGCGAAGCGGTGTAGAGTCGGAAGCAGAGCTGGTTGTCCAGCTTGAATTCCTCGTGGATCATCTCGTGGATCATAACATTCCCTCGATGTCCTTCTCGATGTCTTCCGGGGTCGTGATGGGGGCGTAGCGCTTGATGACGGTGCCGTCGCGGTTCACGAGGAACTTGGTAAAGTTCCAAAGGATGTCGCTGTCCTTCTTCGCGGTCTTGCTGAGACCCTTGAGCATTGCGCGGGTAGCCTTGCCCTTGAGCCCGTTGTAAGCCTCGGTAGGAGCCTGGGTCTTCAGATACTCGAAGATGGGCTCGGCATTATCGCCGTTGACATCGGTCTTTGCCATCAACGGGAAGGTAACGCCATGGTTGATGCGGCAGAATTCGGCGATCTCCTCATTGGAGCCTGGCTCCTGGCCGGCGAACTGGTCGCAAGGGAAGCCGACGATCACCAGCCCCTGGTCCTTGTACTTCTGATAGAGGGCCTCCAGACCGTCGTACTGCGGCGTGAAGCCGCACTTGGAAGCGGTGTTGACAATCATGAGGACTTTGCCTTCGAACTGCGCGAAGTCTACCTCTGCGCCCTTGTTGCTGCGGGTCTTGAAATCATAGATCTTTGCCATAGCTGTGTGTATTTATAGTTTATTTATATCGTTCGCGATACAAATATACGACTTTCCTTTTATATCGCAAGCGATATTTTAGAAAAAGTGACAAAAAAGGCAAAAACAGGGGAGTAATCAGACAGTCTTGGCCCCGTAGACGCTTTGAGAGATGTTGATAATGAAATCCCCCATCTTCTCGATACAGTTCACCACATCCATATAGAAGGAGCCCGTTTCGTAGGGATAGGAAGACTTCTCGATGTTCGTGAGGTGTTCGTTGCGGAGGGTATCCCGATACGCATTGATGGCGGATTCTGCCTCCTCCGCATTGTGGATATCGGTGATTTCAACAAGTGGCGTGGAGAGATTATGGTCCATGGCGACATAGGCATCGTCCAACAGGTCCAGCAAGTGATTCAACTGCTGCAGCATGTGGTCCGTGAAATGGCATTTGTGCTCCCAGACACGCTGAAGGATCTTGCCGATGGTCTCGCCGCTGTCGCCCAGGGACTCCATCTCGCCGATCACCCGATAAAACTCACGGATGCGCGCAAGACCGCCGATACTCATCTCATTCTTGGAGACGTCCCGAAGGTAGGTCGCGATTTCGCGCTCGACATTGTCGGTGATCTCTTCATAGTGGACCAGCTTCTTGTCTGCCTCCTCGAATTCGGCCAATGTGCCGGCATTGATGGCATTCCGGATATAGCCGAGGTCACGGCGACAGAGACGGCCGAACTCCACGACTTCCATCTTGGCGCTGTTGAGCGCCAGGTCGCCCGTGGCGATGTTGCCGATGCCGATATACTTCAGCCGGTAGACTTCCTTTTCTTCGCCCTTGTTCGGAACCATCCAGGTCACCATCTTGACCAACTGCGGAATGAACCAGACCAGGATGAGCGTCGTAATGACGTTGAAAACCGTATGAAGGACGGCGACGCTGTAAGGCAGTGATGCGACCAGCGATTCCTGTGTGGCGGCGTCAGCGCTTGCAAAGTCGACCGCAACAGGGTTGGGGAAGCCCAGCGCTTCCACGGTCAAACCTACGAGTTTGATGAACGGTTTGAAGAAGATCAGCGTCAGGATGACACCGAACAGGTTGAACAGGAAGTGAGCCCGGGCCGTCCGTTTCGCGCTTTGGTTCGCCACGGCTGCGGCAATATTGGAAGTAACCGTCGTGCCCAGGTTGCTGCCCAGGACCATGGCGGTCGCCATGGTGAAGGGGATGTACCCCTGTGCTACAAGCACCATCGTGATGGCCGTGGCGGTGGCGGAACTCTGCAGCATGAGCGTGATGGCGGCGCCTGCCACCATGAACAGGAAGATACTCCAGATACCGTATCCGGACAGCGTGGAAAGGAAGGTGCGCACACCCTCGTTGTCCAGGAGCACCGTCGATGTCTCTTTCAGGGTGGAAAGGCCCAGGAACAGGAGGGCGAAGCCCATCAGGAACTCACCGAAATTCGCATATTTCTTGATGCTCATCGCGATGAAGGCGAAGAACATCAGCGGGACGGCAATCGTGGCGATGCTCCAGCTTCCGCCGCCGAAACTCAGGGCGAAGATCCAGGCGGTCACGGTCGTACCGATGTTGGCGCCCATGATCACGGCGATGGCACTGCCCAGCGCCAGCAGACCCGCATTGACGAAACTCACGATCAGGAGGGTCGTCGCCGTCGAACTCTGCACCATGGCGGTGACCACGATGCCGGTCAGGATGCACTTGAAGGTGTTGGATGTCATTTTGGCCATGAACACCCGCAAACGGTTTCCGGCCATTTTCTGCAGACCGCCGCTCATCAGGGACATGCCGTAGAGGAACATGGCCAGGGAGCCGAGTAGGGTCAGGATCTGTAACAACATCTGGATCTGGGTTTGGTTTCAGTTTATGCGTATTCTACTCTTTCCCGGAATAGCGGATGGCCAGCATCGTCAGGTCGTCGCTCTGCTCCGCAGGACCGACGAACCCATGGACGGGAAGGGAATATGAGCAGAGCATCACCTTGGCTCCGTCCTTGTCCAGATGGGGATCGAGCCAGACGTCGGTCCCTTTCGTGAGGGTCAAGTTGAACAGGGGCGAGTCGCTGTAGTTCTGCTCCGGGACACTAAGCTGGCGGCGTTCCATGCTTCCGTCTGCCCTGCGGCAGACAGAGGGCTCGAACCAAGGGCCTTCTGTCGGAAAAAAATCGGCAGCAAAGGCGATGGCGCAGCCCCCGAGATGGACATTCAGCCCCAATTCCCGTTCCAGGGAGGCATAGACGGCATCCGGACTGGAGAGATCCCGTTCCACGCCTTCTCGTACGTTGACGGCCGACACTTCGACCGAGCGCAGGATCCCCTGCACCTTCTCATTGGTCAAATCCAGGACGTCCGCGTAATGGGCATCGGAAAGCCCGGTCATCCCCGATTCGGCCTTGAGGTAGACGATGGCGGCCACGGCCGACATCATCAGGATCCACAGCAGGAGAATCCGTCGCGTCAGCCGGCCGGCAAAGGAGTGCATGGGCTTTTTCATGCCTCCCGCGGCGATTATTCCGTGAATTTCTTACCGGATCCCCAGGCTTGGCCCACGACCTCGCCGAGGGCGCGGTACGTATTGGCGGCCGCATCGAAGACAATGGGCTGGAGCTTGCTGAGATCGACCTTGCCGTCCGTGAGGATGCATTCGTCGGCGCTCATGTTCACGACCTCACCGACAAGGATGCCGTCCTTCCAGCTGATGACCTTGCACTCCAGGGTCAGTGGATACTGGTCGATGATGGGCGCGTCCACATTCGGGCTGGGGGAGACCGTGAAACCGACCTTGGCCACCTTGTCCGGAACCTTGGTGCCGCTTACGAGGCCCAGATAGTCGGACTCCGCGACCGTACGGACATCGGCAAAACTGACGGTGAAGGCACCAGTCAGTTCGATGTTCTCGGTGGTCTTATGCTTGGACATGCTTACTACGATCTGGTTGTAGTCGTATTGTCCTGCCCATGCCGCCATCATGACGTCGGGTGTATGTTCCTTGTCCCACGTAGCGATCATCACGCAGGGTTGGGGCGTGGTCATGAGGGCATGGGCCGGTCCGAAATTCTTGCGTCCGGCGACTTCCTGGAAAGGTGCGTTGGTATTCATCGTTGCTTCGTTCTTTTAGATTTGTAAATATAGTGAAAAATACGGAATGATTTTCCCCACTTTCTTTGGCAGCCCGCCTTTTTTGTGTATATTTATCAGCAAATGAATCATTTACCCACATCATGAAACGCACTGTCCTTTTTGTCCTGATGCTTGCCGCATGGTCTGCGGCAGCGCAGCAGCGGAACCCCGTCGTTCCTTCCTTCACCGGAGCCGTTGAAGATTTCAAGCCGAACGTCACCAACCAGCTGGGTCACCAGTATCCCATGGTGAACTCCCAGGGCGCGGTCCGGGCGCAGCTGCGGGCCCCGCAGGCCCAGGCCGTCCAACTGGACATCGCCGGCAAGCGGTACGAAATGACCAAGGATGAGAACGGCGTCTGGACCGGCACGTCCGACCCCCAGGATGTCGGATTCCACTACTATCAGCTGAATGTCGACGGTGCCTCGGTGCCCGATCCCGGCAGCATCTATTTCTTCGGCGCCGGTCGCTGGGGCAGCGGCATCGAAATCCCTTCCGCCGACATGGATTTCTGGCAGGTCAAGAACGTGCCGCAGGGTGTTATCGAAGAAAGATATTACTGGTCCAAGGCGACCGAGAGCATGCGGCACTGCTTCGTCTATCTGCCCGCGGAGTACCAGAAGAACCTGAATAAGAAATACCCTGTCCTGTACCTCCAGCATGGCAACGCCGAGAATGAGCAGGGTTGGTCCGCGCAGGGCCATACCGGTCAGATCCTGGACAACCTGATTGCCGAGGGCAAGGCGGTTCCGTTCATCGTGGTGATGGACTACGGCCAGGGCCAGAACATCCACCTCGTCGGGGACTATGCCAAGCAGGTGCCCGCACCCGAGCCGGGACGGCGCGGCGGCAACGACAATTTCCAGGTGGTCCTCCTGACGGACATCATCCCGATGGTGGAGAAAGAATACCGCGTGATTGCCGATGCGCAGCACCGCGCCATGGCCGGTCTGTCCATGGGTGGCGGCCAGACCCGCCGGATCACCCTGGCCAATCCGACGACCTTCGCCTATGTAGGCATGTTCAGCGGCGGTGTCATGAGCGTGGAAGAGATCCAGAACGCCGCGGGCTTCCAGAAGACGAACAAGGTGGTCTTCATGAGCTCCGGCAGCAAGGAGAATCCCCGCGTGATGGAAGCGGCCGAAAACCTGAAGAAGATCGGCATCAACGCCGTCGGCTATGTCTCCGAAGGTACGGCGCACGAGTGGCATACCTGGCGCCGCAGCCTCTATCAGTTCGCCCAGCTGCTCTTCAAGTAGCGCCTATCCCAATACGACATCGAGCACCATCATCAGGATGAAGCCCAAAGCAAATCCGATGGTGCCGATGTTTGAGTGCTCGCCCTGGGAATATTCCGGGACGAGCTCTTCGACTACCACATAGAGCATGGCGCCCGCCGCGAAGGCCAGCATATATGGCATGATGCCCAGGATAGAGGTTGCCAGGAACAGAACCAACGCGCCGCCAATGGGTTCGACAATGCCGCTCAGCGCACCGATTCCGAACGATCTCCAGCGGGAGTTGCCCTCCGCCCGGAGCGGCATCGAAATGATGGCTCCTTCCGGTACGTTCTGGATGGCGATTCCCAGCGACAGGGCCAGGGCGCCGGCCATGTTGAAATCGGCCGTCAGGGCGCCTGCGATGGCGACGCCAACGGCCATTCCCTCCGGGAAGTTATGGATGGTGACCGCCAAAGCCAGCTTCGTGGTGCGCGATAGACGGCTCTCCGGGCCTTCCGGACCACCGACCGGGTGGATGTGCGGGGTAATGTAGTCAATCAGCAGCAGGAAGGCGAATCCGGCGAGCAAGCCGACGGCGGGCGGGATGACGGCCGCGGCACCGCTTCCCATTTCGATGGACGGGATGATGAGCGACCATACGGAAGCTGCCACCATCACGCCGGAAGCGAATCCCAGCAGGACTTTCTGCAGCAGGGGCGGCATCTCCCGTTTCATGAAGAACACGAAGGCCGATCCCAGGGCTGTCCCCAGGAACGGAATCAATAAAGCGGTCAGGACCGGGCTCATGGCAGGCTGTTTTTTCTCGATGCAAAGATAGGGATTATCCCACGGTTGGACAATCCCTATCTCTGGTGATTTCAAATGCCGGCGCCGTCCAGGAACTCTTCCTGGCT
>JAEEGG010022562.1_pt1 | contig 12378 bp, 9 predicted proteins | sample 9134161 | NCBI WGS metagenome assembly JAEEGG01 (sample SAMN16246543, study PRJNA631951) | gut metagenome | biome: gut microbiome; feature: rumen; material: CR-attached | host: Bos | place: Iran: Karaj | collected 2018-10
ATGGAAGTTTGCGCTTTCATGGATTGTCAGTCTGCCGTATTGCATGTTGAAGTTGTCTATATCGCTTGTGCCCAGCCTGTTGCCACGTCGTGACGTCACAATCTCCAACGTCACGCCTTCAGACTTCTTCGACAATATCTCCAGTGTGATGACATCCACCCAATTGTCAATGAGTAAAATTGACTTTTGGGCTGAAAGGATATGCCGTGTAGCGAACACGCGGGCGTCGAAGACTTGTCCGTCATAGAACACGCCTTGCACGGGCGGTAGTGACGCCTGGACAAAAAAATCCACTTTCTCCTTCAATTCATCGATATCCTGCTCATGCTCTGCCAATCGTCTGTCGACTTTGTCTTCCAATTGGTTCAACCTCTGATTGACTGCATAGCCTTGAAGCAAGTAATTACGTAAAATCACTGTTGCCCATTGACGGAATTTCACTCCCAATACTGAATTAACTCGATATCCCACAGATATGATTGCATCAAGATTATAACATGTTACCGTTCGATGAACTTCACGGGTGCCTTCCATGCGAACTAGGAAGAAATCCTTCCTAGTTGCCTCCCGTGTCAATTCTCCACATGAATAAATATTTTCCAAATGCATTCGCACATTGCGTATTGTACAACCAAATAACATTCCCATTTGGCTTTGTGTCAACCACACCGTCTCATCTTCCAGGCGCACTTCCAGACGGATTGTCTCATCCGGCTGATAGACGACGATTTCATTCTTTGTCTTGTCCATTACAATATTCTCAATTGGCAATAACGATTCAAATGGTTTTGATTTGTGAATACTATAACATATCAATAAAGAATATCAAGATATTGTATAAAACTTCTAAAAATATCCAATAATACCATAAAAGTCATCACAAGTCATACAAAATCATATAGATTACCAATAAATCATGAAATGTCATGATGAATGATAATAAATGATAAATAATCAAGATCATGCAACAGCTAATGTGCATTTGGTAAATGCGTTTTGTGCGGGCGATGGGCATAAAGTAGCGAAGCGGATTTTGCCCGCTGGGCGTCACATCGTCGCAAAGCGACACCGCACGAAGCGCGATACAATCGTAACCGCCTGCAAGCGAACATCGTGAGCGTAGCTGGCGGTAAAACCGCCCCCTGCCATAGCGCCCGAAGGGCGCTAAAATTCGCCAAAAAAGGCGACACAAGAATAAACGCTGTCAAATGCCTGAAAAGCATGTTGCAGGCGGATTGTTTTGTCCATGATAATTATGGCTTTCTCAGGGGGAAAACGAGAAGACGCAGTATTTTCGACGTTGAGAGGCCATTGCAACGATGAAAATGTGGAATGTCTGTTTGACAAACGGAAAAACAGTAATTACAGTATCTTTCGACATTTCAGAACCGCCCCCGAAGGGGGCTTCACATCGAAAAGGAGTCATGGCAACAAAAAATTAAAACAGCGTTTTCTCTTCTGACATAGCCGACGGCATGCCGTCGGAGTTTGTGCTTTGTGATCTACAGAAATTAGGACCTTCAGTTATTCACACTAAAGCACACGCTGGAGCGCTCCGCATGGGGCGTCTCTTTTCGTGCTTTAGTGTAGGTCGTCCTAAACCTCTGTAGATCACGGATTGAGACGCCCTCTTTTTTTTGTTTGCATACGTAAGGAGATAAAAAGTTTATTTTCCTATCTCATAATTGGTATTAGAAACTTGGTATTGATTCTATAAAAATGAATAAAGTATTTCAATTTAATACTAAAAATCAATAAAAACTATATTTAAAATATAAGGAAGGGAGTATTTATGTCAAGATTAGTGGCTACTATACGTTTAATCGGTTCACTCGTATGGCTTGTTGCAATGGGATATCAATTTAATGCTCTCCGTATTGTCCCACAAGGTGGATGGGAGACAGATCAGGCTTTTCTTCGACAATTTGGAGACAAATTTCAAGTCTTTATGACCATCGGATTTGTTGGTCTTCTACAAAGTGCCACCTTTATTAAAACTTTTTTTAGTTGTATTGGAGATGGTTTCAATACACGTTATGACAATGTGTATGTTGACTCATCTGGTTATGAAGTGAGAAGAGAGATGAATGGTGAATCGACCTTGATGGGATGGTTAATGTCAATCATAATAGGCTTTTTACTGATGTTTGTAATGTCTGCATTAGCATCACCATTCGTTTTCTGTTTTAATATCTATCATTTTATTGAAGCATGGACACGTGATACCTCTTGGTCAAATGTATTCAAAATCATGGCAATTCTGATTGTTTGTTCGACACTTGTAGGAGAATACTTTGCAGGAAAGTGGTTCTACACGCAGGTAAATACAGTCTGTCAGTATCAGAAGGCTCGTAGAGTCGAACGACAAAACATGCAAAAATTAATAAATATTCAAAATATAAGAAAATATAAATAATGTATTGAGCATAATATTTGATTTAGATTTGACTTAAGCATAACTCAAGGAAATAGATACAATATTTTATCTGAAAAATTGTTGTTTTTAGATTGGAAATTGAATGAGTGGAGTAGATGATCTATTCCATTATTTGATAAGTAATAACAGAAGAAACAAGGAGAAAACTATGCGCAAGCAGTACAAGACAGTGCCGGGCCCTCAAGGTATAATAATTAAAGCTGGAGGTGCTGTGGACTTTTCTCTGTTTGAAGAATTAATAAATCGTCATGCTACTGATGGTTGGATTTTTCATTCAATGGAGAACGTTTTTGTTAATGAAGCACCAGGATGTTTAGGCGCTATTTTGGGGCAAAAAGCAAAAACAACGAATTATTATATGCTTATATTTGAACGTGATGTGGAATAAGTGTAAATATGTAAAATACTATAGGTGAGACTTCTGCCCCACAATCAAACGTGGGACAGAAGATTGAAATCATAACTTATATATATATAACTTTATAAGGAGAAATAATGTTTGTTAGAGTAATCCCTCAAAGCCATTGCATGATTGTTGAGCGCTTTGGTAAACCTGTTAAAGTTGTCTATGGTGGCCTTCATTTCTTTATTCCCTTTATTGATAGTGCTAAATCTGTTAAAGACAATTTTTTAGATGGATTTACTTATTTAACAGGAAAACCCTGGCTAATTGAATTGAGTGAACAGATACTTGATACTAAACCTAGAGTTTATTTTACTAAAGACAATATTGCAATGAATGTTAATTGTGCTTTACGTTGGCGCATTACTGATCCAATTAAGGCTGCTTATGAGGTTGACCATCTTCACAATGCTTTGATTGAGACTACGCTTTCGGAAGTGCGCTCCTATGTCGGTGCACACGATCTCAATCATATATTGAGTAATCGTCAGAGTATTTCTGAACACATGAATGCCACATTAGCAGAAACAGCAAGACGTTGGGGAGTCAATGTATTAGGTGTTGAAATTCAAGAGTTGCAAGCAGATGAACAAACTATTGATGCAATGCGGCAACAATTGGAAGCCTCACGTAAGGCAGAAGCCACAAAACTGATGGCTGAAGGTGAGGCAGATGCGGTTATCAAAAAGGCACAGGCAGAAGCAGAAGCCTTACGTTTGCGTGCGGCAAGTGAAAGTGAATATCTGAAATTATTAAATGAATCAGTTGGCAAAGAAGGAGCTGTAAAGATTATATTAGCAAATAAGATTCTGGATGCATATAAAGCAATAGCTCAAGAGCCGTCCCATAAACTATTCATGGCAATGCCTGATAAAATGAACATGATGATGAATGGTTCAGCAGAGTTTGATCATATAAAATAGTAAATCATTTCCCGATTCTTTGAACAAACTATTTTGAAGATTGGCAAACTTATTGGGAAGTGGAATTAATAATTATGTCTTTAGCTATATTGTCAAACTTTAGTAACTGGTTTGGAAATTGGTTTTCTAGTGGGTGGTTACTAGCAATTATTGTTACTATTTTCTTGGTAGATTTCATTTTTATAGCAAGACCTCTTGGGCATTTTGCTGTTATTCTGATGTCGCTTTGGCTTTGTATCCGTTTGGGGCCATGGGGAAAGTGGACGATATTTTGGAGCATCATCATTTTTTTGAGCATTTATACAGTTTACTATTGTGTTTATGCTATTCTTGGCAGATGGGTTGCTAAATTATTTCAGAAAAATGCCCCTGAGGAAAAACTGCATCGAATCATTGGTAAAGTTGGTCACATTCGAATAGTCTCGGGAAAGACAATGTTCAAATGGGATGATGAGTTGTGGTCAATTCAAGAGGAACATCCAGAGTTTCATGATGGTGAAACTGTAAAATGCGTTACTTTTTCGGACGGAATTGCAGTAGTGGAAAAAGTACAACAACTATAATATACTATTTTAGTATGAGTAAAAAATCTCAAAAAAATGATGACATGCAACAGTTGGGGAAATTATGTGGCCATGCGAGTCAGTCCGGTCGGATTCGCTTTCCAGATGGTTGACGACGTTCTGGATGCGGCGGAGGCAACCGCTTCCGCGACGCACAATCATGAAGAAGGGATTCGCGTCGCGTCGGCGACGGCTTTGGCCGTTTTTCTCGCGAAACAAGGGCAGAGCAAGGAGGCCATCAAAAAGGAAATCGAATTTCGGTTCGGCTACGATCTGTCCGTCAGTCTGGATTCCATCCGCCCGACCTATTCTTTTGATGTTTCCTGCCAGGGGACAGTTCCCGTCGCCATCCGCGCATTTCTGGAGTCGTGGTGCTATGAGGACGCCATCCGGAATGCGGTTAGCGTCGGCGGCGACAGCGACACGATTGCCGCCATCACGGGCGGCATCGCGGTTGCGTACTACAAGGAGATGCCGGATGAATTGGTGTCGGCCATCGAAGACAATTTGACGCCCGACATGGAAGATGTGTGCAAGAGGTTTGGCAAGGATTATGATCTTTGATCCATTTGTATTTGTGAAGGGACACCTTGGAAAGGAATGGAAAAAGAACATCCATTTCATAAGGGAGTTGGCGGTGTAGAAGGAACATTACAAGAAGGAGATATTGAAAAGCAAAAATCGGTCCGATGGCCTTGAGAAACCATGGGGAAAATGGATGGAATCATCGTCATCATGACTGAAAATAAAATGAAACCTTCTCAATAAAGAAGAAATATTATTCGTTATATATCTAAAACAATTAGAAAAGAACGTCATTTATCAAGATTGACTAATGATGTCATTGAGATTCGTTCGGATATTATCAACAATCAATACATATTATGGAAAAAACAAATCTGACCCGATGGTTGTCTGAATTTCAGAAAGCTTTTGATTCAGGGGATATATCCACCTTGCATCTTCTGCGTAAAGAAATCTATCAGGAGACGATTGTTGTCGTCAAATGTGGTAGCTATATGGTTGGAGATGCTTGCGTTGAACTGCCTGAGCCTGCTTCCATGATGGCGCAGTCCGTTTTTTATCAGAATCCAGGCGTTGTGGATGTTCCAAAGCAGGCGTCGCCGACCGTGATTAAAGTAGTAGACAGCGATTCATTACTGGCAGGAAAGGCACTTTTGGAGGAAGGATATCATCCAGCGGTACTGAATTTTGCCAATCGGCAAACACCTGGCGGCGGCGTCATGCGTGGATCCGGGGCGCAGGAGGAAAACATATTCCGCAGAAGCAACCTCTTCATGTCGTTGTACCAGTATCACTTCCATGGCATTGACTTAGGCATCAGGCAGTCATCGGAGCAATATCCGATGGAGCGCAATACAGGCGGAGTGTATTCGCCTGATGTGACGGTTTTCCGTGGCCTTGAAACGGACGGCTATCCATTACTGGAACACCCCTATCATCTTGGTATCGTTACGGTAGCAGCAATGAATAGGCCAGAGCTGAAAAATGCATATCGGATTGCCGACCATCTGGTGGAGCCGATCCGTCGGAAAATCCGCACGATATTCCGCATTGCGCTGAAGCATGGGCATGACGCCATCGTGTTGGGTGCATGGGGCTGTGGCGCTTTCAAGAATCCGCCTCAGCATATCGCCAAATTATTTCATGAAGTCCTTGAAGAAGAGGAGTTTGTCAATCGTTTCAAGAAAGTCGTTTTCGCCATTATCGACCGTAAGAACATCGATATCCGTGATGGAAAGATCGGTAATATGATTCCATTTCAGGAGGAATTTGTATCATCCAGTCGAAAAACATCTAAAATCATTCAAAATAACTCTGCCATTCGGTTTGAACGGATGAAGGGGATGTTCTGGGGGCTGGTGATCGGCGATTGTCTCGGTTCACCGATTCAGTTTACGCAGAAGGACGCTCATCCATATATTACGGAAATGGTTGCTTGCCATACGTTTCATACGCCACCTGGATATTGGACGGATGATTCGTCAATGGCGTTTTGCGTGGCGGAGAGCGTTGTCCGTCTGCATCGGTATTCGCTTGAAGACATTGCACATAATTTTGTCCGTTGGTACCGTGAAGGCTTCTGCTCAAGCCTTGATTGCGCGTTCGATGTCGGCGGAGCCACCATTGCAGGAATACATGGAATTGAGCGTGGTTGTCTGAAGAATGGCGAAGAAAATTCGCAGGGGAACGGCAGCATCATGCGGTTCGCGCCATCCTATATTCTCAACTACGCCAATGCTGACAATTCTATCCTTTACGAAATCAGTGATTTGACACATGACAGCCGAAAAGTTCGCGAAACAATCGACTTGATGACGGAAATTTGCGATGAACATCTTGCGGGGCAGCGCACACGCGTCAAATCCCTTTACAAGACGCGAGCTGATGTTAATAACTCAGGCTGGGCTGTTTCGACATTGCAAGCGGCTTTATGGGCTTTTGAAACAAACAAGACGTTTGAGGAAGGACTGATCGCCGCAGTCAATCTCGGTGGCGATGCTGATTCAATTGGAGCGGTTTATGGACAGATAGCCGGGGCGTATTATGGTTTCGACGCCATCCCGAAAAGATGGGTGAACGCTGTAAAAAACATGAAGAAAGTCAATCAACTCATTGAAGATTTTATAAACGTAACTTTTAGTTTGTAGGGAATATAATCTTTCTAAAGTTTTTATAGCGTAAATGGATCGTTTAGGCCCAGGGAACTTTCATTAAAATTATACTTTTGTAATAAAATCAACGTCGGCGGCGACAGCGACACGATTGCCGCCATTACGGGCGGCATCGCGGTTGCGTACTACAAGGAGATGCCGGATCAATTGGTGTCGGCCATCGAAGCCACTTTGACGCCCGACATGGAGGATGTGTGCAAGAGGTTTGCTGTTTTCGGGGGGTAGCTCAACGGGGCGTGGTTCCAATATTAATATCGTCTTTCCCGTGAGTTATGTGAGCCTTAGGCACTTTACTCATCCACGGACTTCCGCCCGTGGTACGGGACATGGGCAGTATGGAATATGGCATTTGTTGGGAATTAGGCCTGATTTTTCCTGCTTTTCTATTGTAATCTCAAAAACACCGATTAAATTACCTCAAAAACACCGATTGAAATACCTCAAAAATACCGATTGAAATACCTCAAAAATACCGATTGAAATACCTCAAAAACACCGATTGAAATACCTCAAAAACACCGACTGAAATACCTCAAAAACACCGACTGAATTACCTCAAAAACACCGACTGAAATACCTCAAAAAACACCGACTGAAATACCTCAAAAAACACCGACTGAAATACCTCAAAAACACCGAACAAACATGATGGCAGACGAATATGCTATATCTTAATAGAATAACTGACAAGCAATTACAGGATTATCTCAGCGTTTTCGGTGCCATTCTCATTGAAGGCCCTAAATGGTGCGGAAAAACGACGACTGCTGAACGTTTTTCTAAAAGCGTCATCAAGCTTCAGGATCCAGATATGCGGGAAGAATATCTAGCCACGGCGGGAGTCAAGCCTTCTTTGTTGCTTATGGGCGACACTCCGCGCCTCATCGACGAATGGCAAGATGCGCCCGTCCTGTGGGATGCGGTTAGAACAATGGTTGACAAGCGATCTTTGCCCGGTCAATTCATTCTCACTGGTTCGAACACGATTGACAAATCCAAAATCCTTCATTCAGGAACAGGACGTATTTCTCGTTTGCGGATGAATCCGATGAGCCTTTGGGAGAGCCAGGAGTCCAATGGAAAAATTTCCCTGCAGGAATTATTTGACAATCCGAATGGAAATATCGACGGCATTTCTTCCACATTGTCTATCGAAGACTTGGTGTACGTATCTTGCCGTGGAGGCTGGCCTGCATCCCTACAGGCTTCAGCACGCGAATCCGCTCTGCTGGTTGCCAGAAATTATGTGAATTCTCTTTGTCAGGACGATATTTCACGTATTGATGGAAAACAGCGCAATGAAAGGACTGCCGCGTGCCTTCTTTGGTCGTATGCTAGAAATATTTCAACTCTTGCCAAGAAGTCTTCATTGCTGGCTGATGTCATGGGATCTGGTGAAGTCAGCTTGTCGCAAGATACTTTTGACGATTATCGGGAGGCTCTTGTCAAACTCTTTGTCATACAGGATATTGATGCTTGGTGCCCCGCCATACGCAGTAAAACTGTCATTCGCAGTTCGCCCAAACGATGCTTTGTGGATCCGTCGATTGCGGTTGCCGCCTTGGGGCTTACTCCAAAGATTCTTCTCCAGCAGCTAAAAACCTTCGGTTTCATATTTGAGCAACTTTGCTTTCGGGATCTAACAGCGTATGCGGCAGGGAAGAACGGTGTGTTTTCCTATTATCGTGATCGTTATGATTTGGAGGCCGACGGAGTCCTGCATCTTGATGATGGACGGTATGCCCTGATGGAATTCAAATTAGGGAGTCACGAAATTGATGAGGGGGCGAATCATCTCATGAATCTAACCTCTTTGATTCGACAGTATAACCAAGATGAAAAACAAGTTCCACTACGCGAGCCGGATCTTCTAGTGGTCATCACTGGTGGAAGCATGGCATATACTCGGCCGGATGGAGTGAAAGTGGTGCCTATTGGGTGCTTGAAACCATAGGAATAGTGGCGCTCTTGCGAGCGCAATGGGAGAAGGGTGGACTACCCGCAGGCTACGTGCCGCTTCGGGCACTTGCCAGCGGTTATGGCATGGTTCTGCGCTTCGCGCAGTGTCGCTTCGCAACGATGTTTCGCTCTGTAGTTTTCACCGCCTTTGTCGTACTCGTCATCGTCACGAAATATGGGTGTGAAATCTTTTTTACATTTGTGTGATTTCAAGCAAAATTATTCAAAACTCAGATTATTCATCATTGGTTCAAAACATTCATTTGTTGTATCAAAATTTCCCCTAATCTGCATTTTGCAGTTTAGGGGAAATTTCTTGTTCACATAGTGGATGTGTGGTTCAAGTCTTGTGTCTTATGTGCAAGTCCTTCTCTTCTTTGGAGTTATTGTTAATATTTGACAAGTGTTCAAACAGTGGACGGCAATCATGACTTCTTTCTCCTAATCTGCAAATGCAGATTAGGGGAAATTGGTGTTTGAACAATTAACAAATTACAATTGAGTGTCATCCTTTGGGCGGTGTTGCAGCTTCTAAAGGCTGGTGGTTCGCATTTGCTTTAAGCTTTGGGCTTTAGGTTTTAGCTCCACTTAGGGCTGTTCCAGCAGCACGCCGGCGGGGCCGGCGGGAATGACGAGGCGGTGATTCCAGAAAATGGCGCGGTCCGGAATGCAGGGGATGTCATGCCAACAGCGGTTGTCGAGCCGTTTCGGATGGGCGATGTCGCTGATATCAAATGTCGTGATGTCGCCTTTCGACCGGCAGACGAAGGTGACGATGTCGCCGTCGACGGTCGGCTGGCCGCGCACGAGGCTTTGATCCAACGGGATGGCGACAGGCTTCTCATCGGTGGTGACCGTCTGCGGAGTGAAGATGTCGAGATTCTTGTTGTCGGCGGAGATGAATTTGCCGTTGAAGGCGGCGAAGGCGTTGTTGTTGTGGTCGATGCGGAACGTATCCGTCGGTGTGACAAGTACTTTGGGGATGGGGCCGTTCAGATCGAACCAGCCTTGTCCGTGGCCGAAATTGCAGGGGACGATTCCGTTGATGTCATGATCCGCCAGATTGTCGTTATAGAGGATGCCGACCCTGTTGAAATTGAAGACATTTTTGGGGGCGGCGAGATTCGAGATGTCGAGAAAACTCAATTTGCCGCCGCGGCCATGCCATGCGATGACGCGGCCATCCATATAGACATGGAGGATTTGCGGGAAGTCCGCTTTGGGCGGATGTGTGTAACGCGCGACTTCGCGGAGCGAATAGTCCGGCAGGATGTCGTAGATGCCGATGCCGTCGGGACCTTCTGCGGCGTAGAGGCGGTCGCCATGGATGGTGACGTCGTATGCGCAAGCCATCGGCTGCGTGCCGATGACGGTGATGTCATCCGCTGAAATTTTACAGATTTTGATGCCTGCGTGGGAGCAGGCGAAGAAGGCGATGTCGTCTTTGTAATAGGCGGCGCGACGAACCTGCACATGGCCGGAGATGTCAATTGTCTTGAATCGCGGAATGACAGGGTCTGGCACAACTTTCGGCGCGACAAGCGGTTGCGACTTTGATTGGACGAAATGCGATTTGCCGGGCATGGGAATGACGAAGAGGCCGGTGGAGGATCCCGTGACATAAACGCAGCCGTCGCCGAGGGCGACGCTGGTCGCGCAGTCGCTGCCGGGCGTTTTCTTTTGTGTTTTCGGATCGTAGCGCGGTGCTTCCGGCAGGAGGGCATGGCCGAGCGGTTTCGGGGCGGCGCGATCCGTGATGTCCAACGCGAAGAAGCCGTTGAATGTGTCGACGGCGAAGACGTAGTTGCCGCAGATGCGGACGGTCCAGAAGTCGTTGCCAAGATGGTACAGCTGCGGGAATTTGAAGACGGAAAGCGTTTGGGGCGAATGCGGGTTGGAGATGTCGATGACTTCCACGCCGTGTCCATGGCCGAAGCCTTCTGGCGTTTTCGAGCCGCCGTTTTTAAAGGAATGGTGGCCAGTGGAGGCGACGCAGAGGTCGCCTGCGAGATCGAGACCGTCGCCGAAACCGTCAAGTTTCGTTCTGGAAATGACTTGCGGCTTCAATGGATCGGCCACGTCCGCGATGGTGATGTATCCGGATGCCCAATCGCCCATGAACGCGTAATGGTCTTGGACGAAGACGGTCTGGGCCTCCTGCGTGCGGATGGTGGAAATATGGCGCGGATGGAGCGGATCCGTGATGTCGAGCAGTTGGACACCATAGACGCGATGTGCAATGAAGCAGATGTTTCCGCTGACGGCGACGCCCGTGGCGAGTTCGGTGGAATCGAAACGCGGCAGGATGGTGGGATTTTCGCGGTCATGGATGTCGATGATCCACAGGCCGAAGTTGCGGGCCGTCAGGAAGAGATAATCGCCGTGGCGGACCATCTGGCGGCCGCCTTGGAAACCTGTCACGATTCGTACAAGACTGGGCTTCAACGGGTTGTCTTTGATATTATAGATGGCGAGCCGTCCGTTGGCGGCCGTGTAGAGATAGTCGCCTGTGCTAACCATGGCGACGGCTCCGATGGATTTTTCCACGTGTTCCAACGGGAGGACGGGCCCGTAAAGGTTTGTGTCATGGGCGGCGATGGTGGAGAGGCAGAGAAGGCTGGTCAGGCAGAGAGGTTTGAAGTGATGCATAAGAAAAAAGGAGAAAAGGATGGATGGGACGGGAGGAAGGAAAAACTTTTGCAATGGGTCATAAGCGCCGCTTTGCGAAGCGAAGCGGCTGAAAACATGAAAGACGCGACCTGCCGTTTCCATACGGAGGTCGCGTCTTATTGACATTCCGTGCATTCCGAATGGTTCGGATGTCGCGGATATGCCAAAGGGTTTATTTTAGTATTCGATTAATTGCTGCCAGACGTGGTACTGGGTTCCGCACCAGCCGACGTTCGGGATGGCGTTGCTGTTGATGGTCACGCCACAGGTCGCGCAGCGGAAGGCGAGGTCGCCATAGTAGCCGAGGATCTGGTAGGAGTGGATCTGGCCGGGCAGTGCGGGGCAGAGGGCGTTTTCAGGAATCACGGGGGAGTAGTGGACGAGATGGCAGAAGCGGCACTCGTAGATCACGTAGTCCTTCAGTTCATAGACTCTTCCGCTGGGGAGATAGTCGAACCAGATGAAGGTGAACTTGGACTTCGGATGGCGATGCGGGAAGGTGCGGTAGCCGCGCGGACGGGGCGGCGCGGGGTGGAAGAAGAAGTCGAGGAAACCGCCGTGATGGCCGTCATGATGATCGAAGTGCGGATCATGGTGTGGTGCGGGGCCGGGCTTGGGGCCAGGGCCGGGAGCGGGATGGACGACGGGGCCAGGCTTCGGGCCGGGAGCGGGATGGACGACGGGACCGGGCTTCGGGCCGGGTGCGGGGTGGACGAGGGGGCCGGGC
>JAEEGG010022564.1_pt1 | contig 12378 bp, 10 predicted proteins | sample 9134161 | NCBI WGS metagenome assembly JAEEGG01 (sample SAMN16246543, study PRJNA631951) | gut metagenome | biome: gut microbiome; feature: rumen; material: CR-attached | host: Bos | place: Iran: Karaj | collected 2018-10
CAGAGCTCGCGAGGCTAACGTTTACCGTCTTGCCGAGGTGTCAAACAACATCATAGACCAGTGCGTGGCACAGGGCGTGCCTTTCGCTCGCGAGTACGGAGGCCTTCTCGCCAACCGTTCATTCGGCGGCGCTCAGGTTAGCCGTACATTCTACGCTAAGGGCCAGACTGGACAGCAGCTTCTGCTCGGTGCTTATTCATCACTCAACCGCCAGATAAAGGCCGGCAAGGTGAAGAGCTACAACCGCTACGAGCTCCACGACATCGTTATGGTGGACGGCAGAGCGAGAGGCATCATCGCCAAGAACCTCGTAACCGGCAAGTTCGAGAGATTCGCCGCTCATGCAGTGGTTCTGGCAACTGGAGGTTACGGAAACACTTACTTCCTGTCAACCAACGCAATGGCTTGCAACTGTTCGGCTGCTATCGCGGCTTACCGCCAGGGCGCTTACTTCGCTAACCCTTCATACGTGCAGATACACCCAACCTGTATCCCAGTGCACGGCGACAAGCAGTCTAAGCTGACACTCATGTCCGAGTCATTGAGAAACGACGGACGTATCTGGGTGCCTAAGGACATCGAGGACGCCAAGAAACTTCAAAAGGGCGAAATCAAGGGTTCCGACATACCTGAGGAAAGACGCGACTACTATCTGGAGCGCCGCTACCCTGCATTCGGTAACCTCGTGCCACGTGACGTTGCCAGCCGTGCCGCTAAGGAGCGTTGCGACAAGGGCTTCGGTGTGAACAACACAGGACTGGCAGTATTCCTCGACTTCTCTGAGGCTATCAACCGTCTCGGAATCGATGTTGTGCGCCAGCGCTACGGCAACCTCTTCGACATGTACGAGGAGATAACTGACGTGAACCCAGGCAAGCTTGCAAACGAGATAAACGGAGTTAAATACTACAACCCAATGATGATATTCCCTGCCATCCACTACACAATGGGAGGTCTCTGGGTTGACTACGAGCTGCAGACTTCTGTCAAGGGTCTGTTCGCCATCGGAGAGTGCAACTTCTCTGACCACGGCGCAAACAGACTTGGAGCATCAGCGCTGATGCAGGGATTGGCTGACGGATATTTCGTATTGCCATACACAATACAGAACTACCTGAGCGACCAGATCACAGTGCCAAGATTCGACATCAACAGCAAAGAGTTCGTTGACGCACAGAAGAAGTGCGAGGACGCACAGCACGCTTTGATGAACATCAAGGGCAAGAGATCTGTTGACTCGCTGCACAAGGAACTCGGACACATCATGTGGGAGTACGTCGGAATGGGACGTACAAAAGAGGGACTTGAGGTGGCTCTGCAGAAACTAAAGGAGATAAGAAAAGAATTTGAGACTAACCTGTTCGTCCCTGGCACAGAGGAAGGCATGAACGTAGAGCTTGACAAGGCTTTCCGTCTGAAGGATTTCATTGTTATGGGCGAGCTCATCGCATTCGACGCGCTGAACAGAAACGAAAGCTGCGGAGGACACTTCCGTGAGGAGTACCAGACCGAAGAAGGAGAAGCTAAGCGCGACGACGAGAACTTCTTCTACGTTGGATGCTGGAACTACCAGGGCGATGACAACAAAGCACCTGAACTGATAAAGGAGCCGCTGGAATACGAGGCTATCAAGGTGCAGACACGTAACTATAAATCATAACTTCTTAAAAACTTTAGACAATGGCTACAGAAAATATAATGAGAGTAAATCTCAAGGTTTGGCGTCAGGCAGGACCTAAAGAAAAAGGCGCTTTCGTAACTTACGAAAACGTAGAAACAACTCCTGATACATCTTTCTTGGAGACTCTTGACATTCTCAACGAGACTCTCGTGGAGAAGGGCGAGGAGCCTATCGTGTTCGACCACGACTGCCGCGAGGGTATCTGCGGCATGTGTTCGCTCTACATCAACGGACATCCACACGGACCAGCAACTGGCGCTACAACATGCCAGCTCTACATGCGTCGTTTCAAGAACGGCGAGACTATCACTGTCGAGCCATGGCGTTCGGCTGCGTTCCCTGTCATCAAGGACCTTATGGTGAACCGTAACGCTTACGACCAGATACAGCAGGCTGGCGGTTATGTATCGTTCAACTGCGGCGGCGCACAGGACGCTAACGCAATTCCTATCTCTAAGGAGATTGCCGACGAAGCTATGGACTCAGCCACTTGCATCGGATGCGGCGCATGTGCTGCTGCCTGCAAGAACGGCTCAGCTATGCTGTTCGTTTCCGCTAAGGTGAGCCAGCTGGCACTTCTGCCACAAGGCAAGGTGGAAGCCGCAGCAAGAGCCAAGGCAATGGTGGCCAAGATGGACGAGCTGGGATTCGGAAACTGCACAAACACTGGCGCGTGCGCAGCCGAGTGTCCTAAGAACATCTCGCTGTCTAACATCGCAAGACTCAACAGAGAGTTCCTCTGCGCTAAGTTCAAGGACTAAAAACTAAGGAATTCTATACAGAAATCCCCTTCGTCAGAAATGATGAAGGGGATTTCTATTTTTGATTATATGCGTTGTAGAAACGCGGCGCGCTACGTTTCTACGATTGGTTATCGGGTACTTCAAGAACGCCTACCGAAACCGTCAAAGCCGCTTAATGTGCCAGCATAGTTCGTGAATCCCCCACGGAACAGCCTGCCGTAGCGTCCGCCATTTTTGTAATGGTTGCTAAGAATCCTCGCTATTACAACAATCAGAATCACGACTATCAAAAAGCCGACCAACACGATAACAAGCACATATTTCATATCCCAAAGATTCCGGGTTTTTGCCTTTACAGGGGCTTTCGCATGACTCTTGACGAGCGATATGCACTCGTCCACCGCACTGTTAATTCCCACATAAACATCACCCTGGCGGAAATAAGGAATCATCTTGTCGCTGATAATCTTATCGGCATCTGGAACATACGCCGCCATGCCGTAGCCGATCCGCATCGTGACGTCCTCTTTTGACTCTATGGTCAGAGGCTTATAGACAATGACAATGCACTTGCCGTTCTGACCAATGCTCCAGCCCTCACGCAAATGGTCGGCGAAAGCCGCGATGTCATAACCGTGCAAATCGGTCGTGGTGTAAACCAGAACCTGCACCGAGGTCTCCATGAGGAATGTCTGAAGCTTCGATGTCAGCGCCGTACGCTGCTGCTGAGTGAACACCTCAGCCTTGTCGCATACAAACGTCCTGTCAATAGGACGCTTGAACACATCGTCCTGAGCCGACGCCGCTACAAATGTGAGAATAAGACTTAGTATAAATATCGCACGCTTCATCTTAGATAATGTAAATGGTTAGAATCATGGTCACGCCATTCCTCGCTCCGTCTTAATGGCGTTGTATGCCTCGTTGACGGCCCGGAACTTCTCGGTCGCCTTTCTCTTGACCTCCTCGCCCATAGTGTTCACCTTGTCAGGGTGATACTTCATGGCCATGCGGCGGTAAGCCTTCTTCACCTCGTCGTCGGAAGCGGAGCGGCTAATCTCGAGCACATCGTAAGCCCAGTCGGCGCTCTTGGCCTTGGTCTTGCTGAACATCGACGCTATGGACGTATAGTCGGCATCGCTGATACCCATGGCTGAAGCCACCCTCTTGATGAGTAGTATCTCAGGCTGCGAAACATCATTGTCAGCGTTGGCTATGTCGAACATCAGATGGAGCATCTCCAGACGTCCGGAATAGCTCAGATTCTGCGCTATCTGACGGGCTATGGGAATGACATCGTAGTTCTTCTTGAGCACATCGCGCAGTATCAGAAGCGCGTCCTTAGCCTTGCTTTCGCCGTAGGTGCTCAGCAGAAACGACTTGACCACATCGAGCTCCGACTTCAGCACCTTGCCGTCAGCCTTCATCACCGCGGCTATAAGCACCAGCAGCGATATGAGGAAATCGTTCGGCGCTGTACGGCGGCTGTCGTATGAGCGTTTGGCGTTGCCTGAATCAATCTTCGGAGCATCGCCTGCCTCAAAGAGCATCGTGCCTATGATATACCCAACGACAGCGCCTATCGGTCCGCCCATGACGTAACCCAGTCCGCCAGTTATCCATTTGCCTATTCCCATAAAAAACGTCTTTATTATTACAAAAAAACCGGCAAGCAACAATCAATGTCCCTTCCCGGTCTTTTTATCTTATCTCAGTAAAAAATATTTTACTCTATGATAGTAACCCATCCGTGAGTGTCTGGCTCGTCGCCATACTGTATGCCACGCAGGTGGTGATACAGCTTGGTGCAAACAGGACCAGGCTCGCCGAAGTGGTATGTCTTGCCCACCTCGATGTCGTCAATCTTCTCGATTGGAGCGATTACAGCCGCAGTTCCGCATGCTCCAGCCTCCTCGAATGTCTCAAGTTCCTCAACAGGAATCTGACGGCGCTCCACCTTCATTCCCATATCCTCGGCCAGCTGCATAAGGCTGCGGTTGGTTATGGATGGAAGGATTGAAGTTGACTTTGGTGTCACGTATGTATTATTCTTGATACCGAAGAAGTTGGCAGCGCCAGCCTCATCGATGTACTTCTTCTCCTTAGAGTCGAGATAGAACTCGCAGCTGTAGCCCAGGTCGTGAGCCTCCTTGTTGGCTCTCAGGGAAGCCGCGTAGTTGCCGCCCACCTTGAAGCATCCTGTGCCGAGCGGAGCAGCACGGTCATACTGTCTGATTATGACATAAGGAGTAGCAGCGAAGCCACCCTTGAAGTATGGTCCTACTGGTGTTACAAACACTATGAATGTGTATTCTTTAGCTGGGTGTACACCTACCTGCGCGCCTGTGCCGATAAGCACTGGACGGATGTAAAGTGTCGCACCGCTCTCGTATGGAGGGAGGAATCTCTCGTTCAGTTTAACAACCTTCTTGACGGCAGCCTCGAACTTCTCTGTTGGAAGCTCTGGCATAAGTGTGCCGCGGCATGTTGACTGCATTCTCTCTGCATTGTCCTTGACACGGAACACACGGATCTTTCCGTCCTTGCCTCTGTATGCCTTCAAGCCCTCGAAACACTCCTGTCCATAATGCAGACAAGTCGCAGCCATGTGCATGTTTATATATTCACTTGATGAGATCTCCATCTCACCCCACTTGCCGTCACGATAAGTATAACGTACGTTATAATCTGTCTTTCTGTAGCCAAAACCAATGTTTGACCAATCTAATTCCTCATTCATTGATATGCTGTTTTTTTTAATCGTAAGCACAAATCTACACAAAAAGCGCCGTCATTGTTCCTTTACGACACGCTTTTTTATTCTGCGACCACCAACTTGCCAACAAAGGCGCTGTTTTCACTTATAACTTTCAATACGTAAACGCCAGTCTGAAGACTTGAGACGTTTACGTCTATCTCTGATGTCTCGCTATACGCATGCAACGAAATCAACTTGCGTAAGTTCAAGTCATAAACCTCTATTTGGCATTTACCCAACGGCTCCTCGCCAGCGCTAAGCTTTACATTGCCGCTTTTTCGGCTGACAGGGTTTGGACTTATCGACAAGCTTGCCTTCTTCACCATAGCCTCATTTGTTGACACTCTCGACGAGTTAGGACTCGTCACTGCGTCTATCCACACAACGTTCTGGGCGCTTCCTGCGTCGGTCAAGGTCTTCCACTCGTCGCTGACCTTGGCGTAAGCCACGGCCGATGGAGCCGCCGTCTGAGCTGCGTATGGCACGAACTGTCCGCTTGTGGAATACGCAACATAGAATTTACTGCCGACCGGCACCGGATTATCAAATCTTATATACGTATCGGAGTTTTTAATGCCAGTCTTGGCTGCGTATTTAAAATAGCCCGAACTTACCACCCACTCCGCCGTGTTTGGCGTTGAAACACTGTGTGTGTAGATAGGCTCGGCATCCAGGTCATTGTAGATGTAAATCTCGTTCGGAAGATAGTTTGTCGATGCCACGACATAAACGCCGTACAGATAGCCTTCGCTTTCCGACGAGAATGCCTGCGCCACCATCGATGCCCCGTCAGGAGCCGAGAAGGTGTTGGTGAAAGCATCTTCGGCAGTGAGGTTTGTCATGCGTCGGCACGAGTCAGCGCCGTAAGGGTTTACACCGTCGAGCACCGTCAGTGATGTGTTGTCAGGATCGAGCCACGCCTTGAGCTGCTTGCCGGACTCGCTGTAGGTGTTCCAAGCAAGGTTCAGTTTCACAAACAAATCATTGGTTGGTACCGCACATGTGGAACTGCCGCCCGAAAGCACGCCGATGACTCTGTGATAATAGTCGAACAACGGCGCTCCTGACGAGCCGCCCTCTGTAGTGCCAATCTTCCAACGGCTAACGAGCCAGTGTCCGTCCGGATAAAGGCTGGAACCTGTACTGGAATCTTTGAATGTCGATGTGGAAAGCGTGTTGACGGTCTTAGCAAGCCTCCTCACAGTGCCAGAAGGATGATGAATGGCATAAGCCGGCACGTATGGATTTGTCGTGAGCGACCATCCTGCGTAATAAACACGCGCATCTCTCTCGGGCATAGACGATAGCTCGGAAAGCGAGAAGTCCAAATCCGACGAAACCGCTCTAAGATAAGGCACAACGCTATAAGTCTCCATCGAGCCTCTGATGTCCGAATTGCCAAGCGGCGACGCGTAGTTGAAGTATATGACTGCTGTGTTTGCTTCTTCATTAGAACTGAGACAGTGGCCTGCCGTCAGAAAGTAAGGACGGGTGTGGCCTGCCGCATTGTTCATCAACACTCCCGAACATGAGTAGGCACTCGAGCCTGAGGCATACAGCACAAGACCTACCGCCTGAGACATCGCCTCCAAATCGCCCATGCCGTAGTCGCTGCAAGCGTCACTTGTCGATGAGTTCTGATAAGGCAAACGGCGGAAATCCTTGTAGCCTTGATTCACACGGCCAAGAGTCAGTTTGCGCGACGAGCTACTGCGACCATTAGTCACAAGACTAACCTGTGCCTTTGCGTCGTCTATCACAGCTGTCGGCAGCACGCCAGACTCATGGTTGTCCGCCGATGTGTAAGGGCCGAGGAAAGCGCCGTCCTCGCCAACAATGAAAAGCGTGTCGCCCGGCAGCAAGTGGAATTTGCTGAAGAACAGGCTTATGTTCATGGCATTGCCAGCATCCACGTCATACGTCAGAATCTCCTTGCCGGACGGAGCCACAGTACGCTCCGCATAGTCCAAAAGCGAGATTTCAGCCTCCGTAGAGACAGCCACTCTGAATGGCGCAAGCGTGGCGCGTTCGGCCGACGAGCGGAACATCGTCGCCTCCTTGTGGCTATTTCTCGCATCGTCCTCGGCCTGCAGCGAGTCTATGTTAAGATCAGGCAGACGAAGTCCGGCAACGCTATACAGCGACATCGCCACTAAAAATGCTATTATTGTAAGTTTACGCATATCCTATTGTTTTAAACTGTCTCTCAGGACTACTCGCGACTCCGGTCCGAGATTGAACAGCAAGTCCAAGATGCTCAGATTCGGCTGGAATCCGTATTTCTCCGAGAACACCTGATAATATTCTTTCTGACAGAAATCATCCAAATGCGTCTTCGGCGTTATCTGATTTCTTAAGTCCAGTTCCACGGTCTGTGCCGGTATGTATGTCTCGCTGACGTTTATCGTCACATCGTCCATCATCAGCAGCCTGTTGACAATGTCCATCGCCTCGGCGTTCAAATCGACAAGATAGTCAAATTTTCTTTCAAACAAGGGTTTTATGTCATCTTCGTAATACTCGAAGAACGGCGACATGTTGTAAGCCGAGACGAGGCTCTGCCAATGCACATGCCTCCAGTTGTCGTCGTACGACACCTTCAGGTCCTTCATGGCAGCGTGGGTCAGGTCGGCATCATCGGACGACGACCGGCTCAGCGGCACTGTCAGCGCCATCACGCCATTGGCCGACAGGATGCTGCACTTGTTTCTGTAGGAGCGCTTCACATAGTGCTCGCCCACATCCACCGTCATGCCGCCGTACTTCATCATCACGCTGTAATTCTCTATCGGCGCGAAATACGACGAATATAGAACTGGCAGATTCTCCATAACACTACTCGCCTGCCGACTTGAAGAAACGGTCCCATCTTATCCAGCCGTCGAAGAGCCCTTTGTCAGGATTAAGCGACAGCCACACGAACAGCGGCTTGCCCACGATATGGTCCTCCGGCACATAGCCCCATATTCTGGAGTCGGCGGAGTTGTGGCGGTTGTCGCCCATCATCCAGTAGTAATCCATCTGGAACGTGTATTTGTCAGCCTTCTTGCCGTTGATGAACACCTCGCCGTTTCTCACCTCCAGCTTGTTGCCCTCGTAGTTTCTTATTATGCGCTCGTAGAGCGGCAGGTTATCCTTGTTTATAGCCACGGTCGCGCCTCTCGCAGGTATGTAGATTGGTCCGTAGTTGTCCACGGTCCATTCTCTGTTGTAACCGGCTGGGAATGTCGGTCCGCCGCCTCTTGTGAACTCCGCCACGTTGAGCTCGCGCACTTCCTTAACTCCGGCTATTTTCTTCATGGCTTTCTGGTCGTCGAGCGTGAGCGGCAGCAGGTAGATGTTGTCGCCAACAGAGTCGCAGCCCATGTATGCTCTGTCGGAATTCTCGTTGCTTATCTCCAGTTCGTCGTAGTCCTTCTGGCTAAGTCTGTTCGATGACACGACCTTGCAGAAGTACTGCACACCCGGCTGACGCTGCTGGCGCTTGCCGTTGATGTAGAGCTCGCGGTCGATTATCTGCAGCGTGTCGCCTGGCAGTCCGACGCATCTCTTTATGTAGTTCTCGCGGCGGTCCACAGGTCTATAGACTATCTCGCCGTAAACCTGCTTGTTCTGTCTTACCACCTCTCTGCCGAGGCTCAGCAGGAAGTCTCTCACGCTGCTGCCCGAAGCCTCTATCTCCTCGAGTGTTATGCCCTTGCTGTTTATCACCTCAAGACCAGCCTCATAGCACAGACTTTCGTAGTCCTGAGCCTGGGCGTTGACTGCCACCGAGTCGCCAGCCGGAAAGTTGAACACCACGATGTCATTGCGCTCCACGCAGCCCAAGCCAGGCAGACGACGCGACTTCCACTGTATGCCCTCAATGTACGATTTGCAGTTGAAGAACGGGAACGTGTGCTGCACCAGCGGAAAAGAGAACGGCGTGTTTGGTGTTCTCGGACCGTAAGCCACCTTGCTGACGAGCAGATGGTCGCCCACAAGCAGAGTTTTCTCCAGAGAACTTGACGGAATCTTGTAATTCTGGAAGATGTACAAGTTGATGAAATAGACCGCCACCAGAGCAAACACTATCGCGTCAACCCACTCGAAAAACTTTCTTAGACTTGGATTCTTGATGCCCTGCCACCATGTCCATGGCAATATCCTCGAAATGTATATGTCGAAGTCCAGCAACAGCAGCAGAAGCAGCCACGGATTGCTCATCCACACCACAAAGGCGAGGATTATCAGCCCGACGATTCCGAACTTGACCCATCGGCTCACAGCGGCCGTCTTTATGTTCTCTATAGCTTTGTCTTTTGAAAAAAACATCGTTTGCCCGTTTTTATAGCAAAAGCACTTCACCAGCCCATGTCTGGCCAACGAAGTGCTCTGTGCAAAGTTTTCTTATTCTTAGAAATCAAAAATACTCTTCATGTCGTAGAATCCCTTCTTGCCGGCGAGGAACTCCGCTGCGATGACTGCTCCGAGCGCGAATCCGGCTCTGCTCTTAGCCTCGTGTGTTATGGTTATGCTGTCCACCTCGCTGTCATAGTGTATGATGTGAGTTCCTGGCACTTCGCTCTCTCTCACTGCCTTGATGGCTATTTCGCTGTCATTCTCTGCCTTGTCCAGCTTCCACGAGCACTTCCTGTCCAGATTGTCGAGTATGCCCTCAGCCAGCGTTATGGCTGTGCCGCTTGGCGCGTCGAGCTTGTGGATGTGGTGAATCTCGGTCATGTCCACATCGTACATCTTGAAGTTGTTCATTATCTTGGCGAGGTACTTGTTCAGGGCGAAGAAAATGTTCACGCCCACCGAGAAGTTCGACGACCACAGCAATGCGCCGTCAGCCTTCTTCATCTCCTCCTTAACCTTGTCCATTTCCTTAGTCCAGCCTGTAGTGCCGCTCACCACTGGCACTCCTGCCGCAAAGCAGTTGAGTATGTTGCCCACAGCCGACTCCGGCCGCGAGAACTCGATTGCCACGTCGGCGCTCTTGAACGCCTCGCCCTTAATGTCGTCGTAGTTGTTTATGTCTATCGCAGCCACTATCTCGTGACCTCTTTTCTTAGCCTGCTCCTCTATTATGTGGCCCATCTTGCCGTAGCCTACTAATGCTATTTTCATCGTCTTTCTATGTTATTGTTTGTGTTTGTTGTTTTCTGTTTACTCTTGCCGAGTGGGAAATACGCTCCGAGACTCAGTTTTATGTCAACCGGGAAGTCCTTAGCCCAGCTTGGCACAGCGTCGCCGCTCTCCACGACATAGCCCAGTCCGAATGTTCCGTAGAACCAGCCTGTCACGTTGCGGTAGGTCACGCTCGGACCGACAACGAGGTTCTCATGACCCCAGAAATAATTCTTGTTGTCCGGCACGAATCCCGTGTACCACGCCTGTATGCTTGCGTACGAGCTTCTGATTGTAGGGAAGAAATGAACATTGAATCCCACCGACGCGCCGCAGAATCCAGCGCCTATCTGCACACCGCACCTCTTGCCCAAATACCTCTCGTACTCCACGCCCACAGCCGACGAACCGCCAGCCAGCAGACCAACGCTCAGGGCGTTCTTCTTGTCGATGCCCGGAGTCTCAGGGTTGTAGGTTATGTTGTAACGGTAGTTGAATACGTTCTGACGCGCTATGGCTGTGTCCACCTTCACGCCGTCCTTCTCATAGCGGAAGAATACGTTGTCCTCGTCCTCGCCTGTGATGTAGCAGTTGTACTTGTTGCCGTAGTTGTCCACTACAACGTCCTGCGCCGCCGCTCCCATCGCCATGGCTGTCAACGAGATAAATAAAAGCAATATCTTTTTCATTCGCCTTTCTTTGGAATATAGATGCAAATATAAGTAATAATTTATAATCCTCTTGCTTTGGACGACAAGCAAGCACTGCAAGACACGCCAAAGCCGCTCACAAAACGACATTCAGCTATCTACGCAGATAACAAACGCAGATTTTGTATTAAAAGAATATCAGAATCACATAATTATTGGTCTATTTAAATAAAACTTCCGATTAAATTTCTTTAATCTGGCATAGAAGTTTTCCAATTCTTTCTTTTCGCCATCATCTCCAGTACAGATAATCTGAAAATGTGATTGAGCATACAAACGCTGTATATTTATGCCCATGTTCCTTAAATTAGAAACAAGACTTAGCCTTGATTCGTCATTTAATGTAAAGATCGTTATATATTGTTTTTTGTTTTCTGCAATCAATCCACTTTCTGTAATTCGCCGAAAAAAAGCATCAAAATAACTATAATCAACACTGCCAAGCGACAAACCAAAGATCACTATTTCTTTTGCCTTAATCAAAGAATTATACAAATCATGAGAACGGTAATATCTGCTTGAAGATTTATGAAAACATTCATAACCCTTTCTTAATTCTGTTTCATCAACACCCAAGATAATTGACTTGTCCGCAACACATCCATGAATATGAGTATATTTTATTCCTTTATCTATTCCTATTTGCTTTGCTATACGATTCAAATCCGTATAATTGAATGAGTAGACACTAGAAAACAATCCATTCTCATAGACGGCTCTAAGGACATTGCATGCAACACACTCTTTGCTTATCTCTTGTTCTCCTTGAACTTTCTCTATATAGTCATTTAACGAGCCGCATAATTTCTTAAAGTAATCAACATTTCCTTCTACTATATCAGGAAATCGCATTTCTCTAACATAGATAGAATTATCATCATTATCGCGCTTAGAGTAATTCAACAATTCACCTTCAAGATCAAACCACGTCTCTTTATCCTTTGAATTATTCAAATATTTGCACATTTGATTTTTATCATCTTTTATCCAAAAATCAGAATCCGCAAAGTTTGAATACTTGGTCTTCAATCCTAAATCCAAGTCAAAACCGTTTCCTATTACAAAAACATGTCCTTCCATACCTCTCTTTTTCATTGCCCCATCTTCGCCATAAACAAAGGCTGTAACTCTATTTACTATATTCTGTTTTAATTTGTTTCATTATTTTGTCTGTTTCAGGAAATAATGTTGCTTCATTAATTCCTAGAACTTCTAGTTCTTTCAATATTGTTCTTTTAGAATTTGCTTTGATTTTTATTTTTGTCGGCTGATCAGGAATCTTCGCGGGGGTATCTTTTGTTCTTCCCATTCCAAATATAAAGAATGCACCATGCTGGCGAATAATTCTTTCATTATTTAGTTTAGGCATAACGC
>JAEEGG010022566.1_pt1 | contig 12377 bp, 13 predicted proteins | sample 9134161 | NCBI WGS metagenome assembly JAEEGG01 (sample SAMN16246543, study PRJNA631951) | gut metagenome | biome: gut microbiome; feature: rumen; material: CR-attached | host: Bos | place: Iran: Karaj | collected 2018-10
TCGACGGCGAACGGCCCGACGCCAGTCTGCTGGGCGAGATAGACATGTCCGTCCAGCGTCGCGTGTATGGAACGGTAGACGGTGCCGTTCATTGTGACGGGCACACCCAGATCCGCATCTAGATACGCGTAGTTGCTTGCATCGGACCCCCCTGTGATGTAATTCATGAAATGCGGTATGTCCAGCCAGAGGAAGTCGTCCTCGGGCAGAACCTCGGCAACCCCCAGCTCCTCGCCGTCCGTGAGGAGGTCGCCGTCGGTATCGGCAAGGTCGGGGTCGAGTCCGAGCGCGACCTCGCGCTGCGCGACTACGCCGTCCGCATCGGAGTCGTCGGCGGCGAGGAATCCCCTCGCGTCGAAGAACGCGGCATTGTTCGTCACAATGTGCCTCCCGTGACTAGCGGAGCGGCAAGAGCCATTCCGCATATCACCAGCACCGTCCAGCGCCCGAACGCCATCCAGTCGAAGGCATGCGCGTCCCCCGCCGACGCGAACGCCGTCGCGGCAAAGGCCATGCACATAACTGTCGCGAAATGTTTCATCTGCTTATGCAGATATTATACCATTTCGTGCGGCACATCTGCCGCGTTACTTGCCGTGCTTGTTGTTGCAGTCGAGCGTCGCCTTGAACTCGGCTGTGTAGATGACGACATCGACAAAGGGCTTGCCGGAGGCGCCGTCCTTGTCTGCGGAGACTTCAATAGTGAAGTTCCCCTCGGGCGCGATGCGGTCGGCGTATTTGGTCCGGAACTCCGAGAGGATCTTCTCCTTCTTCTCCGCGGCGGTCTTCTCGTCCGGGCAGACACCCCATGCGGAGACGCTGAGGACTACATTGTTAGTCGACACCGACACGCCGAAATAGTCGTATCCCCCTCTCGGCTTGACGGAATCGCAGCCGTAATATGAATACTTCGCATTGACAAGGTTCACCAGCGTCGGCGCACCAAGGCCCTCCCGCTCACGCACCTTCGCGTCAAGGACGTTCAACGTCCCTCCAACCTCGATGCCGAGAAACTCGACTGGAGCGGCAACCGCCGCATAGCCCGCCACCACAACCGCAACCATAACCAACAGTTTCTTCATTTCGTTTCTTCTTTCACTTCAAATTCCCGCCACGGCACATCCGCAACGCGCAAGGAGGTGGAGCTTCCAGCTCCGCCATATTGGCGCGGCAGGATGACACACAAGGAGGTGGAGCTTCCAGCTCCGCCACCCCATCCGCGGCAATTGCGCCGCGCTCAAGGAGATGCGGCGTCTCGCCGCGTCACTCCCGAACCTCAACGCGCCAGGATTCTCGTCTCTCCCATGAAGACGCGGCTTCCAGCCGCGTCACTTAGCACCATGCTGCTTGCAGTAGCGTTTACCCTCCTCTGGCTTGCGCGAGCACTGCTTGCCATCGGCCGTCATTGCGCGGCACTGCGTGACGGGCTTGGACGGCTTCACGGACGGAGCGTGCTGCTTGCAGTAGTCGCTCTCGCCGTCGCGCTTGTGCTTGCAGCGCGTCCCCGCCTCGGTCACCGCCCAGCAAGTGTCGTCGGTCTTCTGCTCTGCATCAGCCTTCTGCTCGGTCTTCTGCTTCGCCGCGGCCTTTTCCTTCGCCTCGGTCTTGACTGGCTTCTTCGCCTGGTCTGCGTGACCGATGCAGAACTTCGAGCCCTCTGCGGCCTCGCGCTTGCACCGCTCGCCTTTCTGCGTCTTGCCCTCGCACTGCGCGGCCATCGCCATCACCGCCGCGAGCGCAACCGCAACCATAACCATCATTCTCTTCATTTTGTTTCTCCTTTCGTTTTAAATTCTCATCACTCCACATCCGCCACGCCCAAGGAGGTGGAGCTTCCAGCTCCGCCCACCCCATCCGCGGCACATTCGCCGCGGATAGACTCTATCAGCCGCGAGACGAAGGCGTGGGTCTTCGCCTGGATGCCGGGGGACTTGGATTCGCGCGGACCGGCCACGTTGAGGACGAGGTCGGAGCGGCCGAGGGAACGGAGCCAGCCGAGGACGCGGTCGAGGTTCTGCGTGAATATCACGAGGTGGGGCTTTCCATGAGTGCCACAGAACCGTTCGGTGCGGAGCGTTCCGCCCGTGAGCGTTTCGCGGTCGAAGCCGGGTGCGGTGTTGTAGTTGGAGATGATGAGCGTTGCGTCGGAATGTGCAACGTTCCACTCCGTGCGGAAACGATAGTCCTTGCGTGGCGCGACCTCCATCTGGTCAAACTCCTCCGGCACGACCCCGTCCTCGGCAAGCCTGCCCTTCGGAATCATCCCTCCGTACGGAAAGCCGAGCTCCCTCGCCGCGGCAATTGCGCCGCGGTCGACACCCGTCTGCCCGCCTGAAACTATCTTCGATACAAGCATTTCGCAACACCGTTATGAATCATTGAATCCTCCCTTCTCTTCTCGCTTGAAGAGTTTTAGCCAATTCTTCAAACGCTTTCTGCTCGCGTTGTTTGTATCTTCGCTCGCATTCAGTCTCTTTTCTCTTCTCGAATATGAAAGCTAATTCACCATCATCAGCCTGAAAAAGAACACTCTCTCCATCACGAACACGCCGCCTAAGTTTCAGCTCTTTGTTTATATCATCTACTGAAACCCAAATCAACCAAATAGAAAGCGCACATAAGAGCCAATGCCACCAAGAAGGCCATCGACTTGGCCTTATCAACTCACTTATGGCATGATTCGTTGGATTATAGAAAACCGTTATTGTTTCGCCAACATTCCAACTTCGCAACAACTTCCGTCGTTCGACTGAGGTAAACTTCTCATCCAAAGCATGCTCCCATTCGCCAAAATATTGCTTCCCTTGCACCACATACGAGTATTTTATGAAACAGAAATCTGCATCATTCCATTCTGAACGGCCCCAATGGGTTCGCATCCTCTTTTTCGTCAATACTCCACTATCTGCTACTTGGCCATTTACCTCAGCATACTTTTCTATCTCCACTGCCTTGATATAATTTGATGCATCAATGGCTACAATTCCAGTCATGAGCACAATGCCGGCAAAAATGCCATATGCGACACGGGCTAGCGATTTAGACTTCGTGAGTTTTGTTTCGCGAATATTCTGATAGCCCGCAAGTGCAATCGATTCTTCCATACGCCATACTCCTTGTACTTTGGCATCGTCTAAACTATTGGCTTGGCTTCTTTTGATTTGGCTTCTTGTCTTTTTTGAACAAATCGCGATATGCTTCCATTTCCGCCTTCTCCTTCTCTTCAAATGAAGAATATTCTGCCGCAATTTTCATAACCTCTTCAACAATCTCGTCAAAGGGGTCAGCCATCTGATTTCTCCTTTCTACTTTCCCTCCGCGGCGGATGCGCCGCACTCAAAACTATTCGATTCCTGCTGGACACCAATTTGCTGCGGAAGCTTTACATACCTGTGATTCCCTATGGGCGAGATACCTGTGCAGCAAAAGAGCAGCAACGATAAAGCAAGCAGGAACACCCCTGCATTGCGATAGAATTTGAACCGTCTGTAGCCAAGCAAAAACATCATGTATCCTGTCCAGAGGGCAAGGTTGAGGGCAAAAATCACCGGATAAACTGCTCCGTCTATCTTCCACGGGAAAGGCCACCCGTAGATAAAGCGGGGCCTATTCCATGCATCCGGGGAAGGAAAGCTCCAGAATGGCGTCTTCACTGTGCTGCACAGGATCAGCAACGGAATGACGACGATTACTGCGACTCTTGCCCAGCGCAGTAGTCTCCCGCACGTGTTCTCCCCAATCTTTCTGCGAAGACATTCGGCTGACACAGCCATGGCTGCCAGTGAAGCATATATCACCGGCGTGATTACACGTTGGGCGACAAGCTGGGCGTGAACCGACAATCCGGCGTCCCGAAGCGTCAATGCCCACGCGAGAACAAGATAGACTACCGCAGCCACCCCCACTATAATGCCGAGGCCGCAGCAAGCATTCGATGAAAGTTGTCTTAACTTGTCTTTCATATCAGACTTTCCTGGCGCGACGGCTAGGCTTTTCATAGAACGGGTTATCCTCTATTTCGCAGCTTATCTTATATGTGCGGCACTTTTTCCTTTTATCGTTCTGGGACTGATGAGATGCGAAGTTAAGCAGAATGGCTGCTTCTGCAAGCAGCGTTTCCTCATCAGAACATCCATAACTCTCGTAAATATCGATCATGTAAGAGATCGCATTCGCAAGCGGATGCCCAAGCCTGACAATCGACGGAGCCTTGTGATCCGTGCGATCGATCCAATTCCTAACCACAGGCCGTCTCTTCTTAATCAGCTCCGAGCGAACGTCATCAGGCAGGTGAGACAATTCGTCCAGTTCGGTCGCCCCACCCCTTCTTGTCTGCTTGGCCTTTTGCGCTTTCATCTTAGCCATCTGATTTCTCCTTTCAACTTTCACTCCGCGGCGGATTTGCCGCGGAAACTGCCGAGGAGGACTGTTCCCCCGATTTCTTTCTCCCCCAGCTCTTCTTCATATCCATTCCAGCTTTAATCGCATCATCTCTCGTCTTGTAACATTCAACGATGTTGACGCCAAATTCATGCCCTACATCAGAGGCAAGACGTAATCCCTTGCCATCACCTTTACACGAAACGAGCACAATCCAAGGAGCATCGCATATTCTGTCAAAAGCATTGCTGTACTGAGCGCGAAAATACGCGAGCTTCGGGAAAAGACTTAAGCTGGTTGCTTTTATCTGTGCAGGGTATTTTGGACATGTCGTCTCTGATTCTATCACCTCTTCTTCATCTAGATGTCTTTTCCTCGCCCGACCCGCCATACCGCGTCCGGCAAGTTTGTTGATGGGCTTTTGAATATAGACGGTATGAAATACGTTTCTCATGGCATCCTCCAAGACCTTTACCTGCTCTTCTTAATTAATCTCCTCCCAATTTGTTCTTTAGGTTGCGACTATGGAACAGCCTCCATCGTCTCAACTATTGATTACCAATCTCTGTTGCATTCTTTCCACCTTTTCCAATCGTCACTTGTAAAAGGCTTGCCTAGAAATACTTCATCCTGTTTGGTCCATATATCGATCAGTGACTTCTTGGGAATACTCACTGTCGATGAACCCACACTTCCCGGATTCGTGCTGTAGTAACTTATCTTTGAATACATTCTCCCCGTAACTCTATCAAAAACCAGCTGCTCAACCGACCCGTAAGGAGGATTTTTTTCAGAAATGGAAATATACTGATAACGAGGAAGATTTAAAACGACAATAACAGAAGAGGCAATGATTGCCGCTCCGACAATGATAGCCGCAATGAAGGCGCTCATGTAAATTTTCATATCACAAGCCTTTCGTGTTGTAATGTCGTTGCACCATAATGGTCATTTCCCTATGCCCGGCACGCGGAAGACTTTCATCACCTCGTCGCCAAGGTGGTTGATGATCTTAACCGCGATGTGATGTGTTTCGGGCTTATCGAACGGACGCGACACGTCGCTGTAAATCGATTCCCATGCCTCTTTGTCAATGGTTGTGTTGAGCGTCTTGCGCAACTGCTCATACGGATCTTTCTGCCCAAGGAAGTACGCCTGGCGCACGAAGAAGCTCTGTGCATTGTAGTTCGTGTCGACAAACCAGCATGCAATGTCCTTTGTGTCGCTCGACTTGACCTCGCCCTTCTTCGGGTCGAAGATGTCCACGCCCTTGATCTTGACACGGTATCTGCCGTCCTTCTCCTCGATGATGTCAATGTCTGGTTCGCCGAACACGACGAAGAGGTTGCCTGTTCCGGTGCTCTTCAGTTCGCCTGCCATATGCAGGTCTGCGTTCATTCTGGCCTTGATTATCGGCATCCCCGGGAACTCCAAAGAACCAATATTCGCCTCATAACTGAACGCACAGCAAATGACCTCGTTGTACTTTAGCATCTTTGCCTCTTGGCACGCCAGCGTCAATTCAGCCACGGACACCGTGCCGAACTCAGGCCCGATCATTATCCCTGCGCGTACTAGCTTGCCCTCTCGCTCGTACGTGCCACATGCACAAATGTAGTTGCCTGGCACAGCCTCAAGCGAGGTGAAATTGATGCGGTGTTTCTTGTCGCTCTGCTGCACCCCTGCCTTCTTCAGCTCGTCGAGAATCATGTCGGCGAAACTCTGCACGGGCTTATTGTCGTTCTGCTCCTGTGCAATCTTAAGCGGATCGATGACCTCGTCGTCAGGACCGACAATCATGCTACGGTACGGAGAAAGAGACTCTATCGTAAACGGCCCAGCAACACGCACCTTGCTGTTGTCGGTGTAAGGCCTATCGTACAGCAGTTCATACTCTGCGTTCTTCTGAATAGAATCGTCTATCTTCTTCTGCCGCGCCTTGCGCAACTCCCACCATTTTTCGAGGGTTTTCTTGTCGAGCTTCTTTGCCTCTTCGCTTTCTGGGCGCGGCACTTCCCATTCCTCGAACTTGCCGAGCTTCGCACGTACAGAATCCATTTCGTCCTTGAACTCATCCCAGATGTCGTCTATCTGGGTATTGTTTGCGATCGACTTCAATGTGATGTGCGGAACACGCTCGTACACGAACCCTTGACGGATGCGCCCGAACGTTTCGGCGGTTGACGGCGCCTTATTCGTCTCTTCCGCCTCCTTCAACTGACCTTCGCGTGTGTCCTTCAGAATGTAGTACGGATAACGTGCGCCCATCAAGCGCGCACGCGCCAACGCAAGCGCGACACGGCTTGTGTCAATCGTGATCCATCGCCGTCCCCATTGTTCCGCCACATACGCCGTTGTACCGGAACCACATGTTGGATCAAGTACCAAATCGCCAGGGTCGGTTGCCATAAGAATACAACGCTGAATCAATTTGACAGCAGACTGAACGACATAAATTTTGTCTTCTGTAAAATTCCCCGTAGACATATCATCCCAAATATTATCAATTTGAGTTTGATTAAAATCATCATGGAACCTTATATACTGGATCGAATTTTTCGCTACATGTATACGGCCTGCATTAGCCAGTCTCCCCATCCCTTCTGGCCAAGATGCTTTCCAATGCGAATCTTTATTCCATGTATCATACGTTTGGCCACGATAGTCAAAAGGTTGCCGCTCCTTTGCACGCCCCTGCGAAATGATATTGTCTGGTTTATACAACCTTACATTTTGGGGAATAGGAAGCTTCCCATCGATTTCTTCTTTTGTCAGTCCTCTATATTCTCCATTAGGGAATAATATCCATTTCGCATTCCCCTTTCCTAGTTCAAACGACTTTTCAACATAAAGAGGGCGGAATTTTAGATTCTCCTTCCTACGTCCATACCAAAGCACATGGTTTGTAGAATTAGCAATATAACTAGTGTCAAAACCACTAGTTGAAGCATATGTAATTTGACTAATGAAGTTTGATTCCCCGAACACCTCATCCAAAACCGCCCTCACGCGATGAACGTTCTCATCACCAATTTGCACAAAGATGCTTCCGCTTTCCGCAAGCAAGTCACGCGCAACGGTCAGACGATCCCGGATGTACGAAAGATACGAATGAATACCGTCGCGCCAAGTATCTCGAAATGCCTTTACCATTTCTGGTTCTTGCGTCGTGTCGACGCCATCCTTGACATTGGTCGTAGTCGTTGACCATTGGAAATTGGAGTTGAACTTGATGCCGTAGGGCGGATCGAAATAGATGCACTGCACCTTGCCTCTCATATCCTCCTTCTCAGCGAGAGAAGCCATCACTTTAAGCGAGTCGCCGAGAATCATGCGGTTCGTCCAGTTCTGGTCGTACGAATAGAAGTCCATCTTGTTCGCGCCGTCCGGCACGCCGTTGAAGTCGGCGAAGAGCGACATCTGCGACTCTGCCGCCTGCTTTCGCGCCTTGCTTTCGAACGCGAGGTCGTCGACAATGGTCTTGGGATGAATCTTCTCCTGGATGTATATCGGAAGCGCGTCGACTTCAAGCGTCTTCACCGCAGTCGCATCTTTCCCGCGCCAGACAAGTTGCGGGTCAAGGTCTGGATTGCGCGGCCAGCATAGCGTGACAGGCTTCTTCTTCTCGTCATCGACGAATGTCTCCAACTCGCTCGTCGGGATGCCCTTGCGCTTCGCTTCCTTGTGGACAGTCGAGACGACTTCCTTCGCCTTGCTTTTTGCGGCTTTCTTCATTTCGTTTCCTCCACGAAAAACTTGTCTATAAACTTTTCAAAATCCTCTTCCATCGTGAACGCCGATTCGAACTGGCCGAACGCCCACTTTCCGTAGCAGCCGAGCCGATTCACTCCGGGCACCCACTTGCCTTCTACAGCGGTTCGCTTGTTATTCACATCCTCGTTCACAAAGCCCTTGATTTCGATGATGAGATTTATGTCATTCTCCAGCTTTACGATGAAGTCAGGGACATACTCATGTTTTACCGTCCCCTTAAAATACGGGACAGAAAAGCCAAGATGATCATTCTTCACCCAGGCCTTGATGCGCCCATTCTCCTCAAGAACTCGGCAAAACTGCATCTCCCAATCGCTGTCACAGACAGCATAGTTGACATGGCTGAGACTGCTCGTCTCCCATAGCCTTTTCTTTGATGTGACGAAGTCAACATCCATCGTCGTGATATCCTTGCGATATGGACTAAGGAAAGCTATGACAGGGTTCTCTTCTGCCTTGACTGCAGCAAGCGTTATGGCTGCGGCAATTCTTCGGCAGGCGTCAAGAGCGAGTGATGTGTAAAGTATTTGCGCTGGATACGCGCCGCCCACACAGTGCAGATGATTGCGCACCCAATCCGCAACGATATGTTTGACTTCTCCGAAAAGATATATCGGCGTGTCCTCGTACTGCTTTCTGAAATGTTCCTCAAGCATGTATTTCGTGAGGGTGTAGATGATAGTGTTCTCGCGAACGGACTCGAGATGCTTGACATTAAGTTCATGTGACGCACCAACAATACCCTCCATTTTCGTCTCGCAGGGTCCGACGACGTCGGGGGAAAGTGTGTAGTCGCTTCCTTCAGTCCAAATGGCATCAAGCTTCTGGTCGGGCATCACAATTCTGTAGCCGACAACGTTCGGTATAACAATCTCCTTGCCGTCTCTTTCAGGAGACACGGCGTGTACATGCGTCAGCTGAGGCGGCGGCTTAGGCGGCGCAACGACACCACGGCTCGCAAAGTCGAACGGTATTCCGAAGATGTCTGCGTACTCCGCTGCAAACATCTTCTGATCGTTGAGTTCATAGGACATCCTTCTCAGTGCTCGTCCGACTACCTGTTCACAGATAAGCTGCGTACCGAAGGCGCGAAGGCCAAGAATGTGCGTCACATTGTTGGCGTCCCAGCCTTCTGTGAGCATCGACACTGAGACAACGCAACGTATCTGTCCGCCAAGTTTGCCGGGCTTGCCGACGGTGTTCATCACCTCGCGAAGAATGTCCTGCGGCTTCAAATTCTCAGCGGCCTTTGCGTCGCCGCTTCTCTCGACAAGTTCACGCTTGTACAGCTCAAGCTCCTTTGCCGCAACTTTGTTAAACTGATCTGAAAGGCCTTCGCCAGATTCCAGCTGTACGGAATCGACAAGTATCGTACTTGGCCTGGGCTTCAAATGGCCGTAGCCGTCATAGTTGCTGAACAACGGAAAATGCGCAGGCTGATGAGTGCCATCGGGCCGATCATACCCGCTCACATAGTCGTAAATCAATTTTGATATGGCTGTATTCTGGCAGACGAATATGAAGCACGGCGGAACCTTTTGGTTAGAGTTGCGCCACACCTCATCCGTTTTTACATAATGCGCATAAAGCTCTTCTATTGCCGTTATCAGGGTAGCTGGCAGTACTGGCTCAAGGAATTCCTTGCTGTTCAGACGAGCCTTCTTTGGCATCTCGTCGCGGATGTTCTCCCAAAGATTGCGAAAGACGGGAGAATGGTCTTGATTCGCATTGTCGCTAACCGGAACACGCGGCAGTTTCACAATTCCGCACTCTATAGCGTCCATCAGAGAAAAGTCACTGACAGTCCAAGGGAACAACGTCCCTTCGACATATCCAGAACCGCTCAAAAAGAACGGCGTAGCGGACAAGTCAACTACTCGGCATTTCATCTTCTGACTTACCGCGCGAATACCATTAATCCACAACCGAGCTGTCTCCGAACGGTCGGCGATTTCCTCCTTTTCTCCCTCGGCGTACTTTGCGGAGCCGTTCGTCTCTGGCTTCTCTTCATAGCAATGATGAGCCTCGTCGTTGATGACAAGAATGTGCTTCATTGCTAGAAGCTCCGGCATCACACGCGCAAGCATCTTACCTGGCGTCTCGGTCGTTGCCAGCTTTGGACCATGTCGCCCTTCTAGAAAGTTGCGTCCTTTCTTGCTTAGCTCAAGTTCTTCACGCAACTTGAAGGCATGATAGTTCGTGATAACAATCCTCGCCTTCTTGATGTCATGAGAAAACTCTACAGGGATCAAGCCTTGTTTAGTGTATATCGCATTCAAGTCGTTCGGCTTAAGTTCCTGCAACCTGTCTTTGATTGTAAGACCGGGTGTGATGACAAGGAATCCTGTTGTATATTTCTTGCTGGATGGTGAACGCACAGCGTTGATTGTCTGCCACGCAATTAGCATTGCCATGACCGTCGTCTTGCCTGCTCCTGTCGCAAGTTTTAGCGCAGTGCGATATATGGCGGACTTTCCGTCGCCGCTGGCATCTTCGTTTTCCTTGATGAGATATTTGAGAATCTCCTTGCCTTGCGCGTAGTTTGGTGCAACTTCGGTCAGCCAGATGTACACTTCCACCGCTTCGACCTGGCAGAAGAAAGGCCTACGCCCTTTGAACTTAGGGTCTCTCCAGTGGCGGAGCAACCGTGCTGTCTCAGGGGTAACGCCCCAAGACGACTCCGGCAGATGCCTCCATGCATCGACAGCTTCACGAATCCTGTTGATGATAGTGTACTGATACCTCTGCTTGTCCTCCGCGTTGATGTCAATTCCGCTATCATCACCCAAATCGAATAAATCCTGCGCTATTGCTGACTGAGACTGTTTTACCCGCGCAATTGGCGTTATGTATTCGGCTTTCCTACGATGGTTAATGATTACATTCGTCGGGATATTGTTCTTCAACTCCCAATGACGGTTTGGAGCGTCATAAGGGGAATTGATAATGGGATTATCGAAGAATGTCAAAGCGGGTTCCTGCATAGCTGTCTACCTCAAGAAGGATTTCAAATAGTCCCCATCATCCTCCGCACTTGCCGCAGGGAGTGCCTTCGGACTTGGAGCAGGGATAGCCCCGCGTCTTGCGGTAGTTCTCGCACTTGCGGTTGTGGCGTTTGTTTGAGTTTGTGGAAAGCCAATACCCCGTGTCCGGCCATGTGGAATTGACGGGCGCGGCGGTACGCGAGCCGACGGGCATGGCGTTGCCGGCGCGGTATTCGACGCGAGATTCAGGAGGTGGAAGGATTGTTGCTTCTGATGAAGCGGCGGGACGCACCCCGCATTGAGCCGCCTTCGGCGCTCGCTTCGCTCGGGGGATATGCTTCCCCCAGTCAGCAGACGCCGTTTGTTCTGAAGCGGCGGGACGCCGCTTCCCCCAGTCAGACGGCGCGGCGGATGTGCCGCGGTGGCGGTAGTCTTCGGGTGAAATCGGGTTGGGGTCGGACCAGAGACCGCGGCGCTTTTGCCGCGCTTCGGTTTCGGCCGCGGCGTAGGCGGGCGAGTTGTCGAAGCGCTTGTAGTGGTGGGCGAAACCATCGCGCACCATCTGCAGGTTGATGTCGGTATTGCCGACGAAGACTGTGCCGAGAACGCGACCGTATTTGTCCTTGGACTTCCACTTTACGGTAATGTCTTTGCCGAAGACGTAGTTCGAGAGCTGCTGCTTCGACTTCTGCCCGAAGGCCTGCGACTTCTCGGGCGCGTCGATTGCGTTGAGGCGGATCTTGTATTGGGTGTTCTCGTCGCCGAGGATTGTGATGGTGTCGCCGTCGGCGACGGAGACAACGCGGCCCTTGAGGGTTTTGATTCCCGTCGGGAGCGTGGAAGAGTTTATCGACTTGGAGTCGGTCAGCTTCTGCCGCGTGTCGGAGGTGCCGAGCAGACCCTGGGGCGCGGCAGATGTGCCGCGTGCGCTATGCGACGAGGAGGCGGCTACACGGCCTTGCTGAGAAGACCCTACCCCCCCCCCCTCAAATTTTGAGAGGCGGCGTCAGAATGCAACGACGCGGCCATCGCGCCGACGATAGCCAGCGCGAGCGAGAAGATGGTATTGGATGTTCCCCTTGTCACATTTGAAATTATACCAAATTCACTAGAATTTGTGGGAAAATTTTCGTGGAATGTGGCGGGTGTGACGCGGCGAGACGCCGCATCTCCTTGGGGTGTGACGCGGCGAGACGCCGCATCTCCTTGGGTATTGTTGGCTGCTTCCAGCTCCTTGTG
>JAEEGG010022572.1_pt1 | contig 12375 bp, 13 predicted proteins | sample 9134161 | NCBI WGS metagenome assembly JAEEGG01 (sample SAMN16246543, study PRJNA631951) | gut metagenome | biome: gut microbiome; feature: rumen; material: CR-attached | host: Bos | place: Iran: Karaj | collected 2018-10
CTGATGGCCTGCTGGGTGGCTCTGCTGTTCCACACATCAAGACTTGAGGTCACCTCGTCCAGCAGTACAACCGGAGCCTTACGCAGCAGACATCTTGCAATGCAGATCCTCTGTCTTTCGCCGGTCGCACGCAAAAAATACAAAGACGAACGCCATGCGGCAGCTTGACCGGGAGAAGATTCCGTACCGCGTACAGTATTACGACTGCGACACGTTTATCGACGCCGTCCATATCGCCGATCTGCTGGGCCAGCCCTACGAGCGCACGTTCAAAACGCTGGTGACCACCGGCAAAAGCGGCGCGCACTATGTCTTTGTGATCCCGATCGCGGAAGCACTCGACCTTAAAAAGGCGGCGAAGACCGTCGGCGAAAAACACGTCGAAATGCTGCACGTCAAAGACATTCTTTCGGTGACCGGTTATATCCGCGGCGGCTGCACGCCGATCGGGATGAAAAAGCAGTTCCCGACGGTGCTGGACGAAAGCGCGCTGCAGTTTGACGAAATCATTATCAGCGGGGGCTGCCTCGGGGCGCAGATCCATCTGGCGCCCGGCGATCTTGTCCGCGCGACAGGCGCCGCCGTCGCTGCTGTTACGGAATAAGGAGGATTCATAATGCTGACTACCATTCCCGGGACGATGCTCCCGTTTGAAGAAGGACTGGAACAAAACGCGTTCGCCGTGCTCACGCCGCTTTTGTCGGTGACGCGCGGGCTGACCCTCGCCCAGCTGAGCGAGGTGACGGGTCTGCAGGGCTCCACGGTGCAGAACTGGGTCAAGCGCGGCTGGGTCGCCAACCCGAAAAACCGCCGCTATGAGGAGCGGCAGGTCGCCCGCGTGATCCTCATCAACATGCTCAAATCGTCGCTGCAGCTCGAAACCATCGTCTCGCTGATGAACTATATCAACGGCAGCGTGGAGGACGCGGCGGACGACATTATTCCCGACCGCGAGCTGTTCAACATGCTGTGCCGCATCATCGTGCTCGAGGACGCGCAGCATTCCTTTGACCGCGACGCCCTGCGTCAGATCATTGCGCAGGTGACCGAGGAGTATGAAGAACCCGTGGCCGGCGCGAAGGACCGGCTGCAGAAGGCGCTCGAGATCATGGCGCTGGCCTATCTTTCGGGCGTGGTGCAGCGCATGGCGCAGGACGCCTGCACGCAGATCGGCATCTGAACCGGCGCAAAAACATAGACTGAAAAAGGAACGGACGGTGAAACGGCATGAAGCGCAGCCTCTTTTCGGCGCTGGCGCTGCTCTTTGCGGCAGCGCTTGTGTTTGCGCTGGCTTCGTGCGCCGCCGAACCGGCGCAGACCGTCTGCATCAGCGAGGCCATGTCGCGCAACAAGAGCGTGCTGCCCGACGAAACCGGCGCCTACGGCGACTGGATCGAGCTGTATAATCCCACCGGGGAAGCCGTTGACCTGGCCGGCTGGTCGCTGACCGACGACGCGGCGAAGCCCAGGCAGTTCGTCTTTCCGTCCTGCACGCTGGAAAGCGGCGCGTGCCTGCTGCTCTTCGCCGACAAGACCAACCGGATCGACAGCGAAAACGGCGTGTTCCACCTGCCGTTCTCCATCAAAAAAGAGGGCGAATCGCTGCGTCTGTTCGACGGCAAAACCCGCCTCGTCAGCGTGCTGCACGTGCCGCGCCTGGAAGAAAACCAAAGCTTCGGCCTCGACGAGACCTGGCAGCCCGCGGTGTTCGACGTGCCCACCCCGGGCACGTTCGGCACGACGCCGGTGACCCCGCCCGCGACGGAACCCGAACCCGAGCCGGAAAAGGCGCAGGTCCGTCTCAACGAATACAGCACGAGCAAGACCCAGACGCTGCTGAGCGAAGACGGTGATTTCGTCAGTTGGGTCGAGCTGTATAACCCGGGCGAAGCGCCGGTGGCGCTCACGGGCTTTTCACTGACCGACAACGAAAAAAAGCCGGATAAATGGCAGTTCCCGGCCGTCACGCTGGGCGGCAAAAGCTATCTTGTGGTGCTGCTTTCGGGCGAAACAAAAGCCTTTGACGGCACGGGCGAGCTGCACGCAGACTTTTCGCTGAAGGGCAAGGAGGAGTGCCTGCTGCTGTTTGACGACCTCGGCCGCGAGCTCGACCGCTGCAAGGTCTATCCGCTGCGCTCCAACCTCTCCTGCGGCAGAACGAAGGAGGGCTGGCGCTTCTTTGCCTGCGCCACGCCGGGCGCCCCGAACAAGACCGACTCGTTTTCCTCGGTCGATTCCGCCGCGCTGACCGACAGCAAGGATCTGGTCATCACCGAGGTTGCCGCCGTCAACACGAGCGAGCGGGCCCCGAACGGCAAAACACCGGATTACATCGAGCTGTATAACGCTTCCGACAAGCCGATCGACCTCGGCGGCTATAAGCTCTCCGATTCCAAACGGGCGGAGCGCTTTTTTGCTTTGCCGTCCCTTACGCTGCAGTCCGGACGCTGTCTGGTGCTCTGGTGCAGCAAGCAGAAAATCGCCGGGGCGCAGACGGTGCCGGTCGGTCTGGGCCGCTACGGCGACACGGTCTATCTCAAAAACAGCCGCGGCGTCGTGGCCGATTCGCTTTCCTACCGCCGCCTGTCGGCGGGCGTCAGCTGCGGCCGGCAGCTCGGCGCCGACGACAAAGCCGTCTATTTTGACACGCTGACCCCCGGCAAGCCGAACGGCAAAACCGCGCTTGCGGGCGCGCTGAAGAACCCGGTGCTTTCGCCCGCGGGCGGCGCGGTCAAAAAGGGGACGGCGCTCACGATCACCTGCGCCGATCCGGTCTATTACACCCTTGACGGGAGCGAGCCGACCGAGCAGAGCGCACGGTATACCGAACCGCTGACGATCAAAAAGAACGTCTGCGTCCGGGCCAGAGCCTTCCGCGCGGGGGCGGTGCCGTCCGATATCGTCACCGCGACCTACGTGATCGGATGGGCGCATACGCTGCCGGTGGTCTGCCTTTCCACCGACAAGGCGAATCTTTACAGCGAAAGCCGCGGCATCTGGGCCGACGGCAAGAACAAGAGCAGCGAGTTTCCCTATCTCGGCGCCAACTTCTGGCAGGACTGGGAGCGCCCGGTGCATTTCGAATACTGGAACGAGAAGGGCGAGCCCCAGCTCTCGTTCGACGCCGGGATGAAGGTCTTCGGCCAGTTCAGCCGCGCGCTGGAGCAAAAAAGCGTTTCCATCCGCCTGCGCGACAAATACGGTCCGGGCGAGGTCGTCTATCCGTTCTTCCGGGACGGCAAGGTCAACGTGTTTTCGTCGTTCGTGCTGCGCAACAGCGGCCAGGACTTTTCCTCCGCTCACCTGCGCGACGCGTTCTGCGCCATGGTCATCAAGGGGCAGTCGTCGGTCGATTTCATGGACTATCGGCCCGTGGCGGTCTATGTCAACGGCAAATACCACGGCATCTATGACCTTCGTGAAAAGCTCGACGTCGATTATCTCGCCTCGCACTATGACGTCGACCCCGACAAGATCGATCTGATCAAGGGCGTCTCCCGCGTCCAGAGCGGCTCCGTTGACCGCTGGAACGCGCTGATGAGCTATCTCAAGACCCACGACACGCGCAAAAAAGAGGTTTACGACTACGTCTGCAAGCAGGTCGATATCGACGAGCTGATCGAATACTGGATGTTCGAATCGTTCTTCACCAACACCGACACGGGCAACATCCGCTTCTGGCGCGAGAACACGGCGGACGGCAAATGGCGCTGGCTGTTTTTTGACGCGGACTGGGCCTTCTATCCCACGACCTACAAGCTGAACTATATCGACAACTATCTGGACCCGCAGGGCCACGGCGTGGGCCACGCGTTTTCCACGCTGCTGATGCGTTCGCTGATGAAGAATCCGCAGTTCCGCACCCGGCTGCTGCAGCTGCACAGAAAGCACCTGAAAACCACCTTTGACCGCGACCGGCTGCTCGGACTGCTGGACGAGATGACAAAGGAGATCGACGGCGAAATGAAACGCCACTGCGAACGCTGGGATTCCGTCAGCTACAGCCGCTGGCAGGCGTCCGTCCGGGAGCTTCGCCGCATCGTCGGCGAAATGCCGGCCCTGTTCCGCAAAAAGATGATCAGATCCTTCTCCATGACGCAGGAGGAGATCGAAACCTATCTTCCCTGATTTTTGCAAAAAGGTGTTGCTTTTTTTCACCGAAGCATATATAATGAGGTTGCAAGAAACCGAAAGGGGAGTTTCACATGAAAGACTTTTTGCAGAAAGCGGAAGATTTCCTGATTCAGATGTGGGTCTACCTTTACCGCTTCATGAGCCACATGATCGGCCAGGATCCGGACGACGCCATGATCGAGGAAATGTTCGGCAAGGTGCTGTAAACAAACGCTGTGCCCGCCCTGTGGGGCGGGACTTTTTGTAATTCGGAATTCCGAATGAAATGACCTGAAAGGAGCGGCTTCGATGCGACATCCTTATCTTGAGATCGGGCAGATCGTTTCGACCCACGGAATCAAAGGCGAAGTGCGCGTGGATCCCTGGTGCGACGACCCGCTGTTCATGAAGCAGTTCAAAACGCTGTATTATGACAAAAAGGGCGCAAAGCCGGCTAGAGTTGCCGCCTGCCGCCCCCACGGGAATATCGTGATTCTCAAGCTCGACGGTGTGGACACCGTGGAAGCGGCGGCCGCGCTGCGCGGCAAGGTGCTCTTTATGGCGCGCGCCGATGCGCACCTGCCCGACAACCGCTTCTTCATTCAGGACCTCATCGGCTGCCGCGTGGTCGACGCGGACGAGCCCGAAACCCAATACGGCATTCTGACCGACGTGAGCCGCACGGGCGCCAACGACGTCTGGCACGTGACGGACGAAAGCGGCAGGGAATACCTGCTGCCCGCCATCCCGCTGGTCGTGATCGACACCGATATCGACGCGGAACGGATTGCGATCCGCCCGCTGAAAGGAATCTTTGACGATGCGGATTGATATTCTGACCCTGTTTCCCGAAATGTGCGAGGCGGTGCTCTCCGAGAGCATCGTGGGCCGCGCGCGCAGGGCCGGCCTTGTGGAGATCCGCACCCGCCAGATCCGGGATTACACCGAAGACAAGCACGGCCGGGTGGACGACGCGCCCTACGGCGGCGGCATGGGCATGATCATGCAGCCGCAGCCGATCTACGACTGCTTTCAGGCGCTTTGCGAAGAGACCGCAAGCCGCCCGAAGCTGATCTATCTTTCGCCGCAGGGCAGGCCCCTGACGCAGGAGATCGTGAAAGAACTGGCCGCCGAACCCCATCTCGCGCTGCTGTGCGGCCACTATGAGGGCGTGGACGAGCGATTGCTCGAAGAGATCGTGGACGAGGAAATCTCCATCGGCGACTATGTGCTCACGGGCGGCGAGCTGCCGGCGCTGGTGCTGGCCGACGCCATCGCGCGCATGCAGCCGGGCGTCCTGTCGGGCGACGTCTGCTTCACCGACGAGAGCCACTTCTCCGGCCTGCTGGAATACCCGCAGTACACCCGTCCGCCCGAATGGCGGGGCAGGGCGGTGCCCGAGGTGCTGCTGAGCGGCCACCACGCGAACATCGACGCCTGGCGCAAGGAACAGTCGCTGCGGCGCACCGAAGAAAAGCGGCCGGATCTCTATGAAGCATATCTGCGTGAACAGAAATCATAAGATATGATTTCTGCTTCTGAATCATTGCAACCGGAGGTTATTCCATGCGTATTGCAAAACGACTCGCCCGCGCTGTCTTTTCCGCTTCACCGTACTGGCAGGGCGAGATCCACAGGCTCCGCTTCGATTATTTCAACGCATCCGCACCGGGAGACGTCATGTACATCAAAAGCATCGAGCTGACGTGATGCGGGCGTTTGCCGCCTGAAGCAGACGGGAATAGGAGGAAAAAAGGATGTTCCGCTACGGCAAAGCAAAGCTCATCGAGGGCGTAACCAGAATCAAGGACGGGATCGTCAACGAGTTCCTGATCGAAGGCCGCGACCGCGCGGTTCTGTTCGACACGGGTCTCGATCTGTTCAACATCAGGGACTACGTTTCCAAACTGACGGACAAGGAGCTGATCGTGGTCAACTCCCATTTTCACCCCGACCACGCCAACGGCAACCATCATTTCGACAAGGTTCATATCGGCGAAAAGGACCTGCCCACGTTCACGACGCAGGACGTCTATTTCAAGCTGGTGGACGACATCGTGACCGCCACGCTCAAAAAGCATCCGCGCGCCCAAAAGATCATGCCGTGGGTCGATAAGCTGCTGATGACGAAAAAAGGGAACACGGAATACATCCCGCTGAAGGACGGCGACGAGATCGACCTCGGCGGCAAAACGCTGATCGTCAAGGATTTCCCGGGTCACACGCCGGGCTCCATCACGTTGCTCGATCCGGCCATGAAGTTCATCTATGCCGGCGACGCCAGCGATATCGACATCTGGATGTTCACAAACCCCGAATGCAGCCTGCACGATTACGCCGAGGAGGGCCGCAGGTATTACAAGGAGGTCAAAGCGCTGGGCTATACGCGCTACCGCGGCGCCCATATGCCGCTGACGCACAAGATCTCGTTCATGCGCGACTACGCCGAATGGATCGATCGGCTGACGCCGCAAAAGGCGTTTTTGAAGCTCCCGGTTCCCGGTGTGCGCAGCAAGCTGTGCTTTGCCGCCGCACCGAGTCTCAGGCATATTCTGTTCACCTCGGTCTACTGGGCCCACCAGTGCGACAGATAAACCCTCTCTTCCGACAGACGCGCCCCTTGGTGCGTCTGCTTTATTTTTTTATTGCGGGGCGCGCCCCGTTTTCCGCTTTTTTCCGTCTGTTTTTCAGTGCTGTTGCAAAAATGTAAACATTCTGAAAGTTTTTGTCTTTCCCTTGACGATTGCATCATTTTCTGTTATTCTATACAGTGATAACAAACCGTATTTTTTGTTGAATGTTCAGGAAAACAAAGGGGGACTTCCAACCATGAGACTGGACAAGTCGAAAGCCGCGCTCATCGCGGTGTTTGCGCTGGTAATCGTCTGCGCAGGGTCGTTCTTCGCCGTGCGCTCTTTCAACAGCCGCGTCAAGCCCAAGGCGGCGGTCACCGTCACCTCCATGGCGCCCATTGAGGTCAGCGACCCGACCGAAGCGCCGACCGACGCCACGCTGCCCACGTTTGAGACAGCCGAGCCGCTCGATACCGTGCCGCTTTCCCAGGCGCCCGAAGACGCCGAAAGCGACCGCTTCACCACCTTCCCGATCTCCACGACCGAGTCCACAACGTCGTTCACGCTGCCCACGGAAGACACAACGGCGTATGTGCCGCCCGCCGCGCCGGACACCACTGCGGACGAGAGCCAGGCGCAGGAGACCATCAAGCGCGCGGCCGTTTTTTCCGACGGCTTCCTCGGCTATCAGTTCAACAAGGAAGGCAACTACTATTTCACCACCTCCGACCCCTGGCAGCGCAACTTCGGGTTCAACTTGCTCTATGACTTGGGCGCGCCGTTCGTCAACTTCTATTACGACACGGTTCGCTGCAAGTTCCGCTATCAAAACAAGGACTGGCTGATCCAGTTCTGGAAGGGCCAGTACGGGCTGGTCTTCCTCGGCGCCGAGATCGGCGTCTACACCAAGCCGCTTGACCGGGATCAGGCGCATTACGACGCCGCCGCCGATGAAGATATGCTCTACATGTCCATGAGCTTCTACCGCAAGGGCGTGGAGCGCGCCAGCCGCGATTACGACAAATACTGGTGGTGCACCGCCTTCGTGCCCGGTACGCTCGATTCGTTCCGCGACCGCTCCGAGCTTTCCATGAAGAGCCGCATCACGCTCAAGACGGCGGAAATGCGCGACCTGTTCTGCGCTTCGCTGGAAAAGAACGGCTTCAAAAAAGACAAGGACTTTTCCGTCAGCGGCAAGGACGTCTATTTCTCCTGGGGCTGATCCGGCCACAAGATACCGACGCTTTTCCCGCCCGCAAGGCCGTATATGGTGAACGGGCGGAAATTGATTCACAAAAATTTTAAATTTTCTTCGATAACCTATTGAAATTTTAAAAAAAACATTGTATAATAAATCGATTTGAAATAGTCGTTGAATTTTCGGCTACGATTGATCCACCAATCAGACGAAAGGATGATACCAATATGAGAAAGTTCTTCAGCGTTTTTGTTGCAGTTGCCATGTGCCTGTGCCTGTGCCTGCCCGCGTTTGCGGCCGACACGGATTCCCTGGCCTCCCTGCTGGAAGGCGTCGACGTCAGCTCTCTGTCCGACTCCGAGCTGTCCTCCATTCTTGACGGCCTGAATCTGGAAGGCGTTGACCTGAATTCCATCCGCGAGTCCTTCTCGAGCGGTGACTCCAGCCCGATCTCCGGCATCGCCGATTCCATCGGCTCCGGCGACACGAGCGCGCTTTCCGGCATCACCGATTCTCTCGGTTCCCTGACCGACGGCGCCACGGGCTCCGCTTCCACCGATTCCATCGTTTCCGGCCTCAGCGACGCGATCGGCTCGCTGACCGGCGGCAACAGCACCGAAGACGCGATCAAGGATACCGCGATCTCCGGCCTGTCCAACCTCTTCGGCGGCATGGATATGTCCTGGCTGTCCGGCGTGGTCTCCGATCCCAGCAGCCTGCTGTCCATGTTCACGGGCGGCTCCGGCGGTTCTGCGGGCGGCTTTGATTTCAGCTCCATCATGGACATGATCTCCGGCGCGTTCAGCGGCAACGGCCTTGACATCAGCGCCCTGACCAGCGGCATCGATCTCGGCTCGTTCGACATCAGCAGCGTTCTCGGCGGCCTGATGGGCGGCGGCAGCGGCAGCGGCGACGTTGCGGGCGGTATCAGCGACAAGGTGGCCGGCATCAGCGACATGCTCAAGGGCGGCCTCGAATCCATGGGTCTGGATCCCTCCATCGCCGACAAACTGCTTGACAACGAAATCGTCAACTTCTTCGCGAATCTGTTTATCGGCCTCGGCGATCTGGTCAACGGCAACGGCGACATCGGTTCCGTGGTCGGCGGCCTGTTCGGCGGCGACGATTCCTCCGGCGGCAGCGGCGGCGACTACTCCGCGCCCGTGACCCCGGCAACCGGCGACAACGGCGCTGTGTTCGCGGCGTTCGGCGTGCTGTGTGCGGCTTCCTGCGCAGCGTTCGTCTGCCTGAAGAAAAAGAAGGCGTAAAAGAAAACAAAAAACAGCTGCTGCCCGAACGGGCAGCAGCATTTTTTGTTTTGGTGTCTTCAGACGTGGAAGACAACCCCCAGTTCTACTGGGGGCAATAAATGGTAGTGCCACAATAAAACCGGCGAGCTTTATGCAAGCCGAATTCGAGGCAAAAAGCTGTTTATGAAATAGTAGAAACACTGGAGAATAAGGATTCTGGCCCGTTTACGGGTTGCAGTGCGTGTAATGCGATAAAATAATTCAGTGCCCCTTCCAGGGGTTAAGCCAGTAATAGCCCCTTTTAGGGGCAGAGCAAACCGCCGGTTGAACCGGCGGTTATGATTAATTCCGAATTTCCTCCTGTTCCTTCCGCTTTCGCCGCCGCACCCGGTTGATCTGGCGCTCCAGATCGCCGGCGTCCAGCAGTTGGGTCAGCACCAGCTGCACATAGGTCGGCACGGGGCAGCTGAGCATGCTTGTCTTTTCCCGAAAGGGCTGCACCAGCTGCGGCGGCAGCACCATATAGCCCACGCGCAGCGCAGGGGAGACCGTGCCCGAGAACGTGTTGAGATAGATCACGCGGCTTTGGTGCGTGTGGGCAAAGAGGGTCTCCTCATATTTGCGCGACACCGAAAACTCCGATTCAAAGTCGTCCTCAATGATATAGCGATCGCCCCGTGCCGCCCATTGCAGATAGGCGGCGCGTTTGCTTGCCGAGGCCGTGACGCCGCTGGGAAAGCTGCGGTAGGGCGAAATGTGCAGCGCGTCCGCCGCTGATTGCCGCAGCGCTTCGGCCCGGATGCCGTCGCGGCCCAGCGGGAGCCGTTCCACGCGGACGTCCTCCGCCGCATAAATCTGCGCGATCCTTTCGTAGCAGGGGTCCTCCAGCGCAATCGTCTTCTCCCGTCCGAGCAGCAGCACGATCAGGTGATAGAGATATTCCGTGCCTGCGCCGATGACAACCTGTTCCGGTTTTGCTTCCACGCCGCGGGCGCGCCGCAGATAGGCGCAGACCGCTTCGCGCAGAGAAAGAAGCCCCTGCGGCGGAGAAGCGGCAAGAATCGCTTCTCCCTCGTTTGAAAGCACGCCGCGCATGGCCTTTGCCAGCACGGAGAACGGAAACGTCTGTGCCCCGCTTTCGCCCGGCGGCGCGGGGCGGTGCGGCTGCGGGGCGGGCAGGTCGCTGCGCAGGAAGGGGTCTTCGGCGCGAAACGACACAAAGCAGCCGCTGCGTTCGCGTGCGGTGGCGTAGCCCTCGTCGCACAGCAGGGCGAGCGCGTGCTCCACGGTGATGTGGCTGAGGCCCAGTTCTTCGGCCAACAGGCGTTTGGAGGGCAGGCGGCTCCCCGGCGGAAAGACGCCGCGGGCGATGTCGCTGCGCAGCAGGCGATAGAGCTGCAGATAGGCGGGCCCGCCTTTTTTGTCAATGGAATACTTCATCTGGTCTTATAAAAATCTCCTTTACTGGTACTTTCTATATGGTCAGACATAGTATATACTAAACACATCAAAAAAGCAAGGGGGTGGGTGTATGAAAAAGCCCCTTCCGTCACCTGCGGTGACAGCTCCCCCAAAGGGGGAGCCACAAGAAGCGGCCGCTGCGCGGCGATCTTTATCGGCGAAGCATACCACGCTCTGGCTGACGACCACGGCCATGTTCATGGCGGCCACGGTTGCGCTCTGCTCATTCAGCATCCCCGTGCCGGGCGGCCACCTGTATCTGTGCGACGTTGCAATCTGCATGGCGGCGATTCTTTTGGACCCTTTGGGCGCCTTCCTCGTGGGCGGTGTCGGCTCGTTCCTCGGCGATCTGCTGTTTTATCCGCTGCCGATGTTCGTTTCCCTTGCGAGCCACGGCGTGCAGGCGGTAATCATTTCGCTGTTTGCACATTACGTGATGAAAAAGCACCCGCTGGCTTCCGCGTCCCTCGGCACCCTGATCGGCGGCGCCCTGATGGTCGTCGGCTATTCCCTCGGCCGCGCGTTCCTCTATGCCACGCCGGAATATGCCTGGCTGAAGCTGCCGTATGAGATTCTGCAGGCCGCGCTCGGCGCCGTGCTTGCGCTGGTGCTCTGCTTCCGCGGCGGGCTGCGCAGGTTGTATGCGAAGATGGTTGTGCGCGCCAAGAGCTGAATGCGCCGGACGCGACGCTGAAGCATCCCCGCTTTTCTGCGTTGAAAAAGATCTGCTACCAAAAGCTGGTCCAAAACAGCAGGAACCCAGAACCAAACCGAAACATTACAAAACCGCCCCATCGGGCGGTTTTTTAGTGGCAGTGCGTCGTGCACAGTGCATAGTGGCGTTCAGCGCAGCGCCGAACCGCAACGGACGATACCGCCGCGCTGTGGTTTAGCCTGTGTCGCGTAGGGTTGACGTTTCATTTTTTGTCAGGCTTTCTGGTTTTCGGTTTCCGTTCCGGCAGCTCGCTGTACATTTCCGATACCATTTTTTGCAGCAATTCTCTATCATCGATGATCGTTACGGGCAGCATTTCCTTTGCCCCGTCATACGGCGGGCAGGCAATGCTGTCTGGCATATATTTTCGACTTGCCTTGGTTATTTTTACCATAAACCCCGCTTCGTATATCCCACCGAAAATGCGTTCCCGATAGTAAAAAATATAGCCGCTCATCATAGGTATTTTACGGATATCCTCCAATTCCGCAAGCTGTTCTGTTATGTATTCGGCAAGCGCTTTCGCTTTTGATTTTTCCATATCAAATACGCCTTTCTATAAATCGGTAACTCCATTACGAATCATTCAGATTGTATTTCAGCAGGATTTATGAGTACTATATCAAATGCCGTAGAAAAAGTCAATCAGCATCTTCAGAGGATAAAACACGACAAACAAAACCGCCCCTTGGGGCGGTTTTACTATTGAAAAAGACCGAGGGCTCACGACTGACCGCTGGCCGCTGAGCAGCCGATTCGGCGGCGCTGCGCTCACTGCTGATCGCCGCAGGCGATCTCATATGCCAACCTCTCCAACTCTTCAATGGAGGCCAGCGCGCCCACGCGCTGGCGGTAGGCCGCCGCGCCGCGGATGCCGCGGATGTACCACGCGGCGTGCTTTCTCGCTTCGCGGATGCCGATACGTTCGCCTTTATAGTCGCAGATCGTTTTGATGTGCTGCACCATCACGCGCATGCGCTCCGCCACGGGCGGTTCGGGCAGCAGCACGCCGTGCCTGAGATACGCTTCAATCTGGTGGAAGACCCACGGGCGGCCTAACGCGCC
>JAEEGG010022574.1_pt1 | contig 12373 bp, 7 predicted proteins | sample 9134161 | NCBI WGS metagenome assembly JAEEGG01 (sample SAMN16246543, study PRJNA631951) | gut metagenome | biome: gut microbiome; feature: rumen; material: CR-attached | host: Bos | place: Iran: Karaj | collected 2018-10
TGCCCAGCAGCGCATCCATATCAGTCAGAAAAAAGACACCGAAGAGAAGCTGTACATTGAGGTGGTCGGACATAACGGGGAGGACAAGGCGCGGGTGGTGATCCGCGGCGAGCACACCCATTTCAGCCACTTGTCGAAGAACGGCGAGGTGCTGCTTGACGAGGGAGTGACCTCCACGACAGCGGAGGCGGGCAAAGCGCCCCGTCTCACGATGCGGCAGGTGTATGAGTTTGCCACCACCGCGCCCGTCAACGAGATACGTTTCATCTTGGAGAGTGCCGAGCTGAACAAGCGGGCGGCGGAGATGTCGCTGATGAACCACTACGGCCATGCCTTGGGGCGCACCATCTTCACACAGCCGAAGGAGCAGTTTTTCGGTAACGGCATCTACTCGAAGATTCTCGCCTACACCTCCGCCGCCTGCGACGCGCGTATGGCGGGTGTGAAGGTGCCCGTGATGAGCAACTCGGGCAGCGGCAACCAGGGCATTGCTGCCACGCTGCCGGTATGGGTATATGCCAAGGAGCGGCTGAAGAGCGAGGAGGAGCTCATCCGCGCGCTGATGCTGAGCCACCTGACGGTCATCTACATCAAGCAGAGCTTCGGACGACTCTCGCCGCTGTGCGGCTGTGTGGTGGCCGCCACGGGATCGGCCTGTGGCATCACCCACCTCATGGGCGGACAGTACCAGCAGGTGGTCTATGCCGTGAAGAACATGATCGCCAACATCACCGGCATGATCTGCGACGGGGCCAAGCCCAGCTGCGCCCTGAAGGTGGCGACGGGCGTGTCCACCGCCGTGCTCTCCGCCATGCTGGCCATGGAAGACAAGACCGTAAGCCCCGTGGAGGGTATCATAGATGAAGATATCGAAAAGTGCATCCGCAACCTCGCCAACATCGGACTTCAGGGCATGGCCGCCACCGACAGCCTGGTGCTGGACATCATGACACAGAAGGGATAGGGGGGCTATGTTTCTTTTACAAACAATTGATTTTTTTTTCTAATTTTGCCACCACAAAATCCATCCATATAAAAATGAAAAAAATCCCACTGCTGTTGTGCCTTCTGGCCTGTGCTATTCTGAGCGCATCAGCGCAAAGTTCCGGTACGGGGGGAGACCAATATGCTTCGCTCCAAATTCGGTGCTACTACCTCGACGTTAACCCTATCATGGTCGAGAATAGTTGGGACAAGCCGATGCTCTTTGTGGAAGGTCTTGAAAATGCAATACCCCTGACTCCACAGTCTGACGGATGGAGTTTCATTGACAGCGTGCCGGTGGGAAGCCACTGCCACGTGGCCACATGCTCTGTGATTCAAGATATTCACTACTTCAGCCGGCCATTCCTCGTTTCGGGCGACACCATTATTTTTGCACTGCAATTAGAACCCGATTTCAGCCATATAGAACCCATTGGAGATAAAAAGCACAAAGACAATGCCTTCAAGGATGCGGCTGCCTTTTTCATGGACTCACTTCATGCCCCTTGGAGCGACGGATGGTTTCACTGGAACCAGCATCCACGATGTTATTGGCTAGCCCGTCTTTACTACCACGACTGGGCATTGTACTACCCTTCCATGCGCACCTTCGAACATGCCGCCGACAGTGCCTACCATTATTTTCTCTACTGTTATCGCGAATTGGGCAATTCCTACCACTTCCTGTACTACCCCATTCGAGAATTGGAGACCTTTTTAGGCTTGTCACCTGCTCGCGATATTACCCCTCCACGATTTGAAATGTCTGCCGTTTACAACCTGCTGCCAAATGAAACAGACACACACCTTACATGCCTGCTATCAGAATGGGAGGTGGCCATGGACGATATCCTGTCAGACGACTATAGGAAGATGGCGAAAGAGAAATCTATCTGTCACCCAATAGCTTCCAATGGCACCATCCGTTTCACACAATCTCACCCTTTCTCTGGATGGACATTATACAGAATACAAGATAGCAGTTTGTATTTCAAGAGCAATTCGTATTTCACAAAAAAAGGAGGAAGTCAGGCATATTCTCGTCCGTTGAATGCTGATGAAATAAAAAGATTGGAATCACTCCTGATGAGTATCCACAACCAAAAATTCCCACCCAAGTCCATCCAATATGTCATCGATGGCCCAAGTTTCCGCCTAGAATATGTACTTAATGGACAATTCTATTCTGTGGAGTATTACCTTTGCTTTTTTCCGCCAGAAGTTGAAGCATTGAGCCGCTTTCTGGAGGAACTCTATTCTCCACCATCCCCGAAAGTCCGTCGCTACAAACGTAGCAGATTATAAAATAATCAGGGGACTTATAATCCCCTGACTCATCCTGTTTCAATAAATTACTCTTTCGAGAACTGGTCCTTGCCGGCGCCACACAAAGGGCATTCGAAATCGGCGGGAACCTCTTCCCACGGAGTGCCAGGAGCAATGCCCGCTTCTGGCACACCAACAGCCGGGTCGTAAACCCAACCGCAAAGATCACAAACGTGTTTTTCCATAATATTTGGTTTTAAGGGTGAATATTTCTTGCTGAATTACATCTCCTCCATCACCACATCCACATTCTGGATGAACTCGCGGGAGGCGGCCATCAGCTTGTACATGATGGTGTCGTTCTCAACAAACGGCACGAAGCGGCGGTACTGCTCGATGAAGTCCTCGATAAACTCCGACGACTTGAGCGGACGGCGGAACTCGAGGGCCTGCGCGGCGTTCAACAACTCGATGGCGAGGATCTTCTCCACGTTCTCCACCACCTTGTAGGCCTTGGTGGCGGCGTTGGCACCCATACTCACATGGTCCTCCTGTCCCTGTGATGACTCGATGGAGTCGGAGGAAGAGGGCATGGTGAAGGTCTTGTTCTGGTTGACGATGGAGGCCGCCGTGTATTGCGGAATCATGAAGCCAGAGTTGAGGCCCGGGTTCTTCACCAAGAACGACGGAAGTTCGCGTTTGCCGCTAATCAACTGGTAAATTCTTCTTTCAGAGATATTTCCGAGTTCCGACATGGCCAATGAGAGGAAGTCGAGCACGAGGGCGAGCGGTTGTCCGTGGAAGTTACCGGCCGAGATGATGAGGTCTTCATCGGGAAACACCGTCGGGTTGTCGGTCACCGAGTTGATTTCGGTCTCCACCACATTGGTAATATGCGTCAGCGAGTCCTTGGTGGCACCGTGCACCTGCGGCATGCAGCGGAAGGAGTAGGGATCCTGCACGTGCTTCTTCGGACGGGAGATGATTTCGGAACCCATCAGCAGGTTGTTGATGTGGGTGGCCGTCAGGATCTGTCCCACGTGAGGACGCACGAAATGCACCGACAGGTTGAACGGCTCGATACGGCCGTCGAAAGCCTCCAGTGAGATGGCGCCGATGATGTCGGCGAGCCATGAGAGTTTGCGCGACTTCATGAGCAGATACACTGCGTAGGAGCTCATGAACTGCGTGCCGTTGAGCAGCGCGAGACCCTCTTTCGACTGCAGTTTGATGGGCTTCCAGCCGAATTTCTCGTTGATTTCAGACGCCGGATATTTCTTGTTGCGATAATACACTTCACCTTCATTCAGAAGGGGCAGGCACATGTGCGCCAGCGGGGCGAGGTCGCCGGAAGCGCCGAGAGAACCCTGCTGATACACAACGGGATACACTCCCTTGTTGTAGAAGTCGATCAGACGCTCGATGGTCTGCACCTGCACGCCGGAGTTGCCATACGACAGCGACTGCACCTTCATCAGTAGCATGAGGCGCACAATCTCCTGCGGAACCTCATCGCCAATGCCGCAAGCGTGCGACTTCACGAGGTTGCTCTGAAGGGTGGAGAGGTCTTCCTTGGAGACGGAAGTGTTGCACAGTGAGCCGAATCCGGTGGTGACACCATATACCGGCACCGTGCTGTTCTCCATCTTCTGATCCAGAAAATCGCGGCATTTCTGCACTGCCTGGCGCGACTCCTCCGAAAGGGCGAGTTTGGCCTTCGAGTTAATGATTTTTTCTACTTTGTCGATGCTCAAAAACTGAGCGGAAATCGTATGGGTTTTCATATTGTTGATTTGTTGATTTGTTTATTCGTTGATTTGTTTTAATAAATCCCCTTCATCTCTTCATCTTTTCATCTTTTCATCTTTTCATCTTTTAATCCCTTCATCCTTAAACATAATACTCGGCTATACGCTTCATCTCGGAGCTCACATTATTGCCTTCGTAAAGGATGCCGTAGATGGTTTCGGCGATAGGAATGTCGGCGCCGAACTTCTTGTTCATCTCGTGGATACAGCGCACGGCGTAATAGCCTTCCGCGATCATGCTCATCTCGAGCTGGGCAACGCGCACGGAGAGGCCGTGCCCGATCATGTTGCCGAACATCCTGTTGCGGCTGTAGCGCGAGTAGGCGGTCACGAGGAGGTCGCCGAGATAGACGGAGTCGTCGAGGCAGCGCTCACCTGGGAACACCTTGCGAACGAAGTTCTTCATCTCGCGCACGCCGTTGGCGATGTAGGCCGCGATGAAGTTGTCGCCATAGCCGAGACCGCTGTACACGCCGGCGCCAAGTGCGTAGATGTTCTTCATCACCACAGCCAGTTCCGCGCCCTTGATGTCGGATGAGACGGAGGCGCGCACGTAGCGGTTGGTGAACATCTTGGCCACATTCTGCGCCAAATCCTGGTTCACCGATGCCGCCGTGAGGAAGGTAAACTTCTCCTGCGCAATCTCCTCCGCATGCGATGGTCCGCTGATCATCGCCATGTTCGACATGGGGATCTTGAACTCGTCGTGCAGATAGTCGGTGATGAACTGCATTTTTTCGGGGATGATACCCTTGACGGCCGTGATGATTTTCTTGTTGTTGAGACGGCTTTTCTTGAGCGGTTCGAGGGTTTTCTGCAAAAATGCCGATGGTGTGACGATGATCACATAGTCGGCTTTGGCCACCACATGGCGCAAATCATTGCTCACTTTAACATCTTTTGGGTTGATGAAAGTGGAGCTAAGATACTTGGGATTGTGACCGTATTTGTTCACGCCCTCCACAATCTCTTCCTCACGTACCCACCAATGGATGTGTTCCAAATTAGCTGACAATATCTTGATAATGGCCGTTGCCCAGCTGCCGCCGCCGATAACAGCGACACGGTATCTCAAACGAGTTTTCTTTCTGAAAGGGGTAATGGGTTCCTCCATAAAAATCAGTTCCGTTTTAACTTTTTTTAAGTTTGCAAAGATACTGATATTTTTTAATGCTAACAGTCTTTACGTGAAAAAAAATTAAGATTTTTTGAGATTATGTGTTCATGCCTTCTTTTCCATAGCACGCTCCATGCAGTTCCACAGCTTTTCGGAGGTCTGCTCCCAGCTGAAATGGGTGCGCTGTTCGCGACCTTTGGCGATGAGCGACTGACGGTAGGTTTCATCGGTGGCTAAGGCCTTCATCGCATCGGCCATCTGCTCCACGGAGAGCGGATCCACCAGGATGGCGGCGTCGCCGGCCACCTCCGGCATGGAGGTCACATTGGAGGTGATGACTGCTGTCTCGGCGGCAAACGCCTCCAAAATCGGGATGCCAAAACCCTCAAAAAGAGAGGCATACACCAAGGCATGAGCAGAGCCCATCAGTTCGCCCAGCTCCTCGGCGGTGACATATCCCAAGAAACGAACATCTGCCGCATGACGCATGGTACGCAACGCTTCATTCACATCGTCTTGATTTCCAAATTGTTCACCCGCCACCACAAATTTCATGTCCGTATCGGTGCTTTCTTTGAAAGCATCGAACGCCTTGAGCATATTGGCCAAGTTCTTGCGCTTGTGGATGGCACTCACAAAAAGAAAATAGTCGCATCCCCACGCATACTTCACCTTCGCCTTGATCTGCTGCTCGCGCGACAGCGGCATGAAACGACTGCTACTGCCATTATACACCACATCAATTTTATCTTCATCAATTCCATAAAAATTGTGCAAATCACGCTTGGAGAACTCCGAAACGGTAGCCAAACGAGCCGCTTTCCGCGCAAACTGCGGAAAATATTTCACATAATATTTTTGGAATTTTGATTGAAGAAAATCTTTCCGATACTCAAAGTTAAGGTCATGAATCACATCCACTTGCGGAACATCGGTCCTCAACGAAAGCCACCCATCGGGCGAAAGGAACAGATCGGGCTTTAGCTTGCGCAACACGTAGGGGATGGAGTACTCGAAATAGACGTACCACAAGTAGGGATGGCGGGCAGGCGGGAAGGTGAGCACGGGCTTCACATTCTCCGCAAAGAGAAAACGCTCGTCATAATTTCGGTCAAAAATAAAATAGAAGGTGTGCTCCGGATGAGTTTGCACCATCCTGCGCATGGTTTCACAGGTGAATACACCTATCCCTTCCAATTTATCCTTCAATAAAAGACGGGTGTTAACAGCAATCTTCATGGTAGGTTAGGGTAGAATGATTTATTGTTTAATGAATTTGGTGGAATAAATCACCTCACCGTCACTTTCAACAGAAAGGAGATATATTCCAGATTTCAAATTGCTAATATTCAAATTGTTATAATTGCTTAAAGACATCTGCGACATCACTTGGCGACCATTCATATCCATAATAAAACAACGAAGCGTTTGATTATTAAATGGTTGCACATTCTCCACAATCAGATAGTCGCTGGCGGGATTGGGATACACAGCGAACAAAGTTTGTTCACTCTCAACCAAATCTATGCCGACCGTACCGTCACCAATACCGACGGCATACTCTCCTGAGCGGATGCCATCAACCATCAGATGTCCATTGGAGAGGGTGCCCGTTTTTGCGGTTCCCATCGGAGTCCAGTCATCGCCAGGACGCTGGCGATAGAGCATCACCAACTCATCCAGCGTGTGGCCTTGCAGAAAGTCATAGTCGACATCTCCTTCGCTGCCGGCCTTGATGTCGAAACGCATGCTGCCCTCCAAGACATCCCCCGGCACGACAATGCTCCAATAGTGCTGGTGGGAGATGCCCAGCAGATGGCTGTTCTCACCACTCAGGGTGTCGGGCGCAACAAGATTGTCGGCCACATACAGGAAAGCCGTGTCGGGACAGTCGTTCACCAGCACCCGCACATTTGCGTTCGACGCTGTCTTCACGCCGCTCCCCGTCACTTCAAAACTATAGTCGATGATGGCATCCCCCATCTCCTCATCCAAATCCACAACAGCGGCAACAGGTCCCCATGGGAGCTGCACTATGCCATCGGCAAACTCACCGGAAAATTGGAAATTGTGAAGTGTATATCTTTGATTGTCAGAAGAGAAAAAGGTGATATCCAACAAATTATTCTGTCCAAAATGACGGGCATGACTGAGTCTCTGGCGTACATAGAACCGATATTCGCCGGCTGTTTCAGTGGGACGGATGGAGTCGATGGAGAAATGGAGGAATCCTGGCTGTGAGATCCACGCCTCGCGGAAATCGTGCAGGTCGGTGCCACAGTGTGCCGACAGGAAGTCGAACAGCTGGAGAGTGGAGATATTCTGGTAGGCAAAAGCCGAGAGCATATCGGGGATGGCCGCGAAGAACGCATTGTCGCCCATGTACTTACGAAGAGTATGGATCATCAACGCACCTTTGTCGTAGGTAGTGGTGCCGTAGGTGACCTCCTGCGGCATGGAGTCGAGCGCCCAATAGCCCTCGTCATCGATATGGGCATTGCGGAGCACCTTGGCGTGGAGGGCGCGGATATTCTTCTTGTAGCCGTCGGTAAGCGGGTTGGCGGAAGGATAGAGCATCTCGTCGGCCAACGCCTCGCAGTAGCGGGCGAAGCCCTCGTTGAGCCACATCTCCTCGGCACGCAGGCAGGTCACGAGGTCGCCGAACCACATGTGCGAGAACTCGTGGATGTACAGCGACTCGTAGTTGGTGTTGCCCGTAATGGCCATCTGCGGATAGGCGATGTTGGTGACATGCTCCATGGCACCGCCTGTGAAGGCCACCCCCACATAACCGATCCGGCACCACGGATAGGGGCCGAACCGCGACTCGAAGATGTGGAGCGCATCCTTCAGGTGGGTGAAGGTATTGGCGATTTTGTTGAACTCAGAGGGACGGGTATAGATGTCGATAGGAATGACTCTTGTCAGCCCCTGCACGGTGTCGGCGTAGTGCATGTAGTTGCCGACCGCGATGGAGGTGAGATAGGTGGAGACGGGATCATTGAGTTCCCACCGCCAGATGGTGGTGTTAGTATCAGTGGCGATGCTGTCCACCAGTTCGCCGCCGCAAATAGCACTTTTGCCCGCCTCCGTTTCAATAGTGAAAGTATAGGTGGCCTTGTCGGTGAAAAAGTCGAGACATGGGTACCAGGCACGGCCGAACACATGCGGCAGGTCGCGGAAGGCCACGCCAAGGTTGTAGCAGTACTCTCCCGAGTAATAGAAGCCGCCGAAGTAGGAGTCGGTGGCGGGGTTGCCGCTATAGAACACGCGCAACTGCACGGTGTCATGCTGCTGCAACGACTGGCTGAGCGGGATGTGCAGCAGCGTACCCTCGTGCGTAAAATTGCTCACCGGCTGGTGGTTCACCCACAGAGAATCCACTTCCAACCGCTGTAAATCCAAATCCACATATTGCAAATCATCCACCTTCGACACTACCTGCAAATCGGTATGTCCGTAAACGATTTTAGTATTGAAATCAGTGATATTCAATACAATATCATAGTGATGTACATGAATGCTATCGGCACGATCCTGGGCAAAAGGCACGCCCATCATTCCCAACAACAAAACAAAAAGGATATATTTTTTCATACTTGCAAATTTGATTGCAAAAATACGAAAAATATCAATCCATATAGAGATTGGCATCGCCGTAACTCAAAAAGCGGTATTCGTGCGAAAGGGCATGTTGGTAGATGTCGCGCCACGCGTCACCGAGGTAGGCGGAGATGAGCAGCAGCAGCGTGCTTTTGGGCTGGTGGAAGTTGGTGATGATGGCCCGCATCATCTTGAACGAGTACGACGGCACGATCATCAGGCAGGTGGAGGCGGTGACATACTCCAGGAAATTTTCGTCCAAAAAATGGAGGATCGCTTTCAAGGCATCTTCCACGCTGACGGTGCTGATGGCGCGATTCTCATACACCTCCCATTGCTCCACATGCAGAGGGTTGGGGAGGCCGAGATGCAGTTTGGCGCCGATGATGAAGATGGACTCGAGGCTGCGGGTGACGGTGGTGCCGACGGCGACAATCTTCTTGTCGGTGGAGCGGAGCAGGTGTTCCACCAGTTCGCGGCGAATCACAATCTGCTCGTCGTGCATGTAGTGGTCGCCGATGGTGTCGGCGGTGACGGGTTTGAAGGTGCCCGCGCCGACGTGCAGTGTCACATATTCGGTTTCAATTCCTTTATTTTCAATATCTTGCAATAACTCTTTGCTAAAATGAAGTCCTGCTGTCGGTGCGGCCACCGAGCCGTCGTAGTGGGCATAGACTGTCTGGTAGCGGGTCTCATCGCCGGTTTCGGCCTGGCGTTTGATGTATGGGGGCAGCGGGGTCTTGCCGTAGGCTTCCACCCATTCGGCGAAGGACACGCCCTTGTCTTGCCAGCTGAAGTGCACCTCGAAGGCATTTTCCACTTGGCGGCCTTTCTCGGCGGTCACGGTGAGGTTGTGCCCGTTGACCGCCACCTCGAAGGTGAGGGGTTGTTTCCACCGTTTGGCGTTGCCCACGAAGCATTTCCACGTCACGGGACCGGTTTGGGCGAGCGCGGCGGACAATTCTGTGGTGGGAGTGAGCGGTTCGAGGCAGAAGATCTCGATGGCGGCGCCGGTAGCATTGTGTACCAGCAGTCGCGCATGGATCACCTTCGAGTCGTTGAACACCACCATCATGTCGGGGGTGAGAAAGTCGGGCAGCGCGGCGAAGTTACTGTCGGTAATCTCGTGACTGACACGGTGATACACCAGCAGTTTCGAGGTTGTGCGCGACTCTTTGGGGTAGAAGGCGATACGCTCGTCGGGCAGCGGGTAGTCGAAATCGTCGATTCGGATATTTTTCTGGGTGGTCATGGGAATGTGAGTTGATTATAGTGATAAGATAGGCCTTGAAATTTGTATTTGTGAAGGTTGCCAAATTCTCAGCTTTACGGGGTGGTATTCATCGAAAAGCTATTCTACTATATTTTTATTGCAAATTTTGTGCAAAAATACATCATTTTCTTGAATTGCAATAAAAGGTTTTCAATTTTCAATTTATTCGTATCTTTGCACCCACATCTTCCACCCTATAAAATCCCACCCATTATGAAACACCGCATTATCCCCTTTCTTGCATTGGCATTGTTGTATGTAACCGCCACCGCCCAGGGCGAGTGGAAATGGGCACACTACTGGAGCGGAGGTGACGGCTCCTACAGTGATTATTACAATTACATCACCAACACCGCTTTTGACAATGAGGGTAACATCTATGTCTATGGCTCTATGGGAGGCAGTGCCGTATTAGACGGCAATACTTTTCAGTTCACTACAAATGCCGAGGTGTTGAGCCACAACGACCACTCCGTTCTTCTCGCCAAGTTCGACACATTGGGCAATATGCTCTGGCATAAGGAAATGAGGTGCGTTGATGAGATAGCCGTCCCAAAGTGGATGGAGGTTAGGGACAACAAAGTATTCGTTGCGGCGAATTGCGGGTTTCATGGATTTTATGCTGATTCATGGCTCTATTATTGGGACACACTGATTGTGAAATATCAGGTCAATGCAATGCCGCAGGAAGAACAGAACCCACCGTTTAAAACAGGCTGTGTGTGGACGTGTCTCGCACAGTTCGATTTGGATGGGAACCTGTTGGAAGACCTTTTTATGGAAACTCTCTCAAGAGACACCATCTATGGGCATCGTAGGATGTCCACATTAAGCCAGAACACAACCTCACCAGATCCCGTCCACCTTGACAATGAAGGTAATTATTACATATTCACGCCTATCCAATACTATGGTGTCGAAAGCGCCCCGTATACTATATTGGTGTACGGTGACTCCAACAGGACGTATGATTTGTACATGCCGGGCAACGCTGATCCAACGTGTACCCAATCGTGCTTGAATAATGCGATGTTGTACAAATTCTCACCTGATGGTAACTTGCTGTTTGCCAAACCCCTCGTGGAAGGCACTGATGGAATTGCACCGTCATACAATATATGTGATACCATGAACCGATATTTTTATACCTATTTCGAAGGTATGTCATTTGATGAGGATGACAATATGTATGTATCGGGCTATGTGCGCTTGGCACAGCATTTGAATGGTCAAGGGGGAGAATCACACGACTACCCCGTGCATATATGGTGGGACAGCACGCATTGTCTGACCATGAACGACATCTCTTCTGCTGCATATTGCAACTTCATCATCAAATATAACACGAGTGGCAATGTCGTCTGGTGCAACCAATTGTATACAAGAGGAACTCAAGATGTTGATATGGGCTATGCGAGAGCATTGTGGCATAGGAACAAATATTATGAAGGTGCCGTGTATATACTTGGAAGCGGTGCATACAATAATGATGATGAAGCCCTCATCTATTTTGACAACGAAGGGAATCCTTTGAGCCGATTTCAAGACAATCCTTCAGGTATTTGTTTTTTTGCGAAATATGACAAGTCAAATGGTTTTTATATTAATCACGGGATAGTACCCACATCTGCTGCTACGTCATGTTTGAATCCATCCATTGTTAACAATCGTGTTTTTGCTTTATCTAAATTTCAGACAAATGGTTTTTTGCTAACAGAATGGGTGGATGATGGTTTTTATGTAAAATCAGATACAGTAAGTGGTGACATTTCAATACTGAAAACTATAGGCCCTGAAGTCAATGAGTATGGCTATGTTATCGTTACGTTGACCGCAACCGCCCCAACTGTCTTTGATAGTAACATATTTGCCGATTGTCCATCTGAAAATTCCAGCGCTGTCTTCGCTCTGTACCACGATCCACGGTTTGCCCAGCCCTTCGTTCCCGACGACACGGTGGGCATTGACGACTATTACCGGAACCGCGAAAGCGACATCTATCTCTACCCCAACCCCACCCACGGCACCACCACCGTGTGCGGCTATATGTACGGGTACCAGAACATCGAATTGTACGATCTGCAGGGACGGAAATTGGGGAATCTGGTGGAGAATGGTTCACAAATACCCACATTGGATTTGTCGCCCTATCCCGCCGGCACCTACCTCGTAAAAATCAATTTCGCCCGCGGCGTCAGCGTGACGCGGAAGGTGGTGAAGATGGAATAAGATGGATACAAAAAAAGGCACGTTTGATCGTGCCTTTTTTTGATAGAATATTGCCAAGTTCTTATCTAACAATTACTTTCTCTACCTTGGTGG
>JAEEGG010022575.1_pt1 | contig 12373 bp, 10 predicted proteins | sample 9134161 | NCBI WGS metagenome assembly JAEEGG01 (sample SAMN16246543, study PRJNA631951) | gut metagenome | biome: gut microbiome; feature: rumen; material: CR-attached | host: Bos | place: Iran: Karaj | collected 2018-10
AGCTTCAGGGCCGTCTCGTCGGCTTCGGCGCCGGTGTTCATCGGCAGCACCTTGTCATAGCCGAAGTACTCGGTCACATACTTCTCCCACTCACCCAGGCAGTTGTTGTAGAAAGCGCGGCTGCTGAGGGTCAGCTCGTGGGCCTGGTCGCACATGGCCTTGACAATCTTCGGGTGGCAATGGCCTTGGTTCACAGCACTGTAGGCGGAGAGGAAGTCGAAATATTTTTTCCCTTCACAGTCCCACACGAAAGCGCCCTCACCCTTGGCGAGCACGACGGGCAGCGGATGATAGTTATGGGCGCCGTAACGGGCTTCCATTTCCATGAATTGTTCTGATTTTGTCATAGTTGTATCGTTTTTAATGTTGTATTTTCCATTTTGAAATGCGGTGCAAATATACACTTTTTTTTTGGATGGAGATAAAATATTTCCAAATGGCATGCAATGGTTTTTATTTAAATTGTTTATGTTAAAAAAATGAGTGATATGTAGCCAGAATAACTGCTTTTTTGCCTGTTGATGTATATTTGATGAAAAATATTTTATTGACTATCATTATTTTATATTTAAATTTTGTTAATGTGAGGTGATAATTGAAAAAAAAGTGTAAATTTGCACCCATCTTTTTTTATCGAGAGGCAAAAAAAATAAAACAATAAATAATCAAAAAATTACAATTATGGCAAACGAGTACAAACAATGCCCCAATGGGCACTACTATCAAGGAGACCATTGTCCTTATTGCAAAACGAGCGGCGCCCCTGCGGGAAACACCTCCTCGAAGACTGAAGTCTTTGGTAACTATGATACGTCGGCGCCCACAGAACCTATGACCGGTACGCCCGAAAGCGAGAAGACCACCATCCTTGATGGCTCCACCATGGTAAGTGGGCAGGGAGCGCCGATGGGCGGTTCGCGCACTGTGTTCGGTGAAGAAGACGAGGTTGAGACCGTTGTCACACCTAATGGTGGAGAAAAGGTTCAGCGCGTCTATCGTGAAGCACGTAAGCTGGTGGGCTGGCTGGTGAGCTACACGCTCGACCCGCTGGGTGTCGACTTCAAACTCTATGAAGGACGCAACGTCATCGGTCGCGACATGGACTGCAGCATCACCCTGGCGGACAAGATGGTCTCTGCCAAGCATGCTGTTCTACTCTTCCGTGCCAACAAGTATTCCATCACCGACACCCAGTCGTCGCACGGCACCTTTGTGAACGGCGAGGACATCGAACTGGAACCCCGTTACCTCAACGACGGCGACGTCATCACCATCGGACAGACTGTCCTGAAATTCCGTTCCGCGTTATGAAAAAAATAGCATTCTCTTTCTTGCTTGTGCTGCTATGTTCGGGGGTGCAAGCACAGATTCAGCGTGGCCTCAAGGGCACCTATAATGTTGACGATTTCCCGACCATCTCCTTTGTCTGGAATAGCCCAAACCCCGATGAAATTTCCAGCGACAGGTTTGTGTTGACCGAGGAGGGTAAGACCGTCAAGTTTAAAGTGAAGACGCTCTCCGCCAAAAACGAGAAGCCGCTTCCTAAGAATGTCTTGGTGCTCTGGGAGGACATGGCTAGCCACAGCCTGCAGAGCAAAGTCGCCCAAGAGGCGCTTGCACGTTTCTTCCGTGAGGAATCTTTTGACACCACGAGCCTCTTCAATGTGGCCGTTTTCAACCGCCAGCGCGACAGCCGTCCCCAGGTGCTGACACCCCTCCTAAGCCACTTCACCGACAACGGCTATAGTTTGGCCAGTGCCGTGGAAGCTTACCAACTGAGCAAGGAGAAGTTTACTAGCAACCCGCAGGCTTCCGACCTCTACCTGGCTATCAACGAGGGTATTACCATGCTGAAGAAGGAGGCAAACCGTGCCGGAGTCATCATGGTCGTCACCGGAGGACTCAACGTCAAAGCCGCCGGTGCCAGCACAGAGATGGAGACTGTGCGTAAAAACGCCCTCGAGGCCAACATACCCGTCTACGTCCTCAACTACCCTTTCAACGGCAATGCCCCGGAAGTGAGGACTTTGGCCGAGAGCACCTATGGCCTCGCCTCCTCCAGCACCGATGTCAGCGAGAATATCAACAACTTGAAGTATTTTTATCATCAGATCGACAGCCGTTTGCGTGGCCATGACTACCAGTTCACATTCACCACTAACTCCGAGCGCGATGGAAAGACGCACCCCATGCGTCTCACTGTCGATAAGGTGAGTCAGCCCCTGCTGCCCTACACAGCTCCGGAGGTGACCTTCTGGATGTGGGTCGAGGAGCACCTTGCCATCTGCATTGCTGCCGTGGCTGGTTTCATTCTCCTTGTAGTGTTGATTTGTGTCCTGCTGGCGAGGAGGAGGAAAGCCCGTGAGAATGCCCTACAGGATGCTATGGAAGAGAGTGTGGACAAGGTGCGGAAAGAGAGCGCCGAGGTGGTAAGGAAAAGTGAAGAGGCTATGGAACGCATGAAACGAGAGCAGGAGGAGAAAGTACGTTCCATGAAGGCGGCTGAGGAGGAAGAAAGACTGGTGGGGCTGATGAAGACGAAGAATCTCTACCCCCGTCTGCAGTGCAAGCCAGGCGATGCTATGTTCTCCTATACGATAGGGAAACCTCGTGTCACCCTCGGCCGCGATGCGACAAACGATGTGGTCTTCGCTGACGCAGGGAACTTCAATGCCAGGACCGTCTCCGGCCGCCATGCCGAGATTGTCTTCAATGGCGCAGCCTTCGAGTTGGTCAATGTCAGCCGTTCCTACACCAAGGGTATCATCGTCAACGGACAGCTCTACCAGCGTTATACCCTGCGTAGCGGCGATATGTTCGGCCTCGGCGAAGCCGTGGTGACTTTCTACCTGTAAAACGCTACCTCTAAAGAAAAACATCTTCATGCCCCCACTCCCTTTTATGAGAGAAAAGTCAAGGGGGAAGGAAATTGATAAATCAACTATGAATCAGAAAAAATATAGCGCCGGTAACATCTTCGCCAAAGGTGTCATCGGCAATGTGCGCAAGGCGCAGGAAGACTGCCATAGTTTTAAACTTGACACCCCCAATGGGGATCTCTTCGTTGTCTGTGACGGTATGGGAGGACATGTAGGCGGTGCCAAGGCCTCCAACCTCGCCGTAGACAGCATTGTCGAGTATATCAACAAAGAGAAATACGCCACTCCCATCGACGCCCTCAACGGCGCACTGCAGTTCGCTAATATGCAGATTCTGGGCTTCGCCGATGCCAATCCAGAGTACAAAGGCATGGGGACTACGGCATGCATACTCTTGTTGCGGGACGACGGCGCCTGGATAGCCCATGTAGGCGACAGCCGCATCTATCTCTACCTTGGCAAGGAGAAGAAGCTGCACCGCATCACCAAAGACCATTCTTATGTGCAGACACTTGTCGATGCCGGCGAGATTACCGACGAGCAGGCCGAGCACCATCCTAACAAAAACCGTATCCTGAAAGCTCTTGGCATCAAACCGGACTTGACACCCACGTTCAACTTCGAAAAACGCCCCATCCTCCCCAAGAGAGGCGACATATTCCTTATCTGCAGCGACGGTCTCAGTGGCATGATTCCCGACGGCACCATCCAGAAAGTCCTTGGACAGGATATCACCCTTGCGCAGAAAGGCGAACGCCTCATCGACCTCGCCATGCAGGGCGAGACGGTAGTACCCGGAGGTCAGGACAACTGCACCTTGGAGCTGATAGAGGTAGACAACAGCAAGGTCAAGAAAAGCGTTTTCCATAGTTACAACCCCCACCAAGGGCCTCAGAAGACACAGAAGAAAGGTGCGAATCTCCGTAAGATAGAACGCATTCTTATTATCGCGGTGGTGGTGCTGGCAGTAGGATTAGGTGCACTGGTTTTGCTGAAACCGAATAATGGTGGTGCAAACAATGATGACAATAACAGCGGTTCTACCACTCCAACGACCGCTACAGTCTCCAACACTGGAAAAGGAACGTCGACTATGGGATTAGTGGCGAATCTCGGCGAGGGCGACGAAGGCGATGGTACCCCTGCGGAGAATGATTCCATAATTGCTGCAAAAAGGGTAGCTATGATTGATGATAGTGTTAAAATTATAGGAGATAATATAAGTAAATGGAATAAGAAAATAAAGGAATTAGAATTAGAAAAAGAAAGAATTAAAAAAAATATAACAGGCAAAGGGGAAGATGGAAAAAAAGAACTACAGAGGTTAAAGGATGAAACCTATCTGATAAATAGGGATAGTATTAATCCTGCGGATGCGAAGCGTAAGAAACTTAAAGAAGAAAAAGATAATCTTATCAAGACGTACAACCTCAAGGTTAATTAATAAGGAAATATAATTATATCATACACTAGATACACCATGAAAGTAATCACCATAGGACGAAGTGAAGAATGTAGCGTTGTGGTTAACGATGCAAAAGTCAGTCGCATGCATGCCCAGCTCGTGCAGGACGACGAAGGTAGGATTTCGGTGGTGGACCTCGGAAGCACCAACGGCACACGTGTCAACGGTGCCCGAATCGCTGGCGAGATGCGGCTGAACTCCGGCGACGAGGTGCGCATCGGCGACACCATATTGCCGTGGCAGACCTATATCGCTACGGTTCCATCGCAGGCTGTGCAGCCCATAGGTTCATCGTCGGCCTCGCAGACTATGCTGGGAGAGGATAGTACTACTCCGGGCATGCCTCCTACAAAGAAACCGCAGCGCAAGACATTATGGATTGTCCTAGCCGTGCTGCTGACCTTGTGCATCGCCGGCGGTGCAGTGTGGTACCTGACGAAGGAAAGTAAAGACGACAGCATAGAGGGGAAAGATTCCGGCAACACCGAAAAGGAAGAACCCACCAACACGGTAACGGTAGGAAAAGAAGGAATCTCCCAAGCGGAGAAAGAAAGCCTGGAAGATGCTGTTCAACGTGAATACGAAGAAGCACTCATTGAAGCAGCAAAGAAAGGAGAGGAGGAAGTGAAGAAATTGCAGGAACAATTAAAAAAGGCACAAAACGAAATTAAAACGATGAATGAGAGTTACAACCAATACCCTCAGGCAGAAAAAGAAAGGCAGGAACGTGAATTAGAAAGAGTAGATAATGAATTTAAAGAAATAATGAAAACTGCAAAAGAGAAAGCTGTACTAGAGACATATAAAAAAATGGTTGATAAGAAAATTATAACAAAAAACGATGATCTGTATGATAAACTAGAAGGGGAAGAAGGAGATAATATTTTTAAATACCATGAAGGCAGATTGAATGCAATAAAATCATGTTTCAAGAAAGAAAAAAAACTGTCTGAAAAGAAAGTTATTTTGGATATCTTGAATACGGAAATTGAGAATTACCCTAACTAAACAGCCATGAACGACCTGCCCAACTTACAGAACTACCATGTCGACCACCTCATAGCGGAAGGGGGCACGGCGCGTGTCTACTGGGGCATCGACAAGCGCAACGGCTTCCCTGTGGCTATCAAGGAGTTGAAATTGCGCCATATGAGCAACGCCGTCATCCGTGAGAAGTTCCGCAATATGGAGACACAACTGATGCTCTACGCCCAGCACCCCAATATCCCCAGACTGATAGAACTCATCGACATTCCTGAAAGGAACCAGATGTTCCTCGTCATGGAGTTTATCAAAGGGCAGAGCTTGGAGAGCTATATCTACCGCGAGGTGGGACTTATCCCGGAGCAGCGTGCCCTGCCTATCTTCCTCGAGGTGTTGGACACTGTGGGATTCCTCCACAGCGTGAAGATACCCCACCTGGGTATCCATGATGGTGTACTGCACCTCGACATCAAGTCGAACAACGTGATGCTCCAGCCTGGCGGTGGAGTAAAGCTCATCGACCTGGGTATCGCCTCGCGTATGGGCTCCGACCAAAGCACTGGCTTCGGCACCCCCGGCTATATGCCACCCGAGCAGTCGGGTTCTGGCCGACTGGGGCGTTACACGGACATCTTTGCCTTGGGGGTGATGCTCTTTGAGATGCTCACAGGACACCTACCGTTCTTCTCCAATAACCTGAATGGTAAAGAGAACCGGCGCGAGGTGCGGCAGAAAATCATGTTTGAACCGACTCCGCAGATGAAAGGCTACTACCCCATGATTGGCGATGGACTGCAGCAAATCGTGAACAAGGCCACGGCGAAACTCCCGGAGGAGCGCTACCAGTCCTGCGGCGCCTTCGCCGAAGCCATCAGAAGTTATATGAGGAGATAATATTAAAAATAAAGAATTAAAATAATATAAATATAAAAAAACACCATTATGAAACCAGTAAAAGTTATCACTTACGGACGCAGTTCCCAGAACGAGAAGTCGTTCCCCACCGACCCCAAAATGTCGCGTGTCCATTGCCAGATTATCAGGTATGACAATGGAATGTATCAGATTATCGACTTCGGGTCGGCCAATGGAACATGGGTCAATGGCCGTTGCATTCCGAAGAGCATCCCTCAGCCGTTGCAGACTACCGATGTGGTACGCATCGGCGAGACAACCCTGCGTTGGATGGACGACTTCTATGCTTCCGGAAGTGGCTCCGGAAACGGCTCCGGAAATGGCCATGGAAACGGCTCCGGAAGTGGCCATGGGAATGGCTACGGAAATGGGTCGGGAAATGATGACGGATATGTTTCAGATCCAGAACCGACACATGGTATCGACGCGAGCAGCATTCTGACGTTGGTGGCAGGTATCGTCTCTTTGGGACTCATTGCCTACCTTATCATCGGATATTTCACCTCGGCGACCTATCAACTGGCCTCCATGGGAGGCGAAGTCTTCGATGGCTTCGTGATATACCTGCACGGCTGGTTCGGAATCGGCGGACAGTGGTTCGCCATTGTTGCTGCTATCGTGGTGGGTGGTCTTGCTGACCTGTTTAATTCCTTGAGTGATTCAGATGATAACGGTGCGAAGACGGCAGGATTGTGGATGGGTAATATCGGTGTAACCATAGGCGTCATCTTCCTCATCCTGGCAATCTTTGCTGAACAGATTGTGAAGTGAAGGCAAAATATTCCCCTTTCGCCCCCTCTCCCGACTGGAGAGGGGGGGCTAAATTAGTTTCTTACAGATGATAGTCATCACCATTGGCCGAAGCCCCGAGAACGACATTTGCATAAAGGATCAGCAGGTGTCTCGCCACCATTGTCAGATCGTTCAGGAAGATAATGGGGCATTCTATGCTGTAGATTTGGAATCTTCCAACGGTACCTTTGTTAACGGTAATCGAATAAGAGGGAAGGTGAGATTGTTTCCAAATGATAAGGTAAAAGTAGGTAATACCTATTTACCTTGGGGAAATTATTTTGGACCGAAAAAGAAAAAAGAAGGTAAAAAACATAAGACTTGGCTCATAGTGTTAGGTGTTTTGGCGTTGGTGGCGGCAGCAGTTTTGGCCATTGTACTGATATTGGACGGCAAAAAAAGCAGCACGAGTCTTACTAAAGACCCTAAATCCAATGTAACTAATGTGTCGAACAATCAAGTTTACAATAGCATTGAAAACGAGATTCAAAATATTGTTTACAATCCCGTCAATGTAACCATCAACAACAACGAGCGCTATGAAGATTGTTTCCTGCGTTATTATCCTGTGCTCATAACGCTGAAAGAAAAAGGTTTGGGTGGCGCAAAGTTGTTGGGAGAGATCTGTGCTGATGCTGATGAAAAACACACGTCGAGGAGTCCTGATGGCGGGCCAATGTCAAGCCCGAGACCTTCGGATATTGGAGTGGCTGTTGATGATTCTGATGATGGCCTTCCCAAAAGGATGATGGACGATGAAGTGTCGGTAGAGACGGGACCGGTGAATATCGATGAAGATTATGGTGGATGGTATAGTGAGTTTAGTACGTTTTGTATATACATTACAATAGAGAACAAGACTGGAATGGATCTTGATGTCTCGATACGTCAAGGACTTCTGTTGGAGACTTTGGGTGACAATGTTCAAAATCTAGTGATTAGAAAGTCGGTAACTGTAAGATTGAAAGCCTATGAAAAACAAACCGTCAGAGTAGTGGCTTATTGTGCTTCTCAACACAGAGGGTCTCCGACAGGCTATCCTGTCAGAATCACACCATTCTATCTCATGGCGGAAGAAAGTGCTTATTACTCGCAGGAGTCTATATGGCAGTGGCAAGAAACTATGTATGCCTCATGGAGAAACTCCAGATGGTAATTTAGGAATGACCTGATAAGATTCTACGGCTATTACAGAAAACATTTTGAAAATTAACATGGAAGAAAACACTAAAAGTTACAAGGAACTACAGCCGGGCACGGAGTTGTGCAATGGGAAGTATTCTATCGAGCGGAAGATTGGTGAAGGAGGCTTCGGCATCACTTATAAAGCGGTGCAGGCAGGCCTGAACCGAGCAGTTTGCATCAAGGAGTATTTCCTTGCAGGCGGCTGTATCCGCGATACCTATGCCAGAACCATCCACCTTCAGGGATTGGATGAGGACAAGTTCGAGCGCTACCGCAAGGCTTTCGTCAAGGAAGCTCAGACACTGGCTTCACTGCGGCATCCCGGTATTGTGGAGGTGATAGACATCTTCGACGAGAACAACACCTCCTATATGGTAATGCCTTTCATCGAAGGCCGCACCCTGCAGTCTATCGTGGAGAGTGATGGCCCGCTGGAATATCCTGTCGCGGTGAATTATATGGCACAAATCGCCAGTGCCGTGGGGTACATTCACGAGCGGCATATCCTGCATCGTGACATCAAACCCGACAATATCATCATCACGGCCGACTACAAGGCTATACTTATTGATTTCGGCTCGGCACGTGAATTCGAGGAGGACAAGACACAAGCGCACACCTCGATGTTGACGCATGGATACGCTCCGACGGAACAGTACACCCGCAATAGCCGCAAAGGCTCCTATACGGATATCTATGCCATTGGAGCCACACTCTATTTTATTTTGACCGGCCAGGTACCGATTGAAGCTGCCGCCCGTCTCACAGAACCCATGCCTGAACCTCGTGAGCTGAATCCCAACCTGCCCGAGGAGGCCAACCGCACCATCATGAAGGCCATGCAGCTGAAGCCTAAGGACCGCCACCAGAACATAAATGAGTTCATGAACGACCTGCGCAATATACATCCGTCGGAGGCTGTAGTCGAGGAGGCTTCTGTCTCACCGGAGGAAGCAGCGCCGACACCTGCCAAAACGCCCCAGAGCGGTGGTGATGCACCCCAAAAAGGCAAGAAAAAAACAGGCCTGTGGATAGGCCTGGCGGCGTTGGTAGTGGCGTTAGGTGTGGGGGCATTCTTCTTCTTGTCCGGAGGGTCAGAGGATACTCTTCTTGCTGAGGCAGAAAAGCATGTGGAAGAGTACAATCGGGCGGTGTCCGACTGCAACAGAATGATAAGTTCTGGAAGCAACCAGGACCCCGGCCCGCTCGTGGAAGCCAGAAAACTGCTGGACGAGACCATCAGACCGATGGACAGCGCTTATGCCGAGGTGATGCCCGATGTCTACAAGAGAGCATTGGATATAGAGAACCACCTCTATCCCAAACTTGACGAGGCAGCAAGGGCTTGGGCAAGAAATGCCCGTACAAATATCATCGAGTATCATGATTATGAAACGGGATGCCAGTACCTCGAGTATTCGCTTTCTTTGTGGGATGACCCTCATGTAAGAGAGGAGCTTCGGGATGCACGCAGGATGCTGTGTCCAGATACCACTTCCGTTTATGATTTCCCATCGGATACTCTGTCTGCAAGATAAAATAAACGACTATGAGAAAAATATTGTTTTTTGCGTTATTCCTTCTCCCAATGGCAACACTTATGGCGCAGCCGGAGGTGTGCAGGAGAAAGTACAGCCAGAAGTTGGAGGAAGGGATTGGTTTGTACAATGGGGGTAAATACGAAGAAGCGGCAAGGTCTTTCAATTCGGCTCATTGTGAAGCTCTTACACTTGTACAGCATGAGGGTCTTAACGAATGGGCGAAGAAATGCAAGGATGGCATTAATGCCAGAAGAAAGACGGGGAGCGGTGCTGGCAAATCCGGCTCGGGAAAAGCTGGTAGTACGGCTGCCACCAAGAAGCCCGCTGGGAAGCCGAAGGTGGATATTTTGTATACGGGTTATATGAAGGCTACCTGTAATGGTGATGTGCGTGGGGCAGAATTGGAGTTATTGATAACGGCAGAAAATATAAAAGGTAACAAGTTGCGCCTCTGTTGCTTCATCGCCCCCATAAATGGTAGTGGCAAGGTGAACAAGGCCTCCCCATTGGCATCTGCGTATACGCTGGAAGGTGGTCTTTCTGGAGTGGAGAAGGAGGTGACCTTTGCAGAAGATGAAGCTTGTACATCGGTGACGGTCTTTGTGCCGTTCGGCGTGATGGACTTCGCTGGCGACTACACTACACAGATGATGAAGGCGGATATGTACATCTATCAAAAGGGTGAAAAGAAACCTATGGCTGAAGATCATGAGGTATATGAGGGGCTCTCTCCGCATACTATTTCTTTTGGCGGACGCATAGATAACTACGACCTTGAGGTCGGCTATTTGGGTGGTTTGCTTGGCGCGGTCCCTGCGGTATGCAAGGGGAATAATGTTATATGGGAGAATCTTCCTTATTGGATAAAACAGGACGAGGTGGGGGACATCCACGTCACCGAGAACAGTTCGTCATCGCCTCGCACCGCCACGCTCCATGTTTCGTCTACTGGAGGAGGTAATGTGGTAAATGTAAATATCAGGCAAAAGGGAAAGACCGCTGACGACCATGCTACAGCATCGGTCAAAGATGTATGGAAGGACGAGATGATGCGAGATGCAGCAAGAAACATCAAGCAGTTGAACATACATGTGGAATTTGAAATCTCTGGTGCCCGCGGCAAGGATATCTCTGTCTATGTCAAGTTCTATTGTCCCGATGGAAGGACACCGTTGGTGAACGACAAAGGAGAACGGGTCGAAGCCTCTTGGACGGAACATTGCAGATATACAGAGACATACTTTGATGATTTCCCGGTCAGCATGTGGCTCAACGACGTTACCAAGGCCGCAAACAACAAGGCTCATGAGGCAATATACTACATCCAGATATCCATCGATGAAGGGCAGACTTGGTTGACACAAAGTGGCCCTTACACAATTAAATGGTAGTATAACCACTGGATTACTGATAAGAATGTAATGAACAACTATCAAGACCAAACAGCTCTCCGTCCCGGAATATACCTAAATGGTGGTAAATATGTGATAGAGAGCAAGATTGCCCAAGGCGGATTTGGCATCACCTACAAGGCGAAGCAGAGCGGATTGGATCGTGCTGTCTGCATTAAAGAGTATTATATTTCCGGACGCTGTGTCCGCGATAACGATAACCTATCGGTACACCCGCAGAATATCAGCGAGGAGGCCTTCGAGAAATACCGTCAGGCCTTCGTCAAGGAGGCTCGGACGTTGGCCTCTCTCCAGCACCCAGGTATTGTGGAGGTAATAGAAATCTTCGACGAGAACAATACCTCTTACATGGTCATGCCTTTCATCGAAGGTCAGAGTCTACAGACTATCGTCGACGACAATGGTCCGCTGGACTACCCTATGGCGGTGAACTACATTGCGCAGGTGGCAGATGCCGTGGATTATATCCACAAGCGTCATATCCTACATCGCGACATCAAGCCCGACAATATTATGATCACGGCTGGCTATAAGGCAATGCTGATCGACTTCGGCTCGGCGCGCGAGTTCGTAGAGGACAAGACACAGGCCCACACCTCGATGTTGACGCACGGTTACGCTCCTACAGAGCAGTATTCGCGTACCAGTCGCAAAGGTTCCTATACCGACATCTATGCGTTGGGTGCCACTATGTATTTCATCCTGACAGGGACGGTGCCCGTCGAATCCGCCGCCCGTCTCACGGAACCTATGCCTGAACCATGTGAGCTGAATCCTAAACTGCCTAAGGAGGCCAACCGCACCATCATGAAGGCCATGCAACTCAAGCCGCAGGACCGTCACCAGAGCATCGCGGAGTTTATGGACGACCTGCTCGACAAGGTCCCGAGTTCAACAAGAGGGAAGTCGGCCCCCAAGACCAAACAGATAAAAACAGCCAAACCGCCAAAGAAAAAGAAGAATGTCATTATTATTGTGGCATGTATTGTGATGGCACTGGCAGTGATTGGAAGTGTCGGTTATGTGCTTTTGTCGGGTAACTCCCAGTCGGATAATGATGACGAATACGATGATGCTGAAATGACTATTCCTGACACAATGTCGCCGGCACCTACTCCCGACGAAATTGGGCCAGTGGAGGAAGAGCCTGCGCCCACAGCCGACGATAGTTACGATGTCTACGCCACTCACCTCATGATG
>JAEEGG010022578.1_pt1 | contig 12372 bp, 4 predicted proteins | sample 9134161 | NCBI WGS metagenome assembly JAEEGG01 (sample SAMN16246543, study PRJNA631951) | gut metagenome | biome: gut microbiome; feature: rumen; material: CR-attached | host: Bos | place: Iran: Karaj | collected 2018-10
ATTGGAACAGTCGTCGGCTTCACAGGTACAGGAAAAGGTATTTGTTCATACGGATAACCAGTGTTATTTCGTTGGTGATACATTATGGTATAAGGCTTATGTCGTGAGGGCAGATAATCTGCAACCTACCGATATGAGCCGTATTTTGTATGTGGAGTTGCTATCGCCCGATGGATTAGTTGTTGAGCGTCAGCAGATCGTGGTGAATGCCAAAGGCTATACCTGTGGACAGTTTACGTTGCGCGACTCGCTCTATTCCGGCTATTATGAGTTGCGTGCCTACACCCGTTGGATGCTGAATTTCAATGTACGCCATCATCGCTATCGTAGGGACGAGACTTGGTCGTTCTATAACAAGCAGATGGCAGCCGACTATTTCCGTGTGTGGGATGGTCTTTATTCGCGTGTCTTGCCAGTCTATAGCAAACCCGAGCAGGCCGGCGACTATGATGTGCGCAGTATGTACCAGCGTCCAAAGACCCGTATTCCCAAACAGAAAAAGGAAGACTTGGTCGTGACATTCTATCCCGAGGGTGGTCATTTGATACAAGGTGTAGAAAATCGTGTGGCTTTCGAAGCCGTCAATCAACATGGTGAAGCTGCCAATATCATAGGAACACTAAGTGCCGACGGTATGTCTGATATGGAAATCAAGACGGAGTATATGGGACGCGGCTCCTTTACAGTGACACCATCAGACAAGCGTTTAAAGGCCCGTTTTACTTTCCATGATAAGGAATATAGCTTTAGCCTGCCAAAGGCTGAAAAGGAGGGCGTTGCCATACAACTGGAGGATAATCAGGTCACGATTCATATGCGTCAGCTGCTTCCTGAGTGTGAGTATGGCCTTTCTGTGCTGTGCAGGGGAAAGCTGAAGTATTTTACAGGTATCACAGGGTTTACTAGTACGACTAGTTCAACTAGTTTAACTAGTACAACCAGAATCACTCTTCCCATCGATTCCTTGTCTACTGGTGTCAACGACCTGACCATCTTCGACAGCAGCGGACAGATTCTTGCTGATCGTTTGTTTTTTGTCAATCGTCATGAGAATGATGGTAATATTGTAACTGCAGCCATTGATCCCACCCATACTTATCAACCTTATGAGAAGATTGATGTCCCTGTGCAGTTAGCTGCAACAACAGAACCCACGATATTCTCTCTTTCCATCTTCGATACCAACACGGATGAGCCCACCTATAATGATGGTAATATCATGACAGATCTGCTCCTTTCTAGTGAACTGAAAGGTTTTATTGCCTATCCTGCACATTATTTTGAGAGTGACGATGCTTTACACCGCCGCCATCTGGACTTGCTGATGATGGTACAGGGTTGGCGTAAGTACAACTGGACGGAACTGAGTGATACGGCCCGTCATATGCGTTATCAGCCAGAAAAGGGTATGACGATAGAAGGTTATGTCTATAAGATGCTGAGCTTGAACGAGGTTGAACCCGATGAGATACTTAATTGGCAGGATGGGGTAGGTGTGCTGGGACGTAAGGCTGCAGGTGAGCAAGACTCTTCAGATCCTTTTGCTACAGATACAGAGAGTGAAGATGCATTATTGTCATCCACTGACGAAATCCCTGACCTGGTCGATACTTGGACGTCAGCTTCTGCTTTTGAGTATGGCTCAATAGGAAATGCCAATGACCATCTGGGTGTCAATCATGGTAATCTGCGTCATGATGTGCTGGTTGAGGCAGAACTCTCTGTCGACGGTGTCTTTGTTGGAGGTGTGCAGAAGACAGAGGGCGGACATTTCCTTTTTGATGTGCCCCCATTCTATGGTAGTGCTTATCTGAACATGAAAGCCTATAAGGAGAACGACTCTATCAAGAAGAGTATGATGGCAAGAAAGGATTCAAAGATTCTGGATGAGGATGTCTTCCCCGATTACTATGTCAAACGTGAGGTGTTCTTCCCCATGTATACCCATGATTATACCTATTACGAGAAACATCAGCCCGAGTATACTGACGAGATGTTGATTGATACTGTGTCAGAGTTTTCAATGGAGAATGATGTGCACCAGTTGCAGAATATTAATGTGAAAGGTCGTCGTCGTGGCCGTAGGGCTATTGACTGGAAAAAGCCTGCCTTTGTGATGGATGCCTACGAACTTTATAATGAGATTACTGATCGTGGACTTTCATTCGGCAAACTGGATATGCGCCAATTTCCAGTCCAGGTATGTAAATATCTGTATGGTAATATGAACCGCTATGTGAAATTCAATGTTGACGGACGTATTGACGGTTCCACTTATTATCGTAACTATTCTCCCGTTACGACGGATGCTTCAGAAGCCGAGCAGGCAGGTATCTTCCGTGCTAATCGCACCTCACAGTCGCTTTATAATAAACTGAAGCTTAAACGCCTGCAGAATATCCGCGTGTTCTCCGACTACGAACCCCGTACGGAAGACTCCACCATGGTAGTCAGCAGTCTGTTGGCAGACGCCACAGTAGAGTTGGAGACGATTCCCAATGATGGTGTTCAACCATCGTTCCGCGATCGCCATCTCATATTCCGTGGCTTTAATATGGCAGAGAGCTTCTATCAGCCTGACTATAGTAACCGTTTGCTGGATGAGAAAGCAGCCGACTATCGCCGCACGCTCTATTGGAATCCTAATGCGGTGACAGATGAGCAAGGGCGTTTTACTGCCACCTTCTTTAATAATGGTAAGGAGACCCGCATACGAATGACCGCCGCCGGGGTTACCAGCGACGGTCGGTTAATGCATTCGAAGTGATTAAGATTATTTTATAAAGACCTTCTTGGCCCTATTGCCTTGGCGGATAATGTTGATGCCTGGCTTTAGGGCTTTTTGCTGTCGTCCATGCAGGTCGTATATCTCCTCATTCTGCAAAGCGCTTGGTTCATCCTGCATCGAGTAGATGCCTGTGGTATTTACAGAATGTATCGTAATCGTATCTGCCACGCTGCTGCCGCTTAGTGGGGCCAGAGCTACGGCAATCTGATAGTCGCCAACCTGATTTGTGGCACCCTTTATCGTTAGCATCTTGCTGTTGGTGTCGAAAGAGCGGGTAATACCTTCGGGCATGAGGTATGCTTTCTTCGTACCGTCAGGCAAGGTGCTGGCCTTTACCGTTATCGACTTGACGTAACGAGTCTTGGTCTCTAATTCAAACTCCTCATCCATGTTAACCGTAAACTCTTTCTGCATCAGTAGTGGCTGCATGGCATCAGGCAGATAATAGCCCAGATGAGGGGGCTGGTTGTAAGCCGTGTTCTGCCAGCAGATACCCATACGATAAGTGTGATCATGCATCAGGGTTGGCATGCGGTAGTTGCTGATTGTCGCGGTGCTGTAGATATTCAGCGTGGCATTGTCGGTGGTGCTCCATAGGATAACCTCTTCACGCCAGTCACCGAAGATATCAGCCGACAGACAAGGAGTGGCCTTGGTGCCGTTGCATGATGAGGGGCTGCCGATATTGGCAAGAGGCGTAGAACCGACTCCCAGTGTTGAACCGCCATATTTCGAGATGGTAACACCGTCAAGCAACTCGTCCTGCAAGTCACCATCCCAGTAGATACGGAAGTTCATGGCCGGTTTACTTGTGCCTGCTTGCGTTCCTGTGATGGCATTGAATGGATTCTGGATGCGTGCACTACTGTCGAAACCGCCGTAGGCCGACCAAAATTCCTGTCCTCTCTTATCGGCTACGATATCTGCAGCACAGCCGCGTCCGTTGTCCTGTCCGCTCTGTCCACCCTTCCAGATAATCTCACCGGTAGCGGCGTCATGCATATCCCAGGCATACGTGCCTTTCTCTTCATGCACATCAAACAGTTCGAGACCAGGACGGTCTGGGTCGAGGTCGGCCAGATGGATGGCGTCGCCGTGACCGAAACCTACGGCATAGAGCATCATTCCGTCATCATCACATGCTGCCGAGCCCCAGATAATCTCATCCTTTCCGTCGCCGTCCACATCCGCAATCGACATGTTGTGGTTGCCGTTGGCATACATTGTGTAGCGACCTAAGCCAGAGTAACAGGTTGTACCCTTGTAGGTCTTTGTCGTACCGTTTGCATCCATCACCTTGTACTGCGTCTTTGAGTCGCTCAGGTGGAGCCAGCGTGTCTTCAGTTGGGTGCCATCGAAATCTACCGCCCACACATAAGCATATGTATAGTAGCCGCGACAGAAGATACCTGAAGGGTTACTGTCAGGACCGTCGAGGTAGGCTGTAGCAGCCAGATAGCGCTCGCCGCGGTTGCCATAGTCGCCCTTATCGTTTTTACCGCTACGGTCATCCCAGTTAAAGGTGCCTGCAGCTTCGCTCAGTTCTGCTTTCGCATTGCGGTTGGGGTAGTAGGCTATGGTGTGGATGGCCTCTCCGGTCAAACCGTTAAACACCGTCAGATACTCCTGTCCACCATTGATACGACCTGCGCTGCTGCGCCAGTCCTTTGTATTCGAGGCAGCCTTTATCTTCTCGTCGGTAGCTGCTTGGTTCACGTAATTGCCTTTCCCGTCTTTAGAACCAGGAGCCGTCTTACACATCAGCTCTGCTTTCCCGTCGCCATCATAGTCGTACACCTGAAACTGCGTATAGTGAGCACCAGCTCGGATGTTGACGCCTAAGTCTATTCTCCACAGCTTAGTACCGTCAAGTTTGTAGCAGTCTATATAGACATTGTCAGTCTTATCGCTCTGTGAATTATCTTTAGAGTTGCTTGGGTCCCATTTCACGAATATCTCGTATTGTCCATCGCCATCAACATCACCCACTGAACAGTCGTTGGGAGAGTAGGTGCCGCCTAATGCCCCTGTGGCGGGACGGTCTAACGTCAGTGGAAGATAATTCTTAGCCCAAGGCTTCACGATGCCAGTAGTATCTACAGCCTCGCCATTCACTTTCGTCACCACCTGATATTCATAACTGGCGTTGCCGCCCGTTGTCTCATAACAAGTGCCATACACATCCTTGGCGATGGCTGTGCCGTTGCGCAGAATATCGAAACGGGTGTCATCCTCATTGTCGGTGCCCAACATGCGCCAAGAGATAAAGTGCTTGGAGCTTGTCGATGGGATGACGATGAGGCCGCGATCCAATTTCTCCATTTGGCTCACCGGGGTTGTCTGTGCGTTGGCTGTAGTAGTTGTCAGTGCCAATAGCGCAGGAACAAAAAGTCTAAGTCTTTTCATACTGTCTGATAGTTTTTTAGTAGTTATCGCCGACAAAGGTACTACCTTTTTATAATAAGGTGAGCCCTGGGAATGTTAAATCTTTTAAATTTTGTGCTATTTTGTAGAATGCTATTAGTTTTTTATGTACCTTTGCAGCGCTTCCATGGTGCTTGTGAATCGTGGATGCTCTCAAACTACGGATATATATCTAACTAAACATAAGTACTAATGAAGAAAATTTCTACGCTTGCCTTTATGGCATTTTTCTGCTGCATGAGCGCTATGGCTCAGGTAGTGTTGGGTGACATCAAGTTTAGCATTAAGGATGGTGCTAAGCTGAATCCCACAACTGGTAAGATTACTGTGACATTCCCTGATGTTACAGGAGTTGAGGATCCTACTGCGGCAAAACTCTTCATTGCAGGTAATTTCGGTCCTGAGAATGATTTTGATGCAGAGGGAACTCTCGCAAGTGGTATCACTATCGACTTTGCCGATGATTACGGTTTGGAAGCTTCTTCTGAGTACACATTGACTATTACCTCAGTGAAGGTTGATGGTACCGAGCTCGCAGTTGAGGGTGGCTACAAGCTGAACTTCAAGACTCGTGGTACAGAGCGTAAACTCTCTTGGGCTTTCCAGACAGATGCTAAAGTAGAGGAAATGATTGCTGAGGCACTCGGCACCGAAGGTAATGATTACTGGAGCATTGCTTCAAAGGGACGTATCTGCTCAAAGGTATGTTTTACTGACGAAGAAGTAACATTGGATGGTTCTACGGTTATTCCTTTCCTGGAAGACCTTCTTATTACAAATGTTAATGCAACAGGTATGCTGATTGGCCAAACTGCTAGTTCTGCTAATAACCGCTTGCATTTAGCTCAGCCAAAGAACAAGGTTGTTGTTCCTGACTGTGCGATTGGTGATAAGGTTGCAATCAAATTTGGATATGTTGATACAAAGAAGGAATATTCAGTTCAGATTCCAAATGCTACCTGTGAACAGGCTACGAATGCTGCTAAAGACTCAGTTCCTTCTCCGAAGTCTCCTGCTGTCTATGTTTTTGAGGTTCATACACCTGGCGACATGACTATTATCGTCAATAACTCATGCCTCTATTCTATTGATATTACGCCAAAGAGCGACGAGAAGTTTAAATATAGTGTTGTTGCTCAAGATGCTGAGGGTGTAGATATCAAGACACTTGTTTCTGAGACAGAAGCTCAGGCTGGTGATATTGTTGAAGCCGTATATCCCTATTGGCTGAAGACTGCAGACAACAAACTTGTTACTTATGGTAAGAAAGGAAATCCTTTTGTTTATTCTGCTACGGTAAAAAGTGATACTACTTTCGTGTTGACATACAAGAATACTGACTTTACCGATGTGGTATATCTTTCAGAAGGTGAAGATATCCAGGGCGCTACACTTTGCACTAATGGAAATGCTGAGGCTCGTTCTTCAATGAAGAAGGCTGGTTATGTAACCGAGGATACGAAGCTTGTAACCCTGCAGCCTGGTACTTATAAGATTCGTGTCGTACTATTCGATGCAAACAAAACTGCTAGCTATCAGTGTACTTTAACTAAGGGTGAAGGTGAGGAAAACGAGATTGTCTTCACTGCTAGCGATACTAACTTCGATGAGCAGGAGTCTGATTTGCTGACTATCACCGAGCCTACTGACATCACTCTGAAGGCTGGTGGTGGCGATAATCAGGGCCTCGATATCATTGCTATCTACGCTTCTACCGATGCTCCAGAGGATCCCGATGGCATCAACGAGGTTAAAGATACCAAGAAGGTTGTAGCTCGCAAGGTGGCTAAGGATGGTCGCATCCTGATTCAGACTGCAGCTGGTACCTTCAACGCTGTTGGTGTACAGGTGAAGTAATTCTAATATAAAATACTGCCACGAATTTCGTTGGATGAATAACCCTGCGGAATTCGTGGCTTTTTATTAAACTTATGTCTAAACTACTACTATCATTATCTGTTTTTCTTTTTTCGTTGGGGGCGCAGGCTGCCGATGGCGATGTAACAATGACTGTCAGCGGAATGACTACCAAGATGTCTGACGGCACCTGGAGTTTTACTATCAATAGCAACGGGCGCGTCAGTTCCTTGCAGCGTAAGGGTACAGAGTTCCTGTCGAGCAATGGCATCTATTTCGACTATACCACATCCGAAGGCAACAAAGGTCTCAGTCCCTCGAAGGTGACTGTTATCAAGAATACTGCTGAACATTGTGAGGTGCTCTATAGCGCTACCTCCGGCAACACCATTTTTGAACAGGGATTTATCATGCGTAAAGGTGTGCCCGGCCTTTATTCCTATGTTATTGCCACAGGTACAGCTACCTCTGCCAATGAACCTATCAAGGAAGCGCGTGTTTGCAGTCGTCTCAGTGAGAGCATGCTTCAGGGCTACGTGGATTGGCGTATGAACGGACGCATTCCTTCTAACAGCGAGATGGCAACTGCCGAGAAAGAAGAGAATACCATTCAGGATGCTACCTATCGCCTGACTGATGGCAGCATCTATACCAAATACAATTGGGCTAACTATGTGGAGCGCGATACCCTGCATGGCTTGTGCGGTATGAGCAACAATTACTATGGTCTCTATAATATCCCCGTCAGCTACGAATGGCTGAATGGCGGATGCGAGCGCCAGGAACTCACCGTTCATGCTACCAGTAAGTCGCCCATCACCATTCAGATGTTGCAAGGCGAGCACTTCGGCGGACAGGCTATGGTGCTGGCTGAAGGCGAGAAAAAACTCTACGGTCCATTTCTGATCTGCACCACTTATAGCAAGAATCCTGTTGCCAGCGCTCGCAACCAATGGGCTAAGGAGGTGGCTGCGTGGCCCTATCAGTGGTTTGAGAATGACCTCTATCCCCGTGAGCGTGGCACTGTTCGTGGGCATCTGAATGTGACTACGGGTCAACGCAACGACAGCGTGCGCATTATCCTGGCTCAGGAAAAGGGAAAAGACCCTCTGACGATGATGCACGGCTATCAGTTCTGGACGCTTACCGATGTCAATGGCAATTTCGAGATTCCCAATGTGCGTCCTGGCGACTATAACCTCTTTGCCTATGCGAAGGCTGGCGAGGTGACCGATATGTTGGAGCAGGATGATATCACCGTCAGCGCAGGCGACAATGACCTGGGTACTATCACCTGGACACCCAAGAAATATAGTGAGATGCTATGGATGATTGGTCAGAACAATCGTCGTAGCAGCGAGTTCCATTATAGTGATACCGTTCGTCAGTATGGTCTCTGGGAGCTGGTGCCTCAGAACCTAACCTATACCATTGGCGAGAGTCAGGAGAATACCGACTGGTATTATGCTCAGACAAAAGACGGCACATGGACGGTGAAGTTCAATGTGGATGAGCGTCCTTCAGGACGTGCTTATCTCACCGCCTCTATTGCCGGATGTGCCAGCGAGAAAGCTACCATCGCCGTGAAACTGAACGGCACGGTGAAAGCTACTTGGAAGCCAGGCTATAAAGATGCCTCCGTCTATCGTAGTGCCGTGAATAGCGGACGCCATTATCTTTTTACCGTCGATTTTCCCTGTACAGATTTGAAGATAGGCTCCAACCTCATCACATTCCAAGCCAGTAATACGGGAGGCAAGAATGGTGTGCTATACGACTGCATCAAGTTGGAGGCTGGCGATCTTATTACCTCTGGGGTAGGGGATATCCGCGAATCTGTGGCAAGCGAACGTCCCCGTGCTTACAAGCATTTAGTGAATGGACGTCTCGTGATAGAGAAGTCTGGTCGCCGTTATTCTCTGACTGGTGCCTTACTGAAAGACTAACGCTCTACGCCTGTTCGCTAAGTAAATATATTTTAGAACTCTTACGTCCCTCGCTTCTGATTCCAGAGCGAGGGTCGTTTGTTATACGAATCAACTCGCGTGATGCCGTCGTTTTTGCCATTCCGTTGAGTTGCGCATATTCATAGACGCGCATATAACCATTCTTCCTGATAAAGTTGCGAGCGCGCTCAATACGTTCTTCCAGCGTGTATTGCTCCTGATTGAGACGCTCCTCGCCGCCGCGTTCCAAGTCGCAATCCTTGTTGATGGCTTTTACCAAGTCCTTGTCCACTTTCATCGATACGCCTGTCACCTGCAGACTCGCCGCATTATGCTTGGTGGCGTCTTCGCTGAAGTCGTCCTGCTCCTTGTTTTCGCACAGCCCAATCTTTGCATTGAAAACCCCCAGCCCGTCTATCTTCACACTGTAGCCATTAGCCAGTTCGTAGGCCAACTGTTGTGTCAGCGCGGCGAGCACGCCTTTCAGGATACTTTCAGAGAAGGCACCGTTGAGGTCGTGACAGCGTTTCAAAAACTCCTCCGTATCAAGTTTTCTCCACGTCTTCATGCGATAATAAGCCTGTGTCGTGCCTTTTCCGTTGAGATCAGTAATCTCCTTCTTGATATATTTCGCCATAATCTTTATTGGTATAAGGGGTAAAAATAATTTTTAATTGGATGCAAAGATACAAAAAATACTTGAAATAACAAATTCCACGCCATGGAATATTTGTTCCACGTCGTGAAATAATTATTCCATGCCGTGAAATATTTGTTCCACGTCGTGGAATAAAGAATAATAATGCAGATAATATCTTTATGTGAACGGGGTGGTTCAAAAACTATAGGAAAAAGGCAAAAGTTATGGTGTGGTTTTCTTGCTTTAAGTCAATAAATGCCGTATCTTTGCAGCCGAAAACCTGCATTTATTAATTTTTTTATATATTCAACTAAAAACAAAAACTTATGAAAAAACGTTTACTTTCTGCCTTTATGGCAATGAGTGCCGTAGTTTCTGGTTATGCACTTGAGCAGGGTGAGTTCGTTTACACTCCTCAGGGACGTTTTCAGATTGTCGGCGCCAATCAGAATGCTAACAACGCATTCCAGAATTTCACAGGTTGGACAGTTATTGGTGATGGAAAGACTTTGGAAGATCTTTTCAGTATTAAAGCTAATGGACTGTCTGAAGGTATGAACTCAGTCGTGAGTACTGTAGCTAATGCCGGTGAGGGTATGTATTTCAAGTTTGAACCCTCAACTTCTTATCCCGCTTATGTTATCAGCTTCAAGATGAAGGGTGCTGCTTTGGATAATGTGAAAATCAGAATCCCTGGCGATGGTTACAAGAAGGAAGACAACCTGGTGAAGATTTCAGCTAATGAAGCTCATACATATACTTACCCATCAACAGAGGGTGAGATTATTGCTAATACTGCCGAGGAACTGACCGAAGATTGGCAGACCTTTAACTATGCCGTAGTAGGTGACGATCTTTCTCGTACATTGTTTATCTCTTTGACAACGATGGCTACCACAATTGAGATTGCCGACCTGCAGATTGCACCTGCTCAGCAGTATGCCGACCTTCGTCAGCGTGATGCTATGGTTGAGAAGATGGAAGCCTACAAGAATTGCTATGGTTGGGATGAGGCTCTGCTGGCTGATTTAGGTTATGTTGAGAATCTTGATGATTTGAAGGCTATTGGTGATGAAAATGGTCAGGCTGACCTTGATGCTCAGTTGGCTACCTGCCAGGAAATCCTTGACGAGTTCATTAAGGCTAATATGGATGACTATTTCGCAGGAAATTCGCAAAACTATTTGAGTTTTAATGATTCTGACAAAAAGTTGAAGAATGAAAAAACCGATACGAGTTATGGAGACTGGACCACTACCGATCGCGCTTCTTGGGCAGCTAAGAGCTATCCTGATGTAGGTCACTACGCTGGTAATTCTGCATGGGCATGGAATAATACAGAAAAGCCATTGGGTGTTTATATGCAGAAGACGTTGGATCCAGGCTCTTACGTGTTTGGTATTGAGGGCCTTGCTGCTGTACGTGAAGATCCAACTTCAAGTTCGTGGACAATCAATGACGGTTTGAATCCTGCTTATGGCGTGGCATACATTGTGAAGGTAAACGAGGGCGCTGATCCTGATACAATTGTTTCTCAGGTAAAAGATCTGAAATCTGCTTCTTATACTCCGTTCTTAGTTTCAGTAAAGATTGCTGAGTCTGCTACATACGAGATTGGTTTTAAGGCTTATTGTAAGGATGCTTATAAGGAGCTGAAGAACGGTTCTGTTGCTTATTTGAAGGATGCATCTCTTTGGGGTAAGAACGATAATAAGTACAATCAGAAACAGCTGGGTTACGAGACTGACGTTCGTGAGCAGATTACTACAGGTCGCACACAGCTGACTACTGCAGCTGAGAATCTTGCCAATGCTGATTTCCTCTGGGGTAAGGATGAACTGAAGGCATGTGCAGATACCGTTGAGGCAAAGATTGTTGGTTATGAGGCTTTGGATCAGGATGCTATCATCGCAACCTATCAGGATGATTATGAGAAGTCAACCTCTGCAGAGACTGGTTACTTGGTTTACACCATCTATCAGGAGGCTGTAAAGGATATTATTGCTGCTAATAAGAAGTTTGTTGCTGTGAACGACACTCTCGGTTATATCCAGACTGCAATTGATGCTGCAGAAACTGTAAAGGGTATGCGTCTCTATGAGGCTTCTACTGGTAAGGCTGATCTCCAGGCTGCAATTGATGCTGCTAAGAACGTTCAGGCTCAGATGAAGGCTGCTCAGTACAGCGAGGAGAATGCTGCTGCTATCATGGCTGCTATCGAAACTCTGAACAAGGCTGTTGAGGCTTACAAGGCAGCTGTTCCTGCTACTGCAATGACTACAGTCGTTGACATCGACTTTGAGAACGCTGCTGTTCTGGACGAGACCACAAATCTGTATAGCATTGCTGGTGCTGCTGGTTCTATGGAATTCTCTAACTGGTCTACCGACGGTACTGGCAACCAGCCATTCGAGAAGGGTTACTGGAATAACGGTGAGCAGTTGTGGGCTGGTTACGTTCGCATTGGTAACGGTACTGGTACTGTAGTGTTCGATCCTACAGAGAATAGCTCTATGGGCACCAACATCTTGAGAGTTGCTTGCGATATGTACATTCAGGGTCTGAGCGGTAAGTCACTCGGCTTCTTCCTGAAGAACGAAGTAGATGGTGAGGAAGGTAAAGTAGACAATGAAATCTTCGGTCTCTTCCACAATTTCTACAATTGGACAACCTCTAATAATACTTGTGACGTTGATGTTAACATGATTTGGGCAAAG
>JAEEGG010022579.1_pt1 | contig 12372 bp, 8 predicted proteins | sample 9134161 | NCBI WGS metagenome assembly JAEEGG01 (sample SAMN16246543, study PRJNA631951) | gut metagenome | biome: gut microbiome; feature: rumen; material: CR-attached | host: Bos | place: Iran: Karaj | collected 2018-10
CGTACTCCGTCCTCTTGACGCTGTCGTCCTCGGGGTCGCTCTCGATCTTGGCCAGGATGCTGTCGATCTTCTCCATCTCGAGGTCGATGAGGTCGTCCATCAGCCTCATAGCCTTGCGCACGTGGGCCTTGAACAGCTCGATGTCGAAATATGCCTCGGGCGTGAAAGGATTTACGACGTATGAATAGAGGTTGATGGCGATCAGACGGCAAGAGTCATAGGGGCAGAGCGGAATCTCGCCGCAGGGGTTGGTGCTGACGGTGCGGTAGCCCAGGTCGGCATAGCAGTCGGCCACGGACTCGCGCAGCACGGTGTCCCAGAACAGCACGCCCGGCTCGGCGGCCTTCCAGGCGTTGTGGATGATCTTCTTCCACAGCGCGGCGGCATCTATCTCCTTCTCCACCTGCGGGTGCGAAGAGTTGATGGGGAACTGCTGCACATAGGGAGTGCCGTTCATCGCGGCACGCATAAATTCGTCATCCACCTTCACCGACACGTTGGCTCCGGTGACCTTTCCCTGCTCCATCTTGGCGTCGATGAAGCGGCCGGCGTCGGGATGCTTGATGGCGATGGTGAGCATCAGCGCTCCGCGGCGGCCGTCCTGAGCCACCTCGCGGGTCGAATTGGAGTAGCGCTCCATAAACGGCACCACGCCGGTCGAAGTCAGCGCGCTGTTCAGCACCGGAGTGCCGGTGGGGCGCAGATGCGACAGGTCGTGGCCCACTCCGCCGCGACGCTTCATCAGCTGCACCTGCTCCTCGTCGATCATCAGGATGCCGCCGTACGAGTCGGCAGGATTGTCGTGGCCGATGACGAAGCAGTTCGACAGCGAAACCACCTGGTTGGTGTTGCCGATGCCGCTCATCGGGCCGCCCTGCGGGATGACGAACTTGAAGTCCTTCAGCAGCTCGTATATCTCGTCTTCACTCAGGCCGTTGGGATAGCAGTCCTCGATGCGCGCGAACTCGCGGGCGATGCGGCGGTGCATCATATCGGGGTTCAGCTCGTAGATGTTGCCCTCGGAATCCTTGAGGGCATACTTGCTCACCCACACCGAAGCCGACAGCTCGTCGCCGCGGAAATAGTCCTTCGACGAAGCCAGCGCCTCGTCAAAACTGTATGTCTTCATTTTAGTGATTATTCTTTGCCGCAAGTTACTTCAGAAAAGACCAGCAAGCACAAAATTGCCTTCTTATTTTGTAAACAAGAAACTAACAGCGGAAGCCGGGCCAGGTCTTTTCGACTGAGGTAATGTCCGCTATCTCGACCTCCTCCTCGCTGATGAGGCCTGCGGCGGACAGCGCCATAGCCAGCAGCAGGTCGCCGTAGCAGTGCACCCGGCCCCCGCGCAGCCGGTTGTCGAAGCTGCCGGTGATTTCCATAGTGTCGCCGTCGACGGTTATGGCCGCGCCGAGGTTGATGAACTGCGTCACGAAATTGCGCAGCCGCTCGGCATCCCGGCCGTTCAGCCGCCTGATGCCCCTCAGCACGCTGACCCCCTCGCTGCGCAGGGCCAGCATCAGCAGCGGGCCTAGCAGGTCAGGCGTCTCCGCCAGGTCGTATTCAAAAGCGAAGGTCACGCTGCGCAGGGCCGAGAAATCGCCCTTGTTCTCCCCCGCCCTGTCGGTCATATAGTAGCCGATGTCGCCGCCCGCGCGGTCCATCAGGTCCAGCAGCACATAGCCGCCCTGGTCGGTGTCCAGCGGCAGCCGGCGCACCATACTCTCGCCGACAGTCACGCCTGCCACCAGCCACAGCGCCGCGCCGGTCCAGTCAGCCTCGATGCGGATGCGGCCCGGACGGATGCTCTGGCCGCCCTTGAAGGCCACATATATGTCCTCGCCGGAGAAATCCTCGCTGGAGAACGAATAGCCGAAGCGGTCCAGGATGTTCATCGTCATACGGATGTCCGGCACTCCCACGGCCTTGCGGACCACAAGCTTCGAAGGCCCTTCGAGCATCGGGAGCACGAACAGCAGGCCGTTCACAGCCCACCTGCGGCGGGTGCCGTCGATGGTATACTGGCCGCTTTCGAGGCTGCCGCTGACAGTCACCGGCAGCCGGCCCTGGGTGAAGACCAGCGAGGCTCCGTGCCTCAGCAGCGGAGTGCAGCAGCCTGCGAAGCTCTTCTTCAGCAGCGACTTCTCGCCCGTCACCGTCACCGGCTCGCGGCTCAGCGTGGCCAGTGCTATGCAGATATCCGCCACCAGCAGGCTCTCCCCGACATTCAGCACTCCGCCCGCCACCTTCAGGCCTTCGGCGGCGATGTCCTTCTGCACGCCCTTCACCGTGATGGTCTTGGACTTCTTGTTGAAATGCACCTCGGCGAGCAGCTGCCGGGCCACATTCATCGCGGCCGTGATGTCCCGCGAAAGATTCACCTGGCGGATGCGGCTCTCCCCCGTGCAGAGGGCGGCTGCGAGGACAGCCCTCACCGCATAGCCGTCCGAGCAGGGCGCCTTCACGTCGCCCACGAACTTCTTCTGCTCAGGCTCCAGGATGTCGAAGACCGTCGGCTCGCCCTCGCTCACCAGACGGCTCTGGCGCGGCGCCACGTAGTACATCGGGCAGCCCTTGCCCACCGCCTCGATCCTCGACAGGCGGCCGTAGGTGCCCATCGCGAAGGCCACGAGCTTCTCCGGCGGGAAGAAATCGTAGAGCGCCAGCACCCCTGCGGCCTCCTCGGGGTGGCGGGCCGTCGTGGCGATCTTCACTATGTCGGCCCCGAGCGCAAAGCAGCGTGCCGCCACGGCCTTCAGCTCCGACAGCGGCTGCACGCCGTAGTAGTTATGGTATGAGACAATAAGTCCGCAATGGTAGTTCAGGGCCAGGGTTATCAGCCAGTCCCGCTCCTTGTCAGGAAAGTCCAGCCCGATGTCGACGTATGCCGCCCCGGACATTATGGCCACCGAGAGCAGATGCACTCCCAGCGACAGCTCCCGCGCCATCGTCTCCTCGTCTTCTTCGTCTTCCGGAAGGCGGAAGGTCGCGATGCTGTCCAGCCCCTTCGTCTGCCGGAAATAGGCCTTCACCTCCTCCTCGTCGAAGTCCAGCAGGTCCAGCCGCAGCTCCACGAGGTCCTTTTTCTGCAGGAACTTGCGGTAGGAGATGCAATAGGCCGGCTCTACGTCCGAAAGACTGTGGCAATAGGTCAACATTGCTGCGGGGGGGGCTATGCTCCGGCGGGAAGCACCAGCTGGCGGAGACAATCGATGTCGAGGTGCATTATGTCGGCGGAACCTATCTTGGTCGGAATCACGAAATCGAAGGTGGCGGCGGTCTGCTTCTTTTCCTTGCTGACAGCGTCCATCAGGGTGCGCATTTCGATGTCGGTCTGCGTCGGCAGCCCTATCGCGGCGAAATCAGCGATGAGGGTCTCGGTCACCTTATGGTTCGTCTTGCCGAGCTTCTCACCCACGAACGAGGCTATGACGGTGCCGATGCTGACCGCATTGCCGTGCGAGATGGGCGCCGGCGAGCATTTCTCAATCGCGTGGGCGAAAGTGTGGCCGAGGTTCAGCACCTTGCGCGGTCCGTGCTCGTGGTAGTCCTTCTCGACGATCTTGCATTTATATCTCACGGCGCGCATTATCAGGTATTCCAGATCCTCCTTGGTGTCGTAGTCCATCAGGTGGTTCTCCTTGAAATATGCCACCGCCTTCTTGTAGAGCGTGCTGTCGCCGATGATGCCTAGCTTCAGCATCTCCGCCGCGCCGCTGAGCATATTCTTCTCGTCGAGGGTCTTGAGGAAGAGCGAGCAGACATAGACGAACTGCGGCTTGTTGAAGAGGCCGACGACATTCCTGTAGCCCGCATTGTTGATGCCGGTCTTGCCGCCGATGGCTGCGTCCACCTGGGCCAGCAGGGTCGTGGGGATCAGGGCGTACTTCACGCCGCGCTTGTAGATGGCCGCCACGAAGCTGGTGATGTCGGTGACGATGCCGCCGCCGATGCCCAGGATTATGCAGTCGCGGTCCGCCCCCATCTTCATAAACTGGTCGATCACGGACTGCACCGTCGCGAGGTTCTTGTTCTCCTCGGTGGCGTCTATGAAGACCTTCTGGAAAGGGAATGACGAGCCGTAGAGCTTCTCCACCTGCCTGTCGATGATGACAAACACCTTCTTGTCCTGAAGGAGCGAACGGAGCTCTTCGGTGCTGCTGCGGAAATATATCTTGTCGAGAAAGGCCATCTTCTGACTGCTATTCAGTCAAAGATAGGCAATTATTTCCAATTGTCAAGGCATTCCGACAACTGGTCGTCATACTTCAGGCTGACTGCCGGCCCGGCGGGGTAAAAGTAGTAGCGCACAGCCACTTCGTTCTCGAGCAGAGGCAGGATTTCGTCCTTCTTGCTGCGCAGCACATCGGCCTTGTCCATCTGCATCTTCGCCGTCAGGGCGTCGATCTCGTCCTTGAAGGCGTCGTACATTCCGTCGGCCTCGGCCACCCTCTTGAGCTGCTCGATCTGGGCCTGCATTCCACTGCGGTAGTCGAACTCCTGCTCACAGGCGTAACTGATGAAGTCCTCGAACTCAGCGTCGCTGAGGCGGAAGCTCTCCACCGGGGCGATGGCTGCGTGTTCCGTGCGATATTTCACGGCATAGTCGTCGATGATGCCGTTGAGCACCAGCGAGACTGTCGGGCGGCTGTACATATGGCTCTCCACCTTGATGTCGGGGGTGATTCCGCCGCCGTCCTTCACGATGCGGCCGTTCTTGGTGCGGAACTCGCGGGTCAGCGAGTCGGGGATGGCGCCCACGCTGCCGTCGGCATTGCGGTGGCTGTAGTCGATGGCCTGCACGCAGCGGCCGGACGGGGTGTAGTACTTGCCGGTCGTGATTTTCACAGTGCCGTTGTATGCTGTGGGAAGGATGGTCTGGATGAGGCCCTTGCCGTAGGTCTTGGCGCCTGCGATGACGCCGCGGTCAAGGTCCTGGATGGCGCCGGCCACAATCTCGGAAGCCGAGGCCGAACCGCTGTCCACCATTATCATCAGAGGGATGAGGGTATCCACCGGAGCCTCCTTGGTGTAGTACTCCTGGTTCTGCGCCGCCATACGGCCCTTCGACGACACTACCATAGTGCCCCTCGGGACGAAGATGGACAGAATCTCGATGGCCTCCTCCATCAGTCCGCCGCCGTTGCCACGCAGGTCGAGCACCAGCCTCCTGGCACCCTTCGCCTTGAGGTCCTGCACAATCTGCCGGAGCTCGTCGCTCACGCCCTGGGTGAAGCCCGAAGTCAGTATGTAGCCGATAGAGTCGCGGATCATACCGCTGTACTCCACGTCCGAACGATGGATGGTCTCGCGCGTCACCACCACGTCGATGGTGTCCTTCGTTGCGCCCCTGACGACCTTGAAGCGCACGTCCGTGTTGGGCTGACCCTTCATCCTGCCGGAGCTCTGCTCCGAAGTCTCGTCATACACCGGAATGCCGTCAATCTCGATGATGGTGTCCCCGGGCACCAGCCCCGCCTTGTCGATAGGGCTGTCGGGATACGGCTCGTTGATCACCACGCCACCACCCACACGCTTGCGGATCACCGCCCCCACACCGCCGTACATACCGGTAGTCATCATCTGCACATTCTCGTCCTGCTCCTCAGGAAAATAGACAGTATACGGGTCGATATACCCCAGCATCGCATCAATGCCGGCCCTCATCATCTTCGAATACTCCAGCGAATCGACATAACTGCGCGCCAGATTGCGAAGTATCGAATTCTGTATCTCAAGGCTCTGTCCGAGCGTAAAATCCTGCGACTGCCCCCACGCCGTCACCGACAGCGCCAGCACAAAAATCAACGAAATGGCTCTTTTCTTCATCTTCTTCTTCAACATAAAAAATCGTGTCCCACAAAAATACTAAAAATACTTGTTTTTCAGACTTGCTAATCACGCGCGACACGGTATTACAAATTTCAAAACTGATTCCTATCTTTGGGAGCTATTAAATCCGCGAATTCTGATGGACAGGAATAAGAGAACGCTGGTCTTTGCGACCGCAAACCGCAATAAACTCATCGAGGCTGAAGGAGTGCTGGGAGAAGGCTTCAACATTGTGCTTCCGGCGGACCTGGGATATACGGACGACGTGCCCGAGACGCACCTGACGATCCGCGAAAACGGCATCGAGAAGGCGCAATTCATCTGGGACTTGTTCGGGCGCGACTGCTTCGCCGACGACACCGGGCTGGAGGTCGATGCTCTGAACGGCGCTCCCGGAGTCTTCTCGGCCCGCTATGCCGGTGAGCCGAAGAATCCCGTGGAGAACGTGAAGAAGCTGCTCCGCGAGCTGGAGGGCGTGCCCTTCGAGCAACGCACCGCCCGCTTCCGCTGCGTGGTCGCCCTCTTCGAGAGCGCAGACGAGACATACGAAACAGCCGGCGCAGACGTCTCCACAGGAAAGAGCGGCGAAGCTCCCACCCAGGCAGGTCTCGGGAAGGCCGGCAAGCTCACCGTCTTCGAGGGCATCTGCGAGGGGCACATCGCCCTCGAGCCGCAGGGCCAGCTCGGCTTCGGCTACGACCCCGTCTTCATCCCCGAAGGAATGGAGAAAACGATGGCGATGCTCACCCTCGACGAGAAAAACGCCATCTCCCACCGCGGCAGAGCCCTTGACATGCTTGCTGCGCACCTGGGACTGGCCACAGAATGAAAAACCCGGCCGCCAGTGGCCACAGAATGGATGGGAGTGCGCATTTGTTCATTCTGTGTCCACAAAACACGGTATTTCGCGGAAAAACTGGCCACAGAATGGATGCCGAGGCCGATCCATTCATTCTGTGGCACAAAAATGAGTCTGCAAGAGCCTTCATGAGCCTGCACGACAGAACAGAGAGATAATAAAACTATGGCACTGACCCAACAATCTCGGATAATAGTGTTGCACCTGACGAAGTATGGCGACTCGTCGCTGGTGGTGCACGCTATCGACTCCGTGCGCGGGCGCTGCAGCTACATGCTCAGAGGCGCAGGCCGCAGCAAACATGTGACCGTCGGCGCCCTTCACAATCTCGCCGTCCTCGACATCGTCAGCGTCGAGAGCCCGAAAAGCTCGATGGCATACCTCAAGGAGTACGAGCCCGCCATGCCCCTGACCTCCCTCCGCAGCGACATCGTCAAGAGCAGCATCGCCCTCTTCATCAGCGAACTCCTCTACCGCACCATCGTCGAGCAGAACAGCGACGACCGCCTTTTCGCCTGGCTGTGCCATGCCATCGCCCTGCTGGACGCCACCGGACGGACGGACCCCGCCGCAAGCAGCCTCTCAGAAGGCCCTACCCCAGCAGGCACCCCAGCCTCGGCAGGCAGCCCTACCCCCGCAGGAAATCCCGCCCCCGCGACCAGCGTAGCGAACTTCCATCTGTGGTTCCTGGCCGGACTCTGCACCGCGCTGGGCTTCGGACCCTCGCAGAACGGCGACTTCGACGGCAGCGAATACCTGCAATCGGCGAAACTGACGGCAAGTCCAGCCTTCGGCAGCAAAGCGGCCGCCACCGACCCCTCCCGAGGCGACAACCTCACCCTTCTGCGCCAGCTCACCGCCGTGCCATTCGCAGAAGCGATGGCCATCCCCCTCAGCGGAGCCCGCCGCCGCGACTTCTGCGACAGTATGGTCCGCTACATCTCCTACCACCTCGGCATCAACCTCCGCCTCCGCTCCCTCGACGTCCTCCACGACCTCTACTCGTAAACAGGGATTTTGCACCAGAGCGTGTCACGCTTTGGCGGATTTCTTTCTGACAGCCTTCGCAGCCCCAGCCTTCTTGTCGGAAGCCTTGGTCGCCTTCTTCACTGCAGGCTTTTTGGCAGCCGCTTTCTTCGGGGTCTTGGCCACAACCACTGGAGCCTTCGGGCCACCGGCCTTCCGCGCCGCCTTCTTGGCAGCAGCACCCACCTCCGAAGCCGCCGGAGCCACCGAAACCTTCGGCGCAGCCGCACCCGCAGCCCCAGCCGCCTCCGCCTCAGCCCCCTCCACCTTCTCAATCATCTGGTAATCCAGCAGCTTCTGCTCCAGGCTGGCCCGAAGCACTTTCACCCGCACCCGGTCCCCGAGTGTAAACGTCCGCCGCGAAGCCTTGCCGATCACCATATACTTCTCCTCGTCGAAAGTGTAATAATCATCATTCATCTCGCGGATCGACACCATACCCTCGATCTTGGTCGGCTCGATCTCCACATAGATGCCCCACTCCGTCACGCCGCTCACAGACCCCTCGAACTCCTGCCCCACCTTGTCCTGCATAAACTCGATGAGCTTGTATTTGACGGAGGCACGCTCGGCCTCGGCGGCAATCTGCTCCCGCTGGGACGACCAGTCGCAGCACTTCTCGAAGTAGTCCTTGTCCTGACTCTTGGCCCCCTCCTGGGTGTACATCGCCAGCAGCCGGTGCACCATCATATCGGGGTAGCGGCGGATAGGCGAAGTGAAGTGGGTATAGTATTGGAACGCAAGGCCGTAGTGGCCGATATTGTCGGTGCTGTAGCGCGCCCTGGCCATCGAACGCAGCGCCAGGATCTGCAGTGCGCTCTCCTCCGGCCGCCCCTTGGCCTCCTTCAGCAGGCTGTTGAGGCTCCGCACGGTCTGTTTCGTGTTCTCGGTCGGACCCATCGTGTGCCCGAAGACCTTGGCGAACGAGCGCAGCGACTCCAGCTTCTCGGTGTTCGGCGTCTCGTGGATACGATAGACGAAGGTCGGCTGCTTGAGCTTCGGCAGCTTGCGGGTGACATACTCCGCCACGCCCTTGTTGGCCAGCAGCATAAACTCCTCGATGAGCCAGTTGCTCTCCTTGGAGATCTTCTGCCCCACGGCGATGGGCCGCCCTTCGTCGTCCACCGTCACCTTCATCTCCGGCCTCTCGAAATTCACCGCCCCGTGGTCGAAGCGGGCCTTGCGCAGGACGGTGGCCAGGTCGTTGAGCTTGCCAATCTCGGCAGCCAACGGCCCTTCGTGCGTCTCGATGATCTGCTGGGCCTGCTCGTAGTCAAAGCGGTAGTCGGAATTTATGACGGTGCGGCCGTACCACTCGCTCAGCACGCGGGCCTTGTCGTCCAGCTCGAAGATCGCCGCATAGCAGAGCTTGTCCTCGTGCGGACGCAGCGAGCAGAGCTTGTTGCAGAGGTTCTCCGGCAGCATCGGCACCGTGCGGTCCACCAGATACACCGAAGTGGCGCGGTTGTAGGCCTCCTTGTCCACAATGTCGCCCGGCTTGACGTAGAACGACACGTCGGCGATGTGGATGCCCACCTCGTAGCGCCCTTCGTCCAGCTGGATGAAGGAGATGGCGTCGTCGAAGTCCTTGGCATCGGCCGGGTCGATGGTGAAGGTCGTCACCTTGCGGTAGTCCTTGCGCCGCGCGATCTCGGCCTTCGTGATGGCGTCGGAGATCTTGTCAGCAGCCGCACTCACCTCCGGCTCGAAGCGGTACGGCAGCTCGAACTCGGCCAGGATGGCGTGCATCTCGGTGTCGTTCTTGCCGGATTCGCCCAGCACGTCGACAATCTTGCCCTCCGGCTCCATACTCCCCCTCGGCCAGTCGGTGACCACCACAGCCACCTTCACACCGTCGGCAGCCTGCAGCCCACCGATCTCCGGAAGGTCCTTGGGGCTCCGGATGGGGATGCGGATGTCGTAGGGCATACGGGCGCTCTCGATGATGGCCCAGGCCTGGTTGCCGCGGACGGTGAGTATGCCGATGTGCGGCCGTTTGCTGCGCTCGATGATCTTCACCACCTCGCCTTCCTGGCGGCGGCTGTCGCTGCGCTTCTTTGTGACTACCACCTTCACACGGTCGCCGTTCAGCGCCCCGCGGAGCTTGGTCTGCGACACGAAGATGTCATTGTCGCTGCCCTCGACCACAACAAAGCCGAAGCCGTCGCGGGTGAGGCTCACGACGCCCTCGAACTCTTCCTGGCTCTTGCTGCGGCGGCCCTTGACGCTCAGGCGCGGGCCCTCCATCTTCCTCTGATGTTCTTTCTGCTGTTTGCGTATCTTAACTTTTTTTGCCATACCTAAATCCCTATTCCTGGGGATGCTAATCTTAAACTAATTTTCCGTAAATTTGCAGGCGATTACCTTAGACAAATATAACTGAAAATATGGACAAAAAAGTATTGTTAATGATTCTTGACGGCTGGGGAGAAGGCAAGCACGACCACAGCAACGCCATCTACACCCAGGGCCAACCTCATATCGACGCCCTGCGCGCCAAATATCCTTTCTCACACCTTATGGCCTGCGGAGAAGACGTCGGTCTGCCGGACGGCCAGATGGGCAACTCCGAGGTGGGGCATCTCAACATCGGCGGCGGCCGCATCGTCTACCAGGACCTGGTGAAGATCAACCGTGCCTGCGCTGCACACAAACTTATGGAGAACAAAGAGATTGCTGCCGTTTACAACTACGTGAAGACTTCCGGCAAGGCTCTGCACTTTATGGGTCTGTGCTCTCACGGCGGTGTGCACAGCTCTCTGAACCATCTCTACGAATTCCTGGCCGAGGCTGCCAAACAAGGCTTCGACAAAGTCTATGTGCACTGCTTTATGGACGGCCGCGACTGCGACCCGCGCAGCGGACTTGGCTTCGTGGAGGAGCTGGAGAGCAAGATGGCCGCTACCACCGGCAAGGTGGCTTCGGTTGTCGGCCGCTACTACGCGATGGACCGCGACAAACGCTGGGAACGCGTCAAACTGGGTTACGACCTGCTTGTCCACGGCGAAGGCAAGAAGGCCACTTCGGCCACTGCTGCCATCCAGGAGTCCTACGATGAAGGCGTCACCGACGAATTCATCAAGCCCATCTGCTGCGTCGGCAGTGACGGCAAGCCCGTCGGCACCATCCAGGAGGGCGACGCTGTGATATTCTACAACTTCCGCAACGACCGTGCCCGCGAGATGACAGCCGTGCTCACCCAGCAGGATATGCCTGAGGCCGGGATGCACACCATCCCCCTCTACTACTGCTGCCTGACGCCCTACGACGACAAGTTCACCGGCCTGCACATCCTCTTCGACAAGGAGAATGTCACCAACACCCTCGGAGAGACAGTGGCCAAAGCCGGCCGCAAGCAGCTGCGAATCGCCGAGACTGAGAAATACGCCCACGTAACCTTCTTCTTCAACGGCGGCCGCGAGACTCCGTTCGAGAACGAGGACCGCATCCTCATCAACTCGCCGAAGGTGGCTACCTACGACCTTCAGCCGGAGATGAGCGCCCCCGAGGTTGCCGCCGCCCTGATGGACGACCTGGCCACCGAGAAGCACGATATGGTGATCCTGAACTTCGCGAACGGCGATATGGTAGGCCACACCGGAGTATATGAGGCCATCTGCAAAGCCGTCAAGACCATCGACGAGCTGGTAGGCAAGGTAGTGGACGTAGCCCGCGCCCACGGCTACAGCGTGCTGATCACCGCCGACCACGGCAACGCCGACTACGCTGTCAACCCCGACGGCAGCCCGAACACCGCGCACTCCCTCAACCCCGTCCAGTTCATAGTAGTGGACGACGACGTGAAGAGCGTCCGCGACGGCCGCCTCGCCGACATCGCCCCGACAATGCTCCGCCTGATGGGCATCCCCCAGCCCGCCGATATGACCGGCGAGTGCCTGATCGAACTTTAACCAACCTTAAATATCACAACTATGGGAATTATCATTACTCTTCTTATTGGTGCAGTAGCCGGTTGGCTCGCTGGCCTTCTCTTCAAAGGCTTCGGCTTTGGTCTTCTTTGGAACATCATCATCGGTCTTCTCGGCGGTTTCATCGGCGGTAACGTCCTGAACTGGCTCGGCGTATCATTCGGAGCAACCATCATCGGCCAGATCCTCACCGCAGTAGTCGGTGCAGTCCTCCTGCTTTGGATCATCTCCCTCTTCAAGAAGAAATAAACCTCAACGCCGTCCAACGGCACACACGAAAAGAAGGACTCCCCCCGAGCCCTTCTTTTTGTTTTTTCCCCAATGACCAAACGCAAAAAAATGCCCAGGCGCATAAAACAAGCGCATAAAATGACTGTACTGCGCATTTCCTCATACCATGCGGCCTTAAACCCCTGTTTTTCAGAAAAACAGCCGCATAAAATGAGTTTTTACCGGGATTTTATCATTATATGCAGAGAAAATGAGCGAGCAAGCCAAACAGACCCTGCTTCCGATGGGCAGCGCAAGTTATTCCCAGTCTGTCCATCCAAACCCTGTCTCCGATGGACAGATGCCTATTAGTAGCATGTTTGTCCACGGAGGGACCGTTTCTGATGGACAGGTTTGCGCTACAGGTGTGTTCTCTCTTTGTTTTGGTCTCGCCGGAGCGGAAGGGTTTTCCTCGGCGGGGCGAGGAGGGCCTTCCCCCGAGCCCCCCCCAGCCCC
>JAEEGG010022580.1_pt1 | contig 12372 bp, 9 predicted proteins | sample 9134161 | NCBI WGS metagenome assembly JAEEGG01 (sample SAMN16246543, study PRJNA631951) | gut metagenome | biome: gut microbiome; feature: rumen; material: CR-attached | host: Bos | place: Iran: Karaj | collected 2018-10
GGCGCGGACCTCCCGGAGGACCGGCTGCAGCTTTTCCTCCTGGGCGGCGATATATTCGTCGATATCCCGGGGCTTCAGGCAGTAATGATCCTGGCCCTGCCGGGAAAACTCTCTGCCGCATTTGGGGCATTTCCATTTCATAAGGACACCTCCATAAATCGGACCGAGCGTTCAGGCTTTCAAAGCCGGTCTGCCGGGGCGCTGAAGCGCTGCAAGCGCCTTTTCTTCGGCGGTCCGTCGCCGAGCGCGCCCGGGGCCCGGGGAGGCTCCCCGTCCCCTGATAAGAAGTATAGCGGAAGGAGGGCCGAAAATCTACCCGCTCGCCCGGAAATAATGCTTCAAAAAAGGAAAACGGGCCTCCCCCGGGGCGGATCGCGCCGCCGGGATCCCGGAGGCCGCTGATTCCGGCAGGAGCACATGGGAAAAGCGCGGCATAAGCGGCGACCGTTTCCCGCCGTCGGAACATCCTGTGCGCCTCTTTTCCTGCCCGGCCAGCTGTGATAAAATATCCCGGTAAGTCGCCCGGAAGGGATCAAGGGGAGGAAACCCCGGCTTCGGGCCGGAGGCGCTCCCCGCCGCCGGGGCGGGAAAAGGAGAAAAGCATGACCATCCGATATGCGTCCCAGGCCGACCGCGCCTTCTGGAAGAGCCTGGACGGGCATCTGCCGGAGGAGGCCTACGACCGAAAAATCGCGGCGAAGCAGGCCTATGTCCTGGAGGAGGCCGGGGAGGGCCTGGCCATCCTGCGCTTCGGCCTTTTCTGGGACACGATCCCCTTCTGCAATCTGCTCTGTGTGGCGGAGGGGCGCCGGGGCCGGGGCCTCGGCAGGGCGCTGGCGGCCCATTGGGAGCGGGAGATGGGGGAGAAGGGCTTTGGCCTCCTCATGACCTCCACCCAGGCGGACGAGGAGGGGCAGCATTTCTGGCGGAAGCTGGGCTACCGGGACTGCGGCGGCTTCCTTCTGCCCTTTCCCGGCTATGAGCAGCCCCTGGAGCTGATCCTGGCAAAGCCCCTGTAAAGCGGGGCGAAGGGGGAAACCCCCCCTCTGGTAATCCCTCCCATCCGGTAGTATAATGGAAGCAAAGGCAAATCCGCATCATCGAAGCGAAAAGGAGAAAGGAAAAATGAGCGAACAGAAATATCCCCATCTCTTTTCCCCCATCATCGCGGGGGGGACCCTGTTCCGCAACCGCATCTTCGCCGCCCCCACGGGGGTCTCCTTCCTGGACAGCGACGGCCTGCTGATGCCGGAGGTGGGCGCTTACTATGAGCGCAAGGCCCTGGGGGGCGCGGCCAGCGTCTGCATCAGCGGCGGCGGGGTCAGCCGCCGGGGCATGGCCTACGGCGGGGGCATGCTGCCCTATGAGAACCACCGGGGCATGCCCTTCTACAACTATGTGACCAATTCCATCACCCGCCACGGCTGCGTGGCGGCCCTGGAGCTGCAGCACGGCGGCATCCACTCCGACCAGGCCCAGGACCTGGGCATCCAGACCTATGGGCCCAGCGACACGGAATTCCACGGCAAGCCCGTCCTGGCCATGACGGAGGAGATCATCCGGGAGACCATCGACGACTTCGTCAAGGGCGCGAATTACGCCAAGCGGGCGGGCTTCGGCATGGTCACCATCCATGGCGGCCACGGCTGGCTCATCCACCAGTTCATCTCCCCCTCCACCAACAAGCGCACGGATGAGTGGGGCGGCAGCACTTTTAACCGTACCCGCCTGGCCAGGGAAATCTGCAAGGCCATCAAGGCCAGCGTGCCCGGCCTGGTGGTGGAGCTGCGCATCAGCGGTTTTGAGGGCACCCCCGACGGCTTCGAGATCGACGAGGGCATCCGCATCGCGGAGTGCCTGGACGGCTATGTGGACATCCTCCACGTCTCCGCCGGCAGCAGCCGCTTCACCGTGACCCATCCCTCCATGTTCGACCCGGACGGGGTGAACGTGCGCCTGGCCGCCGCCATCAAGCCCCACATGAAGAAATCCAAGGTGGCCACCGTGGGCGCCCTGAGTGACCCGGCCATGCTGGAGGAGATCATCGCCTCCGGCAAAGCGGACATCGTGGAGATGGCCCGCGGCCTCATCGCCGACCCGGACCTGCCCAACAAGGCCCGCACGGGCCGGGATTGGGATATCGACCGCTGCCTGCGCTGCTACCACTGCTTCAGCGAGGTCATGTCCTCCGGCCAGTTCTGCTGCACCCTGAACCCCACCATCGGCCGGGAGGAGGAATACTCTACCGCGCCGCTGCCCGCCGAAAAGAAGGACGTGGTGGTGGTGGGCGGCGGCATCGCCGGGATGCAGGCTGCCATCACCGCGGCCAGGCGGGGCCACCGGGTGCGCCTCTATGAAAAGAGCGGCCGCCTGGGGGGCGTCCTCCTCTGCGAGGAGCAGGTGCCCTTTAAAAAGCACCTGGCGGAATACATACAGCGGCAAGCCCTTCGCCTGGAGAAGGCGGGGGTGGAGGTCTTCATGAACCATGCCCTGACCTCGGAGGAAGCTTCCTCCCTGGGGGCGGACGTGCTCATCGCCGCCATCGGCTCTGAGCAGGCCCAGCCGCCCATCCCCGGCCTGGAGAAGACGGTGCCGGTGACGGAAGCCTACGCCGCCCCGGAAAAGCTGGGGCAGAAGGTGGTCGTCCTGGGCGGCGGCATGGCCGGGACGGAGCTGGCCATCTACCTCAAGGGCCTGGGCAAGGAGCCCGTGGTGGTGGAAATGGCCCCCCGGCTGAATTTCGCCAACAATTCCTGCCATTCCTCCGCCGTCATGGAGCAGCTGGGCAAGCTCTCCATCCCCACCCGCACCGGCACCAAGGTGACGGCGGTGGGGCAGGGGAGCGTGAAGTGCGTTTCCGCGGAGGGGGAAGTGAGCCTCCCGGCGGACAGCGTGGTCAACGCCCTGGGCCGGACGCCCCTGCAGGAGGCGGCGGCAGCCTTCGCCACCTGCGCCCCGGTGTTCTACCCCATCGGGGACTGCCTGGCGGCCAAAAACGTGTATGAAGCCAACCGCCTGGGCTACAACGTAGCCATGGACATCGGCAAGCTCATGTGAAGCCATCTGCGCCCTCCGGGGAATCTCCGGAGGGCGCGGGATTATCCGGAAACGAGGAACAGCCAATGAAAAAGAACAACATCCTGCGCTCGGTTTGCCTGGGCTTTCTGGCAGCCCTGGCCCTTTTCGGCTTCGGCTGCCACCGTCGGGAGAAGCCCGCGGAATCCCCAAAGCCCACGGGGACGGAAAAGCCCATTGAGACGGAAAAACCGGCGGAGAAGGAAGCGTCCTTTGAGGGCGAGTGGGTGGATGTGAACGGCAGTACCACCCTGACGATCAAGGGCGATACCCTGACGGTCACCTTCGGAAGCTGGTCGGACGAATACCACTTCCAGGTGAACAAGACCTCCTATGCCACGACCATCACCGGCGACGAGGGGGGCTTCGGCGTCATGTCGGAGCTGACCGTCATGGAGGACGGGAGCCTCCGCGCTTATGAGATGGTGCTGGACGCGGAGGGCCACACCTATCATTTCGTCCGCTCGGAGGCTTTGGCGGCGGAAAAGGAGATCAAGGACCTGAGCAAGGACGCGCCCAAGGAGATCGCCTCCACGGAGCTTACCAGCTTCTCCTTCGGCTTCCGCGCGAACCACGGCAGCTACGGCCTGGACGACCGCTGGCCCTCCGGCAGCTACGACTGGGAGCTGGAAAAGCAGGAGGACGGCAGCTACCGGATGGATTTCCGCGTGATGGGGGATTCCTATGTGGCCCTGGACTTCTCCGATACGGTCAGCGCGGAATATGCCGAGGGCCTGGCGAAGCTTTTGACGGAAAAGGGCGTCGTCGGCTACAACGGCTATTATATGACCAACAACGTCTCCAAGCCCGGCTACAGCCTCTATGCCGACTATGCTTCCGGGGAAAAGCTCAGCGTCCGCGCCTACGGGGACGCGGGGGATACCTGCGTGTTCGACCTGCCGGCCCTTCTGGACTATGCGGCGCAGCAGGACCTGTTCCGGGACGGGTATTGAGGAGGACAGAATGAATAAGATCGTGAATCCCGACGCGCCCCGCCCTTATTTCCCCGACCCGCGGGAGCTGGATATCCTGCCGGACCAGCCGAATCTGCCGGACCTCTTTTCCTTCCTGGACCCGGACAAAGGCCGGGTGGAAAAGCCGGAGGACTGGGAGGAACGGCGGCAGGAGCTCATGGACGAGCTGAAATACTACCTCTACGGCAGCCGCCTGGACCCTCTGAAGACGGATACCGCCGTCACCGCCATCCGGGAGAATTACCGCTATGACTGGGCGGCGGGCGTCATGCCGGGGAAGGAAAGCTGGTTCGGCTTCGACGCGCCCCCTGCGCTGCCGGAGGGCAGCTATCGCGTGCGCGTCATGGACCTGAGCGCCTTCGGCATGGGAAAGCTCTATGCCGATATCGCCCCGGCGGAGGGCTATGTCCATGCCGGGCCGGATTTCCCCCTGCCCGGCAGCCTGGGGACCTGGAAGACGGGGGAGGGCTGGGACCAGCACCGGGAACTGGTGAAAAAGACCCTGCTGCCCACAGTGACGGTGGAAATGACCATCCGGGACACGAACCCGCAAAACGCCCCCTGGCGCAGCGAAAAAGCGGCGAAGGAGGGGGTCAGACATACCTTTGATATCCGCTTCCCCGCCGAAGCGCCGGTGGTGGACGGCCGCCGGCGGGGTCCCCGCGACAGCCGCAGCGGAAGGGGCTATCCCGTCCTTGTGTGCCTGGGGGGCCTTTCGGAAGAACAGATCGTGACCCTCAACCAAAACGGGTACGTCTACCTCAGCGTCAACGACGCCACGGACCCGGACCGGGGAGAACTGGCGAAATATGAGCTGCTTTATCCCCCCACGGACCCAGTGGTGCGGAAGGAGGCCCCCTTCCAGAGCCCCTACATGGTGGACAGCGGCAACCTGATGCACTCCGGCTGGATGGCCTCCCGCGCCCTGGACGCCCTGGAAAATTATATGGCTCTCAGCGAAAAGGAGAAGGACGCCCTCCATCCAAGGCTGCGCCTGCCGGAGGTGGACGTGTATGCCGCCGCCGTTACCGGCTGCTCCAACAACGGCAAGCGGGCCATCGTGGCCGGGGTCTTCGACACGGGGGACGGTGGGGACACCCGCTTCGACATCATCGCCCCCAGCGATCCGGGGGGCGGCGGCGCCTCCGGCTTCCGCTGCGCCACGGAGGGGCAGCTCTTCAGCTATGAGCCCCCGGTGCAGAATTCCCCCGGCGGGGGCGTCACCGTCCATGATTACGCCTACGGCTTCAACGAGACCACCCAGCGGGCCGTGCAGAACACGGGGGAGGACCAGTGGTTCTGTGACCGGGCCCAGGTCTTCACCACCCGGCCCGACCTGGCGGACAACGTGCCCATCGACGCCCACAGTCTCCTGGCCGCCTTCTTCACCCGAAAGGAGGACCGGTATATCCTCATCTGGACGGGGGAGGGGCAGGATGCCTGGCTCGGCAGCCCCGCCACGGTGATGAACACCCAGGCCGCCAGGGAGGTCAGCGAGTTCCTGGGGAAGGGGGACGCCGCCGTGATCGTGCGGGACCAGGCCCACGCCAACCAGGACCGGGACCTGCCGGACCTGATCGCCCTCATGGACCGGGCGTTTTACGGGGCTGGGAAGCTAGTGCGGAAATTCCACCCCGGCCTCACGGGCCCCGGCGGGCTTCTCGCGGCGGACGGCAGCGGCGCCATCCTGCCGGACAAGGAATTTGCCTCCCTGCGGGAGATGGAGCGCAATCCCTATTTCCTCCCCAGCGCCTGGCTCCCCTGGAGCCGCCCGGAAAGGCACGTGCTCTGGACGGAGGCCAGCAGCGTCACGGCGGGGGTGCCCATGACCCTGCGCTTCCACACCGACGGCGCAGTAGTGCGCCTCCGCCTCCCCGACGGGCGGGAAAAGACCGCCCCGGCGAAGGACGGCCTGGCGGAACTCAGCCTCCGCGCGGCGGAGGCCATGGCGGGCTGCTACCTGGCCTGCGCGGAGGGGGAGAAGGAGGAGAAGACCATCGAGCTGCGGGGCTGGACGGTGTCCGACGCCCTGCGCCACAGCGTCACGGACAACAGCGCCCTGGGCCACGACGTGGGCTCCGGCGTCGCCTTCACCACCCCCGTGCTGAACTGGCTGGACCGTAGGGACCCGCCCCGGCTTTACCTGGACGGGACGCCTCTCCCGGCGGATGAGTACGACTATGACAATGCGGTGACCCTGCCCGACGGGCAGGTCGTGCCCCAGAGCGGGTATCTCCAGCCCTACGGGGCCACCGTCATCCTCTTTGAAGGCACGGAGGGCTGGAAGCTGCCCCTGGGGGTGCGGGCGGTCTTCTCCCTGCGGAACGTGCAGCTGGAAGCCCTCCAGGGCTATGCCGTGAATGTGGACGTGGAGCTGGAGAAGTTCGACCCTAACGAGGGAGTACCCAACGGTAAACCCCGGATGCGCTTCCGCACCGTTTACTGCGCGTTCAGCACCCAGACCCCCGTATGGCCCCCGGAGCGGCGGCAGGATACGCCCCGCCTGGGCCTCCCCGCCGGGGAGGAGCGCTGGCCCATGCTGGGCAACTGGGCCTCCGACTTCGATGAACAGGGCCGCCTGAAGCCCGTTGACGAGATAAGGCCCCTGTTTACGGCGGCCCGGACTTCCCTCTTCCGGGGGGAGGTGCGCCTCCTGTCGGGGGATGGAACTGGCTTCACCCTGGGTTTCAGCGAGAAGCCCCTCACCCGCGACCTGGGCCTGGCGGTGAGCGTCCCCGCCTTTGAATGGACCTGGGCAGCCGACGGGCGCAGCCTCCGGGTGGACTACGCTTCCCCGGCCTCCGGGGAGGTGACCGCTTTCCTCTTCCGCTGCGTGGACGCCGAGGGGAACATGCTGGGCGGCCCGAAGAAGTTCACCATTCCGGCGGAATAAAGACGATTATGCCCTCCGGCTTTCGTAGCCGGAGGGCATGATATTCTTCAAGGTATTCGGCGCGGTCAGCTGCCGTTGGGCAGAGCGGAGCCTGGCTCTTTCCGCGCGATCAGATTGTCCTGATACGCCAGAACCGTGTCGTCCTTCCGGAGATAGAGGACCCCGTCCTTACTGTAAAGGGTGGGATTGGCTTCGTCGCACACGAAATAGCACACAGGGCGATAGAATGTGATGCCCTCTTCGGTCTCCACGCCGTAGTAGAGGCTTTCCCGCCCGCAGCCGATCTTCTCCACGTTCTTGCCCACATAGATGGTGAATACCAGGTCCTGCCAGGTGACGGGGACCTCCCACTGTTCAAGGGCGGGGTTACTGGTTTTAAGCTCTTTTTTCGCCGGCTCCGCCAGGATGACGAAGGGGTTGGGGACGCCCGTGCCGGTGTATCCGCCCAGGGCGGTCACCCTGGAGCCCTCGATCTCGCTGACGATGTCGAAGGTGGTATGGGCGGGGTCCAGGTCCCAGGTGCAGTCGGAGGCGAAGGCCTTGTTGCCCCGGTCGCTGATAGAGTAGCGCACCTGCCCCTGGCTGGCCTCCTTCCCGCTGTAGCCGGTGACGTAGCCGGTGCAGCTGACCAGCAGCAGGAGGACCGGCAGGAACACTGCGAGCCAGATCGCTTTTCTCGATTTCATAGCCTGCTCCTTTCGGGGAAGCCTTTCCCAGGCGTTCCCGTGCATCTCTGCGCAAAGTATACAGGGAAAAGCCTCGTTTGCCAAGGGCATTGCAGTAAAAACCCACAGAAATCAACGGCGGTGATTGCGGCGGGAACATAGGTGTGGTAGAATCATACGGCAAATAACGCGAGGACGGCGCAGGAGGCGGACAGGATATGAAGCCTTTCATGGACCGGGATTTTCTCCTGGAAACGGAGACGGCCCGGCATCTATTTCACGACTGGGCTGAGGGCTTGCCCCTCATCGACTACCACTGTCACATCAGCCCCCGGGAGATCTGGGAGGACCGCCGCTTCCGGGACCTGACGGAAGTATGGCTGGGGGGCAGGCAGCCCGACGGCAGCTATTTCGGCGACCACTATAAATGGCGCATCCTGCGCTCCGACGGGGCGGAGGAGGAGTATGTCACCGGGGATAAGCCCCCCTGGGAGCGCTTCCTCCGCTTCGTGCAGGCCCTGGAGAAGGCGCCGGGGAACCCCATGGTCCATTGGTGCAATCTGGAGCTCCGGCAGTTTTTCGGCTTCGACAAGCCCCTGACGGAGGAGACCGCCCGGGAAGCCTGGGAGTATTGCAATGCTAGGCTCCGCACGGACCCGACCCTGTCGGTGCGGGGCATCCTGAAAAAGGCGAAGGTGGCCTTCATCGGCACCACCGACGACCCGGCGGACAGCCTGGAATGGCACCGGCTCCTCCGGGAAGACGGCAGCCTGGAGACCCTGGTCTGCCCCTCCTTCCGCCCGGACAAGGCCATCAATATCCGTAAGCCGGGCTTCGGAGAATACATCGCCAGGCTGGCCGCCAGCGTAGATAGGCCCGCGCTGGATAGCGCGGAGGAGGTCTGCGAGGCTCTGAGCGCGCGGCTGGAATACTTCTGCTCCCTGGGCTGCCGGGCCAGCGACCACGGCCTGGATACCATCCCCTTCCGTCCCGGCGGCGAGGGGGAGGCGGAGGAAGCCTTCCGCCTGGCCATGCGCGGGGAAGAAGTGCCGGAAGAAATGGCGGAAGCCTATATGACGAAGCTGCTCCTCCACCTGGGCCGGGAATACCGGCGCTTGGGGGTGGTCATGCAGCTGCACTATGCCTGCCTGCGGAATGTGAATGAGGCTATGTTCCGCCGCCTGGGGCCGGACACGGGCTTCGACATGATCGGCCGGACGGACTGCGGCGGCGCCGTCGCCGCCCTGCTGTCCGCCCTGGAGGAAGAGGGCGGCTGCCCCCGCACCATCCTCTATTCCCTGGATCCGGGGGACAACGCCCTGCTGGGGAGCCTCATCGGCTGCTTCCAGTCCGGGGAAGTGCCGGGGAAGATTCAGCACGGCTCCGCCTGGTGGTTCAACGATACCCGCAGCGGCATGGAAAGCCAGCTGCGAAGTCTGGCGGAGCTGGGGCTGCTGGGGAATTTCGTGGGGATGCTGACGGATTCCCGCTCCTTCCTCTCCTATGCCCGGCATGACTATTTCCGCCGCATCTTCTGCAATCTCCTGGGGAACTGGGTGGAAAACGGGGAATTCCCCCCCAATGAACGCATTTTGAAGAATGTCGTGGAGGGCGTGTGCTATGCTAACGCCCGCCGGTATTTCTCGTTGTAAAGCCGAAAGAAGATTACCATGAGCAAACTCACTGCGGCGCTCTACAGGCCCGTCCGGGGCCTGGTGCGCCTTGTCTATCCGAAAACGAAGGTGGTGGGGGCAGAAAAGCTGCCGGAGGGGGCCGCCGTCATCGTTGGCAACCACAGCCAGCTCCACGGCCCCGTCGCCTGCGAGCTCTATTTCCCCGGCAGTCACGCCACCTGGTGCGCCGGGGAGATGATGAACCTCAGGGAAGTGCCGGACTATGCCTACCGGGATTTCTGGAGCGGCAAGCCCCGGCTGCAGCGCCCCTTTTTCCGCCTGGCCTCCTACCTGATCGCCCCCTTGGCGGTCATCATCTTCAACAATGCCGACTGCATCGGCGTTTACCGGGACAGGCGGGTGATCTCCACCTTCCGGCGGACGGCGGAATGCCTGAAGGAGGGGCGGCGGGTCATCATCTTCCCGGAGAAGGGAGAGAAGGGGGATGGCTTCCTCTATGCCTTCCAGGAGGGCTTTGTGGACTGCGCCAGGTCCTACTGCCGCCAGACGGGGAAGGGCGTCTCCTTCGTGCCCCTCTACGTGTGCCCCGCCTTCCATACCCTGTACCTGGGGGAGGCGGTGCCCTTCGACCCCAAGGCCCCCATCGCGGAGGAGCGGCAGCGCATCTGCCGGGAGATGAGCCAGGGCATCCTGGCCCTGGCCCGCGCCCTGCCGGAGCACCGGGTGGTGCCCTATCTGAACCTGCCGAAGAAGGATTATCCATCCAGTAGAGAGGGGGCGGGCAAATGAAGGGCGAGCGAACGCCGGTGTCCTACCGGGACCTCAGCCCCCGCACCATCCGGGAGAAGCGCTATTCCCATCTGTTTCTCCTCCTGGGCTGGGTGGGTTATTTCCTGCTCTATACCCTGACGGAGAACCTGATCCCGGCGGAAAAATGCCATGTGATCCACTGCGCGCTGGACGACCTCGTCCCCTTCTGCGAAGGGTTCTTGATCTTCTACGTCTCCTGGTATGTGCTCATCGTCCTCTCCCTGCTGTATTTCCTGCGCTGGGACGTGCCCAGCTTCCGGAAGCTGCAGATCTTCATCATGATCACCCAGGCCGTGGCCATGCTCATCTATATCCTCTGGCCCAGCCGCCAGGACCTGCGGCCGGAGGTCTTTCCCCGGCAGAATTTCCTCACCTGGGTCATGGGCATCATCTATGGCTTCGATACGAATACCGGGGTCTGCCCCTCCCTCCACGTGGCCTATTCCATCGGCATCGCCTCGGTCTGGCTGCGGGAGAGGGAGGTAAAGCCCCTCTGGCGGGGCCTCATCGCTCTGCTCTGCGTCCTCATCAGCATCTCCACCGCCTTTGTCAAGCAGCATTCCGTCCTGGATATCCTGGCGGCCCTGCCCCTTGGCCTGTTGGCGGAAGTGCTGGTCTACGGGCGCTGGTGGAAGGAAAGGCTGGGTCATAAGAAAACATGAAAGAATTCGCCCGCGTCGTCAAATTCACCCTCTTTTCCATCAGCGCGGGGCTGATCGAAATGGGGGCCTTCGCCCTTCTCAACGAGCTATTGCATCTGCCCTATTGGGTGAGCTATCTGGTCGCCCTGGTGCTCTCCGTGCTGTGGAACTTCACCCTCAACCGCAAATTCACCTTCCACAGCGCGGCAAACGTGCCGGTGGCCATGCTGAAGGTGGCCGCCTACTACGCCGTGTTCACCCCCCTGTCCACCTGGCTGGAGCATCGGCTCGCCGCAGGCCTGGGCTGGAACGAATATCTGGTGACCGGCATCAACATGGTCCTCAACTTCGTCACCGAATTCCTTTACCAGCGCTTCTTCGTCTTCGGCAAGACCATCGACACCAAGACGGCGGAGAAGAAGGAAAGCTGAAAGAACACAAAAGAACACAAAGAAAAGGCGCTGCCTCCCACAGGCCGGGGAGACAGCGCCTTGTGTTTTGATGGATACGCCTCAGGAGGTGATGAGCACGGTGCTGGTAGCGCCGTCCCAGCCCACGTCGCAGCCCAGAGCGTTGGCCAGGGCCCGGACGGGGAGATAAGTGGTGCCATTGAGAATGAAAGCGTCCAGCACGGTGCCGTTGGCATCCTTGGGGATGATGAGCTTGCCGTCCAGGACGATGCGGATGCCCCGATAAGTCAGGGTAGCTGTCTCCGTCCCGGTTTTCCCGGCCCTGGTGCGGGGGGTGGCCTGCCGGGGATAACCGGATTTCAGAGTGATGGTGGCGGTGGCGCCGTCCCAGGCCACGTCGCAGCCCAAAGCGCCCGCAACGGCCCGGAGAGGAAGATAGGTGGTGCCGTCGATGATAAAGGGATCCACGGCGTTGCCCTGGGCGTCCGTGGGCTGGATCAGCTCTCCGTCGATGCTGATCTTGATGTCCTTGTAGTTCAGAGTCGCCGTCTCGGTGTAGCTCTCTACGGCGCGGGTATGGAGGCCGCAGACGGCGTCGATGTCCGCGCCGGGCCAGCTTCCGTTGTAGTCATTGTTGCCCGTGTCCGTCAGGCGGACGTAGCGGAAGCCGCTGCCCGCAGGGACCTTGCCCGCGAAATCCAGGCCCGCCGTGCGGCCCTCGGCAACGCCGATCTCATACCAGGTCCTGAGATCGTCGCTGACCTCCACCTTGGTTTCCTCCACATTGCCGCCGACCTCGAAGATATAGATGTCCTTGCCCTCCCCGTCATAGATGCGCGCGTCAAGCATCACGGTGAGGACGCCTTTGAACCCCAGGCAGAGGTCTCCCGTGCTGTAGTTAGAGTCGTCCGCGTCGGGGATGCCCAGGGAAATCAGCGGGTCCTTGTTTGCTCCAACGGTGGTCCAGGGGTCGCCGGGCTGAAAGTCGATCACCCGGTAGGCAAAGGCGGTGAGGGGCACCGTGACCGTGTATCCTTCCCGGTCCCGGAAGGTGTAGTAGCCGCCGTCAATATCGCCGTGCTCTTCACCACCGCCGGGCGCAGGCGAGGGCGCCGGTGCAGGCGAAGGTTCGGGCTCGTCGGGGAGGGGGCGGGTGTTCAGGCCGCAGACCGTGTCGATGTCCGCGCCGGGCCAGCCCCCACTGGGGTTTGCGCCGGTGTCCGTCAGGCGGACATAGCGGAAGCCGCTGCCCGCCGGGACCTTGCCGGAA
>JAEEGG010022581.1_pt1 | contig 12371 bp, 8 predicted proteins | sample 9134161 | NCBI WGS metagenome assembly JAEEGG01 (sample SAMN16246543, study PRJNA631951) | gut metagenome | biome: gut microbiome; feature: rumen; material: CR-attached | host: Bos | place: Iran: Karaj | collected 2018-10
TAACCACCTCCGCCTGGGTTGATATTGAAGAAGTGGTGCGCAGAACCGTACGCGATATCGGCTACATCGATTCCAATATGGGTTTCGATGCCAATTCCTGCGCCGTACTTAATGCAATCGGTAAACAGTCTCCGGACATCAATCAGGGTGTAAGCCGTTCCGATCCTAAGGAACAGGGTGCCGGAGATCAGGGTCTGATGTTCGGTTATGCAACCAACGAAACCGATGTTCTCATGCCGGCTCCGATTACCTACGCACACCGTCTGGTTCGCCGTCAGGCAGAAGTAAGAAAGAACGGAACCCTTCCATGGCTGAGACCTGATGCCAAAAGTCAGATTACCTTCATCTATGACGATGACAAGAAGATCCTGGGTGTGGATACCGTGGTTCTTTCCACCCAGCACCGTGCCGACATCTCCCAGAACGAAATCAGAGAAGCGGTAATGGAATGTATCATTAAAGAGGTTATTCCTGAGAAGTGGCTCTCCAAAGATACCAAATATTTCATCAATCCGACCGGCCGTTTCGTTATCGGCGGACCTATGGGCGACTGCGGTCTGACCGGTAGAAAAATCATCGTCGACACCTACGGCGGATATGCCCGTCACGGCGGCGGCGCCTTCTCCGGTAAAGATCCGTCCAAGGTTGACCGCTCCGCTGCCTATGCAGCCCGTTACGTTGCCAAGAACATTGTGGCCGCCGGACTGGCTTCAAAATGCGAAATCCAGATTTCCTACGCCATCGGTGTGGCCGAACCTACCTCCATCAGCGTTGAAACCTTCGGAACCGGCAAGGTGTCCGATGACAAGATTGTACAGCTGATCAAGGCCAATTTCGATCTGCGCCCTTACGGTCTGATTGAAATGCTCGATCTGAAAAGACCGATCTACCGTCCTTCCGCAGCATACGGACACTTCGGCAGAATCGAATTCCCTTGGGAGAAGACCGACAAGGCTGAAATTCTAAGAGATCTGTAATAGCAGATTACTGATAATCAGGAACAGGCGGAGCCGGACCGGTTCCGCTTTTTTTATGCCCTCCCGCACTGCCCGGCCGCCTGATAATTTTTAAATTCTCAATTCAATCTTGAGGCATTTTAGATTATAATAGGCGCAGGTGATAGTATTGCCTTAGAGACAATATTGACGTAATTAGGAATTTATATTAATGGAAAGCAACTTAAATCCGAAAGAGCAGAGAATTGCAATTCTTCACATTCCAGGCGAAGAGCCGATTGAATTGCCGATCCTATCAGGTACCGAGGGAAAGGATGTTATCGACATCAAGAACCTGAGTGCCAAAGGCTATTTCACTTATGATCCCGGTCTGCTGGCCACAGCCTCATGCCAGTCAAAAATAACCTTCATCAACGGCGAAAAGGGTATTCTCCTTCACCGCGGTTATCCTATTGCAGAGCTGGCGATGCAGACAAGTTATCTTGAACTGTGCTACCTGCTCCTGTACAAGGAGTTACCTAACCAGGCTCAACTGTCTGAGTTCAAGAACAAGATTTCACACAACACCATGGTTCACGAACAGATCCCTAAGCTGTTCCAGGCGTTCAGAAGAGATGCCCACCCGATGGCGATCATGTGCGGTATTGCGGGAGCTCTTTCCGCGTTCTATCACGAGCAGATTAACGTTTCCAATCCTAAGGATCGCGAACTGGTGGCAATCCGTCTGCTGGCCAAGATCCCTACTCTGGCTGCCATGGCCTACAAATATTCTGAAGGTCAGCCGTTCATGTACCCTCAGAACAATCTGAGCTATGCAGGAAACTTCCTGCACATGATGTTTGCAACACCTTGCGAACCGTATGTTGTAAATCCAATTCTGGAAAAGGCAATGGACAGGATCTTCATTCTGCACGCAGATCACGAGCAGAACGCTTCAACCTCCTCAGTCCGTTTTGCCGGTTCAACCGGTGCCAACCCTTATGCATGTATTGCCGCCGGTATTGCTGCATTGTGGGGTCCGGCTCACGGCGGTGCCAACGAGGCATGTCTGAGAATGCTTAAGACCATCGGCAGTGTTGAACGAATCCCTGAATTTATCGCTAGGGCGAAAGACAAGAACGATCCGTTCAGACTGATGGGCTTCGGTCACAGAGTTTACAAGAACTACGATCCTCGTGCTGCAGTAATGAAGGAAACCTGCCATGAAGTTCTGAAGGAACTGAATATTCAGGATCATAAGCTTCTGGATGTGGCAATGGAACTTGAAAAGATTGCTCTGCAGGATCCGTACTTCATCGAAAGAAAACTCTATCCGAATGTGGACTTCTACTCAGGAATAACTTTGAGCGCAATCGGAATTCCTCCACAGATGTTTACCGTAATCTTTGCTGTAGCAAGAACCATCGGCTGGATTACCCACTGGTGTGAAATGCAGCAGGATCCGTCAAGCAAGATTGTACGTCCTCGTCAGCTGTACACCGGTGTTCCGACAAGACATGTGGTTCCAATGTACCGCAGATAGTTCGGAAATTGAATTAGTTCTAACCTCTTAAAAACAACATCCGGCAACGGTTGTTGTTTTTGTTTTTTCCGAAATTTTACAATTTTTTCAAAAAAAGATAATAGAAACAGAACTTTTGCAAAAAAACACCTGCATTTTGACATTCTCTGTTATCAACCGTCATATTTATGATCGGAACCGTTGTAATATTCCTGTCAAATCTTTATGATCTAAACATATAGGAAAGTTGTATCACAGATGAAGGTAAACATTATATGGTCAAACCAGTTAACATCGGTGCTGAATTTTTTCACGAACTTATCGAAAGTAACAGTTACTATGTCGATAAAACTCCACTCATCCGTACTGTTTTTCAGGAAATCACCTCAAAGGTTCTGCTGATAACCAGGCCGAGAAGATTCGGCAAAACTCTCACCATGTCGACCTTCCATGATTTTCTCGCTATTAATCCTGATAATCCTGAAGATCTGTCACGTCAGGAACTTTGGTTCAAGGACACTGCTATATTTTCCGACAAGGAGTTCTGCCGTAGATACATGGGCAGATTTCCGGTAATATTCATTTCCCTTAAATCGGTCTATGGAAATGATTTTGATAAAGCATACCAGCAACTTGGCAGTACCGTTTATAAAATGATGTTCCCTTTCAGGTATTTGGCAGACAGTTCCAAATTAAACAAAGATGACATCAGTTATTTTCAAAAACTGCAAAACAAGGAATTTCTCTGTGATCAAAAACATCAGAATAATCTTGTAGATTCACTGGAACAGTTATGCTGCTGGCTGTGGATGCACCACGGAGTAAAACCGGTTGTCCTTATCGATGAATATGATGTTCCGATCGCCAAAGCTGCAGAACGTGGCTACTACCGGGAAATGATTGATGTGATCGGTCTTTTTCTGGGAAACGCCCTCAAAACCAACAACTACCTGGGAAGAGGGATCTTAACCGGTTGTCTGAGAGCAGCAAAAGAAAGTATTTTCACCGGGTTGAACAATTTCCAGAACTGCAGCATATTGGATTCAGAAAATGACCAGCTTTCGCGTGGGATCGGTTTTACTGAAGAAGAAACCAACGAAGTTCTGTCGTATTACGGACTTGATGAATACCGGGATGAAGTTAAAAACAATTATGACGGTTACAACTTCGGAACAGTCCTTATGTACTGTCCATGGGATGTTATGAACTTCTGTAATGAAAATTACAGAAAAACGGGTCATACCAACAAGAAAATCTCCCCCAAAAACTACTGGATCAATACCAGCGGCAATGCTGCAATTGAAGATTTTATGGGATATATAAAGTCCACTGATGTTGATAAGATGCAGGATCTGCTGGACGGCAAATCAATTACCGCCAGTGTAAAGGAGTCACTCTGCTACGGAGATCTGCAGAATCACGATCTCGATGATTTCTGGACTCTGCTGCTTTACACCGGATATCTTACTTTTGCTCCTGCTGAAATTGTTGAAAACAGTAGTGAAATGCTGTACCGGCTTTATATTCCGAATCAGGAAATAAGAAAATGCTTCGAATCGAAGATCCTAGATTTTTTCAGAAACAACCCTGCAATGAAGAATCACACCGAAGAGTTAATCAGAAGTATGTTTGCAGGGGATGCAGAACAGGTCGAAAATCACCTCAACAGACTGCTGGGAAAATATGTTTCCATCAGAGACTTTACCACAAACGCTCCGAAGGAAAACTACTACCATGGTTTTATGAACGGACTGCTGATCAACGGTTCAGCTGAAATAAGGGAACAGAAGTCAAATTTTGAGTCCGGCAATGGTTATGTAGATCTGATCATTAAAGCAAAAGACAGCAGACGTACAATCGTAATTATTGAAATTAAACAGACCGGCGATGAAGATCAGACTGACTCTGTAGCAGTTTCGGCAATAGAACAGATCGTTGACAAAAAATACGCAGAACCGTATGTTCAGAGAGATAAAATCAAAGATGTCTTTGCCTACGGGCTATGTTTCTGCAGGAAAGAATGCAGTGTTGCATTGAAAAAACTAAAGTAATATTTTCTTAGGCTCCCATGATTAATATGTAACATTAGATGCTGAGCGCCTTTTTTGGCAGAATAATTCTGAAAAGAAAATCTGCATTTTGATATTTTCCTGTTATAGGCCGTCATATTTACGATCGGAACCGTTGTAATATTCCGTCAAATCTTTATGATCTAAACATATAGGAAAGTTGTATCACAGATGAAGGTAAAAATGGACAAACAGATTGGTATCGGAACAGAGTTTTTTCATAAACTGATTGAAGAAAACAAATACTATGTTGATAAAACCATGTTACTTCGCACTGTTTTCCAGGACAACGGAGCAGAAGTTCTGCTGATAACCAGACCGCGAAGATTCGGCAAAACTCTCACCATGTCAACCTTCCATGATTTTCTTGCTATTAATCCTGATAATCCTGAGGATCTGTCACGTCAGGAACTTTGGTTCAAGGACACTGCCATATTTTCCGACAGGGAGTTCTGCCGTAAATACATGGGCAGATTTCCGGTAATTTTCATTTCCCTTAAATCAGTATATGGAAGTGATTTTGATAAAGCATACCAGCAACTTGGCAGTACCGTTTATAAAATGATGTTCCCTTTCAGGTATTTGGCAGACAGTTCCAAATTAAGCAAAAATGACATCAGTTATTTTCAAAAACTGCAAAACAAGGAATTTCTCTGTGATCCACAGAATGAGAGTACCCTCGTATTTTCTCTGCATAGATTATGCAGGCTGCTATGGCTCCACCACGGAGTAAAACCATTTGTCCTGATCGATGAATACGATGTTCCGATCGCCAAGGCTGCAGAACGGGGTTATTACCGTGAAATGGTTGATGTAATCGGTCTTTTTCTGGGAAACGCCCTCAAAACCAACAACTACCTGGGAAGAGGGATCTTAACCGGTTGTCTGTTACCTGAAAAGGAAAGTATCATCAGCGGGTTTAACAATTTTCAAAACAGCAATGTTCTGGACTCGGAAAATGACCAGCTTTCGCAGGGGATCGGTTTTACTGAAGAAGAAACCTATGAAGTTCTGTCGTATTACGGACTTGATGAATACCGGGATAAAGTTAAAAACAATTATGACGGTTACAACTTCGGAACTGTCCACATGTACTGTCCGTGGGATATTATGAACTTCTGTAATGACAATTACAGAATAACGGATCATACCGACAAGAAAATCTCCCCCAAGAACTACTGGATCAATACCAGCGGCAATGCTGCAATTGAAGATTTTATGGGATATATAAAGTCCACTGATGTTGATAAGATGCAGGATCTTCTGGACGGCAAATCAATTACCGCCAGTGTAAAGGAGTCACTCTGCTACGGAGATCTGAAGAATCACGATCCCGATGATTTTTGGACTCTGCTGCTTTACACCGGATATCTTACTTTTGATCCTGCAGAAATTGTTGAAAACAGTAATGAAACGCTGTACCGGCTCTATATTCCGAACCTGGAAATAAGAAAATGCTTCGCATCGAAGCTCCTCGACTTTTTCAGGAACAACCCTGCAATGAAGAATCACACCGAAGAGTTAATCCGAAGTATGTTTGCAGGGGATGCAGAACAGGCTGAAAATCATCTCAACAGACTGCTGGAAAAATATGTTTCCATCAGAGACTTTACCACAAACGCTCCGAAGGAAAACTACTACCATGGTTTTATGAATGGCTTGCTAATCAACGGATGTTCTCTTATTCGGGAACAGAAATCCAATTTCGAATCCGGAAACGGATATATTGATCTGATCCTTCTGTCATCCTCAAGAAATTCCATAATCATACTCGAACTGAAACATACCGATGATGAAGTTGCTGACAGCAGAAAAGTTACACGTGAAGCAATAAAACAGATCGTTGACAAAAAATACGCAGAACCATATGTTCAGAGAGATAAAATCAAAGACGTCTTTGCCTACGGGCTATGTTTCTGCAGGAAAGAATGCAGTGTTGCATTGAAAAAACTAAAGTAAAAAGCTCTACGGTTCCCTTGGTTAACTGACAATATCAAGATCGGCAGTCTTCTTTGTTTCCGATCAAGGCTTCTGCAAAGAAGGACTGCTATTTTAATAATTCCAGCCTCTGTTTCGGAAATTACCGCTGCTGAACGTCAGAGGATCCGAAACCAAGTTTAGTTACCAGATGTTTTATAAACCGGGGATCAATCACCGCATCAACCGGAAGAAAATACCAGTTGTTGCAGGCAAAACTTCTGCATTTGACTGCATCCTTTTCGGTCATAATAATCGGCTTTGATACATCATCCACGGCAGCTAGAATAGTTGTCTGATCATACTGGGAATGATCCGGCCAGGCATGAGTCTCGGCAAGTTTGAAACCGATCTTTTTCAGGGTATTGAAAAATCTGCGGGGATTTCCAATCCCTGCAACGGCTGTTACCACAGTCCCCTCCTCATCATACGGAGAAGCAAAGTCTGAAACCTTGACTACCTTTCCCGGTTTAAGCACCATGGCATACTCCTGTTCCGAACCTTTGCCGCCGTTGGCAATAACAGCATCGACAGTTTTTAGACGGGATATGCTCTCGCGCAGCGGCCCCATCGGCATCAGGTATCCGTTACCGAACCTTCTTTTACCGTCCACCACCACGATCTCATAGTCACGCTGCATGGCATAATGCTGAAGTCCGTCATCGCTAATAATGACATCAACACATTTCTTTTCCATCTTTTTTACAGCCGCAACACGATCCGGATCTACCACTACCGGACAGTGGCAGCGTTTGTAGATCATAAACGGTTCATCGCCGCACTTTGCTGGAGTTGAATTTTCATTGACAATGTGAGGATAACGCGGCGCTTTTCCGCCATATCCGCGGCTTACAACCCCGGCTTTCAGTCCCATCCGTGCCAACTGTTCCACCAGATAAATCACCACCGGAGTTTTACCGTTTCCACCGACGCTGATATTGCCGACCACAATCACCGGTTTTGAACTGCGATAGGATTTAAGCACCCCGGTACGGTAGAAAAACCTGCGCACGGCAGTAACCAGTTTAAACAGCAGAGCGAAAGGGAAAAGAAGCCACGGCAGAACCCTGCTGCCGTACCACAATTTTTCAATAGACATAATGAAACCGTCTCAACAACAAAAAACAACCGTATTTTAACACATACAGCTGTTTTATCGAACCGGCACTCACCGGATCAGCCGGACAGTTTCGAAAATCTATTTCACATTCACAGCGGTTCTGCGGGAAAGTTTCTCCGCCGTGCCGGACCATGCCCCTCTGAGGGCATTAAGTATTACCAGGATCAAAACGCCGACATCGGCAAAAATTGCCAGCCACATCGAGGTAAAACCAGCGGCACCGAAGATCAGGCATGAGAACTTAACCCCCAGGGCAAACCAGATATTTTCATAATTGATGCGCATGCACCTGCGTGCAATCATCACCGCCCGCGGGATCTTGAGCGGATTGTCATCCATTACCACCACATCCGCCGCCTCCACTGCCGCATCTGATCCGATCCCGCCCATGGCTATTCCCACATCGGCCACGGTCAGCACCGGAGCGTCATTAAGTCCGTCTCCGGCAAAAACCAGACTGCCGGAGGATGAACCGTCTTTAATAAGTTTTCCGACAATTTCCACCTTGTCCTGCGGAAGCAGACCGCTGTAAATCTGTGCAATTCCAAGTTCACCGCCAACCGCCTCCGCCACCTGGGCATTGTCACCGGTAAGCATGGCAATGCGGCCGATCCCCAGACTTTTCATCAGTTGCACCGCTTCAGCGGATGTATCACGGATCCGGTCGGAAATTGTAATAGTTCCGGCATAGCTGTCATCCACCGCCACATGCACCACAGTACCGTTCCCGCAGGACTTAACTGCAGGAGGTACGTCAATTCCTTCATCCGACAGCAGTTTCGCACTTCCTGCCAGGATCTTTTTGCCGTCAACCAGCGCTCTGACTCCTCTGCCGTGGATTTCCCCGGCATCCCTGAGCAGTGACGGATCAATTCTGCCGGCAAACGCCTTTACAATACTTACAGCAACAGGATGGGTTGACACCGACTCGGCATGGGCTACCAGCCGCAGAAGCTCGTGCTGCTCCATCCGGCTGCTTACAATCCCGCTGACCTCAAAACACCCCTCGGTGAGAGTTCCGGTTTTATCCATAACCACAGTTCCAGTACGTGCAAGCTTTTCGAGGAACACAGCCCCCTTTACCAGAATTCCGTTACGGCTGCAGCGCCCGATGGAGGCAAAGAAAGTAAGCGGGATCCCGATTACCAGTGCACACGGGCAGCTGATTACCAAAAATGTCAGAGCACGGTAAAACCACTCAAACCAGTCAGCCGCACCGGTAAATATCTGAAGATACAGCGGCGGCAGCAGAGCAACCGCCAGTGCGCTGTAGCAGACAAAAGGTGTGTAGCAGCGGGCAAAGCGGGTTATAAATTTTTCTGAATCCGCTTTCACCGCCCCGGAATTCTCCACCAGTTCAAGGATCCTGGCCGCGGTCGAATCCTCAAACAGACGGTCGGTTCTGATTTTAAGGGCGCTGTTTACATTGATACTGCCGCTTAAAATCTGATCTCCCGCATCAACTGAGCGCGGAACCGATTCACCGGTCAGAGCACTGGTATCTACGGAGCTGCTGCCTTCAATCACCGTTCCGTCTATCGGAACTCTTTCTCCGGGTTTTACCAGAATGACCGATCCCGCTTCAACGGTATCAGAATCAGCCTCGATTATTTCTCCATCCTTCAACAGGTGCACCGTGTCAGAGGTAAGATTTATCAGACTGTCGATATCTCTGCGGCTTTTATCCAGAATATACCCTTCGAAGAATTCCCCGATCTGAAAGAACAGTATTACCGCCACCGCTTCAAGATAATCACCTCTTCCGTCAGGATCCAGATATGCCAGCAAAAAGGCTCCCAGGGATGCGGCTCCCATCAGAAAATTCTCATCAAAGAGCTGTCCCTTTTTAATATTCTTATAGGATTTGACCAGAATGTCCCAGGCAACGATCAGGTAGGGGATCAGGAAAAGCAGCAGTCTTACGGGCTGCGGCGGCTCCAGACAGCGGCAGACGGTCGCGGAAACCGCAGTCAATACGACTCCGGCAATGATCCGGAGCATCAGTTTTTTCTGTTTAGGTGTCATAATGTCAACGATAAAAGATCCACCGGACATACCGGCAGAGTCAGATGGAAACAGTAAATAAAATTAAGAGCAGATCTTAAAAGAAGATCTCGATATCGTCATCGACATCACGGCAGTTTTCAAGTACAGCCCTCATAACCTTTTCATGATCCTCCACGTCATTTTCAAATTCAACATTCATTTTAAGACTCATGAAATTTACTGATGCACTTTTCACCCCTTCGGTTCTGTTGGCGGCATCTTCCATCTTTCCGGCGCAAACAGGACAGTCCACTGAAATTTTATAGGATTTTTTCATATCGGCCTCTTATATTCATATATTTGAACAACTATTCAAATATTATCACCGAACTTTTCCGGGAGCAAGAGTTTCATAGATCTGAACTGAAAAATTCCTCACGATTGGCGAAAATAAAGCCGCAGGAAAATCGCCGGCACTATCAGATCGGCTACTGGATTACGCCGGAGCGCTCCGGCGTAAATGAAGAAATTTGAGCGCATGCCTGCACCTGCGGTGCAATATTATTCCTGAGACTGCAGTTCCCTAAGTTTGGCGGAAATATTGTCAAACTCACGGGCCATGTTGGAGGCATAGATCTGATTGATTTTCGGCATGGAAAATCTGAACAGTGCCTTGTAATCATAACTTGACTGTTTAATCACCGTTATAAGATTGCTGGCGGTTTCAACAGTATTGTAAAGATTGCGGGCAACCTTGATCGACCGTTCAAGCCCCGGCCGCTCATCGGCAAGCTGCTTGCTGAAATTGAGCAGAATATCCTTGTAGGTCTTTGAAATCTGGATACTGCGTTCATTAAGTTTGATATTCGACTGCAGCGTTTTATCATGCTCATATCCGGCAATGGTACAGGCCTCATTGATATTATCCTTGGCCACCTGGATCAGGGTATCCACTCGGGTTGCATTGGTCTCGAGATCCCTGATTGCCACATCCTGCGCCTGGCGCAGTGTCAGCAGAGTTACCAGATATACCGAGGTATAGTTTTTAACCACCGCGTGATCACCTGCATCGGTCATCTGCTTTTCAATCGAACAGAGGATCTGTTTCAGAGAATCCGTCACCAGCAGCAGATTTGCCAGGTTCTCCTTCACCACCGATGAGATAATAAAATCAAGCTGGGTTCGTTCCAGCTCAATACCGTGCTGATTGAAGCACTCCAGCACCTCAAACTTGAGATCGTTGATCTTTGCTTCCAGCGCTTTGTTCTTCTTCTCCAGATCAGCTATATCCTCCATGATCTCGGACTGGGTATCTACCAGCGGATTCCATGATTTTTCCGGTGCGGTAAAATGCTTTTCCCTTAATTCGGCAATTTCACCGTTGTTTTCATCAATCTCGGCAATTAGACCGTAGATCTCGCGGATCTTTCTGCCGGTATCCTTATCAGTAAGAATTCCGATGCATTCTTCAAAAAAGCTGTCATATGAATTAAACAGAGACCAGCCGTACTCCTCCCGATCTTTAATCAGAAGTTCTTTCTTGTCCTTTGTTTTATTGGTAAGACGATACCAGATATTTTTAAAATCCTGGGCAGAAATCGACTGCACCAGATTATCTAGAGCGGTTTTGTTTTCCATGATCCGTATTGCCTTTGCTGATCTTTCAGCTCAAAACTATCATTTTACTTCCGGAGCAGATCCTGCAGCCCTGACTGCTACTCGCAGACAGGCACATTTATTAAGTTCCGCCCGGTCCCGGCCTAACGGCGGGAATGCTTCATTATGCGGGCTTTTTCCCTCTGCCAGTCCTGCTGTTTGATGGAATCACGCTTGTCGTATTCCTTCTTACCTCTGGCAAGTGCAATTTCACATTTTATATGTCTGCCCTTCCAGTACAGAGACAGCGGGATCAGAGTGTACCCCTGACGCTGGGTGCTGCCGATCAGTTTGGAAATTTCCCTTTCATGAAGCAGCAGTTTTCTGGTTCTCTGCGGATCACACACCACATAACTGCAAGCCACATCGAGGGGGGTTATGGTTGAACCGAAAAGAAACAGTTCATTCTTTTTTACTACCACATAACCTTCCGAAATGTTGGCCCGGCCCTGACGCAGAGACTTAACCTCCCATCCCTGCAGTGCAATGCCTGCCTCATAGGTTTCTTCAATAAAATAATCGTGACGGGCCTTTTTATTCAAGGCAATGGTTCCGCCGGAATTTTTACTGTCTTTTTTATTTTTTCCTGACATAATTATTCTCCAATTCCTCCTATCTTACCATTATTCGACATGAATTTAAAATTTTTGTACCGTTACATCTTCAACACAGCGATCAGGTACTTGTTCCGGGATCTTTCTTTCAAAAAACCCCAAGCATTTCATGGAAACATTGTCTTATGAGCAACAAACATTTATCATACAAAATAAATCAGCCGGAGCATGCAGTGAAAACCGGTTTCCACACAAAAATAATAAGGTTACAAAGATGAAGAAACTGCCTATCGGAATGGAATTTTTTGCCGATTTGATCCTGAATGAATGCTACTACGTAGACAAAACCTTTCTACTCAAAACCGTCTTTCAGGAAGATCCAAGCCCGGTTACTCTGATCACAAGACCGCGACGTTTTGGAAAAACTCTGACCATGAGCACCTTCTGCGAATTTCTGAAACTTAATCCCGTTGATCCGGATGACAAATCAGTTCAGCTAGAACTGTTTGCAAACACCCAGATATACACTGATCAGGATTTCTGCAACCACTA
>JAEEGG010022583.1_pt1 | contig 12371 bp, 7 predicted proteins | sample 9134161 | NCBI WGS metagenome assembly JAEEGG01 (sample SAMN16246543, study PRJNA631951) | gut metagenome | biome: gut microbiome; feature: rumen; material: CR-attached | host: Bos | place: Iran: Karaj | collected 2018-10
CTCCTCGCTCGAAAGGCGCTCGCGCTTCAAGATCGCGTCGTGCGCGGCGGCGTCCAGCTTTGCCATGCCGTCGCGTATCTCGGCGGCGCGGCGGTCGCAGGCCACCGACTGCGAGCGCGCCTCCTGCAGGGCCTGGCGCATGGCATCGATCTTCGCGGACGACGCGCGGAACGCGGCGTCGGCGGCGTCGAGCGCCTAGCGCGCGGCGGCCACGCCGTCCTCCAGGAGCTGCGTCTTCTGCTCGAGGGACTCCACCTGCATCGCGATCTCCTCGAGCTGCTGGCGCGTCTGGTGTATCTCGCGCCCGTCGCGGTCGGAGAACATCTTGTATTCCGCGATACGCTGCTCGTTCACCGAAATGACCTCGCGGGCGCGCGAGTAGGCGCCGTCCGCCTGCGCGGAGCGCGTCTGGAGGTCGGCGAGAGCCTCCTCCAGGGCATGCATGTCCGCATGTATCTGCTGGGCCTGCCGCTCGGCCTCGTTCACGGAGTCGGCGGCGGCGGCGATCGCGGCGTCCGTCTCCACGCGGTTCTTCGCGTTCATCTCAAGGGCGAGGTTGAAAGCCTGGATCTTGCCCTTGGAGACGTAGATGTCCAGCCCGCGCAGCTCGTCGCGCAGCTCCTTGGCCTTCTGGGCCTTGCCCACCTGGCGCTGGAGGGTGCCGATCTGGCGCTTCATCTCCCTCAGGACGTCCTGCTCGCGCTGAAGGTTCTGCTCGGTCTGCTCTATCTTGCGAAGGGCCTCCTTGCGGTCGGCCTTGAACTTGGTGATGCCGGCGGCCTCCTCGAACACGGCGCGGCGGTCCTCGGGCTTTGACGAGAGGATGGCGTCGATCTGGCCCTGGGCCATCACGGAGTAAGACGACGTGCCGATGCCTGTGCCCATGAAGAGGCGCTTGATGTCCTTAAGGCCGCACTTCGTCTTGTTGAGGAAATATTCGCCTGTGCCATCGCGGTAGACGCGGCGCGACACCGTCACCTCGTGGTACTCGGTGCCCAGCTCCTTCTCGCAGTCGGCGAACTGGATGGTGCACTCGGCCATGCCGAGGGGCTTGCGCGTGTCGGTGCCGTTGAAAACGACGTCCACGAGCTTGGAGCAGCGGATCGCCGTCGGGCGCTGCTCACCGAGCACCCAGCGGATGGCGTCCGAGACGTTCGACTTGCCGCACCCGTTGGGCCCCACTATGGCAATCATGCCCGGCTCGAACGTGAGCCGGGTCCTGTCCGCGAAGGACTTGAAACCTACTATGTCTAGCTGCTTTAGATACACTTTCCGTCAACCATGCCTTGCCGATTCCCGCGCATCTGGCCTCTCGTGCGCGGCGCAGACGAGACGCCGCGCGAAGCCCGTCGCGCGTGAAGTCCCCTAATTTTACCAAATCTTGCCGCGTTGCGGAGAGGATAAATTTCATTTGTTCACTTGCGGTATCATCCCGCCAAAAAGGTGTACGAAAATGCCCCAGACCGTCACGGCAATTACCTATCGACCAAATAATCTGCCGAATCCAGTTGTGCCATTAGGCACATTATGTTATACTATGGGCAAATCAAGAAGGCCAACCATGCACATCTTCGACTACCAGACTGCTCCGGCAAACCTGCTCACGCCCGAAATCACGGCCCTGCTATCTGCAATCCATGAGTTTAAGGGCAAGCAGGAACTCTATCTCAATGCGAAACCAGACATCCTGAACGCACTCGTTGAGGTGGCAAAGGTGCAATCGACAGCCTCATCAAACCGCATTGAGGGGATATCAACGACCGATGCCAGAATGCGGGAACTCATGTCGCAGAAGACCATCCCGCGAAACAGAAACGAGCAAGAGATAACCGGATACAGGGATGTTCTGAAGACTATCCACGAAAGCCATGACTTCATTCCCATTTCGCCAAACATCCTGCTGCAACTCCACCGCGACCTCTATTCCAAGTTGCCACAGGGCATAGGCGGACATTGGAAACTAAACGACAACATCATTGAGGAAACCGATGCATCCGGCAACCCCTCCATCCGATTCCGTCCCGCCAGTGCAGTTGAAACGTCGGCTGCCATGAATGAACTATGCGCCGCCTATCGCAAAGCCATCGAGGCAAAACGTTTCGACGCGCTCCTGCTCATAGCGATGTTCGTATTCGACTTCCTCTGCGTCCATCCTTTTCACGACGGCAACGGTCGCATGAGCCGACTGCTTACGCTGCTTCTTCTATACCGTTCCGGCTTCATGGTAGGCAAGTACATAAGCCTTGAAATGCTAATCGAGAACTCAAAGGCGGATTACTACGAGGCGTTACAGGCAAGTTCGTCGCACTGGCACGAAAACGGAAACGACATGCGACCTTTTGTGCAGTACACGCTCGGCATCGTTCTGAAAGCCTACAGGGAACTTGACTCCCGCGTGGAGGGTCTTGTCACATCCCGCATGAGCAAGGCAGACCGCATCCGTGCCGTTGTGGAGGCGACGCTCGGAAAAGTGACGAAGCGCGACATCCTCGCCAAATGTCCGGACATCAGCACTGCTATGGTCGAGCTCACGCTCAAGGCGATGCTTGACGAGGGCGTCATCAGCAAAGTCGGCAACGGCAGGGCTGCGGCATACATCCGCAATGATTAGCAGGTCGGCGTGACGGCAAAAGCCGCGAATGAGATTATAGTGCGGACGAAATCTTGATCGATCAAGAAACTGTTGCGCGATGCAGGCGGAATGTGATAACATATTGGCATGAATAATCTTACGGGAAAAACGCTGTCGCCTACCACGACCCATGTCCACTACCTCGCACTGGCCTGCATCCTGGCAGCAGCGGCTACAGCGCAGACGGCCGCCGCCGCGCTCTCATGGAGCGGCGGCGACCTCGCGCCCTGGAGGAGCGCAAACCAGATGTCCAATGTGACCATCGGCGAACACGGCGTGAGCGGACGCCCCACCGGCGCAGACTCCTTCTTCAGCGGCACCGTGCCGCCCTTCCCCGCCTCGCCCGCGCACGTGCTCGTGTTCCGAGCCAAGTCCCCCGTAGGCGGACGCGGCGAGATATTCTGGGTGGCGGGCAAGATGACGCGCCAGGACCAGAAGCACAGCGCAGCCTTCACATGGCTCGACGACGGCGCATGGCACGAATACCGCGTGCGCCCGTTCTGGCACGGCGAAGGCGACGTGAGAAACATCCGCATCGACTTCCCGCCCGCCGCGGCGAACGCCGGGGAATGCGCCCTCGCGGAGGTGCGCGTGGAGACCGACTCCCTCGCGAGCATCCCCACGGCCGGCAAGGCCGGCGTCGCGTTCACCATCTCCGGCTCCACCCTCGGCACAGGAGTCTTCTCATGGGCGACGGACTCCGCCGCCGGACTCGCCAAGCGCAGATTCACCATCCCCGGCGACGGCCGCCCACACACCATCACCTTCAAGCTCTCCTCCGAAAAGAAATGGCGCGGCAACCTCGCGTGGTGGAATGTCGTCGACTCGCGCACCGATGCCCCAATCGACGTGAAGGACCTCCGCCTCCTTGACAAGCTCGACGACCTCCCCGCGGACCTCTTCGCGAAGAGCGCATGGGCCGCCGAGGCCTTCCCGCGCGCCGGCCAGACGATCCCCCTCGAGCTCATGGTCGAGAATCTCGGCGGCGTCGCGGCCAACAACGTGCGCGTCGTGCCAGGCGCCCTCCCGGACGGCGTCGCCGCCTCGCCAAGCCCGGCCCGCACTGTGGCCGGCGGGCAGATCGCCACCTTCACCGTGGAGATGCGCGTCGAGAAACCCGGCGACTACTCAATCCCCGTCTCAATCCTCGCCGACGGCATCACCCCCATGTCTCTTTCCGTCCCCGCCAAGGTCTCTCCCTCCCTCGACCTCCCCAAAGCCGCATACGTCCCCGAGCCGAAACCCGCGAAGACAAGCTATGACATCGGCGCTCTCTACTTCCCCGGCTGGGCCAAATACGAGAGCTGGGAGCGCATACGAAAGGCGTGCCCCGAGCGCAAGCCCGTCCTTGGATGGTACGACGAGGCGAACCCCGAGGTGGTAGACTGGCAGATCAAATGGCTCGTTGAAAGCGGCATCCGCACCCTCTACGTGGACTGGTACTGGAGCGCCGGACGCCAGCACCTCGACCATTGGGTGAAGGCGTTCTACCGCGCGAAATACCGTCACCTGATGAAGTGGGCGATGATGTGGGCCAACCACAACGCCCCCAACACACACTCCGAGGACGACCAGCGCGCCGTGACCAAGTTCTGGATCGAGAACTACTTCAACACCCCTGAATACCTGAAGATCGACGGCAAACCCGTAGTGTGGATCTGGTCCCCGCAGAACATGAACCGCGACGTGAAGGACGGCGGCTGCCGCCGCCTCCTTGAGATATCGCGCGAGATGGCACGCGCCGCCGGATTCAAGGGTGTCTGGTTCATCGCGATGAAGTGGCCCGAGGCCGACTGCTCGCCCGCCGTGGTCCAGAAGTGCAAGGACTGGTCTTTCGACATGACCAGCATCTACCACTTCATGAGCCATGGCGGACGCGAAAGCTCCTACCGCAGGTTTCCCTTCCACTCTGTGGTTGAAGCCAACATCGAACACTGGGACGCCCTAGAGAAGACTGGCATTCTCCCCTTCCTCCCCAACATCTCGACCGGCTGGGATGACCGCCCCTGGAACGACCATTGCGAGATCTACGACAAGACCCCCGCCGATTTCCGCCGCATCTGCGAGGCGGCAAAACGCTTCGCCGACAGGACGGGCGTGAAGCGACTCTGCCTCGCGCCGGTCAACGAATGGGGCGAGGGCTCCTACGTGGAGCCAAATGCAGAACACGGCTTCGCGTTCTACGAAGCCGTGCGTGACACGTTCTGCGAGCGCCCCACCGAGGGCTGGCCGCTCAGCTACGGTCCCAAGGACGTGGGGCTTGGCCCCTACGACATACCCCGGCCGCCGGAGAAGCCGGCGGCGGGGCGGTGAGCCGTCAGGCGTTCCTGCGGCCCTTCACGCCGGCAGCGGTGGCGGCGTTGGCCTTGGCCTTCTCGTGCGGCCTGAGCGAGCGGACGGCCGCGCCGGCCTGCCACATCTCGCTCTCGCGCATGTCCTTGAGCTTCGCGTCCATGAGCTCCTTGTAGTCGGGGCGGCCCGTGTCGCGGATGACCTCCTTTGCCTCCTTCATGGCCTTCGTGGAGGCGTAGAGCTTCTTGAACACAGGCTCAACGGCCTTGCGGAACAGCGGACGCCACTTGAGCGCGCCGTGCTGGGCCGTCTGCGAGCAGTTGCGGTACATCCAGTCCATGCCCTCCTCGTCCACGAGGCGGATGAGGGACTGCGTGAGCTCCTCGCAAGTCTCGTTGAACGCCTCGGACGGCGAATGGCCGTTCTTGCGGAGCGTGTAATACTGCGCCTCCATCACGCCGCAAAGGGCGCCCATGAGTATGCCGCGCTCGCCCACGAGGTCGCTCGTTACCTCACGCTCGAAGGTGGTCGGGAAGAGGTAGCCGGAGCCGACGGCGATGCCGATCGCGAGCGTCAGGTCAAGCGCCTTGCCGGTGGCGTCCTTGGCCACGGCGAAGGAGCTGTTGATGCCGGCGCCGTTGAGGAAGTTGCGGCGCACGTTCGTGCCCGAGCCCTTGGGGGCGACCATGATGACGTCCACGCCGTCGGCGGGCTTCACGCCCGTGAGCTTGTTGTAGACGTAGGCGAAGCCGTGGGAGAAGTAGAGCGCCTTGCCGGGCGTGACGAACTTCTCGACCTGCTTCCAGACGGTCTTGACGGAGCCGTCGGAGACGAGCATCATGATGATGTCGCCCTTCTCGGCCGCCTCCTCGAGGGAGAACAGCGTCTTGCCGGGCACCCAGCCGTCCGCCAGGGCGCGGCCCCAGCTGGACTTCTTGCCCTTGCCCTTGCGCTGGCCCACGATCACATTGATGCCGTTGTCGCGCATGTTGAGCGCCTGCGCGGGCCCCTGCACGCCGTAGCCTAGCACGGCAACCGTCTTGCCCTTGAGGACCTTCTGGGCCTTCTTGAGCGGGAATTCCTTGCGCGTCACGATCTTCTCGACGACGCCGCCGAAGTTAATGTCCATCTTTGATTACTCCTTGATTTTCTCCGCCTCTAAGCGGAATGGCATATATGATACCATATTCTGCGCAAAAGCGTTAGTGTTTTCTTTGCGAAACGTCAATTTGCCCCGAAGGTCCGGTCTGGGGCGTCCACGCGGCGGCGCACAAACGCGAGCGCAAGTGAGATCGCGAAGACGGCCAGCATGGGCCAGTCACCAAGGCGAACGTATGGCGTGGGCCTTGGATCGGCAGGGACAAGGACCGTCTCAAGCTGGCAGCCCGCCGCGTCCACGAGCGGACGCCCCTCGCCGTCCGTGAGCCACCTCGTCCGGCCCGTCGGCGAGATTACGCCCGTGACGCCTGAGTTCCCCACGCGGATCGTCGGCAGACCCGTCTCGATCGACCGCATCACCGCCTGCGCCGCGTGCTGCACCGCCTCCGCCGAGCGCGAGAACCAACTGTCATTCGTTATGAGGACGATCGCCTGCGCCCCCAAGCGCGCCGAGCGGACGGCGAGGCGCGGGTCGGTGTCCTCGTAGCAGATGAGCGGGGCGAGCATGACAGAGGACGGGGACTCTGGCGTCCCTGAACCCTGCCCATGGTTGCTTATGCTTAATTCTAATAGAGCCGCCTTCCCCGGCCAGAGGGAGATGCCGATGGGCGAGAGCTTCTGGAGGGGCGTGATGAGCTTGTCGAGGAAGATGTATTCGCCGAACGGCACAAGGTGCTGCTTGCCATACACCTGCAGGGCTAGGGCGGAGTTGGTGGCGGAGGCATCGTCGAAGCGCCAGAGCGCGGCGGCGTTCCAGATGTGACCCTCCTCGGTCCGCCAGTCGCCGCCGGCGAGGACTGCCGCGTCGCCGCAGCGCCGCGAGAGGAACTGCGCGGCATGGTGCGCGGACTCGCTCCCTATGCGCCCGAACTCCGTCATGGAGCTTTCCGCGAACACGACGATATCGGGCTTTGCGGCCGTGGCCGCGGTGAGAAGCCTGTCGTATATCTCCATCGGATCCTCGCGCTCGGCGCGCGAGAAGATGCACGGCGCGTTGCGCTGGACGAGCGCCGCCTTCACGGGGACATAAGCCGTGCCGCCCTTCACTCGGTGGTCCAGGGCCGGTGCGCACCATAGCGCGAGCAGTATGGCCGCGAGCGGAAGAGCCGTCTCCAGCATGTCGCCAAGGCGTCTCGCGCCACGGCTCTCGCCCGTCTCGGCCGCGCCCGTCATCTGGTTCGCGAGGCGGCAGATGAGCGTAGCGAATACGCCATTGAGAAGCACCACCAAGGCGCTGAGAAGATAGACGCCTCCGGCCCTCGCGGGCGCGGCGAGCGAAGGAGAGTCGCCCAAAGCCGTTCCGAGGAAGTTCCAGGCAAAGCCGGAGAAGAGCGTGGCGCGCAGCCATTCCACGCCCGCCCAGAGCGCGGGTTCCGCCACCAGCAGCACTGCGATCTTCATCCAGCGCGAACGCCGCGCGAAGCCGCGCCAGAGCCTTGCGTCGAGCCAGCCGAATAGGGCGAAATACCCGCCGCACGCCGCTGAGAGCGCAGCCCATCCAAGAAGGACAAGCGGCAGCGGACCGCCGTTCTCGCTTATCGCCGGCAGCCAGCTGAGCGCCGCGAGCCAATGCGCCCAGCCGAACGCGAACCACCACGCCGCCGCGCGCCCGGGCCTATCCGAAAGCCTCGCGAGCGCGAGCATCGGCGCGATGGCGAACGCCACGTTATACATCTCCCCGCGCGGCGGATACGCCGCCCACAGGAGAAAAGCCGACGCCGCGCACGCTGCCGCCTTAATCCAGAACCTGACGTCTTTCAACATTGCATTCACTCTCGATTCTTAAACCTTGCCTATGATTTCAGACGGCCGCTCTTCTCCAGCGCCATCCACACGCGAAGCGTTTCGCTCGCGCTCCACGCCTGGGCTCGGCAGCCCTTCTGCGCGTGCGGCGCGTCGCCGTCGGCGATCTCGCTCATCTGGCACACGCACCCGGCGTTGATGTTCTCGACGGCCGTGGCGAGAAGCGAAAGCGCCTCATCGCGCGAAAGCTCGCCGCATGCGGCCGCCGCCTCGGCGAACATCGGGAACGGCCAGGCCCACACCGTGCCGTTGTGGTAGGCCTGCTTGCGGGAGGTGTCCTCGTCGCCCGTGTAGCGTCCGCGATAGCGCCCGTCGCCCGCCGCAAGCGAGCGCACGCCGCCCGGGACCACAAGCTGCGAGCAGGCGCGCACGATCTCGCGCGACAGTTCGCCGTCCGGCGCCACCGCGCCGAGCGAGATCGCGAAGAGTTGGTTGGGGCGGACCGCGTCGTCGCGACTCGCGGCGGCGGCAGGCTCGCCATTCGGCGCGTCAAGGCAGTCGGCAAGGCCGTTCCCGTTCGCGAAGAGCCTCACGAGCGAATCAGCCGCCTTGTCGGCGAGCGCCTTCCATCGTTTACCGCCGAGGAAACGGAGGGCGGCGATCCAGAGCGCCTGTATCTCGACGGGATAGCCTGCGCGCGGTGTGCAGGCGGGATAGTTGGTGTCCATCCAGGTGAAGTGCGACGGCGTCCAGACGAGCCCCGACGCCTCGTCCACGCGGATTCCGTTCGGAGTGCCCTTCAAGTAGTTCTCGGCGATAGACTCCACGACGTCCTTGAGCGTGCGCCCGCCCCCGCAGTCTGTCGCGAGCAGCCTGCCGCGCCTGTGGTGCGCGCAAAGGTCGCGCACGGCGAGGATGAACCATAGCTGGGCGTCGGCCGTGTCGCGGTTGCCCGCCGTGTCACCGTGGATTATGTTCGGAAGCGTTCCGTTCTCCTCGAAGCGCGCGAACGCCATGACGATGTCAAGCGCCTCCTTCACGCAGCCGGCGGGGATCGCGCCGCGAAGGAAGATGAAGGTGTCGCGCCCCCAGTCGAGGAACCACGGATAGCCGGCAATCACCGTCTTCACATCGTCGCGCCGCACGATGAAGAGCTTCAAGGACTCGCGAAGAGCGTCCGGGACGGACAAGGTGGACTGAGAATTGAGAATTGAGAATTGAGAATTGAGAATTTCAGAGCGACTGCCAGCCTTGACATAGGCGCCGGAGAGCGAGACGGAATCGCCCGCTTCGGCGAAGTCGCAGGCGAACCACGCGGGCGAATAGAGGTCTCCACACGGTTCCTGTCCGCGCTCGGCCTCCTCGGGATGCGGCACCGAATATGTCCACTGCGGCTCGAGATGGCAGGAGCCTTCCGACACCGCGAAGTCGAACTCCTCGCCTGCTCCGTATGGCCGGAAGCGGAGGCATTTCCCGCCGACCACCCTCGTGGCGTCCGCGAACGCCCGCTCCACTTCCCCCTGCGCCTTCGTGGTGGAATGGAAGCTGCGCCATTCGAAGTCCGGACGGAACACTATGCGCATCGGGCCCGAAGCGTCGCCGCCCGTGCGCCACACCATCAGCTTCGCGGTGTTCACGCCGTCCTGGGCGAGGAGAAGGCAGAACTCGAACTCGGCGGTGCGCCCCATGCCGCACGGCACGCGGAAGCGCCAGCGCGCCTCGCGCCCTGCCGGATCGGCGCGGAACGACTCGATGCAGTCCTTGTTGAACTCGCGGCTGTAGCCCTCATACTGCAGCCAGGCGCGGCAGCGCGTCCAGAGGACAAGGCGGTCCGCCGGAACATTCGGGTTCGTGTTTGCGGCGAAGAGGGCGTCATACTGCGACGCGATCTCGCCCCAGGCGAGCTTCACGCGCGCCGCCGCGCCCGCGCCGTTCGAGAGGATCGTCTCAAGCGACTGGTCCGCGCGTATCTCCGCGCCGGACCACTCGAGCTTCACGCGCGCCGCGTCCGCTGGCGGAGCGAACAGTACCTTGGCGTGCCGGCGTTCCACGCCGTCCGGAGCATAGACTGACACCACAAGCTCGTGGATGTCCCCGCGCGTCCCGTCGCCTGAATACGGCGGCGCAACGAGCGTCGCCGCGAAGGAGCCGCCCTCCTCCGCGCCGCGCGCCACGGCAAGCGTCCTCTCGCCTTCGTTGAGGCGCGCCCGGAACGGATGCCCGCACACCACCCTTAGCGCCCTTCCCGCCGGCACGCACACGATCCGCGCCAGATCCTCGGGATAGCGCCATTCCACCACCGGCACTCCGCGGTCACGCGGGACGCGTGACCCTGCCGAATCATCCGCCGGAATCGCGGCTCTCGACACGCATCTGAACTCGCCCGGCTCGAGCCATGTGCCGTCAACCACAGTCGTCGGACGGTCCTCCACGAGATCGTGGCATTCGCCTGCATGGAACTTCGCCATGTCCCAGTGCGCCTCCACGCCCTTGCCGCAGTCGAGGTTCGCGAGGATGAGCGTCTCGCCGCGCTTCACGGCGAGGAAGTTGCCCTCGCCGCGCTCTATGAGCTCGACGGGACCGTTTCCGGCGAAATCGGGATGCGTGCGCAGAATGCGGTTCAGACGCGCGATGAGCGGCACCATGTTGTCGGCGGCGCCCCAGTTTAGGTCGTTCTTGCCGTGGACGTCTATCTTCTCGGTGGCGTACCACTCAACGCCGTTCGCGATCCCCCACGCCCCCTGGTGGGACAGGAGCGCGGCGATGGCAACGCGGAGGCGCGCCCACGCCCTCCCGCCCTTGGCGAGACGGTCGTTGTCGTGCGTCTCGGCGAAATGGACGAGCGTCCCCAGGCGGCGCGCGCGGTCCACGGCGCCCGGCAGATACCACTCGAACGCGCCGCGGTCGTAGGTCTGGAATATCTCGGAGTAGGCCCAGTCGAGGCCTGCGCTGGAGAGCAGGGAGTCCGTCACCTCGATCTTTCCGCCGAGGCCCTCGAGCATGAAGACCGTGTCAGGGTATTCCTCGCGGACGCGCGAGACGATGTATTCCCAAGTGTCCTCGGGGATCATGTATCCCGCGTCGCAGCGGAAGCCGTCCACGCCGTTGCGAACCCAGAAGAGGAACACCTCGGCCATGTAGGAGCGAAGCTCTGGGTGCGAGTAGTCGAGCTCCACGAGGTCCGCCCATGTCACCCCCCACGCGCCGGGCGAGACGAACTCGCCGTCGTCGCGGCGGCGGAACCAATCGGGATGGTGCGTCTGGAGCGTCGAGGCCCAGCCGGTGTGGTTGGCGGGGAGGTCGACGAAGAGTCGCCCGCCCTTCGCATGGACGGCCCCAATCAGCTCGCGGAACTGGTCGAGAGGCGTCGCCGATACGTCGAACTCCGCCATCGCGGGATCAACGGAGAAGAAGTCGAGCGCGGCGAACGGGCAGCCGTATTCGCCCATCACGGCGTATGTGGTTGGGACGGGGAAGACGGGCAGGGTCTGTATTATGTCGAACCCCATCTCGTCCATTATGAAGTCCAGGCGGCGGGCCACCTCGCGAAACGATCCGAACTGGCGCGGGAAGACGGTGTAGATGGAATTGCCTCCGCGCGCTTCGGCAGGCTCCACCTTGACGTGCACATTGCCGCCCTCGGGCCATTCGGGGACGCCGCCGCCGGCGTCAGGGAAGAAACAGCACTTGCCGGAGAACACGCCCACCTCGTCGAGCGGCACCCGGCAGGTCCACACGCCGGGCGAAGTCTCGTCCATCGGCACGTCGTGCCAAGCCTTCTCCAGCGGGGTGAGGCCGAGGTCGTTGGCCTCGATTATCTCGCGGCGCCGGACCGCGGCGTTGCCGATGTCTGTGCGGAAGAAGGCCCTCCCGGCGCGCTTCGCGCCGAGGGCAAGGGAAACTTCAAGCGCGTCCCCCTGCCAGAAGAGAAGGTGCGCGCCACATTCAGGCGTCTGTGTCATCAGGCGGATATTATACCATACTTTCCGCACAGGCGCACGATGGCGCCCGCAGAAAACGAAAACTTGCGTTTGCCTGATCGGGCGGCATTTGGTATAATATTCCGCCATGGCCGAAATGCCCACATTGAACGAACTTGTCGCAGAGACCTACAAGCGAAGCCTCTTCGCGACTTTACTGCCGTATGTGCTGCTCGGAATAGCCCTCGCAGCGCTGTTCGTATGGCGCGTCGCCGTCACCGACCCCGACTGGGACGCGATGCCGGACGCGGCGGAGACCGCACGCTGACGGGCCAAAGGCCAGAATGGAAGAAGGATAGAAATGCACCCATACCGCACACACACCTGCAACCAGCTCCGCAAGGAAGACGCCGGCAAGACCGTCCGCCTCTCCGGATGGATGTTCCGCCTCCGCGACCACGGCGGCATCCTGTTCGTGGACCTCCGCGACCACTACGGCATCACGCAGATAGTCGTCCACCCCTCCCGCAGCTTCTTCGGGCAGGTCGAGAAGGCGCACCTGGAGTCCGTCATCACCGTCACCGGCGAGGTGAAGCTCCGCGACCCCGAGACGATCAACCCCGATC
>JAEEGG010022592.1_pt1 | contig 12365 bp, 7 predicted proteins | sample 9134161 | NCBI WGS metagenome assembly JAEEGG01 (sample SAMN16246543, study PRJNA631951) | gut metagenome | biome: gut microbiome; feature: rumen; material: CR-attached | host: Bos | place: Iran: Karaj | collected 2018-10
GCCGGTACGGCGTACCTGATTAGAAGTTTTCCGATTTTTTCTGTACCCAGTTCCTGGGGTGTTTTCAATTCTGCCATTTTAAGTTTTTGATTTTACACAGCAAAGATACATTTTTTATGAGGTCCATTAAACTTTTGCGATTTCCTGATATCTTAAATAAGCAAAGTTTAAACAACTTCTAACCTAAAATAACAAAACAATGAAGAAGATTTTATTCGCAATCGCAGCTCTGATGGTTTCAACACTGAGCTTTGCACAGGGATTTGGCGGCGGTTTCGGCGGCGGCCAGGGTATGAGTATGAATCCTGAGGATATGGCCAAGCGTCAGGCTGACCGTCTCAAGGAGCAGCTTGAGCTGAACCAGGTTCAGTATGACTCAATCTACAACTATTATGTTGCTAACGCCAAGGAGCAGGCAGCACGCCGTGAGCAGATGCAGAACGGTGGCGGTCAGCCCTCACAAGAGGATATGCAGGCCATGATGGAGCAGATGCAGAAGCAGCGTGCCGCTCAGGAGGCCAAGATCAAGTCATTCCTGACCGATGACCAGAAGAAGAAATATGACGAGATCCAGGAGCAGCGTCGTCAGCAGCGTCAGCAGGGTGGCGGCGGATTCGGCGGCGGATTCGGCGGCGGTATGCCTCAGGGCGGCGGCCAGGGCGGATTCGGTGGCGGACGTCCCCAGTAATCTCTGACAGTCATAACAATAAGAAAGACGGGAGTCCGGAAACCGGGCTCCCGTTTTTTTCTTCACGCCAATAGGCCATTGTCAGAATTTTTATACTTTTACACTCGTGAAACGATTACTCTGCCTGATTACCGCGTTTATGCTGTCCGGCCTTGTGCTGTCGGCCGGCAATCCACCCGAAGACCCGGATGATTTCATCCGGGATCTGATGCGTTTCTCGGGTAACATACATCAGTTCAACAACATATTTCCCCAGGAGAAGGTTTATCTGGAATTTGACAACACCGCTTACTTCCAGGGTGAGATAATATGGTTCAAGGCATTCGTCACGCATGCCACGACACTTAAACGCGCCCCAAGCAAAGTCCTGTACGTAGATTTCCTCTCCCCGACCGGACAGTTAATCCTGCAGCAGAAACTCAAGGTCATAGCAGGCCAGTGCGACGGTGCCATTCCCCTATATGACGCCGACACTCAACAGGCACGTGAGAAACGGGGTATCATGGAATACCCAAGCGGCTTTTATGAGATAAGGGCTTATACACAGAATATGCTTGATTTCAGTGAAGATGTCATATTCACTCGTGTAATTCCCATATATACCAAACCCAAAAGGCCGGGAGATTTTGAAAACTCGACCATAGTGCTTAAGGATGACAATCCCTTCATTCCCGAAATCCGTGACGAGGCCGATGAAAAGGAGCGCAGAATCAACCTCTCGTTTTTCCCCGAAGGAGGTGATCTCATTACCGGATTGGACTGTAACATTGCATTCAAGGCCACCGGTAAGGACGGACTCGGTCTTGACGGTTTTCTTGTCTATAACGGAAGGACCGATACCGCATATGCCGTACATGACGGCATGGGAGCATTCCGTATCACCCCCAAAGGTTCCGAAACCGTGCAATTCATAGCCCGGGACGGGACAAGCGCACGGTTCAGCCTACCCAAGGCACAGAAAAGCGGTTACTCCATGATTTCTGACCCCTGTTCCGATTCCCTGCTGCATGTAAACATATCCAGGACCGCTGACCGCAACGGCGAACAGACCGCATTGGCGGTAACCTGTCGCGGAGAAGTTATTCATTTTCAGGAAATTCAACTCACAGACAGGACATCCGTTGACATCGACTGTTCAAACTGGCCCATAGGAGTATGCCGGATGACGCTGTATGACAAGAAAGGTATGATACTGTCATCCCGCAGCATATTCCATAACAACGACAGATTCCATAGCCCGGCTATAACCATAAGGACAGACAGCATGTCAAGACAGCCGTTCAGCAAGGAGATCCTTTCGCTCAAACTGACCGACAGGAACGGAAATCCCATCCGTGACAGGTTCTGTCTCTCAGTACGTGACATAACCGATTTCGGAAGCGGCCTGACAGATAACCTTCAGACCAATCTGCTGCTCTCATCGGACCTGAGAGGCTACATACACGACCCCGCATGGTATCTTACAGCCAATGACTCAGAGCACCGTAACGCGCTCAACCTGCTTACCCTGATACAGGGATGGGAACGTTATGAATGGAAGTTCATGACCGGCCAGAAGTCTTTTGCCGAAAAGCACAGGATAGAAGACAGTCTGACCATGAACGGATGGGTGCTCTCGTATTCCAAAAGGGCTCCCGTATCGGATATCAATGTACTGGCATCGGTACAACCCAACTATGACAAGACCAAGTTCGAAACATTTGAATATCACACGGACACGACAGGCTATTTCGGGTTTGACCTGACAGATTTCTACGGAAAGGCCAAGATGACAATCAACCTGATGTCAAAGAAAAGGAACGGCAAATCCAAGTATGAAAAGAGCATCCGTATCAGATTTGAACGTTCCGACCGTCCCGAGCCCAAGCCCTTCCTTAAGGAAGAGATAGACATGACCCGCAACAAAAACAACCCCAAGGCCGCTGAACCGGATTTTACCGACGACGGACTACCGTTGGTAATAAGGGAAGATTTGGGCATAGTGCTTGATGATGTAGATATAACGGATAAACGGCAGTTTATTGATTACGACACCTTTACGTCACTGGATGCACAAAAGGAAGCAGAGATGGAACTGGACCTGGGCGAATTCACCACCGATGTACACGGCTACTTCCTGGAAAAGGGCATACGTTTTAATCTGGAGCCCTATTATTATGTACATAATTCACAGAAAGTCCTGGACAAGAAGCCTTTTGACATCCCTACTGGTATAGACATGATTGATGTCAAGAGCATAATAGTGTATGACCAGGCCATGTTTCCCCGCAAGATAGCCGAACTTGCTCCGCTTCTTGTGGATTATCATCAGAAACGCCTTGATTCAGACTGGTTCGATTGGGTTGAATTCTCTTTTGACAGATACTATCTGGTTGACATCCAGATAAAGGAAGACAGGGATCTGCTGTCATACAGGGATATCACCAACCTTGGACGCAGGACCACTACAATAGACGGCTTTTCAAAACCGGTTGAATTCTATGCTCCCCAATACCCCGAAGGCGGTATTTACGGTGATGTCGATGCCCGCCGCACGCTCTACTGGAACCCCAATGTCATAACCGACAGTCAGGGCAATGCCCGCGTTGAGTTCTACAACAACAGTTACTCAACCCGCTACACCATCAGCGGAGCCGGAATAACCGCCTCCGGCATCCCCTACATCCTAAATCAAAACTGGTAATAAGCCAGAAGACTGCACAGGGTCTGACCCTAAAAGACCGAGCACCCAATCAGCACCAAAAGCTGAGCAGTAAGAATCCTAAGGAACATAGTCAAAGGATAAACCGTAGAGTAAGCCACAGCCGGAGCGTCATGCTCGGTCTGGCTGTTGGCAAAAGCCAAAGCCGGAGGATTGGTGCTGGCACCTGCCACAAGACCCAGTATGCTGTAGTAATTCATGTTATGACGCTTACGTGCAATAAGTGCTACAACAAATACCGGTATTACGGTGATGAGCAGACCGGCCAGCATGTAAGTAAGGCCGTCTCCCGATGTTATAGTCTCAACGAAAGTGGCACCCGACTTGATGCCAACGCTTGCCAGGAATAGTGCAATACCCACCTCACGCAGCATCATAAGTGCACTTGCCTTGGTATAAGTAACCAGACCCAGTTTGTATCCGAACCTGCTTATCAGGATAGCCACAACCAGCGGACCGCCGGCCAGACCCAGTTTAAGCGGAGTGGGAATACCGGGTATAGCGATCGGAATACTACCAAACAGAACACCCACCAGAATACCTATAAATAATGTAGCGATGTTTGGCACATCCAGGCGTTTCATCTCATTGCCCACACGCTGAGCCACTGCAGCCACGCTGCTCTCCTTACCTACAACCGACAGGCGGTCACCTATCTGAAGCACAAGGCTGGCCGATGCAAACAGCTCCGTACCTGAACGTACCACGCGGGTGATTGTGACATCATATATGCTGCCCAGATGCAACTGTCCCAGAGTCTTGCCGTTGAGTTTCTCCTTGGTAACCACGATTCGGCGTGAAACCAGAGGCTCGGTCCCCTTTACGTTATCCCACTCAACCTCTACGGCCGATCCCAGTAAAGTGCGTATGGCCTCGCCGTCATCCTCGGAACTTACCACGCAGAGCTGGTCGCCCAGATTAACCACGCTGTCACGATGGGGAGTGATGACCACGCCTTCATGCAGCAGACGCGAGCATATGAACTCACGGTTTATGAGACGACGCAGTTCAAGGATGGTCTTGCCGTCCAGACGCTCATTGGTCATCTCCAGATACTGTCTCATGGGTTTGGTGCTTGTATCCTGCTGCTTCATGCTCTCCAGTTGGGCATTCTCCTTATCATCCTTGACACGGCATATAGCCTTTACTATCATCGGCACCATAATGACACCTATTACAGCAAGCGGATAGGCGCATGCGTAACCGTTGGCAATCTCGGCTGTGCCGCCGCCCATCTGACGGAGCGCCTCCTCGGCAGCACCCAGTCCCGGAGTGTTGGTTACGGCACCGCTCAGAACGCCCACCAGCATGGGGAAACTGTCGGGATCGGTACGGTCAAACAGGAGCAGATAAGCACCTATCGCTACCACGATATTGAGGAATATCATAAGTACAGCCAGACGGTTCATCTGTATTCCGCCCTTGGCGAATGAACTGAAAAACGACGGTCCAACCTGAAGACCAAGGCTGTAGACAAAAAGTATAAGTCCAAAATCCTGAACAAAACTTATGGTCTTTATATTACCGGTAAAACCGAAATGAGCCACCACGATACCCGTAAACAGTATGAATGCAACTCCGAACGATACGCCGCGGAACTTTAGTTTTCCAAGCATCATGCCAACGGCGATGACAAAAGAGTAAAGCAGAAGCAGATGGGCTATTGATTCAGTGTCAAACAGAAGCGTCTTAATCCAATCCATTGTAAATCAGTGTTTTGTCCAGATATAAAAAGTTGTCCTAATTTTCGGGTGCAAAGTTACTTACAATTTGCCGATAATAGCCGTCTGCACTCTATTATAAAACCTTAAAAATTTATAGTTATTCATAGAATATAAATCTAAAGATTTAAGTAGGTTTACTCAATCTAATTACATATCTTTGCCGGACTATGCGCTCAGCGAGGGCCATAGCAAGAGAATTATCCTATCAAACAAGTAATATTTTATGTCAAACTACAAAGAAAAACTCTTCTCAGAGTTTCCGCCCGTGTCCACCGAGGAGTGGATGGCCAAAATAACTGAGGACCTTAAGGGCGCCGATTTTGAGAAGAAACTCGTCTGGAGAACTAACGAGGGATTCAAGGTACAGCCGTTCTACCGTCAGGAGGACCTCAAAGGCCTTGACACAGAGACCAAGCCCGGAGAATTTCCTTACAAGCGCGGCACCAAAGCCTGCAATTCATGGTTCGTTCGTCAGGGCATCAGCACAAAGGACATCAAGGAGGCTAACGCAAAGGCACTGGACATCCTTAACAAGGGCGTCGATTCACTCAGTTTCTGCTGCCGCGGCCGTCTTATCGAGGGTGCCGATCTGGAGGCACTGCTCAAGGACATCTGTGCCGATTGCATAGAACTGAACTTCAGTACCAAGCCTCAGCTGGCTTGCGCACAGGCCCAGGCTCTGGTTGACTATTTTACCAAGAAAGGCTATGACCTGAGCACACTGAAGGGTTCAATCGCATATGACCCCATCGGCTCAATGCTCAAGAACGGCGTTGAGTGCGGTCTTGATGATGCCGCCAAGCTCATTGAGATACTTGAGCCTCTCAAGAAGTTCCGCGCCCTCACCGTCAAGGCTTCAATGCTTACTGACAGCGGCGCATTCTGCTATCAGGAGCTGGGATACGCACTGGCTTGGGGTAACGAGTACATGCGTTCACTCACCGAGGCCGGCGTTCCTGCCGACAAGGTTGCCAAGAAGATCCAGTTCAACATGGGTATCGGCTCCAACTACTTTATGGAGATTCCCGAGTTCCGCGCAGCACGCATGCTGTGGGCCAAGATAGTCGAGGCCTACAAGCCCGAGTGCCACTGCGGCAAGAACCCCGAGGACGGCATCTGCCGCTGCTCATGCAAGATGTTCATCAACGCAGTCACCACCAAGTACAACCAGACCGTGTTTGACCCCTACGTAAACCTGTTGCGTTCACAGACCGAGGCCATGAGTGCCGCTCTGGCAGGTGTCAACTCAATAACAGTCACCCCGTTCGATGCAGCATATCAGAAGTCTGATGAGTTCTCGGAGCGTCTGGCACGTAACCAGCAGTTGCTGCTTAAGGAGGAGTCACACTTTGACAAGGTTGTAGATCCCGCCGGCGGTTCATACTACGTGGAGAACCTGACCGAGGCTCTGGCAGAGCAGGCATGGAAACTGTTCCTCCAGGTTGAGGATGAGGGCGGTATGCTGGCAATGGTAAAGGCCGGTAAGGTTCAGGAAGCTGTAAACGCCACCAACGCCACTCGTCATGAGAACGCCGCCAAGCGTAAGGAGTCACTTCTGGGAACCAACCAGTTCCCCAACATCAAGGAGATGTCCGAGGGTCGCGCCCCCAAGACCTGCTGTTGCTGCTGCAAGGCAGAGGGTGAGGCAACCATCGCAACCCTTGACTCATCACGCATAGCATCAGAGTTTGAGGCATTGCGCCTGCAGACCGAGGCCAGCGGCCGCCGTCCCAAGGTATTCATGCTCACCATCGGAAATCTGGCCATGCGTCAGGCCCGCGCCCAGTTCTCGGGTAACTTCTTTGGATGCGCAGGCTACGAGATTATTGACAACCTTGGTTTCAAGACCGTCGAGGAGGGAGCCGAGGCAGCCCGCAAGGCAGGTGCCGATATCGTGGTGCTCTGCTCAAGCGACGACGAGTACGCCGAGTACGGTCCCGCCGCATTCAAGGCTGTAGGTGACAGCGCAATATTCGTTATTGCCGGTAACCCCGCCTGCATCGAGGACCTCAAGGCCGCCGGTATTGAGAATTACGTCCATGTACGCTGCAACGTACTTGAGACTCTCCGTGATTTCAACAGCAAGCTTAACATCAAATAATCCGTAGTTATGAAACCCGATTTCAAGAATATAGACATCAAGTCCGCAGCCCCCAAGGAGGCTCTTTGCGGATGCAAGACAAAGGCAGGTGCCGATGAGATCTGGAAGACTCCGGAGCACATTGAAGTAAAGCCTGTATATACCAAGGAGGACCTGGAGGGCATGGAGCATCTGAACTATGCCGCCGGTATCGCCCCCAACCTGCGTGGTCCCTACTCGACCATGTATGTGATGCGTCCCTGGACCATCCGTCAGTATGCCGGATTCTCCACAGCCGAGGAAAGTAACGCATTCTACCGCCGTAACCTGGCCGCCGGTCAGAAAGGTCTGTCAGTTGCGTTTGACCTTGCCACCCACCGCGGTTACGATGCCGACCACGAGCGTGTGGTAGGTGACGTAGGTAAGGCCGGTGTATCCATCTGCTCGGTCGAGGATATGAAGGTGCTGTTTGACGGCATACCTCTTAATAAGATGTCAGTATCAATGACAATGAACGGCGCCGTTCTGCCTATCCTGGCCTTCTACATCGTATCAGGTCTGGAGCAGGGTGCCACACTCGAGGAACTTCAGGGAACCATCCAGAACGATATCCTCAAGGAGTTCATGGTACGTAACACCTACATCTATCCTCCTAAGTTCTCAATGAAGATCATCGCCGACATATTCGAGTACACTTCACAGAATATGCCCAAGTTCAACTCAATATCAATCTCCGGTTACCACATGCAGGAGGCAGGTGCTACCGCCGATATCGAGTTGGCTTACACATTGGCCGATGGTATGGAGTATCTGCGTGCAGGTATCAACGCCGGCATGAACATCGATACATTCGCCCCGCGTCTGTCATTCTTCTGGGCTATCGGTACCAACCACCTCATGGAGATTGCCAAGATGCGTGCAGCCCGTCTGCTCTGGGCCAAGATAACCAAGAGCTTCGGTGCCAAGAACCCCAAGTCAATGGCTCTGCGTACACACTGCCAGACTTCAGGTTGGTCACTCACCGAGCAGGATCCGTTCAACAACGTAGGCCGTACCTGCATCGAGGCTATGGCTGCAGCCCTGGGTCACACCCAGTCACTGCACACCAACGCCCTTGACGAGGCTATCGCGCTGCCAACCGACTTCTCGGCCCGTATTGCCCGTAACACCCAGATCTACATCCAGGAGGAGACCAACGTATGCCGTGAGGTTGACCCGTGGGCAGGCTCATACTACATTGAGTCCCTGACCAACGAGATAGCCCACAAGGCTTGGGAGCACATCCAGGAGATTGAGAAACTGGGCGGCATGGCCAAGGCCATCGAGACCGGTCTGCCCAAGATGCGTATCGAGGAGGCAGCAGCCCGCACTCAGGCCCGCATAGACTGCGGTACCCAGACCATCGTAGGTACTAACAAGTACCGTCTGGATCACGAGGATCCCATCGATATCCTTGAGATCGACAACACCGCCGTACGCAACCAGCAGATCGAGCGCTTGAAACAGCTCCGCGCCAACCGTAACGAGGCCGATGTACAGAAGGCTCTTGATGCCATCACCAAGTGCGTCGAGACCGGTAAGGGCAACCTGCTTGCACTTGCCGTCGAGGCCGCCAAGGTACGTGCATCACTGGGTGAGATTTCCTACGCCTGCGAGAAGGTTGTAGGCCGATACAAAGCAGTAATCAGAACAATATCAGGCGTGTATTCATCAGAAAGCAAGAAAGACGCAGACTTTGAGAAAGCCTGCCAGCTTACAGCAGAGTTCGCAAAGAAGGAGGGCCGTCAGCCCCGTATCATGATTGCCAAGATGGGTCAGGACGGTCACGACCGCGGCGCCAAGGTTGTAGCCACCGGTTACGCCGACTGCGGTTTTGACGTGGATATGGGTCCGCTCTTCCAGACTCCTGCCGAGTCTGCCCGCGAGGCCGTTGAGAACGATGTCCACATCCTGGGCGTCTCCTCACTTGCCGCCGGCCATAAGACCCTGGTTCCGCAGGTAATCGAGGAGCTCAAGAAACTGGGCCGTGAGGACATCATGGTAATCGTGGGCGGCGTTATCCCCGCACAGGATTACGACTTCCTCTACAAGGCAGGAGCCGCCGCCATCTTCGGCCCCGGCACCAGCGTAGCCAAGGCCGCTTGCCAGATCATGGAACTGCTCCTCGCTGAGTAACAGCTCCACTACAAAAAGAAAGAGGATGGCCCCACGGTCATCCTCTTTCTTTTTTCCCCCGCTCCCGCCAAAGTGTCCCACACGCATCCCCATCAGAACCATCTCTCGGGCCGATGAGTGTGTTACATCCCCTCATCCAGAGCCCGTGTCCCACACGCACCCCCGCCACAATACGCTCTCGCGCGGGCTCTTGTGGGACACTTTGGCAACTGATTAAGGAAAACTTGTTCTCAATTGTCTTGCCCTAAAAAAAGTTGACTCGTAAAATCGAGTTAACAATGAAGAGTTATCGAACAGTTAGTAAGGATCAGTATTACCAAAAGGTTATTGATCTTTACACGAAAGAGCATCTGTCCATGTGGCAAATCGCAAAGATTATTCCAATAGACAGGTCAACAATCTGGAGATGGATTTCTACCTTTGCAGCGTATGACCAAGAATCATGTGTTATGAAGGATAAAGAAACCGATACACCTGATCCCGTAGTCGATGCGGAAGATGATGAGCCCATGCCCGATGATGTTGAATCACTCCAGGCAGAACTCAAACGTTTGCGCCGTGAACTGACCAAGGCCGAGATAAAGGCCGAGGCGTATGATGAGATGATCAACGTTGCCGAGTCTCAGTTCAACATCAAGATACGAAAAAAAGCTGGCGCCAAACAGTAACTAACCTGCGCGCAAAGGATCCCAAGCGTTATGAGGTCCAGTATCTATGCGCACTGTTTGGCGTTACCAAGCAGGCTTTTTACAAGCATGATGAATCCAGGGATATGGCCTGCGCCATACGTGAGTCGTTGGCATTGGATTATATCATGTCTGTACGCGAGAAAGACCCCGGTATAGGTGGAGAGAAGATATGGTATATGTACCGCTGTGAGTTTTACGGGAATAATCCCATAGGACGGGACTGGTTCCTATGTCTTATGGACCGATATAACCTGAAAGTCCGCCGTAAGATACGCAAGCCGCGTACGACCGATTCCCGACACGGGCTCCCCACATATCCCAACATCATAAAGGACCTTATACCCACCAGGCCAAACCAGCTGTGGGTAAGTGACATCACCTACATCACGATGTGGAAGAGTGCCTATTATTACAAATTCTGTTATCTCTCACTTATAATGGATGCTTTCACAAAAGAGATAGTCGGCTGGGACGTAGGTCCCACACTGGGTCTGGAATATCCCTCAAACGCCCTCAAAATGGCATTGGGACGTTTGGGTGGAGAGAAAGCCACAGACCTCATACACCACTCCGATAGGGGCTGTCAGTATGCCAGCTCTGATTATGTGAATCTGCTTAAACAAAACAACATACGTATAAGTATGACCGAGACGGGAGAGCCCACGGACAACCCTCAGGCCGAGCGTATAAACAACACCATAAAGAACGAATTTCTTAGAGGCGTACGCTTCACCTGCATCGATGAAGTAAGAGCCGCTGTAGCTAAGGCAGTGGACTTCTACAACAACGAGAGGCCTCATATGAGCATCAATATGATGACTCCCGTACAGGCCGCTTCGTGTGAAGGAGAGATTGGAAAATGGTGGATCAGTTATCGGGAGAGAGCCATTAAAAGAAAGCAGTGTTTGGAGAACTCCGAAAACCCATTACCTTTGCAACCAGCTCTGGTTGCATACGAATCAAGTCAACCACAAGTCAACCTATAGCAGGAATAAGAATAACCAGAGTCAACTTCTCTTAGGGATAAGACAATCCGAGTCAACCTTTTTTAGGGAAACACATTCTGCAACGGTTTTGAAACGCTAAAATGACACAGGGGGACAGTGTTATTTGGGGCAGACGGCACGGACAAAGCCGCCTTTGTATCGGTTATAAGCCGGAATGTGAATATTTGAATTGGGGACACCCCAGTCGGAATAGTTCTCCAGACCCAGGTCAACCTCATCATAGGTGCCGGAACGGATCTGATTGATTTCAAAAACTACACACTGGTTCTCATAACGAGAACTGACATCCGATGTAAGATATGTCCCTTCGTTACCCCAAGTATTATCCCCACTGGTGAAAGGCAGGAAAATGGAGTTTGAGGTATATCCCGGGACTTTGCTGGTAAACAGGAATCCTTCCACACCATTGAGTGTCGTATCCGCCCATTCACAGTTCCAGAACAACTCGGCATACTCCTCCTTGGTGGGCATTCTCCACTCTCCGCCCCAGTTCACATGAGCGGCATCATGATCTGCATCAAGATTCTTCTTGCCCTTATGATTGTATTTATAATTGGCTGTCGTATAGTAGGTCTTCTGCTCTGTCTCGCCCCATGCAAAGCGTGCTCCCACCTCCTCCGGGCTGTCAGCTCCTACGTTACAATCGGCCCAAAGCACGCTTAATCCCAGATCAACCAGCGCATTATGGCTCAGAGGTTTTACAGGACCCGGTCCCACTTCCTTCTTCTTGCCGTCAGACGTATCCAACACCGGCCTTATAGGACATCCTTCAGACTTGTTAGGTGAGCCCAAACAGACATCCGAAACTAAAGTATTGTAAGCCAATGTATTGTAAGTCCCATAATAAGCCAGGTTCATCGCCACCAGGCTTTCATGATTGGTCTTATAACCGGCAGCCGGAAGGTAAATGCTGCGACCTTCATAACCCGGCACATTGCTGGTAATGATATAACCGCAACTGTCTTTGTTATTTACATATTTCCAGGTGCATTTGTTTTTCAGTTCCCACAGTTCATCGGCATCGGGCATACGCCAACCACCGCCAAGCCATACCGCAGCCGCATCATTCTGAGGTTCAAGTTTATCGGCCCAGACACGCTTATAGTTCTCTCCCGTATATAAACCGGCCTTGGGCCTTGTCTCTCCCCACGCGATATAGGCTCCCGGCTGGAGCGGAGATGATGCACCCATATTGGCCGATGCCCACTTGACGCTAAGTCCCAGATCCACAGCTTCCGGCACAGGCATGGTGACATTGACCGTCATCTGTGCTTTATGTCCTTTATACTCTGCTGTAATGA
>JAEEGG010022593.1_pt1 | contig 12365 bp, 8 predicted proteins | sample 9134161 | NCBI WGS metagenome assembly JAEEGG01 (sample SAMN16246543, study PRJNA631951) | gut metagenome | biome: gut microbiome; feature: rumen; material: CR-attached | host: Bos | place: Iran: Karaj | collected 2018-10
GACCTTCAAATCCATCCTGGCCGTCCTGCTCTGCCTTGCGGCGGGAACCGGCGCGGCGGGCGCGGGCGTGCTCCGCGTCGAGGAATTCGCGTTCCCGCTGAAAACCGAAATCACGGCCGCGGGGAGCTATTCGGCGGACACGGTCGGGCGGGACTTCGTCCTGTCCGGCGCGATCGGGGGGGACGTGTCCATCGCGGCGGGCGAGTTCTGCCGGGTCACGCTCGCCGAGGGGGCGTCCCTGGCCGGTACGCTCTCCATCGACGGCGACGCGGCGATCTGGGCGGCGGGCGGCTCCATCGCGGCGGATGGCGCGAGCGCGGTATCGGGCACGGGGACGCTGGTGCTCTGCGGCGACGGCGCGGCGTCGTATTCGGGCGGCGCGGCGAAGGTCGGTGTGGTTTCCGCGGCGACGGTCCTCGTCGAGGGCGGGACGCACGCCATCACGCTCGCGACCGACGCGAAGAACGCCTACGGCGTCTACGTCTCCTCCGCCTACGACCAGCTCGCGGGGACGGTTTCCATCGTGTCGACGGCCTCCGCCAAGCAGGTGGGCGTCAGCGGGCCGAAGAAATCGGCCTGCACCCTCGAGGGCGGCCTCCTCGACATCTCGATGGCCGGCGAAAAGGCCTGCGGCATCAACATGGACAAGGCCAGCTGCACGACGACGCTTTCCGGCGGCATCCTGAAGCTCGCCATGTCCGGCGACGGGGCGAAGGGCGTCAAGACCGACGGCACCTTCGCGATGACCGGCGGCCTCCTCGACGCGACCGTCACCGGCGGCTACGTCGAGGAACTGCTCGAATACGAGGACGACGACGGTGCGGTCTGGAACTACTTCGTGACGCTCACCTCCTCCACGAAGACCTCGGGCGGGACCAAGACCTACAACACCTCCTCGCTCCTCAATTCCGGCACCTATGCGGTGTACGACCCCTCCAAGGCCTACGCCGTCAAGGGCGGGACAGTGGCCATTTCCGGCGGCACGGTCCGCATCCGCTGCACCGGCACCGCGGGGCGCGGCCTCGGCGCGGACGACATGACCCTCTCCGGCGGCTACTACGACATCTCCGTCGCCGGCGGGCCGACGGACGTCTACGTCGAGTCGCTGGTGGAGGCCGACGAGCTCACGAGCAACAACTACGCCTCCGTCGCCACCTGCCTCGACAGCGGTTCCGCCGCCTGCCTGAAGACCTCCGGCAGCGGCTCGACGATGGCCATCACCGGCGGCACCTTCCTGCTCTCCGCCACCGGCACGGCCGGGAAGATCATCAACGCGGCCGGCTCCCTCGTCATCGGCACCGAGGGCGCCTCCACGCTCCCGACGGACGCCTCCTTCTCGCCGGACATCCAGGGGACGACCACCGGATCGCGAACCTATTGCTGCGCCTACAAGCAGAAATACTACGGCTCCCTCGCCACGGCCGCGGCCACGACGAACAGCGCCTCGATGACCCTTTCGACCGCCAGCGCCAACATCGTCGGCTCCTCCGGCGGGATGAGCGACGACGCCGACTACTCCAACCCCAAGGGCGTCAAGGGCGAATCCGGCGTGGCCATGCACTCCGGCCGCCTGCGCATCCACACTGCCAACGAAGGCGGCGAAGGCCTCGAAAGCAAGGCGGAGATGACCATCGACGGCGGCGTCCTGGAGCTCTCCTGCGCCGACGACTGCGTCAACACCGCGAGCAACCTCGTGATCAACGGCGGCTACATCTACGCGGCCAGCAGCGGCAACGACGCCTTCGACTCGAACGCCGACATCACCATCAACGGCGGCTGGCTCTACGCCTTCACCCTCAGCAGCCCCGAAGAAGCCTTCGACGTCAACAGCGGCCACTCCGTCACCATCAACGGCGGGTACATCTTCGGCATCGGCAACTCCCAGTCCGGGCGCGAGGGCAGCATCGCCGGCAGCCAGAAATACTACCAGGGCAGCTACTCCATCGGCACCTCCGCCACCTGGCTCAAGGCGAGCGGCACCGACACCGTCTACGGCAAGATTCCCGCCGCCTCCTCCTCCGCCAGCGGCTACCTCTTCTGCTCCGTCCCCGGCATGGTCTCCGGCTCCGCCCCGGCCTCATACGGCACCAGCGCACCGACCGGCGCCAACGCCGTCGGCTTCCACGGCTTCTACACCACCGGCACCATCACCGAATAAGGAAAGGGAACGAACATGGAACGCAACGCATTTCCGGCTTTTCTCCTGACGGTGGCCCTTTCCGTTTCCGCGGCCCTCGCGCAAGGCCCCGGCGGCGGGGGATTCAATCCCGGCGGCGGCGGCCAGCCCGGCGGCGGGGGTGGCGGCGGCTCCCTCGTCTACGACGACTTCATCACCGCCTGCACCACCAACGCCGGCATCGTCCTGCGCGACGGCACCGCCATCGGCACGACCGCCACGGCCACGTCCCTGACGGCCCCGGCGGGCATGACCGCCATCCTGCCCGGCGCCTTCGCGGGCAACACCGCCATCACCTCCGCCAACCTCTCCGCCGCGACGGGGCTGACGGAAATCCCCGCGTCCGCCTTCGCCGGCTGCACCGCCCTGAAAACCGTCGTCCTCCCTTCCGGCGTCACCACCATCGGCGATGGCGCCTTCGAAGGCTGCACCGCCTTGGCGACCCTGAGCGCATCGGGCGTGGAAACCATCGGCGCGAACGCCTTCCGCGGATGCGCCGCCCTCAAGACCCAGCCGACCGGCACGGCCATCGGCGACTATGCCTTCGCCCAGAGCGGCCTGACCAGCGTCTCGCTCGCCTCCGCGACACTCGGCGAAGGTGTCTGCTACGGATGCGCCTCGCTGGCGTCCGCGACCTTCCCGGAAAACCTGCCCGACGCGACCTTCGGCGGCTGCACCGCGCTCGCCATCGACCCCTCCGGACTGTCCTCCATCGGCGCGGCGGCCCTCGCGGGCGTCCCGTTCACCGAGGTGACCTTCGCCGCCTCCGAAATGGGCGACTACGCCGTGGCGGCCGACACCGCCTGGGAAGCGTGGACCATGACCTGGGCCGGCACCGCCGCCACCAACGCCACCACCTTCCTCGGTCGCGGCGAAGCCCCCGGCGAAGGCCTCGCGCTGGGCGGCATCGCCGACCAGACCTACACCGGCGCCGCCATCGAGCCCGAACTCGACGTCACCTTCGACGGCGTGGCCGTCGCCGGCTACACCGCCGTCTTCGCCGGCAACACCGACGTGGGCACCGCCACGGTCACCGTCGCCTACGGCGATGCAACCGTCACCGGCACCTTCGTCATCGTCGCCGCCGACATCGCTGGTGCCGCGCTGGACGGCGTGGAAAGCACCTACACCGCCGGGAGCGTCGCGCTCTCGCCCGTCCTGGCCTTCAACGGCACGACCCTCGCCGAAGGCACCGACTACGCCTGGGCCGTCACCGGCGCAAGCGGCGAAGAAACCGCAGACTACCCGACCACCCCCGGCGACTACACCCTCGTCGTCACCGGGCAGGGCAACTTTACCGGCACGCAGAACCGGGCCTTCACCGTGGTCTCCGGCGGCACCGTCGAAACCGCGTTCGCCTCGGTCTCGGACATCCAGTTCACCGACGGCACCCTCTCCCTCGCCCTGACCGTCGACGACGACCTGTCCGCCGCGACCGTCGCGGTCTACGTGACCGACGACCTGCTTTCCGGCACATGGCGCGAAGCCACCGAAGCGGCCGTCACCGTCTCCGGAACCGCCATCTCCATCGAAGGCATCGCCTCCGGCGACACCTCGAAACTCTTCCTCCGCTTCGGCCTGGAATAGCCCCCCCCTCCACCATCCGCCGCCCTCCCCTACCCTCCTTGGACCGGGCCAACGTAGCCAAAGAGGCACCTGCCGCGGGGAGGGCGGCCTTTTTCTCCTGTGTTCTTCGCCGGAACACTCCATTGGAAGCGGCAACCAAGCCCCATCTTTCCTCTCCTTGGGGGCGCTCCCTGGCACATGGATTGGGCGCCAGTACGCCCCCCCGCCGCCACAGAAGGGCCATGCTGCCCGCGGAGAGCGGAACCTGATTCCACATTTGTTTTCGCGAGGGCCGTGAAGATGGGACGGTTTTGGATGGACACGCGCGGGCGGGAGGAGGATAGTGGAACGCAACAGCGGGCTGGTCGGTCCCCGGTCAAGGAAGGAAATTCATGGTTTTCAAGGACATTGTTGCGATTCTGGAGCGGAAGTTCAACGTCGAATTGGCCGTCGTCGAGGGCACGACGGTGTTCGAGGTGGCGGGCGAGGACGGCGCCGGGCGGGTACGGGTGCTCGTCCAGGACGAAAGCGAACGCAACCGCGTGCTGCTGTCGGCCGACCTCGGCGAACCGCCCCCGGAGGGGGCCGAAAAGCTGTTCCGCACCATGCTGGAGGCCAACAACCTCTTTTCCGGGACCGCCGGCGCGACCCTCGCGCTGGATGGCCGTGCCGGGACCTTCCGCCTGCAGCGCGCCGCGCTCCCGGAGGAGCTCGCCAACGACGTGGACGGGTGCCTCGTCTCGTTCATCGAAACGGCCCTCACCTGGCGCCGCGCCATCGAGGATTTCCGTCCGGGCGGGGACGCGGACGAGCCCCCCCGCGACGGCGGGAGCCTGGCCCCCGGCGCCGGGTTCGGCATGTTTCCGGTGTAACCTCCGGCGGGGATGCGTGTAGGAAAGGCAAAGGAGTCCAAGATGCCAGTCAATCTCAACAACCTCAACATTTCCCTCGACAAGTTCAACGACGCGGCCAGCGGCCAATTCAACATCGGCCAGCTCAAGCTCGGCGAGGACGGCGCGAGCGTCGTACGCACGAACTCCCGCAAGGTCCTGACCTTCCTGAACAAAACCCACATCCGTCCCGAGGAATCGCTGGCCATCAAGAACGCGTTCTGCGACGCCTTGCGGCGGGAGGGCCTCTCGGACGGCGCGGTCACGGAAATCCGCCACAAGCTCGGCCTGCGCGACACCATGCGCGAGACGCTGGCGGCGGGCAACATCAAGCCGCTGTCGGCGGCCGAGGTCCGCGAAATCATCGACGAATACGCAGGGCAGATCAACCAGGCGCGAGGGTCGGGCAAGCCGCAACTGGCGACCAGCGCCGAGCTCTACCGGGGGGTGAGCGAGAAAACGCTGAACAACCGCAAGCTGGTCCGCGAAGAGCGCAATGCCAAGTCCGAATCCATCATGGAAACCTCGGTGGGCGGCACCGTCAACCGGATGCTGGACCTTCTGGAGTCCGCCGGCGGGGAAACCGACATGGGGATGAGCACGAAGGCCATCGCCCTGGAAATCGGCCAGGCCCTGAAATCCTCCAAAACGCTCTCCACCCCGGGGTCCTCGCTTTCCCTGACCGTCGCCCCCGTCACGCTCACCCACTCCGCCTCCGGTACCATCGTCGCCAAATTCACGCTGGACGACGGCTCGGAATTCTCGGTCGACACGAACCTGACCCGCACCGAGCTGCGCGACCAGATGGCGAAAGCCATCTCCCCCAACCGGAGCCCCGCCCAGCCGAAGGAGCCGGAAGGGGAAGAGCCCCAAGCCCAGACCGAGCCCCCGAAGGTGCCGGGAGAGCCCCCGAAAGCGAATCCGCCGGCCGCCCCCAAGAAGAAGTCCCTCGATCCGGCCTACGAGCCCGTGATCGAAGATTTGAAGCGGGTCTTCTCCATCGTGAAGGATCCCGTGGCCATGGCCGCCAGCAAGGCCAGAGTCCTCCCCACCCTGCACAAAGTCATAAAGGGCGTGGCGCTGTCGGATGAAACGCTGGAGATCCACGCCTCTTCGAAGGCCCGCGAAAAACTGGCCAACCAGGTCGTGGATGGCCTCGTCGCCGCCCTGCGGAATGCCCGCGGACTCGACACGCGCAACACAGAGCTCGTCAACCAAGTGCGCAACGTCATCGCCGGCGACAAGCGCATCGACGCGGATGCGCTCGTCGAAAAGATCATCGACGTCCTCTCCACCGAACCCGTCGACTTCTCGGCCAACATCGGCCAGGAGACCGAGGACGACTTCGACAAGCCGCTGAACATCAACGAGCTGCTCGGCAACAACGGCTGACCGCCCGCCCCCGCTCCGCCAAGGCAGCGGAAGGATGCGGATGGAGAGCGGCCCCTGATTCCCCGTTCGGGGTCAACCCTGAATGCCGATTGGACAAGAATTCTCCTTCTGGCAACCGCCTCGCGGCGCGAAACACGGAGCGAGCGGAGGACGGAGACATGGAGTTGTTTTGGGTGGTGTTTTTGGGAGGGCCCTTCGCATCCGAAAAACACCGGACAAACGCTTGGGCGGAACGTTTTTGGACGCGCGAAGCTCCTCCCTGCAAAACCTCCGTGCCTCCTTTCTCCGCGCGCTCCGTGTTTGGCGTCGCGGGCCCGTTTTTCCAAGGCAAAGCCTTATCCGAGCAGCATTCTTGCCAGTCCTCCTTTGTCCCTTTTGTTTCCCAAACGTTTTCTGGGAACACGAATCGGGCGGAGTTGTCCGCCCGATGCCCTTGCGGAAGATGTCACGGGTTGTCCGAGTTGTTTCGAAAAGATGGTGCGCCCTGCGGGCGGGAAGTGAAAGGGAAGGACGCGGCTGGAAAGCCGCATCTCCCAAGGAGGGGAGGCTGGGGTGACGTTCCAGTCGCGCCCCCCTTGTACATCGTAACGTTCATCCTTTCGCATGTTTTCGGGTAGGGCGGCGAGTCCCTTCGCCGCCGCGTGCCTGCCAAGCACATGGAAAGCTTTCCATTTTCCTCCATACCGCGTCCATTTCGCACGGCGGGCAGGGGACTGCCCGCCCGACCCGCGGTCAACAAACACGAATGTTTTGCCTTTACGATGCACTGGGCCACGTCACGGCCGGAGGCCGCACCGCAAACTCGTCGCTCGTCGCTCGTCGCTTGTCACGCGCGCCAGAAGGCGCGCCACCGCATCTTGTCACTTGTCACTATTCGCTTGTCACTGCGCGCCCGCAGGGCGCGCCGGCGTCGACTTGTCCACGACCGCGCAGATGCAGCAATCGCTCCAGACGTTCTCCGCCGTCTCGACCATGTCGATGATCGTGTAGATCGGGAGGATCACGCCGAGGATCATGAGGTTCCCGCCGACGCCCGCCATCAGCGAGAGCGTCAGGAAGTAGCAGCCCATCGGGACCCCCGCGTTGCCGATGGCGCAGAGCGTCGCGATGACGCACCACGCGAGCATCACCGGCAACGTGAGGACGATTCCGCATTCCGGCGAGTTGCGGATGACGAACAGCGACGTCACGAGGATGAACGCGGCGCAGCCGTTCATGTTGATCGTGCAGCACAGCGGCAGGATGAAGCGCGCGATCCACGGCTTCGCCTTCATGTTCTTCTCGGCCGTCGCGACGGTCACGGGCAGGGTCGCCGCCGAGGACTTGGTGAACAGCGCCATCAGCAGCGCCGGCGCCATCTGGCGCATGACCTTGTAGCCGTTGACGCCGCGCAGGTAGCAGAAGAGCGGCAGGATCACGAAGAACTGGATGATGTTGCCCCCCAGCACGACCAGCACGTACTTGCCGATCGAGCCGACGACCACTCCCGCGGACATCTGCGCGGCCAGCTGCGCCGCGAAGGCGACGATGCCCACCGGCAGCGCCCAGATCAGGCCCTTGATGAGCCCGAAGAAGACTTCCTGCAGGCCCGCGAGCGCCTTGTGCAGAGTCCGGACGTTTTCGCTCTTCTTGCCGAGCACGGCGATGGCGATGCCGATCCCCGCGGAGATGAGGACGATCGCGAGGACGTTGCCGGAAAGGAACGGATTGACGAGGTTGTTCGGGATGGCGTTGAGGATGTGCCCGTACACGGTCTCCGGGGCGCGGGAGATCTGGGCCATCGCGTCGGCGTCGTCCGCGACCGCGCGGACCACGCCCGGATCGATCGTGCCGGGATCCACGAGCACGAAGAGCCCGAGCCCGACGAGCGCGGCGACGAACGAGGTGAGCACGGTGCAGCCGAACGTCTTCGCGAAGACCTTGCCCATGGCGTTGCCCTCGCCGAGCGAGGCCATCGCGGTGAGGATCGCGAGCGCGACGGTCGGCACGGCCACGAACTGGAACGCCCGCGTGTAGGCGGACGCCACGAAGTCCATGAAGCCGTCGAGCGGCGCGATGCCGAGGGTTCCCAACGCCGCGCCCACGATCAGCGCGGCCGTCCAGATTGCAGCCTGCCTGTATTTCATCGATGATTCCCTTTGTGGTTCGTTTTCGCATGGCATACCAAATTCCCGCGCAACGGTCGATGGTCAAAGCGAGTCGGGTTTGGATTCGTTCCCGGAAACGGGCCCACGGCGGCAAACACGGAGGAAACGGAGGAAGGAGGCGCGGAGGGGGCCACATCTTGTCACACACCACTGCGGAACGGGCGCGGCTGGAAAGCCGCACCTCCCTGTCTGTCGGAGCGTGTATAGTAGGGGGCGTCTTCCACGGGTGTGGAAAGACCCCGGCGCGGGGTAGCTAACCCGCACCGGGTTGCCGGCGGCGGCGTGCACCTCCTGAACCGCATGACCGCGAGTTCGTTCCTTAGTGAGCCGCCGCCGGCATTTCTGCATAGCTCGAACAAATTGGTTGGGTTCCAAGCCCGCAGACAAGGATGAGCATAATGAAACCGCAACAGCAAAGCAATCCCTCCGGCGTGGAGTACGTCGGCATCGACGTTTCCCAGGAGTCCCTCGCCGTCAACGCGGGGGGCCTCTTCGTCGGGTCCGTCGAGAACACCCCCGCCGCCATCGGGGCTCTGGTCCGGAGCCTCCGCAAGCGGCTGGAGGCGGGGCGCGAACTGCGCTTCTGCCTCGAACACACCGGTCTGTATGGCCAAGACGTCTGGTTCGCCCTGGTGGACCTCGGCCAGACGGTATGCGTCGTGGATCCGGCGAAGGTCCGCTGCTACGCGAAAGCCTGCGGCATCGCCGCCAAGACCGACCCCATCGACGCGGCCGTCATCCGGGCCTTCGCCGAGCAGACCCATCCGGTCCCGACCCCCAAGCCCGCGCCCGTACGGCTGAAACTGCGGGAGCTGACCCGCTGCCGCGGCCTGTACGTCCGGATGAGGGCCAGCACCCGGCAGGAACTCGACGCTGCCCGCGACAAGGGATGCCGCAAGCTCCTGGAGCGGTCAATTTGCCAACTGACGGTCCACATCGAACGGCTCGACCGGGAAATCGCGGCCGCCATCGCGTCGGACGAGGAGATGACGCGCTTGAGCGAGGCGCTCAAAACCATCCGCGGCGTGTCGGACGTGACGGCGGCGCTGGTGGTGGCGCTGGTCCCCGAACTGGGCCTGATCGGGCGGAACCGGGCGGGCTCCCTGGCCGGACTGGCACCGTTCCCGAAAGACAGCGGCAAGCACCATGGACGACGGAGAACCGGCAAGGGACGGGAAAACCTGCGGCACGCGCTGTTCATGCCGGCGTTCAGCGCCGTCCGGTGCAACCCGAAGCTGAAAGCCTTCTACGACCACCTGCGCCACGACCTGCACAAACCGTATTACGTGGCCATGGTGGCCGCGATGCACAAGCTGTTCCTGCACATGAACTCCGTCGCGGCCCGGGTGCGGAAGGAGGCGGCATCCGGCTGATCCGCCCAGGGGGAAAGCCACTGCATCCGGACGGGCGGCCGCCGTTGCCGCGGGCGTTCGTCGTGTCCCGCCGCGCCAATCTGCCGCCAGCCAGCAGACCGTGCCCGCCCCCATGAGTGGCGGCCTGCCAATCGGGCAAGCACCACCGCCATGCCCTCGCAAGCCCCTGCCCGTACCGTCGCCACCGTCAAGGAGTCCCCTGTAATAGAGAAAACCGCGACGTTGCCCCTTGCCGCCGTCCGCGCTCCCCCGCCCGCCCCCCCGCCACCCTCAAAGAAATTCATCCAAGTGTTGCAAGAAGCTCGTTGGAACCAGAACTATCAAGAGTATTTACGCTTCAATATCAAAGACCGCACGGGAAACATAGAAAAACACAATTGACTAAAAAGGGGATACGCCATTTCCAACGCCGCGGCAGAGGGCGTCATGCCGATTCCCGGCGGAGGGAGCCGGGATCAGAAGTTCGGCATCGGAGGCGGGGGAAGGTTGAAGACGGCCGAGACGAGGCGGCCGAGGTCGTCGTCGCGGCTGAGGGTGTCGGGGGGGAGGTTCGCGGCCTGGATGTCCTCGGGGGAGGCGGCACCACGGGTCACGGTGAAGAGGGGCTGCGCCGCCCGGGCTTCATCGGAGGCCGCGGGCGCGGCAGGCGTGCCGACCTGGCCGATGGCGGTGGGATCGGCGGCGGGGGAAGGGTTCTTCGCGATGTTGATGTTCAGGTTCATTTTTTCGGTCTCCGCGCTAGATACACACCCGGCCTCAAAAGGTTACACGCAAATCCGCGAGCATGGGTTTCAGTTTTTCCTTGGCGCGGTGGATGCGGACTTTCACGAGGTTTTCGGAGACGCCGGTCTGGAGGGCGATCTCGCGGACGGACATCTGCTGGATTTGGAAAAGGGTGTAGGCTTCGCCCAGGGCGGGGGGGAGGGCGGCGAAGGCATCCTGGAGGCGCTTGCGGAGGTAGTCGAGGTCGGTCTCGGCGGTGGTGGGCGGCGGGGCGGCGGTCTCGGCGGTCTCGGGGAGCTCGTCGGAGAAGACGAGGCGGCGGTCGTCGCGGATGGCGTTCTTGCGGAGGTTCCGCGCGATGGTGAAGGCGAGGCCGGAGACGGCGGAGTCGTTGTCGCGGAGGTCTTCGCGCATCTTCCAGATTTTGGCGAAGGTGTCCTGGACGAGGTCGCAGGCGGCGGCATAGCTGGACCCCGTGGCGACCAGCCAGTTGGTCAGGCGTGGGGCGATGGCGTTGTAGTGTTCTTCGATGGTCATCATGGGATGTTCTCCGGGGGGAGGCCGCCGGACGGGGGGAGGTCGGGCGGGGGGAGATCGTCGGGAACGGGCGGAAGGTCGTCGAGGGAGACGCTGTCGAGGTCGGCGTCCTCGCGGCGCGCGTCTTCGAGGCGGCGGGCCCACTTGAGGAGCTCTGCGACGGGCTCGATGAGGGGCTCGGGGATGAAGTCCTCGACGCGGCCGGTGGCGTAGAGGGCGCGGGCGAGGGGGACGTCTTCCATGACGGGGATGCCCTCGGCAAGCGCGGTTTCGCGGATGATGGCGGCGATGCGCCCGGCGCCGGAGACGCAGATCATGGGCAGGGGGACTTCCTCGGGCTTGTAGCGGATGCCGACGGCGAGGCGGGTCGGGTTGGTGACCACGACGGAGGCCTCCTTGGTCGCCTTGACGGGGTCGGGGCCGGACATGATTTCCTGGCGGAACTGGCGCTGGGCCTGCTTGACTTCCTGGGAGCCTTCCATTTCCTTGTACTCGCGCTTGACCTCGTCCTTGGTCATCATCATCTGCTTGATGAAGTTCTTGCCCTGGAAGAGGCGGTCGACGACGGCGATGAGGATGTAGCCGAAGGCGGTGTAGACGGCGAGGCGCTTGAGCATGAGCTTGAGGCAGGGGAAGATGTCGTCGACGGTCCCGTAGCACATCGTCAGGAGCTCCGGGACGCTCGCGCGGATGATTTTGTAGAGGAGGTAGCCGAGGAAGCAGACCTTGACGACGTTCTTGAAGAACTCGAAGAGGTTCTTCATGCTGAAGATTTTCTTCGCGCCCTCGACGGGGTTGAGCTTCTCCAGCTTGGGGATGATGGGCTCGACGGTGAAGAGGAACCCGATCTGGGCCGTGTTGGCGACCACCGCGACGATGGCGGCGACGAACACGCAGATGAACGAGTGCTTGCAAACCAGCAGGGCGGCGAGCTTGGCGCCCTCGCGGACCGAGTTCATGCCGGTTTCCGCGACGCGCCCGGAAATGAACGAGAGCAGCACCTCCATGTCCTCCACCAGCGCGACGCCCATCCAGGCCAGCACGCCGAAGAGGACGACGAGGATGGCGGTGGAGACGATGTCCTTGGAAGTGCAAACCTGGCCCTTGTCGCGCGCGTCGCGCAACTTTTTCGGGGTCGGCAATTCGGTTTTTTCGCCACTGGATTCAGCCATTGGCGCGCATTCCGTTCTGGACAGGCGGGTTCATGCAGTCGTTTTCCGGCCCGGTCCCGCGGGACGGGAACCGGGCACGCCCCCCATAAATACCCGCACCCGCCTTCCACCTCAAGCGCATTTTTGCGCCACCGCCCCTACCGTTCCGGGGTTGCCCGCGCCGGGGCGGGTCAGATGGAGTCGAGGAGTTCGCGGTACTGTTCCGCGGTGCGGTCGATGCCGTCCGGGGATGCGGCGGGGGCCCAGTCGGACCAGCCGTCGGAGGCGAAACGGGTGACCTTCCAGCCGCCCGGCTCGGTGAATTCGGCGGCCCAGTCGAGGTGCGGCAGCTGCATGCCTTCGGCGGAGAGCATGGCGGCCTGGACCTCCCAGCGCTCCACCCGGCGGCC
>JAEEGG010022596.1_pt1 | contig 12365 bp, 8 predicted proteins | sample 9134161 | NCBI WGS metagenome assembly JAEEGG01 (sample SAMN16246543, study PRJNA631951) | gut metagenome | biome: gut microbiome; feature: rumen; material: CR-attached | host: Bos | place: Iran: Karaj | collected 2018-10
GGTGGACGCGCGCGGCATCGCCACCTGGCCGGAGTACAAGGTCGCCTTGCGGCGGGGCGTCTTCCGCCGGCTTTCCGAAGAGCGCCGTCGCGCGATCTGGGACGTTTTCGAAGTCGTTTACGGACGCCTGGCGGAGAAGGGCCTTGTGACGGCCAACGGCATGTTCAAGGCGCTTGCCAAGTTCTACCACGACCATCCCGACCGCAGGCGGCTCTACACGCACATCGTGGTGGACGAGGCGCAGGATCTGTGCGAGATGGAGCTGGCGTTCCTCGTCGCGTATGCCGGAAGCGGGGTGAAGCTCTTCTTCGCGGGCGACATCGGCCAGCGGATCGCGAGGTATTCGTTCGCATGGCGTCCCTTCGGAATCGACCTTCGCGGGAAGAGCCGGGTTCTCAAGGTGAACTACCGCACGACGAAGCAGATTCGCGAAACGGCGGACAGGCTCATGGCGGACACGACCGAGGACGCCGACGAAATCGTCCAGGAGCGCAAGGGGACGATCTCGCTGATGTCGGGGCCGAAACCGGAGTTCCGGCAGTTCGGCGACGCCGAAGACGAAATCAACGGTGTCGCGGCGTGGCTCGACGAAATGCACGACAAGTTCAACGTGCCATCCGAGGCGGTTGCGATTTTCTATCGGAGCGAAAAGGAACACGGGCGGGCGGCCGCAGCGCTGTCCAAGAGCAAGTACGCGGGTGCGGTCACGCCCCCGAAACTCGACATCATGCTTGGGGCGAAAGGACTTGAATACCAGGCCGTCGTCGTCATGTGTTGTGACGCCGACGTGATTCCGTCGCCCGAGCGCCTTGCCGAGGCGGATGTGATAGCGGGATTGCAGGAGATCTACGACACGGAGCGGAATCTCCTTTATGTCGCCTGCACACGCGCGAGAGACTACCTTCTCGTCTCCTCCGCCGAAATCCCCAGCGAACTGCTGCTGGACATGGCAGATGCTTCATCAGGTGTCTGACACCCATAGCACAAGGAACAACGACATGCAGACAATAGAGCAAGTTAGGGAAGAGTGCCGGTATATCGGCAAGAATGTCGAGGAGATGGTGAAGAAGGGCGAGAATCTCTGCGAACAGTTTGAAGGAACGCAGATGATTCGCCTCAAGATCGACAAGGACGGCAACAGCGTGAAAGTTGTCGGCGGAGAGTTGGGCGGGGACGATTCCCATGTCGTCATATCCGAAAGCGGAGTCACAAAAGTCTACGGCAACGAAATCGTCGGCTACGCCTTCGATCCCGAAACCCGCGCCGCGCTGGTCGAGTTTTTCGAGATGCTCTATTACAACTGATGAACTCTGAGTGCCAGACACCGACCACGGAGGTACTTTGAGGCACTCTGAGTGTCTGACACCGACCACGGAGGTACTCTGGGAGGTACTCTGAGTGTCTGACACCGGACGTGTTTCTGGGTGTCTGACACCGGACGTGTTTCGTCTTCTCGAAGTACATTCATTTGTGACAGAGAAGGTCATTCTGCGCCATCTTGATCTCGGTGAGGAATCAAAAGAGGGGAAGGAGCAAGCTTTTGTCCCATAAAAAGGCTGAAAACGAACGGAAATCCCGCCATTATCCAGTCCTGGGCGTATACTGTAGCGCCCGGAGAGGTTTTCTCCGGTTCAAATTGGAGGCTTACCGTTTGTAGGTGTGCGGCGGTCTAGCTTGCCGCCGCCTTGCGCGGCTTGTGTGACGCGCAAATGGCCTCATCCGCCTCGCCAATGTCCGTCACGAAGGGCTGTGCGGGCCTTTTTCTCGCGTTGAACACCTCGGGGAATCGGGCGTAGGTCTCCAAGATGAAGCCCCGGCTACCAATCGCCAGCGCGCGCCGGAAAACCTCGTCCTGCGCATCCAACCGCACAGCCGGGGTGTCTGACACCGTGCGGAGTAACCAGCCGTAGCGGCGCTCGGCCTCGGCCCAATCCAGATTCTCGTCGCGGAAAATGCCCGCGAGCGCCTTTTGCGCAGCCTTGCGTCCGGCATGGGCCTGCGCGTAGCCGCACCATTGGTAGTCCTCGGGCCGATCGACGATTCCCGCGCGCACGGCGTTGCAGTCGATATAGTAAGCAACCTTCGTGAGCGTTGCGACGGAATCCTCGAGGAGATTGCTCCAGAAACGATCTTCCCATAGCGTGCCTATGCGGCCGACCTTCTTGTTGTAGTCACGGGATATCCACTGCTTCAGTTCCTTCATGTAGATGCTCAGGTCGCCCATGCGACGAAGGAGCGCGTTACGCTCCTCCTCGACGCGTTGCAGTGCGGCCGCGCCGCCAACTCGGCGCCATTCTGCCCATTCTACGCGAAGTTCCTCGGCCTTGGCGCGACCGTAGAGCGACGCGACGCGCGCAATGAGTTCATCGTCGCTCAACTCCCTCTTCGGCAGGACATGGAGCAGGATGTGGATGTGGTTGGTCATCACCGCGTATGTGTTGACCTCTATTCCACAGAACTCCGCCATCCGGAGTATCTGGTCGACGATGTGCGCCTTGTCGTCATCACCGAACATCATGGCCCTGCCCACGCAGCGCGTACCGACGTGGTAGAAGCCCTCGCCATCGTTCTTCAGCCTTAGTTTTCTCATTGTGGCAATCTCCAATTCGGGGCGGCATCCGATGGGACACCTACATTCCCCGCATATATAAAGCCTTTTGAAAATCAAATTTCCGCGACATTTTCCGAAAAACTTACCAGCTCCGCTACACAGTATGTTTCTAGAAATCTGCGATAACGCGAACAAGGTTAATTGCAAAAAAGTTTTATAACGATTCTACGTCTAACCAAAAATGCCCGTTTCCATGCGTTTTGCGCTATATTTGAGGACAGAAGCCGCATCCCAATATAGCCTGACACTCGACATCCTGGCGTCGCGTGGTGGCGTGACGGAGACAGCCTCATCCCAATGCCGGAAAGTCACCAGATGGCCCGCGCTACAGCGCACTGCGCGTACGGAAGCCGGCGGATTCGGCGATGGGGCGGATGGCGGCGTTGTCGTCGATGACGATTGTGTCCGCGATTGTGGTGCCGAGGTCGCGGACGGCGCGCAGGAAGACGTCGGGCGTCGTCTTGGGCTCGTCGTAGTAGATTTCGTCGAAGAACCCGAGGATGCCCGTGCGTTCGGCGGCTGGCTTGGCGTGGACTTCGGGCGAGGCGGTGACCATGGCGAGCTTCAGCCCCGCGTCCTTGAGCGCGCGGAGTTTGTCCGTGACGCCGGGGAAGAGCTGGAGTGTGTTGCGGTAGTGTTCGCCGAGAAGTTCGACGAACTCGTCGGCGATCGCCTGCGGGGTCTTGGGGACGCCGCACTCGTTGTGGAGGTAGTTGCCGGCGTCGATGAGCGAGGGGATGCGCTGGAGTCGGTCGATGACGGTGTCGGGGTTGGCGATGCCGTACCGGTGGACGAAGTCTGTGTCGATTTCCCGCCATACGCCGAGCGAGTCGAGCATGACGCCGTCAAGGTCGACGATGGCGGCGGCGCGCTTCCATTTGAGGACGGCATAGCCGCCTGACGGCACCTGGCAGTCCTGGAGGCCGGAGGTAAGGACGGGTGTCGCCACCTTTTGGCCGAGCGTGTCGAAAACCTCGGCCGAATCCGGTGCGCGATAGAGGCGTAGCGGGATTGACGCGAGCGGCGTGGCGTTCACGACGTAGGTGTCGCGAGTGGTGTCCGTGACGTCGCAGACGGTGTCCGGGGCATAGAGGGCGACGATGCGCTCATTTGCGTCCCAGCCTTCGAGGCTGGTATAGCCTGACACCGCTCCGTGGGGCGTGAATCCGCCGTGGAGGAGGGCATTGCGGTGCGCCGTGGTGAAGCGGAGCCAGTGGCGGACCATCTCGCGGTGATCGGCTGGAAGCGCAGCGAGGCGCATTGAATACTGGATTACGCCGAAAAGGCAGGCCAGCACCTGCATGGCGGCCGTTTCGACAGGTTCGTCGGGATGCCATTCGAGCATGTCGGAATGGACCGCAGAGACGCCGGAGGTCAGGCGGAGGTTGGCGATGCGCGTGTGGTTGGTAAATGCGTCTGCGGGGCAGTCTGCGGCGCGCATCATGTTGCCGAAGGTGCGGATGGCGGGACCGATGTAGTTCTGGCGGAACTCGATGAGCAGGTCCGGCTTGACTGCGTCGAGGCGTTTGCGCAGCAAGGCGAAGAGTTCTCGCACCGCTTCGGGCACGGATTTGAAGTCGCGTCCGGCATAGTCGTCCTTTTCGGCCGGGTCGGAACCCTGTATGCGGAAGGAGTCGATGAAGTCGAGTTTGAGGCCGTCGAGGTCCCAGGCGCGGAGAGCCCGTTCGTAGGTCGCCGCGAGGAATTCCCGGACTTCCGGGAAGCGCGGGTCCAGGACCGATGCGCCCATGTGCGGGATGTCGTAGAGGTACTTGCCGGCGAAACGGGCATGGTTCCGGCTCTTGAATCCGACGAAGGAGACGGCGAACCAGAGCATGTACTTCAGACCGATTGCGTGGACGCGGTCGACGTGGGCGCGCATGTCGGGGAAGCGGTTCGGCGAGACCTCCCAGTCGCCGGTGAAGGCGAATCCTCGATTGTTGTCGTCGGTCTCCCAGCCGTCATCGACGATGATCACCTTCATGCCGTCCTTTGCGGCTTCGGCGCACTCTGCCTCAATCTGGTCGGCGAAGACGCTCTGGTGGAAGCCGTACCAGGAGGAGTAGAGCGGCTCGAAGGCTGAGGAGGGCGGAACGGCCGGGGTATTGCCGGGGAGGGAGTCGAGCCATGCGGCCGCCTCGCGGACAGCGGTGGAGAAGGGGACTGCGCGCGCATCGAGACGGATGGTGGCGCGGTATGAGCGGATGGGGGCCTCCGCGGCGGTGAAGAAACGGTATTTGAATATGATGCATGCCGTCTCCTCGTTGACGCCGGCATTGAGCCGGAGGACGCGGGCGGTTTCCGAACACGATGTGGTCAGACGGTTTGAGTCGTCCGGGCGGACAAATGAGCAGACGGGCAGGCCGCAGGCGATGTTCGTGTCGATGTCGCTTCCCCAGTCCGGGGGGAGGCTGCAGGACTGCGTGTTCCATGTCCAGCGGTGGCAGGCACCATCAAGGGGAACGGAGAAGGAGACGGTGAAGGATGGGGGAGGAGTGTCGGAAGGAGCGTCAAGGGAGATTTGCAGACATTCGACAGCAGGATTTGCGTATGCGATTATTTCGGCGGAAAGATTCCAGCCGTTTGGCTCGGCGCAGCTAATTGTGATATTGCCAACGAGACGGCTTTCGAAGGTTGTATTCATGGCATGGTCTACATCTCGTAGAGGGTCGGGTCCTTGGTGAAGGGGTGGGGGCGCGTGCCGCCACCTAGGCCGCCTTTCGAACCCGATGTGTCGAATGGATTGTCGGAATTCAGGGCGTCGCCCATCTGCGAGGCGACGGTGTCGGCGTCTTCGCCCGATGCGATGCGGTTCAGGGCCTCGTTGACGTCCTTGTTGAACTTGACGCCGCTCTTCTGCGAGAATTCCTGCATGAGCTTCGCGGCACTGGCGGAGTCGGAGTCGTCCATTGTGTCGAGTTTCGGGCCGAGTTCGTCGATGGCGCCTGCGATGCGCTCGTCGCCGGGGTCAAAGTCGGGCGCGCCGGCGGTGTCGTCGTCGCAGCCGTCGTTGGCGAGTCCCCACGGGTCGGAATCGGATCCATTTCCGGACTTCGCCTGAAAGAGCGAAATCTGCTTCGCGAGGGGCTTGCCGCACTTGGGGCAGGGGGGGACGGTCTCGGTGTTTACGCGCCGGGAGAAAAACTGGAAGAGCGTCCGGCAATCCGGACAGGCGAATTCGTAGATGGGCATGTTAGTTCTAGTGGTTAGTTCTAGTGGTTAGTGGTTAGTGGTTAGTGGTCAGTGGTTAGTGGCTAGTGGCCAGTTGAAGGGGCAAATATCTCCTATCTCCTATCTGCTCCGCCCCGGGCGCAGCAATGCCGAGTCCGTAGAGTGCGAAGTCGCCCTTGAGCGGATCGTCGGGAAAGGCTTCGGCGAGGCGGGAGGTGAGGGTGAGGGCCGTGTGCATGGAGGCTGACTGGGTGTGGATGAGGCCGAGCTTAGTGGCCTGGCGGAGAACATGGACGTCGAGGGGGATTATAAGTGTGCGCTTGTCAAACCATTTGCTCCACAGGCCGACGTCGACAGGCGAGTTGTCGCGCACCATCCAACGCAGGAAGAGGCAGAGGCGCTTGCAGGCGGAGGTGGCGTCCTTCGGCACGATCGGGGCGACGGCGCCGTTGCCGAAGGCTGTGCAGAGCGCCTGCACGGCGGCAAGGCCGGTTGTCGCCCCCGCGTTGCGCAGATAGGCGCCTATCGAGCCGTGGGCGGCCAGCAGGTCGTGCAGCGCCGACAGCAGACCGTGCATGCGGGCGCAGGAAAAGAGCCGGTAGAAGCAGCTGTCATCAGCTGGGCACAGATACGAGCGGAACTTGCCGGAGAGAACCCAGTTGTGTACATCGCCCTTGGCCTGCGCCACGATGCATTCGATTTTCGGAATGAACTGCTTCCTGCTGCCATAGCTTAGGCACGCTGCGACGAAGGCGGTCGTTTCGCGGTTCTCATCGCCGCCGCCGGCGGCATGCAGGAACTGGATTGGATCATCCTCCGTGAAGGACGGTTTTTCGTATTTTGCCGCCAGTTCACGAAGACGCGCCCTCTGCTTGGCGGTGGTTTGTGGCCCTGTTTGCATACTTAATCATTGTACCACTTTTGACTTGTCAGGGCTTGGCATGTAACTTGCTGCTTTTGTCCTTGAGGAGGTCGCAAATGGATTTTCACAAAAGCATCATTTTATCCGCGCTGGCGGTCGCGGCGCTTGTCCCTGCCGCAGGGTTGGCGCACATGGAGCGTCTTTCAACCGCGCGCCAGGAGAGGGAACTCGCGGAACTTGCCGCCCAGATAAAGGCGGGCATTCCGGCGGGCCCGATGCGCGAGCATCTTGTCCGCGCCCAGAACGGGGCGCAGAAGGACCGCGCCGCCGCCATCGTGGCGGAGCGCGTCTACCGCGACTTCTCGAACGCCGTCCCAGCGGCCCCGTTCGTGCACTACGCCGTCCCCGCGATGAGCGACAACCAGCGCCTCGAGGACGTCTATCCCGTCGATGGCGAGGCGGCCGAGCCAGTCCGCATCATCGCCGCGAAGGACGAGTACGAGCCCGGGGCCTTTCTGGTGTACCCGCTCGCCGACCTTGGCAAGGTCACCTTCTCGCTCACGCCGTTCCGCAATGCGAAGGGCAACGTCTTCCCGGCCGGCAACCTCGACCTCAAGGTTGTGAAGGTCTGGTGTCAGAACGGCAACGGCTGGTACAGCTATTTCGGAGACGTCGGATTCAAGCTCTGTCCGGAGCCGCTCCTCCACGACGAGGACATGATCCGCGTCGATCCCGTCAAACTCGCGAATTACGCGCGAATCAAGGACAAGGACGGCAACGTCACCGAATACTGGCTCAACCCGCCCCGCCAGCTCGACCACCGATTCTTCGACTACTGGCGAAATCCGGAGTACTTCAGCACGATGCGCCCGGACTTTTGCGATGCGAAGACAATCCAGCCCGTCCTTCTTCAGGAGGGACGCTTCCGCTGCCTCTTCCTCACGGCCCATGTCACGACGGACATCGCCGAAGGCAATTATGTCGGCAACGTCAAGCTGTCCGACAAGGATGGCAAGGCACTGGGCGAAATCCCTGTTGAACTGACTGTGCTGCCGTTCGAGCTTCCCCCGCCCAAGGCCTACTTCCAGCCGGAGCGCGACTACCTCGTATGCGCATACTCCTATTGCTCCGTGGGCGACGCCTATGCCCGAAACGGCGGGGATGGCGCGCTTGCCCGCAAACAGTTCGCCGCGACGCTCCGCGACTTCCGGGCGCACAACCAGACCATGCACTGGATCCATTTTGGCCCGAACAGCGGCACTCTCTTCACGCTTGAGGCCATGAAGGAGGCCGGAATGCGCACGGACCCGCTCATCTGCTTTACCGACATGGGCGCGGCCAGGGAATCGCCCATGGCTGACAGGGAGGCGGCCGCGCGCCGCAAGGCCGCCTTCTTCGACAAGATCCTGGGGCACCACAACGTCTATCTCGGATTCGATGACGAACCCTCCTCCAAACGCTTCGAGGGTAACCGCAGAATTCACGAGCCATTCCAGAAGTACGGGCTCAAGTTCATCATCGGCAACGGGCAGAACATATTCAAGAAAGGGGCGTACTTCATGGACTGGCACGGCGCCTCGCGCAGTCCCGAGGACGACGAGTACCCGACGCTCTGGAACAAGGTCGGCTATTCCTACATAGCGACGGGCGCCCAGCAGCATGTCGGCCCCGAAAACCCGGCCTACAACCGCCGCCAGTACGGCATGGCCGCCTATCTCTCCGGCTGGAACTGCTCCTGCAACTACGCCCACCACTACGGGCCCTACAACGACGCCTCCTCGCCCTACAAGCCGATGGTCTTCGCCTACGGCACGGGCGACGGCGTAATCGACACCCTCCAGTGGGAGGGCTTCCGCGAGGGGATCGACGACATCCGTTACGCCACCCTCATGATAAAACTGGCCCGCGAGGCCGCGGAGTCGGAGGATCTCCAGACCCGCTACGTCGGCAAGCTCGCGCTCCAGTACCTCGCGGAATTCAAGCGCGACGAGGAGGACCTCGACATGTGCCGCATGGAGATGGCCAACTTCATCATGCGCATTCGCGAGAAACTCGGGAAGTGACCGACCACTCGTTTCATCGTTTCAACTCCTTAAACTCCTTCAACGATTATGAAAGCAATTTTCCTAGCAGCCATTCTTCCGTGCGCCGTTCTCGCAGAAGAGTCCGCGCCGATTTCATTCATGTCCGTGAAGCCCGTGGCGGAGGTGGCCGCCGATGCCGCCGAACCCGTTCCCGAGGACGCGCTTAAGGCGCTCAAGGACGCAAGGGCGGCAAAGGACTGGGAGACGGTGCTGAAGAGCGCCGACAAGCTTCTGGCACTCCCCAGGACGGCGACCGCCGACCGCCTCGCATGGACCGAGATGCGTCGCGAGGCCTTTGAAAACCTCGGCAAGTGGGATGACGCCCTTGCCGCCTCAATGGCCGAACTGGCGTACCCAATGGACTCGAACAAGGTCCACAACGTCCGCATGCGCGTCATTCGCTACCTCAAGGATAAACTCGCCCGCACGGAGGACGGAGTCCGGCTCGGCGAAGAAATCCTTGACGACGGAAAAACCGCTCCGGACAAGCGGGCCGAAGCGGCGTTGGCTGCGGCGGCCACCGTCAACCAGGTCTTCAAGGATGGCAAGCGGGCCGAGGCGATTCTTGCAAAGGCGGACGCCCTGCCGACATCCATGGGCGTCCGCAGCAACGTCCGCTGGCAGAGGATATGGCATGTCATGCATTACATGGGCAATCCCCCCGACAAGGGCGACAGAATCCGCGCGCTTTCCACGTCCGCAATCACGAATTCGGCCATCAGCGCCTCCATGCGCGCGAAGTGCGCCGCGACAAGCCTGGAATGGTACCGCGGGGTGGACGACAAGGAGCGGAAACTCATTCCCGTGCCGCTGGCGCGTTCCCTGCTTGCCGAAAAGATCGTGCCTCCTGCCGAAGCCGCCCAATTGGAGTGCGAGATCCTGAAGAACATGTGGGGGGCCGGCGAGGAAGTGCGCCCGCAGGCCGTCGCCATGGCGGAAACCCTTGTCGCGAATACGAATTCGCCTGCGTCCTACCGCGTCCACGCGGCGACTCTTCTCGCCGGCATGAAGCGCAAGGCCGGCGACAAGGTCGGGGCCGACAGGCTGCTTGAGTCCTGCTACAGGTTCAAAGGCTGCACCCCTGAGGACATGGAGACCGTCGCCAAGGCCATCGCGTACCCGCTTTTCCTGGAAGACAGGTGCGACGCGGTCGTCGAAGCCTACAGGGAACCGCTCCGATACAACGACACCCAGGCCATGCAGGTGCGCGTCGACAAGCTTGTTGTCGATGCTTATAGCAAGTTCTACCGCATGGAGGACGTCCGCGACTACTGGCTTTCCCGCGGCAGGCGGATCGAGGCCGCCCGCGTATGCCAGTACAATCTTGACGACTCCGCCATGGCGGAGCGTCTGTACAAGGAAGTGATCGAAGACCCGAAGGCCTCCTTCGCCGAACACCTTGAGGCGTGGGCGCACTACATGGGGAATGCCGACCTCTGCGAACGCTATCTCCCCGTCGTCCTGACCGGTTCGGACAAGAACACCAACGAAGTGGCGCGCGCAATCGAGCGGCGCATCTGGGAGTCGAAGCCGGATTCCGCGGCGTATGTCGGCAATTACGCGCAGGTGGTGCGCCTCTACGGAATCTACGAGCGCATCCGGAAGACTTCCCCGCGTCAGCGCACGTTCCAGCTCATGCAGTACGCCGCATTCGCCTACTGCGGCCTGCGCGACTTCGACGCCGCAGTCAAAATCTGCCGGGAGGCGATAGATGAGGGTGTTGCGAAATCGCCGGCCGACATCTTCCAGTTCAACATGATGGCCGCCCTCCTGACGTTCAAGGGAGACGAGGCCGCCGCCCTCAAGGCGCTTCGCGAGGCCGATGCGAAATACCGCGGCGACCTCGACGACAAGACGCACTTGTCGCGCCTCGACCGTCTCGGCTCCGCCGCGCTCATCGGCGCGCTCGACCCGCTCGCCCGCGCCGTGGCCGAGAACCGCAAGTCTCTCTTCGCGAAGTGGCCCAAGCGCGAATACGTCGTCCATTTCAGCGAGAAGCCGATAACCGGCCCCGAAGGGTGGGATTCCCTTTCATTCGTGCCTGAGACCCAGCTCATGGACCGCGAGTACGGCGGAAACTACAAGTTCCTCCTCGAGACCGACGTCGGAACTGGCAACCGCGGCGAGGGCATCGGCTCGGAAAAGGACCGCGAGGACGGCAAGGTGCCGGCAATCCAGATCGCCTGCGACGCCAGGGGCATCCATTTCCGCTTCGAAGCCCCCGACGAGAAGGCGCGCGAAGTCGCCGCCGGACTGGCTGGCGCCGGCTCGTTCGAGGCGTATGTCGCGGCCGGGGAGAACCAGCCCTACTACTGCCTCCTCATGGACATTGCTCCCAAGGCGACCGTGAGCGTCTGGAACACCACCTTCAGCACGGCGGGCCACCGGCGCATCGGGAGCGACGACCAGTCGCTCTGCAAGTCCGAAACCGCCTTCACCGACCCCTCGACGATTTCCTACATCCGTCTCTCGTGGAACGCCTTTTCAACGCTCATCCCCGAAAACGGCTCCGTCTGGGAGTTCGAGAACCTCCACTGGGGTCGCGCCGACCAGGCGGCGTGGAACGGCGTGGAGTCCGCCCACGGGCGTTCGCAGTGGGGCCGCCTTGTCTTCGACCTGCCGCCCAGGGCCCGAATCGAGATCCTGAAGGGCGTGGTCTTCGACGCCCGCAGAATCTACATGGGCGCCAAGGCCGCCTACTCCATGGGGCCTGTCGACCGTTGGCGCGACCCCGTTCTCGGCGACGGCGACTTCTACGACCAGTGCGTCGCCCCGCTCCTTGAACGGCTAGACGCCTACCTCCCGCTCGTCACGGCCGACATGGCTGACGAGGACGTCCTCAAGGTCGCCGAGGAGGCCGTTCCGGGCTGGCGGGACATCCGCCACGAAGTCGCCCGCCTCCGTGCGCAGTATCTCCGGCGGAAATTCTCGAAGTAGAGGCGGCAAGATACGACAAAAAAACGGGCAGACGCATGCATCTGCCCGTTTTTTTGGTTGAAGCCAAGAGGCTACTCGTTGTCGAGGCCCTTGCTCTTGAGGTAGTCGAGAACGGCTCCCACGGTGGTGAGCTTCTCGGCGTCCTCGTCGGGGATCTCCGCCCCGAACTCCTCTTCAAAGGCCATGATGAGTTCGACGGTGTCGAGCGAATCGGCACTCAGGTCGTTCACAAACGAGGCTTCCGGCGTGACCTGGTCGGCATTGACGCCAAGCCCGTCTATGATGATTTCCTTTACGCGTTCTTCGAGTTTCGTTGCCATGTTGGCTTCTCCTTATGAATGGTTAAGGCCCCTGCGGGCCGGATTCGTCACATTACAAGCCCTCCGTTCACGCTCAGTGTCTGCCCCGTGATGTACGAGGCGTCCGGTCCGGCGAGGAACGCGACGGCCTTCGCGATGTCCGTGACCTGGCCAAAGCGCCCTGCCGGTATTTGGGCCAGCATGGCGCTCTTAAGATCGTCGGGCAGCGCGTCCGTCATCTGTGACACGATGAATCCCGGTGCAACCGCGTTCACGCGGATGTTCCGGGATGCCAGCTCTTTCGCCAATGACTGCGTTAGGGCGATAAGGCCTGCCTTGGAAGCTGCATAATTGCATTGTCCGGGGTTGCCGATGAGGCCGACGACCGACGAGATGTTGAC
>JAEEGG010022599.1_pt1 | contig 12364 bp, 14 predicted proteins | sample 9134161 | NCBI WGS metagenome assembly JAEEGG01 (sample SAMN16246543, study PRJNA631951) | gut metagenome | biome: gut microbiome; feature: rumen; material: CR-attached | host: Bos | place: Iran: Karaj | collected 2018-10
TCATTCTGCAGTTCTGCGATTTTGCCCTCTATGGCCTGGGCCTCCTTCCGGGCAGCCTCCTCTTTCTCCCTTACGGCCCTCATCATCCGTTCGCGCTCCTCCTGAGTCATGTTCGGTCCGCCATACATGGTAAGCATGGTCTGCTGCTTCACGGCCTCCAGATGAGCGCGCATCTCGCTGATCTGGAACATTAGTTCCGAGAGTCTGCCGTTCAGCGAGTCAACCCTCTGGCCCAGTGCTGCACGCTCGCGGGCAGCCAGCTTACCGGTCTTGCAAGAGCCGAAGCCCAGGCCGGCAATCACGGCGGCGCAGGCAATGCTGGCCACGGAGAAAAATTTCTTTTTCATATCTCAGACGAATTTTTATTCTGCCGCAAATATACTAATTATTTTTCAATCAGCAATGGATGTAAGCCAAAAGAATTGTTAGCCTACCGCCGTTCAGGCGAACCAACAGGCAGAACGGGTACAAAGTAATTTACTTTGTGTTTCATTTTCTTAAAGTACTGATAATAAGTGATTTAGGTATTTTTGAGAGTGCTCTCTTAGAGAGTTTAAGCACAACTATTAAGTACCAAAAATGTAAAGAAAATGGAACAGAGAATGTTAACAACCCTTAATTTTAACCTCCGCTCGGGAGAGGGTAAAAGAATTATTTATGCGGTGGTATATGATGGCAACCGGCAGGAAAAAATAAGCATAGGGGAAAAGGTATATAAAGACCTATGGGATGGTAAAAGACAAATGTGCCGGATAAATAAAGACCTCTCAGAGAGTGCCATAAATGAGCAAATGCGCATCAATCAGAAAATAAATGATGTGAAAATTTTGTTTTCCCAAATTTTTTGTGTACAATTGCACGGAGAGAGTGCTAACATAGTAGGATTTTTAAAAGAAAAAATTGAGAGTATGGGAAATGAAAAAAATTTAGTTGCCGGCGGAAAGTATAAGGCTACCCTTTTCATGGAAAAGGCTTTTAAAGTATATGCGGCAGATAAGAGCAGAAGTGAAGGAACCGTGAAAACATACGGTGATAAAGTTAGGGTTTTTATAAACTATATAATAGATAGTGGCACGGATGGAATGAGCCATATAACTGAGAAGGGTATAATAAAATTTAGGGATTTTCTTATAAAGCAGGGAAAAAGCCATAAAACTATAAATAACTATATAGATACCCTAACTTATATAATAAATGGAGTACGGCAGGAAAGTAGTGACTTTGACAAATATGGGCTGCAAGAAATACGTATAAAAAGGCTTAAAGAAAAGGTGAGAAAGCAGGAGGATATGCTACGGACACCGCTCACAGATGAAGAGGTTAAAAAACTCTCAGATGTGAAGGGGTTAAAGCCGCAAGAAAAGGAATATAGAGACCTTTTTATTTTTCAGTGTGGCGTAGGGTGTAGAGTGTCTGACCTTTGGAGGTTTTTTGATGAAACAGCCCATAGAATAGAAAAGGGCAAAGAAAACTCCTACGTAGTATATGACACGCGCAAGGAGGAAATAACAGGTTACTGCATACAAAGCCCCCAAATAGAAAAAGTGATGAATGAGGGCTTTAAGTATATAAAGGTGGAAGATAGCAAGAAATTCCGTGATGGCTACAATAAGGCACTGAAAAAGGCTGCAAAAATGGCAGGACTTGACAGAGTTATTAAGTGGAAAGACCCCGACGGAAATAACCGTAAAGATGCACTGCACAAGGTATTAACTTGTCACTTTGCGCGCCATACCTTTGCCACCAAAATGCTTTTGATGGGATATGAGCCGCAAGAAGTATGCAAAATGACGGCGCACGCTGATGATAAGATGGTGAACCATATATACGGCCATATATCAGACTATGCCACCATTAAGAAGTTAGACGAGGCGACAGAGCGCATAAAAGGGCAAAAAAGCCCTGACAATGATATAAATAAAGTGCATGAGTATAAGGACGTATTAGCCTTTTATGGCTGCCCATGGAAAGAGTATAAAGACATGAAAGACCCTGAGGAACTTTTAAGGCTCATAGTAAGAAAATATGAGACGGAACTTGAAAAAGAGGGGCTTAAACATACCATCCTGAAAGCCATATACAATGGAGATTATAAGGACATGGAAGAGCGCAACCGGATGGAAAAAATACTAACCACAATAAATGAGATAAATGGGAAGAAATAGACTATTTATAGGTGACATTATTAAGCGTCATCAACTTATTATTAAAAAGGGGCGTGTCTGTTTAAGGCATACCTCTTTTTTTATAAATAAATGATATTTATATTAAATAATATACTAAAAATATGGCAAGATGGGACAGATAAGAGACGAGGACATAACAAATGATATATGGTTTTCATAGTAAAGATGGGTGCAAGTGGTGAGAGGCTTGCACCTTTTTTTGTGTCGGTTTAAAAGTATATACATAGCCAAAAATGGCTATAACAAATATTTTAAAAAAAATATACTATAGCCAAAAATGGCTATGCCCATAGCCAAAAATGGCTATGCCATCTAAAGTATTACTTTAAGTAATATATAAAGAACAACTTATCACTATAAAAAGTGATAAGGGACGGGGCAGAAGTTAGGGATTTTATATAATAAAATATAGAAACCCTAACCCCATACTGAGCAAAAAGCGAAGTATGGAAAAGAAAGAAAAATAGTTAACTTAAAACTTGTTTTTTCCAAATTATTTTTGTATATTTGCACTACAATGAAAAATAATACAAAAAATTTTCATTATTTTAGGTACTTTTTGAAAGTACATAATACTTATTATTAGAAAAGGCAATAATGTTATTAAAAAGATAGGAAATGCACAACAAACCACACACAGAGGAAACTAAAAAGAAGATGAGTGAAGCCGCCAAAAAGAGATGGGCAAACATGACGGCAGAAGACAGAGCCAACCACGGAAAGAAACTAAAAGCCTTTTATGAGCGTGTTAACCGTGAATGGGAGGAGGAAACCGCAAGGCAGTGGGAGGAGAGCCATAAGGAATATATATGGAATGAGTTTAACCGCCTTTTTGGCGACTGATGAAATATAAAAAATACCCTTTTAAGTAGACTAAATTCGGATGTTCATCAAAGCGCTTTTCATATTAAGTAGGGTATTTTTCACAGGTGATGGGGTAGTTTTTTGTCGTGTACTGCCCCCACCTTTTAAAAATAAAACAAACATGACAAAAATAATACTATTAAGAACACGACAAAAAATGAATAGTTACTTATTAAAGCAAAAATTAATGGGGTATGACATAAAGGATAAAGACTTTTTACTTATAGATACCCTGCTATACTTTTACAATAAGAAAAAGGACAAAGATGGAACCGTAAAAGCACTACCTAAAACCATGTGCAAAGAATGTTTTTATGACGGAGACCAAACTCATGATACAAGGTTTTTAAAACCCATCATAAAAAGGCTAAAAGAGAAAAATCTATTAGACGGACAAAGTGGTGATACATGGGTATTAGGAAAAGAGGCTTTAAAACTCTATATAGAATTTTATGAGCCGGAGAAAAAATCAACCGGCACAAGAAAAACAACATATAAAAAGGAAAATAATAAATCCCTAACCCCATCATGCACCACAGGTGCAAATGATGGTATAAATGAATGGATAACTCAACTTAACTAACTTTTTGAAAAATGATAAAGATAAAATCAAATACAGAAATTTTAAGCGCACTTACTGAATATCAGCGAGTGAAACACTACGGCCTTAAAAGTGGTATAGAAAACCTTGACCATATCATGAGGCTTGACCGACAGAGGTTTTGCATTATTACATCAAATGAAAACCAAGGGAAAACCACTTTTCTAAATTTTTATGCCCGCATGATGGCAAAGACCCATCAGATGAAAACCCTTTTTCTGAGTTTTGAAACCTCAGAAATGAAATTTTATGACAGCCTTAAAAAGGTTTATGGTGGCAACTCCTTTGTGGAGTTTTCGCGCTATCTGCCGCATGAGTTTTCGGCACTTGATGACGTGTTTAAAGCACTCACGGAGTACAAAGAACAATGGGGATATGATATGCTCATAATAGACCCCTTTGAGAGTTTTCAGGACTTGATGAATGGAAATTATAGGAGTGAGGACTACGGAAGGATATTAGAGAGAATAAGACAATATACGCAGGAGCATAATATTATCACCATACTTGCAGCACATCAAAGGAAACTAAGTGAAGGTGAAGAGCCAACAATCAGCAATATTTTCGGCTCCGTGTCCTTTGGCAATAAGGCGGACTTTATTTTTTCGGTCCAAAATATAGGGAACTTTATGACAAAGTTAACCACCTTAAAAATAAGGCACAACTATGAGGAAGGCATAAAGGGCAGAAGCGTGTATTTTTCTTTTGACCCGAGAAATGGGGTTTATACTCCTGCGGAATATGATGAGCAGGACGGGAGTTTTGCAGAGGTGGCACTTACAGCCAAAACCGTAAAAGATGCAACCGAGAAAGCCATTTTAGAGCCCATGAGAGAAGAGAAAAGGGACATAGTGGAACAACTGCCCACGGAGCGGAAAACAAGCCAACCGGCGCAAGAAAACAAGCCCATAGAGATAGTAAGAAGTGACTATCTTTGCAGCGTGATAGAAGGCGGAAAAAGCAAAGGATTAACAAGCCTTAAAAACTGCCTTACCGGAGTACCACAATCAAAGAAAAAGGAAATAGAAAAGGTAAGGGGATATGAATATAAAAGCCCCCTCTATGATAAGGCAAAGGGATATATACCAACTTTCACACCATCCTGCACAATAGCCCCAAGCATGACGGCACAAAGGGAGAACATCATGCGCGTGAATAATATTATTTGCATGGATATAGACGGAGCCGACAATGAGGGAATGAGCACTAAAGAAATGAAAGAAAAGTTATCACTACTGCCCTTTGTGTGGATAGTGAAAAATAGCCTATCAAATAGGGGAGTTTTTGCACTTGTAAAAATAGGGATAAATGGCACAACCATTGAAGAACTTAAAAGTGAGTTTAAAGCCTACTATAAGGCAATAAGTGAGGAACTTAAAAAGGTAGGTATTAAAGTAGATGAGCAGTGCAATAATATCAACCGTACGCGCTACCTGAGTTTAGACAATGAGCCATATTTTAACCCCGTGGCAGAGGTTTATAAAATAGAAACCATAGAATCCCCGTCCCCATCATGCAGCACCGCTGCAAATGATGGTAAAAATATAGAACTCTCAAACAGAGACAAAGAGAGGTTTTTAAGAGCCATAGAGAGGATAAATAAAGACCACTTGCAAATCACTCACACACATGAAGAGAGCAGGAGCATAGGCAGGAGCCTTGCAAATGTATTTGGTGAGGACGGCAGAAAATACTACCACATCGTAAGAGCGCAAAAACCCAACTATGATAAGGTGAGAAGTGATGAGAGATATAATGAATATTTGGCGGATGGGATGAGTGAGAACTACACCATAGCCACCTTTTTTAAGTTTTATAATGAGGCAAAAACAGCATGAAAAAGAACTATATAAAACCACAATGTGAGACCATAAAGATGGACACACTTGCACCCCTTGCAGGCAGTGGCATAGGAAAAATAATATGCCCATGGACACCATGGAAAAGGAATATCCATTGGGATGATGACGGAGTGGGCGGATGGGCTTTAAATGGCTCTTTAGATTACGACAATGGTTACCCCTTCGTGAGAAGTGATGACGCGGAAAAATGGAGTTATCCCAAAGGGGAATGGTACTATACTTTGGAAATAATAGACCACTAAAAATAATAACTTAAAAATAATATGACAATGGCAACACAAAAAGAACCTATTAAGAAAAAGGACTTTTCTCGCTACTACCTGAGGAAAGCGCAGGAACTTAACCTAACCCCTGAACAAATGGAAGTAGATAGGGGTTTTCATAACTTATACAAAAAATATAGGAGGCTAAATAATGATTAAGTTATGGACAACTGAGAGAGAAGAGAGGGCAAAGAGGCCCATACCTTATGAGTATCAAATAAGGGGCATAATAATGAACCGGAAAAAAAGTGAAACTAAATGATGGCTAAAAAATGGAATGAAAAAAAGTACATAGAACTTTGCAACCAAAGGGAAATGAAAATGTATAAAATGAGATTAAGGGGCGTCCCATTTTCAGAGAGACGGGATGCCGTCAAAGAAATAACTGAGCAAATAGAGAGCCTATGAATGAACAAAGAAACCACACTGATGAGATGGCAGAACAAATCCTCAAAGGATATAGTGAACTTATAAAAGCAAAAAAGAATGCCAAAACAGACAAAGACAAAGAAATATATACACAAATAACTGACTTAATGAGAAACTTACTATGATAATATTAAGCGCGTGTGAATGGATGGCAGCAATATGGCTGACCGTGGTACTACTAAATCAAGGATGGGACTTAGTGGAGAAAATGAAAAACATGGTGAAATAAAAAATCCCCGTCCCCATCATGCAGCACCGCTGCAAATGATGGCAAAAACAAAAACTAAGGGCAACAGCCCACACAAAAAAATATATTATTAAAATGAATATCTTAGAAATAGTAAATGAAAAAATGGAGTTAAAGAAGGGAGAAAGAAAAGCCCCTTCAATAGAGACCGCCAAAATGGAAAAGAGAGCAAAGGACTCATTTATTAAGGCACAAATAACACCCACGGGAAACTTTCAGTTTAGGGCAGATGAGACCACAGAACCAACACCAAAAAAAGTGATTTATGGATGGTATGGAAAAAGGGAAATATGGCACACTCCCGCACACACTGAAAACATCTTTGATAAGTTAGGGTTAAATATCATTGAGAACTGCCAAAATAACTTTACCATGCCACTTTGGAGTAACACGGTAAATGTAAATGATGACATAGCCACCATAAATTTACAGAATGAAAATGACTTTATATATAATGTGCCGGATACAAGGGGAAACTATGAGCCAAGAAATTTTTTGAAGTTTACCGCAGAAAAGTTTTACGTAAATGTGTCCGTAAGTAATTGGGCCATTAAAGGCAGTAATACGAGCGTGCAGGAAGCCATAACAGCAGATGCGCTGAATCAGATATATGACCAAGTATTTTTTCACTCCCTTCTGCCAAAGACAAGCAATGAAAGTAACACGGCCGCACTTAACTACGTGGAGACCTTGGGAGAATTGAAAGCCTATTTATACGGAAAATCCACACAGCACAAAGGTACGGTTATCATGGGAAAAACTGCCTACGGTACACTACTAAATTGGAAGGATGACGACGGAAAGAGACTTATCAAGGATGGGCTTATCTTTGGGGATATACCTTTTATAGTATATGAAAATAGATACCTCACAACTGATGGACTTATGTACGTGAATACCGAGGATATTATCACGGCTCAGTTTGGCGGCTTTGATGCCTCTTATGATGACGTGACCGACCGCGTGCGTGACATAGTAAAAATCCGTGTGGAAGGGTATTTTTGCCTGAGAACAAAAGGCTATCCGCACCCTTCACAGCCTTATGACGTCGGCGGCGTCTATATCAGAAGAAACACAGACGGCACAGACACAACACCCTCAAGCGGTGACACAGAAAGCGGTGAGACCATAGTTGACCTGACAAGTGGAACAACTGAGCCGTAAAAGATATTTATAGAGGAATGTGATTTATCATTTTTTAAAGTTAGGTTTATTTAATTTTTCGGGTGCTTAGTAGAGATACTAAGTACCCTTTTTCTTTTGTTTTGCATAAAAGCCATTTTAAAGCCATATAAGAGCATTTTATTTGTGTGGCAGCAAGTTATCCACACAGGAAAAGAAAAGCCAACAGAGCGCATAAAAACAGCCATATATTAAAAGAAAATATACTCCCCCCATAGGTGGATATTTTTTGTATTTGCGGGAAACCCCTCGCTGCTCTTCTTCACGCAAAATCTGTTTTCCATTGTTGGGATATGCTATTTAATTGCCATAAAAAATTTATTTGCATTTGCAAAAAATAATGTGTATCTTTGTCGGCGTGTTTAACCCCTTAAAAATATGAACTTATGGTAAAAAGAAAATCACCCCTAACCGAGATTAGAAAGAAACTGAAAAATGCCAACATGACCACCTCGGAAATAGAGAATTTTCAGAAGTTACTGACCGACAAAAAGGAGGCTATAAAAGAGCATGAAAAAAAGGCTTTAGAAGATAAAATGAAAGCCTTAAATGCCGAGTATCAGGAACTAACAGGAGCCACCTACTTTGATGTAAAAGAAGAGGGATAAAAGAAACCCTAACAACCTATAAAGAGCCTTAACCATACCCCCATAAAAGGGGTATGGGGATAGGGCTATATTATGTTAAATAATGTTTTTCCGTATCCGGAACAAAAGAAAAGCACTATCTTTGCATAAGAACCGACGACAAGTACACGGTTTCTGAGTGCTCTATTAATTTACTGAAAATCAGTCAGTTACAAGGAATTGACACAAAGTAATTTACTTTGTACCCGTGCTGATGATATCTCCATACGCGAAAAAATGATTTCTACCCCCTATACCTACTACTTTGCGTGTAAGACGTTGTGTTTCAAAAAGTTATTGGTAGGGGGTAGGGGTGTTTATCCTACTACCTTCCTACTACCGAACCACCTACTTTTAAAATTTCGAGTAATTTATGATATGGAATTAAATTTCAAAGGAAGTCCCAACCATGTTCCGTCATTCTGAATACTGACCCCACCCCTTGCCCCTCCCCTACAATGGGAGGGGAGTTCGCACAAAGTCACAAAGTTTTTAAAAAGGGAATATCCTTTGGTTGTTAAATTAATAAATTTCGCTTTATTTTCAGAAAAAGGTAAACTAAAAGTTGCATAGTAATATAACTTTTTGTATTTTTGCAGCTACACAAAGAAAACCCAGAAAGCACCAAAGCGTGAAATTGACAAAGCAATAAAATTGAAGGAGGAATACAAGAATGAAAGAAAATGAAATGATTTACGACATCAGTAAAGAACTCGAACAAGAGTTTGGCCCCAAGGGGTCTGCAAGTCGCAAGGCGGCAGAGGATAAAGCATGGGAAGAATATAATGCCCAAATACTCTTGGATGCCCGAAAAAACGCTGGTCTCACCCAACAAGAACTAGCGGAACGCATAGGAGCCAACAAAGGATATGTGTCACGTCTGGAGCGTGGCCTTATCACTCCATCTGTTTCCACTCTCTATCGCATCGCTGCTGCTATGGGCTTAACCGTAGAGCTGCGCCCCATTGCATAATATTTATTGTTAATTGAACACAAAGGCACAAAGAAAGGAAGTTCCTTAACGATAACGATAACGATAACGAAGACGATAACGAAGACGATAACGAAGACGATAACGAAGACGATAACGAAGATGAAATAATCTTTTTAAAAAACTTTGTATCTTTGTGCCTTTGTGTTCAATTATTGAATAAAAAGGACCATTTTTGCTAGATTTTTGGTGATTTTTGTTCAAGAAAGTGGGAAAAGGCCTCGGCCTCCCGTGTAGAAGAGCTGCTAAACGAACTCCCCTCTCATCGTAGGGGAGGGGTTAAGGGTGGGGTCTGATTGTAGATTTCGGCCTAAAGTAGGGGGTTCGGTAGTAGGAAAGTAGTAGGATAAACACCCCTACCCCCTACCAATAACTTTTTGAAACACAACGTCTTACAAGCAACATAGAGGGGATAGGGGGTTTAAATCATTTTTTCGCGTATGGAGATATCATCAGAATGGGTACAAAGTAAATTAGTTTGTTCATCAAAAACCTTTTAAATGACCCTCAAAAACCTATTATTTGAAGAACAAAGTAAATTAGTTTGTACTTTAAAACAACATAAAAAGAAGTGCAATGTGTCTCTAGTGCCTTTGTGTTTAATATTACAAAAAAAAGGACAAAAATCTCCATAAATCTTGCACAAATCTTTGTTGTATTATGTTTTTTGTTGAATTTTCGCAGATTTTTGTTTATTTCGTATCTGGTTTTAGGCTTATGATAAGTAACAAAATGTCCGAAAAAACTTGTCCATTTGTAACATATACAATTAAATTGTGTTAAAATAGGGTATGAAATGAATTTCTGTTGTTTTTGAGACACTTAATTTCCACATAATATATTATCTTTGCACCCGAAAGCTATAAAACGCTATATTAACGCTGTAATCTTATTTAAATAATAATAAAACTCAAAACAAATGAAAAGAGATTTATCGGGAGGGATAACCTCTAGAAAAAGATTTGCAGGGAAAACAGTTTTCTCTGCAAAACAAGTTTCCACAACTTTATTGTTGTTGCTCTTGTGTTTGCTGATGCCGCAGAAGGGATGGGCAGACATTGTGACTACTACGTATGATTTTACGACACAAAATGACGACAAAACGGTTACTTATTCTACGACTTATGAAAGTAATTGTACTTACTTCACAAAGATTGGTAAGGTTTCTGACCCTGGACGTTTCGGTGCTCAAAATCCCGAGAAATGGGTGTTTGAAAGATCAAACAGCTCAGGTGTTGTTAGCAATACAATTGGTTTGTGTAATAACAATGGTTCTGGAAAACGTTTCCTAGTAAGCAAGTTATATATAGGTGATATAGTAACATTTGATGTTGTTAATTTGGGCAACACATCAGTTGATGTTACTTTAGCGTCTGAGTCAACGGGCGCAGCAACTAAAAGTGGCAACACCTTTACCATGAGCCAAAAAGGCTCACTGGTAGTTACAATACCAAATCTCGGTAGCATAAAAACAATCACAATCCAGCACGACAACTCTGCCGTTTACGATTATGACCCTGCTGTTGAGATTTACGACCTGTCGGGTATAAATTCAGGTGCAGTAAGTGCTACAAATAGCGCAGGCTATAAATTTTATGATGGAGGTTATAATGCTCTTATTCTTGATAATCCTTCTGGTTATTCGCTGAATAATCGTGTTGTTGTAATGAATAGTGACTTCACTTGGGCATATGGACTGCAAAATAGCAGAAATAATGCTAAAAGACTTGTGGGTATCAATAATCTTTTAGAAGGTGACCGTGTGGTTGTTACTTTCTCTGGTGAAGCATGGTTCGCGAGTGAACATCAAAATTTATCAGTTTTTTCTGCTGCAGGAAAAGTTTTCAAAGACGAGAATAACGACGGTGAGCTGAATGATGGGGAGACTATGATAACCACTCCCACGGCTGTTGAGAGTCAGGCTGTCTATACCATGACGGCTGACGGTCATCTTGATATTGCTCTCGGAAATAGTGCAAAGATCACCAAGATTGAAATCTACGGCGACCACGAGGCTCAGATGCTCGATCGTTTCGATCCTGCAACTGGCTATACAGCCTATTTCTCGGAGACTGGTCAGCTTTTGACAAAGGAGTCTAATATCGGCGGCCTGGAGATTCATGTTGGTAACGAGGACAATACACAGCATGCCATCGTGGTGAGCTCCGACAAAGGTCCTGTGTCCTATGTCTATGACGGCGACAGATTCAAGATGGCCCGCCAATCAAGCAACAGCACAAATGTCAATGATGGTGCTCCCTCATCAGGCACATTCTATAAGTTTATCCCAGAGGTGAACGGAAAACTGACCGTGAAAATAAAGGCCTACAGCGTAAGATACGGCGATTATTGGAATAAGAAAGGAACGGATTCAGGAAACGAAATCCAGATGGATGCGCAGTGCCCGTATTATCTGATGGTTAAAGACGGGAATTCTTATTCTCAGGTTACATCGCAAACAAAAGGCAATGGGGCTGATGTGACGTTCTCAAATCAAACAGTAGAAGCAGGAAAGACTTATTATCTGTATGGTTGGTGGAATGGCACAGATATTGGCAATTCCAATACCTCTTGTGGTGTTGCCCAGATGCTTGAAGTTACCTTCATGCCAGACAACTTGGTTTACCCACTTGCTAAGTACGTGGCGAGCGGAACCACAGATGATGACAATCTGGCAAATGTGTCTACCACCACGACAAACAACGACCTCCACATTAAGAAGAAGTCGGCCAACATTACGTCTTGCGAACCTTACGTAGAAAACGGAGTGCTGAAAATCCGCAACATCCAGTTTGCCAGCGGACAGAATCCCGGCGGAACCATCCTAATCAAGGTGGGCAATCCTTCTGATGATGCTGCACCGGTGTTTGCCTATACTATCGCCTACGATGCAAGTTGGAAGTCTGACAATTGGACTGACGAAACCCGCACCGAAGGCCATACGTGGGACTTCTCAACAAACCCGCTGAGAGGACTGAAGTGGACAAACACTAGCGGTGAGGCCGACGACGTGGACTTCGGCAAGGGAGCCGGTCCAGGCTTGCTCTACGACGAGATGCATGAGACAATGGCTGACGGCTCGACTCATTCCGACTGGACATTTAAATATGTAA
>JAEEGG010022600.1_pt1 | contig 12364 bp, 7 predicted proteins | sample 9134161 | NCBI WGS metagenome assembly JAEEGG01 (sample SAMN16246543, study PRJNA631951) | gut metagenome | biome: gut microbiome; feature: rumen; material: CR-attached | host: Bos | place: Iran: Karaj | collected 2018-10
TACCCATGTAATTATTTGTTACGCTCTTTCGTTCGTTTTACCAAGGCATTGGCAAGGGGTAGGCATACCCTACCCATACTCTACCCATACTGTAGCCATAGTGTAGCCATAGTGTAGCCATACTCTAAAGTATGGCAAGAGTATGGCATCAGTATGGCATCTCCTTGCCAAACACTTGCCAAACACTTGCGAAACTGCTACCAACCGAGTACCGAATATCAAGGGTAAGAGTGGGGCGCGGAGGTCAGGTTTAAAAAAAGTTAAAAATGAACATAGGTTCATTGGGCTACGAACATAGGTTCATTTTTTCCCGTGGTGCCGTGGGGATAAAAACGGTACTTGCAGGTATCCCGCAGAAATGGCAGAAAACACTAAAAACGTGCCACTTAACATTTCTGCCATTTCCGTGCTATCTGCGGGACTTATACCTCGGCCACCGCCTCGATAAATTCACGGTCAATTACAGGGGGATTCATGTGAAATTTAAACACGGATTGCCAGTTATTCCCTTTTTTTATAAAATACAATATAAAAAAAAATCGTACCTTTGCAAGGTGTTATAATTCGTCTTTTTATGGAAAATGGAAGAATATTGTTTGTAAGTCAAGAGATTACGCCTTTCACTCCTGAATCGGAAAATGCCCTCATGGGAAGGCACTTGCCCGCATTCATACAAGAACACGGCAGGGAAATTCGCGTTTTCATGCCACGTTTCAGCTATGTGAGCGAACGGCGCAACCAGCTGCACGAAGTTATCCGCTTATCAGGTATGAACCTCATTGTGAACAACTGCGACCACCAGATGATTATCAAAGTAGGGTCCATCTCAGCGGTACGCATGCAGGTCTACTTTATTGACAACGAAGAATATTTCTCCAAAGGAGGCCCATTGACCGACGAATCGGGCGCCCTGACCCCCGGATGCGACGAGCGTCTGCTTTTCTTCAGCCACAGCACCCTTGAGGCCGTGCGTAAACTGGCATGGCAGCCACACCTGATACACTTCTCCGGATGGTTCACATCGATGATACCTTTCTATCTGCGACGCATCAACAAGGAGAACGCTTTCTTCTCGGGCACCAAGACAGTGCTGTCGCTCACTGCCGACTCGTTCAAGGGCCGTTTCGGAGAGGAACTGGAACACAAAATGAAGAGCGACGGAGCCACAGCCAAAGACCTGCGCATCTTCCACGACCTGGATTACACCAACCTGATGAAAGCCGTGATACTCTACGCCCACGGCGTGGTGATTGCCTCCCCCAACGCTGACCCTGAGCTGGTGAGATTCGCCATGGAAAACAAGAAGAATGTGCTGCCCTACAACGACGACCAACAGGTTTTCTACGAACAGATAAACCGATTCTACGACTCTATCATCGGCTCCAATATCAACAACTAACACTGATGCACCGACACTGCGACAATACCCACGTGAACACTCTGAAACATATCCTGCTGCTGACCCTCGTGCTTGCCACATCGGCACTCTGCTCCTCATGCAACGAGGAGGAATCGGCCATCGGCATGGGACTGCAGGACCCTGCCACGCTCTATGCCGGCACTAACGACACCCTCTACGGCTCCGCAAGGACACTGCTGGACGACTCACTGATGACCACCAACTATTCGCTCGGCTTGTTGGGATACGTGAGCGACAACGTGTTTGGCACGGCTGACGCCAGCATATACACCCAGATTGCCTGTACCTCCGAATCAGGCATCAACTACGCCAACTCCACTATCGACTCTGTGGTGCTGTCGATTACCGTCAACGAATTTACCAGTAACGTCGGTCGTGGCGCGGTGCCCCTGCACTTTCAGGTAACCCCGCTGCTCTCCCCCATATCGACCGACCACCTCTATTACAGTACCGACACCATAGCCACCGACAGCAAGCATTTCTTCAACGGCACTGTGTACGTCACCCCCAACAAGGACACCACCACCATACGCCTATGTCTCAACAGCCGTGCCAACGCCCTCTTTGAAGGCAAGACCTATACGAAAGCTGAATTTATGGCTGCTGTGAACGGCATACGCATCCGCCTTGTCAACAACCGTCAACCCGTGATGATGACCGTCAACTTCGCGGCACAGAACACCAAACTGACAGTATACCGCCAATACCACGAGAGCGACACTACGTCAGAAGCACTGCAAGACGGTTTCTCCATCAGTACCGGAGCACGTCACTTCAACCACTACGGACACCGCTACATCGGTGATTTGGCCACCTTCAACACCAACCGCAAAGATTCAGTGAACGGCAGCCAGCACCTCTACCTCGACCCCATGGGAGGCACACGCATCAAACTGGACTTCGACAGCTGCATCAAGGCATTCCATACTGCCCATCCCAATGCTGTAATACATTATGCAGAGCTGCTACTGCCCGTCAGCGACGACAGCCCCGCCTCGACACCACCGGACGACCTGCTGGCGTTCCGCTGCGGCATCGACACCACCTCGTATGTCTATGACATGATAGACCCTTATTCATCCGCAGGGTTCGATGGCACATGCCACCAGGGCAGCACAAACAAATACTACCGCCTCCGCATCACACAGCATCTGCAGAAACTGCTGCGCGACGGCAAGGACTACGGCACCCTGCTGGTCATCAACTCCCGACGGGCGTCGGCCAAACGTGCTGTGATCAACGGTTACGCCCACAGCAACCCTCCGCGCATCGCATTCGTCTATTCAGAATAAACAACACGAAAAAACATACCTACCATAATGAAAAAAACTGCTTTACTCCTCGCCTGTCTGCTGTGTTTATCGCAGCTCTCCGCGCAAATCCGTTACCAGAAATTCTACGATAGCCAGAACCAGCAAGTCGCCGTGGAAGGCACTATGACCGACGACAGCGTGCGCACCGGCACCTGGACATGGTGGCACCCCAACGGACGCGTGTTCCAACAGGGAGAATACAACAATGGTGAGAAAACCGGCGTATGGCATGCCTACACTGAAAACGGCAAGATGTGCGCTGAAGAATACTATTCGGGCAACGGCACCAGCCGCACCTGGCATCCCAACGGGAAACTGCAGAGCGAGATTGCCATCGTGAACGGGAAAAAGAACGGCACCTATAAATCCTGGTTCGCCAACGGCGTGCAAAGGGACGAGATACCCTTTGTTGACGGCAGCCGCGAAGGCAAGGCACGAGAGTGGCACGAAAACGGAGTGCTGAAATTTGAAGGCACCTACAAAGACAATGAACTGAACGGACCAGCCATCTGGTGGACCGACAAAAAGAAGGTCGACATGAAAGGAACGCTTGTGGATGGCGAACAGAACGGTGAATGGCTCTTCTACTGGCGCACCAACGGCAAACTCGGCATCAAGGGCACCTACAAAGATGGCGTGGAAGAAGGCACTTGGACCTACTATTACGAAACAGGTGAACGCTGGAGAGAAGGCCAATACGCCAATGGCGAACGCACCGGGCACTGGACTACATGGTACGAGAGCGGAAGAAAGCTGCATGAAGGCGACTACAGCAATGGCAAAGAGACGGGTAAATGGACTTCATGGTACGAGGATGGCCGCACCGACTATGTGGGCACATTCAAGAAAGGGATGAAGGATGGCGAATGGAGCGGTTTCTATGAGGACGGACGCCCTCGTTATGTCATGCATTACAAAAACGACATGAAAGACGGTGAGGAGGTGCGCTATTTTGCCAATGGCAAGATTGAGACCCGCTGCAACTATAGGAATGGTGTGTATAACGGCAAGTTTGAACGCTACAACACTGCAGGCAAACCTGAAGAGGCAGGTAATTTCGTTGACGGAGAGAAAGACGGCAAATGGATTTTCTACGATGAACGAGGCAATGCGGGCGTTGTAGTGCAGTTCAACGCAGGCAAGATGGTGTCCAAACAGGACAACATCAACAACGCTAAAGGAAAGAAATAACGGTGCAACTGCTTCTGGCATCCCAATCGCCACGCCGTCGCGAGCTCCTTACAGCGTTAGGGTTTGCTGTCCGTTTCATCAACATCCATGTTGACGAAACTCTGGACCGCCCCCTCCCTGCCGACCAGATTGCAGAAACATTGGCACTGCGTAAGTCTCAAGGGTACGACAATTCCAACCTCAACGACGACGAGGTACTGGTAACAGCCGACACGGTGGTGGTACACCAGCAACAGGTTCTGGGCAAGCCCCAAGATATCGACGACGCACGAAGAATGCTCCGTATGCTTTCAGGTGACAAACATCAGGTCTTCACCGGCGTATGTCTGAAAAGCTCCCGACACCAACGCTCTTTTACAGAAAAGACCGATGTATGGTTCAAACAGCTTACTGAAAGCGAAATAGACCACTATACTACACATTACGCCTGCTTGGACAAGGCCGGCAGTTATGGGATACAGGATTGGATTGGCATGATAGGCATTGAACGTATTGACGGATGCTACTACAACGTCATGGGGTTGCCGACAGCTCGCCTGTACAAAGAATTGCAGGCATTCCTACCTGATATACATTAACACCGCTGTTTTCGCTGACACATAACACTTGACCACCCGTCTGGCGCAATCTCATCACCCTTCCCAGTGAAGTCGGAAAGTTTTGTCAACGCTGATGACTTCCCTGTCAATCAAATCCCTCACCTGACTGATGACACCATCCTCCGTCAATCCACCAAGGTCTGCCACAAGTTCCTTGATAGTCATTGGTTGCGCTGTAAGGCGCAATTGTATCTGGTGGGTCAGTTCCTTTATGTCTGCATCGGCGTCTCTCCCCACATGCCCTTGGGCCTGCTTGTTTCGTAGACAGACATCACAGATACCACATTCCGCCGATGTTGTTTCACCAAAATAGGCAAGCAACATCTGGCTTCTGCAACTGTCGGTACTGCTCACATAACGAATCATCTGCTCTTTTCTTCGCACAGCAGCGTCCTTCAGGTCACTATAATTGGCGTCACTGATATACAACATATCAGCATTGATACGGGGCGACAGAAATACAATCTGCGGCTTGACGGCCTTGGGCTTATACGAAATAATCCCCGCCTTATCCAACTCCTGCAACATGACAGTGACTACACTTTCCGTTGTCTGACAGCGACGGGCAATGTCTTTTTCGACAATAGGTGTGAAATCGGAGAATATTCCTCCATACATACGCAACACGACACGCATCAGGTCGCCGTTACGATGGTTTTCCACCTCATACCGATAGAGCTCTTCCTTGGAGATAGGCACATATATTCTGGAGATCACTTCCCCCTGTTCCGGGAGTGCTATCAACCCTTCCTTTTCAAGAAAACGCGCAGCACTGTAGAACGTTATCGGTGTGAAGCCGTAATTGCTGCACATCTGCTGAATATCGAAATCAAACTGACGCTCCGCCCCCGACCCGACCGGTATCTTATAGAAATTGCATATAGCCATATACACATTACGTATCTGCTGCAATGTCGGAAACGATTGCTCTATGCTATAATCCAGATGTTTCTTATCCGCCTCGTCGTACAGCAATACCGCATACGCCTTATTGCCGTCACGTCCTGCCCTGCCGGCCTCTTGAAAATAGGCCTCCAGTGACTCAGGGATGTCCAAATGCACCACAAAACGTACATTTGGCTTGTCAATTCCCATGCCAAAGGCATTGGTTGCCACCATGACACAGCCGTCACTCTTGTTCCATACCGACTGTTTCGTATCACGTTCCTGCTGTGAATAGCCGGCATGATAGGCCTCTGCCGCTATACCCTGAGCGGAAAGATAACGTGCCACCTCCTGCACCCGACGACGATTACGGACATATACAATGCCACTGCCCCCCACCTTGTTGATAATACGCAGCAGCCGACCCATCTTGTCCTCCTCCCGCACCACCATATAGGAGAGATTCTCGCGATAGAACGACTTTTGAATCACCACTCCCTGACGGAAACGCAACTTCTGCTGTATATCGGACAACACTTCGGGCGTCGCTGTTGCCGTAAGGGCAACCACAGGCGCTTTCGGCATATAGTCCCTGATATTGCCTATCTCAAGATACGGTGGACGAAAATCGTAGCCCCATTGGGAGATACAATGTGCCTCGTCAACGGCAATCAACGAGACATTCATCTGCTTGAAGTGTTCAATAAAAAGGCGGCTACGCAGACGCTCCGGGGACACATACAGCAACTTGATGTTGCCATATATGCAGTTGTTCAGCAACAACTCCATCTCATACCTGTTCATCCCCGATACCAGACAGGCAGCCGAAATACCTCTACCGCGCAACTGCGTCACTTGATCCTTCATCAGGGCTATCAACGGCGACACTACCAAACAGAGGCCCCGGCTTACCACAGCCGGAATCTGATAACACAGAGACTTTCCTCCCCCTGTAGGCATCAACACCAAGGTGTCCTTCCTTTGCAGCACCGAGGTGATAACCTCTTCCTGCATCGGACGGAAGGTGTCGAAATTCCAATATTGTTTCAGTGCCTCTGAGGGTGTCATACTTAGTCAATAAAGCCCCACACTATTACGTATGGGGCTAAGATTTCCATTATTAAATTATGATAGCCAATCTAATATTTATTCTATCTAACCAATAGTAAGTTGCCCGTACGGGTCACGATGTCCACCGTGTTGGGGCGGCGGTAGGTGCACTTGTACACATACACACCCTCGTCGCAGAACTTGCCCCTGTACTTGCCGTCCCACTCCTCGTCCTGGTTCGTCGAGTAGAACACCAGCTCGCCGTTGCGGTTGAAGATGTACATCGAATAGTATTCGAGGATGTTGCGCGTGTGGGCACGGAACCGGTTGTTGATGGGGCGTGCCGGCGTGAACGCGTTGGGGAACCATATCGAGAACATGCTCACCGGCACGTAGAACGTCGTGTCCGAGTAGCACTGCAGCGCGTTGTAGCTCGTCAGCGTCACAGGCAGAGAGTCCTGCGTCAGGTTCGTGAACGTGTGCACGATCTCTCTTCCCGTCTGCACCTCGCCGCTGCCGAAGTCCCACCGGGCTGCCACACCGTACTGCGACACGTCCCTGAACGCTATCTCCGGGTCTTCGGAGTCCACAAACGTCGGCGACATCTCGAACGCCATCACCGGGTACGGGTATACCTTGATGGTCTCCGTCAGCGCAGGCGTGCTGCAGCCGTTCGTCCCGTGGCCCACCATGCTGTAGGTCGTCGTCACCTGCGGCGACACCGTTATCTCTGCGTTGCTTTCCTGGCCTGCCAATGATGCGTCGGGCGGGTTCGCTGTCCAGCTGAACGTCGACGCCCTGCTGGCGCTCAGCGTCGCGCTGTGCCCCTGGCAGATGTCCGTCACCGGCACCTCCAGCCGCGGGTTCACCACGTGGATGTCCAAGCTGTCCCATGCTTCGCAGCCGTTCTGGTTCGTCACCTTCACAAAATAGCGCGTGTCGGCCTGCGGAGCATGGCGCATCGTCCTGCCGCTCGTGAACGCTGCTCCCTCTCCTTTCGCCAGATACCAGTCGAAGTTGCAGTCGGTCGCGTCCGTGTTCACCTGTATCACTGCGTCGCTGCCTATGCACACCACCGTGTCGCCCTCCAGCGTGAACACAGGGTAGTCCTGCGCGTGGATGACCACATACGTGACGCTGTCGCAGTACAGCGTCACCAGGTTGCCGCTGCCGTTGGTGTCGGCTCGGTACGCCGTGTTGCCGTGCGTACGCAGCTCCACCGTCGTCGTGCGCCAGAAGGTGAACTCTAGCACGTTGGTGTCTTCCACCACTATCGTCGTGTCCAGGATGCCCACCGAGTCGAAGATGTGCCATTCGTGGTACGTGGCTCCCACGCTCAGGTCGCGCAGCCAGATACTGTCGCCGAAGCAGATGCTGTCGCGCTCTATGTCCACCTCCGGGTGGATGCGGTTTCTCACACGAATCGGTATCGTCTTCTCGTTCCAGCACGGGCGTTCTCCGTTCTCCATCTTGAACGATGACGTGCGCACCGTCACACAGTGTTCTCCTGTTGTGGTGAATGTGTACGACGCCACTCCGCCCGTGTCAACGAGCGCCGGCGTACCTGTCGGGGTTGGTGTCTCGTAGAACGTCCATATTGTGGCGCTGGTGTCAACCTTGTTCTCGTCGAGTCCGTTGTCGAACGCCACGGCACTCAGGTCGGTAATCTCCACGTTGCCGTCGCAGTCCATGTTCGTGTCCACGTTCAGCGTCGGCTTCATGCTGCCTACCGTCGTGTACAGTTTCGAGGTGATGATGCACGTCGAGTCGTTCAGGTTCATCAGTGACTGCATCTGGCACTTGATCGTTATCTGCGGCATCGACACTCCTGTGTAGGTGTTCACGAAATGCGACGCGCCCACCTGCAGGATGGAGTCTGTTGCGCCCGCGATGGCCACATAGCTGGTGTCGCTGTTCAGCGCCGGGCCGTTGAGGACGCCCGTCTTGCTGCGGTACCACTGGTACGACATCAGGCCTTTCGGGGCTCTCACCTCGGCCACCTGCTCCGTGCTGCCTGCTGCGCAGCCGTTGGCTGTCAGCGCCATCGGCTGGCAGTCGCCCGCTATGTATGCGCAGGCGTAGTGCGCGCTCATGCAGCAGTCGCCTGCCGACATCTTCAGCCGGATGGTCTGGTACAGGTATTTGTACAGGTCGATGATCACCTTGTGCCACGGCAGGTATACGTTCACGCCATACGATGCTCCCTGGTGCGTTCCCGTACTCCCCACATAGAAACCGTAGCCGCCCGCCGTCGTAAGGTCGCTATTGGATGTACTGGGCGAGGGCTGCACATAGCAAAGGGTGTCGCCTCCCACATGGGTCCACGTGGCGGAGCTGCCTGTGCCGGTCTGCTTCTCTACTATAATGGCAAATTCAGGGTTTTCTCTATCCTGATGCTGTCCGTTCTGCAGCGACATGGCGTACCAAATGGTCACCAGTGCGTTCTGCGGGGTCACATACATCTCATAGGTCAGGGCCTCGCCTTCGCCGTAGCCACAGAAGTTGCCCAAACGAATGGAAGAGGTGTAGTCACTTTCCAGTGCGTAGGTCGTCCCGTTGGAATAGACAGCAGGTGTATAGGTAAGATGGTTGTTCGTCGCGGGATCGGTACCTCGGCCCTTGATAGCGAATCGTTTGGTATAGTCCTGTTGGCCTCTATAATTGACGCCCGCGTTCGCCGTACATGAGTATGAAGATGGCGTCTCCACCGCTTCCAACTGCGCTGCAGGCACCGTAACCATCTGGGCACTGGCATCGTAAAACAATGCTATACCCCGTGAACAGGTACTTGCCGTGCATACTTTTTTGCCAGTGTACCCTGTCCATTTGGTTCGTCCTGCACCACCTGTCAACGTGAAGTTGGTCGGGTTTTTCAGTCCCAGACAGTTCATGTTCTGCGCCCCTGCATCTACAGCAGCTAAAAGCAGAATTACTGATACAAGGAAATATCTTTTCATATATATAATACTTTACTTAACCAAAGTAATTGTTCCTGTTTTCTCTTTCACACGCTTGATACCTGGACGACGGTATTTCACCAGATAGACATACGACCCCTGCTTGCATTCCACACCGTTGTATGTTCCATCCCAGCCCTGTGCCTGGTCTGTCGTGCTGAATATCATCGTACCGCCACGGTCGAAGATGTAGAATTCGTAATCTTCCAGCGTATTGGTCGTGATAGGTTTGAAGGTGCTGTTGCTTTCCAGACGGGGCGTGAAGATGTTCGGTACCCAGAGAGCAAAGCGGCTCACCGGAATGTAGAACAACGTATCGTTGGAGCACCCCAGGTCGTTGGCCGTCGTCAGCGAGATAGGCAACGAATCCCTCGTCAGGTCGGAAAACCTATGGACAGCCGTCTTCACTTCAGCCGTCTCACCGTCGCCGAAATCCCAGTGCGATGTCGTCCTGTTGAGAGAGACATCATTGAACTGCACCGTCGGGTTCTCTGTGTCAATATAACCAGGATTGGTCTCCACACCCATTACTGGATATGGCTTTACTGTAATCTTTTGGCTCAAGGCAGAGGCACTGCAGCCGTTGCTGCCATGACCGACAACAGTGTAGGTGGTTGTCTCTTGAGGCGTCACCCAAATGGTGTCGTGATGTTCTTGGCCAACAAACGAAACATCTCTGTCGGGCACTGCTTTCCAATCGAAGTAGGCCGCATTGCTTGCCCAAAGGATAGCCGTGTCGCCCGGACATATTTCAGGTTTCCCGTATTTTGTCTTGTACTGCAATGTCGGCGTGACAATACCGATGGTGATGCTGTCCCATGACACGCATCCGTTGGGGCTGGTCACCTTGACATAGTAGCGGGTGTCGCGTGTCGGTGTTGTTATCAGACGTGTCGTATTGGTCTGGATGGGCACACCGTCCTTCACCTCGTACCAGTCGATGGAACATCCCGGCACACTTGAAGAAACATCCACAATAGACTGAGTTCCGTTGCACACTACCACATCGCCTGTAACAGTCAGTTCGGGAAACTCTCCCACATGGATAACAAGATTTGCCACACCGTCGCAATAGAGCGTCACCAACTGTCCAGAACCGTTGGTGTCGCCTTGGTGCTGCGTATTGTTATGGGATTTCAGTTCTACATAGGTAGTGGAGTTCACTTCGAAATCCAGTCGTTCACTATTGGGACCTTCGCGCACTATCGTGGTGTCCAACCCTCTATTGTCGGTAAGATGCCAGCTGTGATATATGGACCCTTCTGTACGGTCGTACAGGGTAGCAATTTCGCCATAGCAGAGGTTATCTTCCGCAAGTTCGATAACGGCCTCGGGGGTACTCAATGAACGCACCTGTATAATTTTCTCATTCCAGCAAGTACGAGTACCGTCACCGTCGGTCTTGAATGAACAGGTACGCACCTTTACACTGTGCATGCTGGCGCTATCGAATCTGAAAGACACCCTACCTCCATGTGCGGTGCCTAGCGAATCGCCCGTACCGAATGGGTTGTCGTAGAATATCCATTGCGTGGCGCTGGTGTCCACTTTATTGTCATCGTCATTGTCCGTATACAGCACCTCACTCATATCCTGCAACGTCACTGTGCCATCGCAGTCAAACACTGAATCGATACTCAACGTCGGCTTCATGCTACCCACCTCGGCAAACAGCGAAGACGATACAGGAATGGCAGGGTTAAGATAGGATGTCATGACACACTTGAAACTGTTTTGCGTCATGGGGGCACCCGTATAGTAGTTGTTAAACATGGGGGCATCCACCTGCAAAATCGAATCCGTGGCACCTGGGATGGCTATATAGCTGGAGTCTGCGCTGCGCGGAGGTCCTGTCAAAGCACCTGACTTGCTGCGATACCACTGGTAGGCGTTCAGACCCTTGGGGGCCTTGATTTCTGCCACCTGTTCCGTAGAACCGGCAGCGCATCCATTGGTTTTCAGCGACATCTCCTGACAGTCACCCGTGATATAGCAGTACCCATAATGGCCCGAAGCGCTACAGTCGCCTATCATAATCTCTACACGTACCGTTTGATACAGATATTTATACAAACTAATTGCCACCTGTGCCCAGTCCTTATAGTAGATGGTTCCACCACTTCCTGAAGTGGAATGCCAACCGTTCTGACCGATAGTCACAGATCCGCCGTTGTTGGCTGGCGTACTGGACACCATGTAGCAAAGCGTATCCGAGATTTGACTCCACGTGCTGCCGTTTTGTTTCGTCACACGGATAATGAACACAGGGTCGCCAGTGAGACCATGTCCTGGCTGCTGTACCACGATGGCATAGTTCAAGAAAAGCAATGCATTGCTGGGCACAACCTTGAGCGTATAGTACAATGCCTCTGCATGCGCACTAATCTGACAATTGCCTACCCTAATGGATTTCTGGAATCCCGGAGGTACCATAGGCAATGCAGGGTTATTGCCTACCAGAGGGTCATTGCCCTCACTCACCGACATAATGCGGAACTGGTTTGACGGCGCGATGGAGGAACCGCAATACGAACTTCCTCCATTGTCCACTTGGGTTGCCAACTGGCCATTGGAAACACTTTGGGTCAAATTCAGACCCACAGTGCCGGTGGCGCAGTTGCTCGCGACGGAGGGTTTGGTACCCACCATACCGGTGTACTGCCCTGTGTTGACATTGTTGTACAAGGTGAACTGAATTGGATTTTTCAGTCCAAAACAAGATGCATTCTGAGCCATTCCGCTGAGAGTGCCCGTTAACAGTAACGTTGCCAAAACTAAAATCTGCCTTTTCATGGTACGTTGCTTTTTATGTTATGCAATAGTTTGAATTCAATGTTTATCTAACCAATAGTAAGTTGCCCGTACGGGTCACGATGTCCACCGTGTTGGGGCGGCGGTAGGTGCACTTGTACACATACACACCCTCGTCGCAGAACTTGCCCCTGTACT
>JAEEGG010022604.1_pt1 | contig 12362 bp, 5 predicted proteins | sample 9134161 | NCBI WGS metagenome assembly JAEEGG01 (sample SAMN16246543, study PRJNA631951) | gut metagenome | biome: gut microbiome; feature: rumen; material: CR-attached | host: Bos | place: Iran: Karaj | collected 2018-10
TCGAAACCAAGAAGATCTACGAAGACTATACGCTGAAGGCGCATTGGAAGATCAATCAGTACACCGTCACGTTCATGGACGGTGAAACGGTGCTGCAGAAGACCACGGCAGACTACGGCACAGCGATCACCACGCCGGAAGTCACCCCGAGAGAAGGTTACTTCTTCAAGGGATGGGACGTTGCGGTCCCGGCAACCATTCCCGCGCAGGATCTGACGATCAACGCGGTCTGGGGAAAAGCGGTCGCCAAGGTCACCGACAGCGAGAACAACGAGGTCATTTATGAATCGCTTCAGGAAGCTGTTGATGCGGCACGTACACAGATAAACGGAACGGTAACGGTAACATTACTTACCGAGACAACCGAGAATGTAAAATATGTCCAAAAGAGAGGGCTCAATCTGGTTATTACCGGTGAGAATATGCCTGTTCTGAATGGACAGATCATGATTTTCGGCGGTGGATTCTTCGATATAGACAGCGTCACGATTGAAGGTATTAAGTTTGTCCAAAGCGATACGATGGATGATACTTTCATTTACCTTGCTGCAAAAGCAAAGTTTGATATGGCTCCGTATGTCTCTCAGGTTGAGGGAACAATCGGTCATAGTGACGCACATAATATCACAGTAAAGAACTGTGAATTTGTCGGAACTGACGATTCAAAGCCTGTCTTTAAGGCTGCATCCGATACGCAGGCAAATACTGTTGTTCTCTCCGGTTTAAAGGCAACAGGCGTTCATAGCCTTGGTCAGTTTACCGGAACAAAGTATATAACGATTGAGAATTGTGACGTCGCGGCGCACAATGGCATCAATATCAACGGCGACTGTGAAACGGTGACGATCGAAAACAATAAGCTCGTTACAGATGGCTATGCGCTTCGAATGAAAGAAGCAACAGCAGCAAACAAGCTGATCGTTACCTTGTCCGGAAACGATTTTGTCGGAGCAACCGAAGGCTCTGACGGTGTGTTTATTGTGAAAACAGGTACTCTTAACGTGGAAAGCGGCAACTATAAGGGCCTGTTCCAAATCACAGAATCGACAAAAGAAAAGATGAACATCACCGGCGGTTTCTTCACCGAGATTCCGTTGCTCGCATACTGCGGCAAAGATGCGGACGGCAATCAGCTCTATCCGATGGCGAGCGACAGAGACGACGAGTATAAGTACACCGTCGGTCTCCCGGTTGCGGTCCGTATCTTCACCGTGAAAGATGGTGAGGACGAATACGAGAATGTGTTTGGCTACGCAACCCTCGAGGCGGCGGTCGCAGCAGCAGAGGACGGCGATACCGTCAAGCTGCTGAAGAATGCTTCCGGGAACGGCATTGTTGTTCCGCAGGGCAAGTTCACGAATGGTCTCGTCGTCGACTTTGACGGACATACTTATACGGTAGACGGCGCGACGGTCGGCAGTACCGGCACGGAAACGCAGGCGTTCCAGCTACTGAAGGACAACAACATCACGTTCAAGAACGGCACGATCACGTCCGAAAAGGCGAAGATCCTCGTTCAGAACTACAGCAATCTGACGCTTGACGGAATGACGCTGACGCTCGACAACGAGAGCTATGCATATGCATACACGCTGTCGAACAACAACGGCAATATCATGATCAAGGATACGACGATCAACGCGAACCCGGCAGGCGGCTTTGCGTTCGACGTCTGCCGCTATTCGAGCTATACCGAAGTCCATGTAACGGTCACCGGTAACAGCGTAATCAACGGCAATATCGAAGTATCTGCATCCAATAAGGACGCAAAAGACGGCTTCAGCCTGATGCTCGAATCCGGCACATTCACCGGCGCGATCGTTCTTGACGCGAGTGTGGAAGAGCTTCTTGCAAATGCACCTGAAAAAGCATGGATCAAGAAGGTCGATGCAAACGTTGCAAATGACGGCATCGGCATCCCGAAGGATTACAAGTGGGTCGAAGAGGGCGAAGGCATCAGCAGACTGACGCTCAAGGATTACGTTGCGGAAATCACCGAAACCGGTGAGAAGTACGAATCCCTTGCACAAGCGGCAGCAGCAGCCGAAGCCGGACAGACGATCGTCATGATCGCGGACAGCACCGAGACCGAGCGCGTAAGGATCAACGTGCCTGTGACCCTTGATCTGAACGGAAAGGTCGTCACGAATAACGGCGACACGCTGATGAATGCAAGCGCGGATCTGACGATCCTCGATTCCTCCGAAGAAGGCACCGGCGCGCTGAGAAGCAATACAGCGAACGGTCGTGCAATTCAGGTCATCGGCGGAACAACGACGCTGAAATCCGGCGAGCTTTACGGCAAACAGATCGGTGCGCTGGTTTCCGGTGCAAACTTTGTGCTGGATGGCGGTAAAGTCACCGGCGGCGACGGCCTGTATGTGATTACCGGCTCAATCACCGTAAACGGCGGCGAAGTCAATGTTACGGGTTCGGCGCTCGTTGGCTTGAATGACTCAACGGTTACGGTCAACGGCGGCACGATCCACGGAAACAACACAGGCTTGTATCTGGCAGGAACGGCGAAGGGCGAGATCAACGGTGGCGAAATCAGCGGCTTGTACGGCATCGGCCTGTATGATACCGCAGAAGTCGTCATGAATGACGGCGCTGTCAAGGCAACCGGCTATTGCGTCAGTGCAAACTTCCACTATGATAAGGGCTTCACGTTCACGATGAAGGGCGGTCAGCTCCTCCAGACGGATAAGGATCAGCCCGCAATCTACATGCCGGGTATTGGTACTGTGAACATCGAAGGCGGCTACATCGAAGGTAAGTACGCTGTCAAGATGATGCACGGCGTGCTGAATATCAGCGGTGGTACGCTTGTCGGTCTCAGCGAAAACGCGGTCGAGATCAACAGCGTATGCTGGGGTGCGAACGACCTGAGAAGCGACGCGGACCGCGCGAACTATTCGCAGACGCCGCAGGTGCTGATCTCCGGCGGTTACTTCAAGAGCGGCGAGGGCTTCGAAAACGTCGAGGTCATCCAAGGCTCCAATATTCACCAGACGACGCATGAAGAATGTTTCGGCGGCATCGTCGAAGACTTCATGATCGGCGGTTACTACACCACAGTTCCGAAGTTCGAGCACTGCGGCGTTGTGAACGGCGTGCAGTACTACCCGATGATGAGCGGTATTGAAGAGTACCCGTACACGGTCGGCGATCCGGTCGCAGTCATCAACGACAGCTTCGGTTACGCAACCCTCGAGGCGGCGTTTGCGGCGGCGAAGGACGGCGACACCATCAAGGTACTCAAAGACAGCGCAGGCAACGGTATCCAAGTCCCGCAGGGCAAGTTCACGAACGGCCTCACGGTCGACTTCAACGGTCATTCCTATGAGATCGACGGTTCTCTGGTCGGTTCGACCGGCACGGAAACGCAGGCGTTCCAGCTGCTGATGGACAACACCATCACGTTCAGGAACGGCACGATCTCGTCTGAAAAGGCGTACATGCTGATCCAGAACTACAGCAGCCTGACGCTCGAAAACATGACGCTGGACGGCAGCAAGCTGATCGGCAGCGCGCCGTACACCCTGTCCAACAACAACGGCACGATCGTGATTGACGGCTCCACCGTCATCGCAAAGGACGGCGGTTTCGCATTCGACGTCTGCCGCTACGCGAGCTACAAGTCCGTGAACGTCACGGTCAAGGGTGACAGCGAAATCAACGGCAACATCGAGATCTATGCATCCAATAAGGACGCAAAAGACGGCTTCAGCTTGATGCTCGAATCCGGCACGTTCACCGGAGCGATCGTTCTTGACGCAAGCGTGGAAGATCTGCTTGCGGCGAACACCGACAACGTGTGGGTCAAGAAGATCGAAGGTGTTGAAATCGAGATCCCGGACGGATATGCGTGGAAACTGATCGATGCGCAGAACGGAATCTATCTGCTGACCAAGGCGGTCGCGAAGATCGAAAGAGACGGCAAGACGCTGTACTTTGCAACGCTGAACGATGCGGTCGCGGCGGTGCAGAACGGCGAAACGATCATCATGATCGCGGACGTCAATGACGCATCCGGCATCGCGGTTGCATCCGGCAGCAACTTCACGGTCGACTTCGACGGACATACGTACCTGGTTGCGGGTCCGGGCGCAGGATCGACCGGCACACAGACGCAGGCGTTCCAGCTGCTGAAGGATTCGACGATCACGTTTAAGAACGGTATCCTCGGTTATGCGGAAGGCAATACGACCGTCAAGCGCATGTTCCAGAACTACGCGAACCTGACGCTTGACAACATGACGATCAACGCTGCGGGTCAGGCGGGCGGCGAAGCATACGTGCTGAGCTTCAACAACGGCAGCTCCGTGCTGACAAACGGCACAAAGATCATCACGACGAGCAACGATACGGCGGCATTTGACGTATATGATTGGCCGAGCGGCAGCTACACCGAAGGCGCACATCTGAAGATCGAAGACGCCGAAATCAACGGCAAGATCGTCTTTGACAACAGCGATCGGGACAGAGAGACCGGCAGCACGCTTGAAATCACCGGCGGCAAGGTCGGCGAAGTCACGCATGACGGTACGCTCTATGACGGACAGATCGTCATCACCGGCGGCGTCTTCCGCGTTGTACCGCTGTTCGCATACTGCGGCAAGGATGCGGAAGGCAATCAGCTCTATCCGATCCCGAACACGGATCCCGAAACCAAGGAAGCCTATCCGTATACAGTCGGCATCGCGGTTGCGAAGATCGGCGACGTCTACTACACCACCCTTGAGGCGGCGTTTGCGGACGCGATCGACGGCGACACGATCGTTGTACTGAGAGACAGCGCAGGCAACGGAATCAAAGTCCCGCAGGGCAAGTTCACGACGGGTCTTACGGTCGACTTCAACGGTCATTCCTATGAGATCGACGGTTCTCTGGTCGGTTCGACCGGCACCGTTTCGCAGGCGTTCCAGCTGCTGATGGACAACAACATCACGTTCAAGAACGGCACGATCTCGTCTGAAAAGGCATACATGCTGATCCAGAACTACAGCAGCCTGACGCTCGAAAACATGACGCTGGACGGCAGCAAGCTGATCGGCAGCGCGCCGTACACCCTGTCCAATAACAACGGAACCATCGTGATCGACGGCTCCGAGATCATCGCAAAGGACGGCGGCTTCGCATTCGACGTCTGCCGTTACTCGAGCTACAAGTCCGTGAACGTCACGGTCCAGGGCGACAGCGTGATCAACGGCAACATCGAGGTCTATGCATCCAATAAGGACGCGAAGGACGGCTTCGGGCTGATGCTCGAAGACGGCACGTTTACCGGCGCGATCGTTCTTGACGCGAGCGTGGAAGATCTGCTTACAAACCCGCCCGAAAAGGCATGGGTCAAGAGAGACAAGACGAAGGTCGAGATCGAGATTCCCGCGGGCTATACCTGGGTCGATCTGGAAGGCAACATTCAGCTTCTGGTCAAGCTGATGACGGTCACCTTCGATGCGGACAACGGCACCGAAAAGGTTACGGTCGAAGTCCCGAAGGGGCAGAAAGTCGAAAGACCTTCCGATCCGGTCAAGGATCACTACAACTTCCTCGGCTGGTTCGAAGAAGGCGCAGAAAACGCGTTCGACTTCGAAACGGCGATCACCGAAAACGTGGAGCTCAAGGCGAAATGGCAGGGCGACGCCGTCATGATCATCTACACCGACTACTTCACCGGCAGGATCCTGCAGAGATTCGACGTGCATTACGGCGACTCCAAGGAAGCGTATACGTTCACTGCGGCGGATAGGATCACGCAGCGCGACGGATATCACTATAATGTAAACGACATGTGGACGGTTCCGGTCGCCGACACGGCAACGGAAGACATCGTCTACGTGCTGAAATGGATCAAGGGCATTGCGGTCACGTTCGATCCGGACAACGGCGATGAAGCGGAGGTTGTCACGGTGGATCGCGATACCGCGGTCGAGAAGCCCGCGACCGATCCTGTGAAGGAAGGATACACCTTCGCGGGCTGGTTCGACGGCAATAACGCATACGACTTCACCGCGCTTGTCACGGGAAGCCTGTATCTCAAGGCAAAGTGGACGCCGAACAAGATGACGGTCACGTTCGACACGAACGGCGGCAGCGCGATCGAAGCAGTCGAAGTCGACTACGACACCGCGGTTACAATGCCTGCAGCGCCGACGAAGGACGGATTCGTCTTCAACGGCTGGACGCTGAACAGCGAAGCATACGACTTCGGCAAACCCGTTACGAGCGACATCACGCTCACGGCGCAGTGGCTCGACGCGGTCGCAAAGATCGGCGATGTGATGTACCTGACGCTGAAAGACGCGGTCGACGCGGTGCAGAACGGCGAAACGATCGTGCTTTTGAAGGACACCACGACGGTCGATGCGGAAAACGGCCTGACCTACACGATCGCAATGAACGGTCATACGCTGACCGGCATTACCTGGGTCATCGACAACACGACGCTCACGCTCGACGGCTCCGCAGAAGGATCCGCATATAACGGCAGCGTGTACGTCGGATATGCGACCAACAACAACGGCAATGTGATCCTCGACGGCGGTACGTACACCTGCGGAGCGGGCAACACGGTTCTGCACATCAACGGCACCTGCCTGAATTCGAACGTCACGATCCGCAACGCGAAGGTCATCAGCCCGGACGACAACGGCATCCAGCTGAACGGCTTCGGCGAGTTTGTGATCGAGAACAGCGAGATTTCCGGCGCAACCGGCGTGTATGTGAAGTCCGGTCATCTGACGATCACGAACAGCACGATCACCGGCAGCATGAGCCCGGCGAATTACACCTATAACGGAAACGGCGCAGTCGCAACCGGCGATGCGATCGTGATCGACTCCTGCGAATATCCGGGCGGTGCGCCTGTGGTCGAAATCGGCGACAGCAACACCTTCAACGGAACGAAGAAGCAGGTCGGCTACTACGAATTCGACGCCAACAGAGACGGCGAAACGCAGGAAGGCAGAGTCACGGCAAAGACCAACACGCTGACGGTACCGGACGGCTACGCATGGCTGAAGCTGGCAGACAATGAATATCTGCTGGTGAAGGCGGTCGCACAGGTCGAAGACGGCTACTACGCGACGTTCGAAGAAGCGTTTGCGGTGGAAGGCGTGGTCGGCGGCGAGAAGATCATCAAGCTGCTGGCGGACGGCGCGGAATACGAATTCCATGCCGGCGACGTGCTGAAGGTCCAGAAGGCAAACGATGCGATCACCTTCGTATACACCGCGGATGAGGGCGTGATCGTGAAGGTCAGCGAGCCGGACGAAAACGGCACCGTAACCTACACCACGGCGGAACCGGTTGCAAAGATCGGCAGCACGTACTATACAACGGTAGCGGAAGCGATTGCGGCGGTCAACGCGGGCGAGACGATCGAAGTGCTGAAAGACGTTGCAGAGAACGTCAGGATCGCGGAGGGCAAGAGCTTCACGCTCGACCTCGGCGGACATACGCTGACGGGATATGTCTATCAGTATGACGCAGACGTCACGGTGAAGAACGGTACGATTGCGGGAACGATCTACGCGAACGGACTTGCAGCGGGACAGAACGGCAAGCTGACGATCGAAGCGGATGCGACGGTCAAGGCGGACTACGCGATTATCCTGTATCAGGCAAGCGACAACACGGGCAACGGCTTTACGATCGACATCAACGGAACGGTCGAAGGCATTGTCTGGGTGATGGGCAACATCACGAGCGGCAACTCCGTGATCAATGTGAACGACGGCGCAACGATCACCGGCGACGACATCGGCATCGCGCTGAACGGTTACGCTACGGTCAACGTCAAGGAAGGCGCGACCGTCACCGGCACCGAAACGGGCATCGAGGTCCGTGCGGGCGTGCTGAACGTCACGGGCGGCACGATCACCGGCAACGGCACGGCGACGACCGTTACCCCGAACGGCAGCGGCACTACGACGAGCGGCGCGGGCATTGCGATCGCGCAGCACACGACCTGTCTCGACGTCACCGTGAACATCTCGGGCGGCACGATCAACGGCGCAACGGCGCTGAACGCTGCGAACCCGCAGAACAACACCGCGGGCACGATCAGCGTTGCGGTCACCGGCGGCATCTTCAACGGACCGGTGAACGTGGACGAGAGCGAGACGCGCGTTGAGAAGTTCGTGTCGGGCGGCGACTTCATCGAGACAGTGAAGCCGGAGTACGTTGTGGACGGCAAGCTGTGCACGACGACGCTGACGGAAGAGATCAACGGCATCGACTACTACTACATCGTCGACGCGGTCAAGGTCACCTTCGACGCAAACGAAGGCGCATTCCCGGCAGCGGAAGGCGAAGAAGCGGCAACGATGATCGAAGTCCTCGTTCCGGCAGGGGAGAAGATCGAAGCACCCGAACAGCCGATCAAAGAGAACTACAGCTTCATGGGCTGGTTCGCAGACAATGCGGAAGAAGCGTTCGACTTTGCGAACACGTCGGTCGCCGCTGACATCACGCTGAAAGCAAAGTGGCAGGGCGACGTATACACGGTTACGGTAACTTCGTCCGGCGACGGTACTCCGACGCCCGGCGTGACGGTTGCGCATGTAACCGGCGGCGGCACGTTCGTGATCGGCGAGAAGACGGTCGTATCCGCGCCTGTTGTAACCGGATACACGTTCCTCGGCTGGTACGAAGTCAACGGCGAGAAGCTTTCGTCCGAGATGGAATTCGAGTACACGGTTCGTGCGGAAAAGAACGACCTGATCGCGGTGTATACGCTTGCACAGGGCGCTACCTTCCGTCTGACGGTTACGGCGTCCAGATTCACGATCAATGACGGCACGGTACAGCGTTCCAGATTCGACGATTACTACACCGCCGGCAGCACGGTAACGCTGAAGTATACGGGCAGCGATAAGTTCCTGTACTGGGTCAACGACGCGAAGAAGATCGTCAGCACGAGCGAAGAGTACACGTTCACGCTGGTTGCCGACACGATCGTCGACGCGGTATACTCCGAGAACGACGCAAGCGAAGAGGCACTGGTTCTGTTCGTGAGCGCGAAGAACTACGGTCAGGTTATCAGCCAGCGGTACTACACGAACGAAGAAGCGATCGTGTTCCCGACCGCACCGGTTACGATGGGCAAGACCTTCGTAAAATGGGATAAGACCGAGGAAGAGATCCACGCGCTGATGGCAACCGAAACGCGGATCGTGGTTTACCCGATCTACGAATCGAACGGCGGCGAGTACATCGTGACCATCGAATACTGGGTCGGCGATGCGAAGAAGGATCTTGAACAGAAGGATCCCAGAGAGGTCAGCACCCGCACAACGCTCTCGGTTGACGAGACCTACGACGGAGAATCGTTCTCCTACTGGGCGGATGACGAAGGCAACATTCTCGGTTATAAGGCGGGAAGCCTCGTCATGAGACCGACAGCGGACGTTACGGTCAGAGCGGTCTACGGCGTCGAATGCGAGCCGGTACCGGTCGTCCGGATGACGGATGCGTTCGCCTCGATGAACGGCGACAAGACGGTTCTGAACTTCGTTGCGACGAGAAGCATTCCGGAAGGCTACACGCTTGAAAGAGCGGGCGTTCTGTATGCGGGTCTCGATCGTGTCAGCGTAGCGGATGCAAAGGATAAGCTCACGCTTCCGTTCTATGACGGCGAAGGACACGGCTACATCCTCGAAGGACCGTTTGTGGCTGCCGACCTGGATGACGCGGCGATGCTGTACTTCTCCACCAAGAAGGTCGATCGCCAGTTCATCGTCAGAGCATATATCGTTGTGAAGGATGTCGCGGGCGAAGTCCACTACATCTATTCGGACAACGTAATCTATGCGAGCTACACAGAACTGAACAACAAAGTGTTCCACAGTGTTGATATTACGGAATAAGGAGGGAAACACCATGAATAAGATGATCTATGAAGCACCGAAACTTGAGGTCATTGCGCTGGACATTAGCGACGTGATCGCAACATCCGGCGAAGAAACGGGCGGCGAGGAACCTCCGTAGCAAGAAATCGATCAAGCGAAGAAAGGGCAGAAACCTTCTGCCCTTTCTAACCATGTCAAGGAGACGTTCATATGAAAAAATTACTGCTGTTTTTGTGCGTGATTTCTTTGCTGGCAGTGCTGCCCGCTGCGGCGGCAGATGAGCAGGTTTACACGGAAGGATACTTTTATTACACGGTTTCCGACCAGTCGATCACGATCGTGGGATACTTCGGAAACGAAGCGATCGTCACCGTTCCCGCAAGCATAGCAGGCATACCGGTAAATGCCGTCGGTCCCAATGCGTTTGCCGGGACGAGCGTGCAGATCCTGTATCTTCCGGATACGATCCGTGAGCTCGGAGAAAATGCGACGGGGACTGCGGATGTTCGCTTCATCGGACAGCCGACCCCGGAACCGCAGGCAGCGGAATCCCCGGAGCATCACGACACCGGAACACAAACGCCGACCGGCACGGCAACTGCCGCACCCACCGGCGCGGGCGAGGAGATTGGCGGCGCTGAGCCTCCGGCGGAAGCCGGAACAAATCCGCCTTCCGTAACCGAACAGCCGACGCCGGGATCGCTGACACCCGAACAGCCGACAGAGACAGCGCCGTCGGGAAGTGAACATAATGAGACGCCGGCGCCCGCTGCGGAAGCCGCGGATCCGTCGGCTTCGGGCGAGCCTGTGACGACGGCGGAGCCGGAAGCGGCGAGTGCGCCCGAAGCGACGGTTAAGCCTGCAGAACAGCCGAAGAATCTAACGTGGCTGTGGATCACGCTCGGCGCGGCGGCTGCGGCAGGCGGTACAGCGGCAGGCGTTGCCGCGGCAAAGAAAACAAAAAGAGAATAAGGGATAAAAGCGAGAGGGGGTTGCTCGCTTTCGCTTTTAGATACAGACAGGTTCATTGACACACACCTTTACATGAACCTGTCTGTTTTTTTATTTGCAAAGCGCAGCATACGGACGGCGGCTTGCGTTTTCGACTGAAATTGTTTATACTGCTACTGTCGATGCGACACGGTTCGTGTTTGTGCCGGAGACGCAGCAAACAGCCGCCGTCGCACGGCAATTGCGAGCGGGTCTGTTCGCAGCACCTTCTGATTTACGAATTGCCGAAAGACGCCGCAGACACATTTGAAAAGGAGTAAACGAACATGATGGAATACCGCAGGCTGGGGAACACGGGTCTTTCGGTCAGCGTCATCGGCATGGGATGCGAAGGTATGAACGAGGACGACTGCCGCCTGACAGGAATGTTGCCATAGAAAAACTGCTCCGGTATGTTGAAATCCCTGCGCATTCCCACGAATTTATCGAATGCGCTTATGTGCTCCGTGGCAGCTGTACGCACCGCGTCGGCGAGAACGAGGTGCTCCAGCAGGAAGGCAGTTTTATTCTCATCCCGGTTCCGACCAGACACCAGCTCATTGCGGTCGGCGACTCTCTGTGTCTTACCGTGAAGATCCGGCTCAGCCACTTCGTGAAGATGAGCATTCCGCATCTTCCGGCCATGATTTATCCGATCAGCTTTCAGTGCGGCGAAGACCCTGCCGCCGAAAGCATGCTTCTTTTCCTGTATGAGCAGCAACATCTCGATCTTCCTTATCGAAACGAGCTCATGGAATCGACGGCAACAAGCCTCATTACCTATATTCTTCAGAGATATCTCCATACCATGCAGCCGCTCTACAGCATTGCTCTGCGGGATCAGCGCATGCTGGATATGATTAACTATATGTACAATCACTATCGCACGGTCACGCTTCATGATCTTGCCGCGGAGTTCCACTATAATGAATCCTATCTGAGCCGTATGTTTCAGGAGCAGGCCGGACGGTCCTTCTCAGAGACGGTCAAGGATTTTAAGCTCCGAAAGGCAGCAGAGTTGCTGAAAACGAAACACTGGAAGCTGGATCATATCTGCGAAGAGATCGGCTATAAAGATACCCGCCAGTTTATCCGCAGTTTTAAGGAAATGTACGGGATCACGCCGGACAGATTCCGGAGGAGTGTTCAAATCGAAGCATAAAGACAGGGAGCAGACCAAGTTATATGTGATCTGCTCCCTGTCTCATATAGTTATATTCTCTATAAATCATATAAACCGTCTTAGGAACTGACAATGATGCGCTGTTTGATCAGACTTCTCTTCATGTGTGGCATCTTGACGCAATTCCACAATCTGATCTGTGAACGGAAGCAGGGTATTGTATAGAATACGGTCGTTCGCTGCCGTGTCAGTTATCTCTACTCGTACCACGTCGCCGCGGACGTCGCATCGTTCGCGGCGGTTTTTTATCCTTACGGATCAAAACCACCGTTCACCCGCTCCGTCGCGGCTCCTTTCCGCAAGCCACTGCGTTACAGCGGAAGATCGCGCGT
>JAEEGG010022612.1_pt1 | contig 12360 bp, 10 predicted proteins | sample 9134161 | NCBI WGS metagenome assembly JAEEGG01 (sample SAMN16246543, study PRJNA631951) | gut metagenome | biome: gut microbiome; feature: rumen; material: CR-attached | host: Bos | place: Iran: Karaj | collected 2018-10
CGATCTCCGGATAGCCTTCGCGGTGCGCCGCGCGGGCCATGGCCAGATACATGCCGACTTCGCTGCATTCGCCTTCGAAGTTGGACTTAAGGCCGGCGATGATGGCTTCCTTATCTTCAGCGGGAACGGTGTCCGGGATCTCCTTGCCGATGCCGATCACGTGCTCGGCAGCCCAGGCCATTTCCTCTTCGACTTTTTTGAACTTGGAGCCCGGAACTTTGCAGACAGGGCAGAACTCGGGCGGATTGTCGCCTTCATGAACGTAACCGCAGACGGGACATACATATTTTGCCATAACGTTTCTCCTGTAATTGATATTTTCGCTACTGTCTTCCCGGGCGGATGATTCAAGCCGTCCCGGGAACGTAACTGCTCATACAGTATAGCATTTTTCCGTTTTTCCTACAAGCTGTATTTTCAGCGGTGCGTGTGCTAAAATAAAAATATCTTCTGATACGAAAGCCCCCCGCGGGCGGAAAAAAGACGGGAAAAAATGCAAAAATGCCGTAATGCTGCGGGTGTTTTTGCGATTCTATAGACAGAAGGGAAACGCGGCGGGCTGCAGCCGCCGAACTCCTTTCCGGGGAAACCATGAAGACTGTGGACGAGCAAAAGATAATTCAGGGACTTTTTGAGCGTGACGAAGCGGCGCTGCAGGAAATAGAGCGGTGCTATGCTTCACTTTGCCGGAAGGCGGCGGAGCGGATCCTCGGCGAGGAAGAAAGCGCGAAGGAATGCTGGAACGATCTGCTGCTCGATGTGTGGAAGAGTATCCCGCCGTTTGAGCCGCGGAGCCTGAAGGCTTTCCTGCTGCAGCGGATCCGGCAGATCGCGATCACCCGCCTGCGGAAAGAAACAGCAAAAAAACGCGGCGGCGGTGAGCTGACGCTGGCCCTGGAGGAGCTGGAGGAAGTGGCGGCGCAGGAGAGTCCGGCAGACGAGCTGGAGAGAAAAGAACTGAGCGAGGCCGTCGGACGTTTTGTAAAAGCGCTGCCGGAGCAGGAGAGAAAACTGTTTCTCCTTCGTTACTGGCAGCTGGAAAAAACGGAGGCGATCGCCGGGCGGATGGATCTCGCGGCCGGTACCGTGAATACGAAGCTTCACCGGATCCGGAAAAGACTGAAGGAATTCCTGAAAAAGGAGGGACTGACTGAATGAATACCTTGGATATTATAGAGGCGGTAAACGCGCTGGACGAAGATTTGCTCGCGGAAACGCTGACAGAAGAAAAGAATGAAACGGAGAAAGACAGCCGAAAGAGCGGAAGCTTCAGGCGTTCTCCGCGCTGGATCCCGGCGGCAGCCTGCCTGCTGATCATGATCCTGGCCGGGGTCGCGCTGGGTGAAAGCGGACGGGCTACGGCGACGGAAGATCCGCAGGCACAAACCCATATGATGGAAGATTTCTGGCTGCGGTCGGCACGGCAGTCCAATGCGGTACGTATAGGCAATGTAATCGAACAAACCTTTTTCCGCTATGACCAGGATGGCACGACGATCTATCCGGATGACTGCGGGGATATGTATATCGACGGAGAAATGCTGGTCCTGTGTCTGAAGGATCCGGATCAGGCCATGATCGATAAGTACCTGAGCGTCCTGCACGACGGCAAAAAATGGGTCCGCATCAGAGCCGTAAAATACTCGCGCAACGAACTGCAGGCGATTGCCGATGAAATGGCTCATTCTCTGATAGAGCAGAAGATCCCCGTATATTTTTACGGTGTCGACGTTATGATCAATGGAATCGATTTCGGAACTGACCCGGAATATGTGGAGATCATGAGGCAGCTGATCCAAGAGCGGTATCCGGACGTTCCTGCCAATGTGATCCCTTCCGGACCTGTCATCCTCTGCTGAAAGGAAAACGATCTGCAGGGACAAGTGCGGAAAAGACCGGCGTTTTTTTGCGCCGGTCTTTTCTTACGGGTTTTTGCCACCTGCGCTTCTTTTCGCAGGACTCAGTCCTCGAACGGGAACTGCTTGTAGGTATACGTGGTCCGGGAGGCAAGCTTCTTGCCCAGCCGGCTGTAGCGTTCTTCGCGGATCATGTTTCCGTGCTCGTCATAGAAATACAGGGTAACGTACTCGGAGTACAGATTCGTTTCTTTCGAGAGCTGTCCCGCCTCATTGTATTCGTAGGTTACGGTGATGATCCGGCCGCTCGAGGAGGTGCTCTTGATCAGGCGTCCCTGCTCGTCGTACTCGTAAATGACAACGCGGTCCGCTTTGCCGTCGCTCCATTCGACTTCTTTCACCAGCAGACCGGCCTCGTTATTTTCGTACGTATAGCTGTAGTACAGCGTTTGTTTGTCCGAGTAATAGCCGGTTTCGGCCAGGTTTTCTCCTTCATATCGTTTGGTCTGGTAGCCGTTTTCCTGCCAGCTGGCGTCCCGCCAGTCGTCGGCGTTCATCAGCAGGTAGCTGTCAATGCGGATGACGCGGCCCAGCTCGTCGTAGCTGTACTTCCGCCCGGTCCAGAAGCCGCCGGTCGAACCTTCGATCTGCTCCGTCACCAGGCCGTTTTCATCATAGGCATAGTGCCGGTAATGCTGAGCGGCTCTCTCCCCGTCGATCTCGGTCAGACGGCCTTTTTCGTCGTAGCTGTAATACAAATGGACGGACCAGAGACCGTCGTTGGCGATATCCTGATAATCCTCCTCCACGATCAGCCATACCGCCTTCTTTTTCAGCTCGACCTTCGAAAGCCTGGTGACCTCGCCGGACCTGACCTCGAACGCGGCCTGCGCGCTCTCGTAGCCGTCCGCCCAGAAGGTGGCCCGGTACAGGCCGGGCGGAAGCTTTTCTTCCAGGACCTGGCCGGTGTCGTCCGAGCGGCCGCCCCAGTTGACCTTCACCTCGATCTTTCCCTCGTAGATCTCCGGATTCGCCAGCTCCAGGCGGTACCCGGCTCCGCTTATCGGATCGCCACTTTCCTTGTCCACGACCGTGGTCTGAAGCGAGCCCGTCTGAAGCAGATGCGCGTCCGTCCACTTCCTTCTCGGCCTTCGGCCGGAAGGTGAAGTGCTTTTCGTCCTCCCCTTCTATATCTTCCGAGCTGAAGGAAAGATGGATCTGGAAATCCTGCTCGAACTTGTTGGCGATCCCGGCCTGCGGCCAGAAGATCGGAATGTTGACCGCGCGGTACGCGCCGTCGCCGTCCGCCATGAAATCGAGGCACGGCTGGTCGTTTTCGGTCGTCACTTCGATCAGAGCGTCCGGCACGGGCTTTTCATCACCCCAGGTCAGGACCTTGCCGCTCACGGTAACGTACAGTTCGGTGACCTGGCCGATCATCCTTGTGTCGGCTCCTTCCAGCTCCGCGATGCGCTCGGCGTAGGAGAGGGCGCGTTCGTCATAAGACTGTCCGTAGACGTATTCCAGGATCGTCAGTTCATGAAAGAGTCCGGTCAGATAGCTGTCGGTAAAACTATAGACCTCATGTGCCAGTTCGCGGGTCGTCGCACAGCTTTTATAGTGCATATAGACCCGCCGGATCTCCTTGTCCAGGGCGCTCCCGCGCAGGGAAATATGATCGTCGGCGGCTTCCACGACGGCAATATAGTCTGCTTCCTGCTCCAGAGTGATGGCCAGCAGGGACGTCTGATACGCAAGCATGGAATCCAGTTTTTTCTGATAATCCGGAATCAGTTTTGAAACGACCTTCACCACTTCAACGGCAAGTCCGACAAGCCCCGTTCCTGCGGTGATGGCGCCGCTGATGATCTCTTCCGTCAGGTTGTCCCAGAAGGCGCTTTTTAAAATGTGAGAAGAAGGATCCGCCGTATATTGGTCGTATTCTTCCCGGAGCTTCAGAATGACCTCGGGGGTCAGACAGGCATAGGTCTCCCGATGCAGAAATCCCGCCAGAACATCGTCAAGGACCCTGTCGCGGCCCTCAAAGGCCGACATGTCGTTGACAAAGGAGAAACCTGTTTTGAGAAGAACGGCAACGCCGGTGATGCCCTTTTCCAGTACTTTCAGTTTGGTGCCGGCCACGTCCAGCTCTTTCTTATACCGGAGAAAGATCGATTCATATTTGGAGGCGGTCTTGTCGCTCATAAAAGCGGAGCAGTTATGGAAGTTATCCTTCAGCTTCTCGAGTGTCCAGAAAAACTTGCTTTCCCCGGGCAGTACGTCGTCCGTAATGTCGTTGAATAAAAGACCCAGATCACTGGCGGTGAAATCCACGATTTTTTCGGCCGTTTTCGCGGCTTCGTTTTCAGAGCCGAACCAGAGCTTTTTCAGCAGGCTCTCGGCGATGATCATATTCCAGTACTGTCTGTCAAAATCTCTTTTCTCCGGACCCCGGTTCAGCACGATCCGGTTGAATATATATACGGGGGGCTTGTACTGCAGATAATAATCATAAGCGCTGAGTACCCGGAGTCCCATGTAGGCAGTATAATCGGCATCACCGTTCCACAAGCCGTCCAGAGCCAGAACGTTGCGGCTGGATAATTCTTCCCAAAAAAGTGCCGCTTCCTCCGGCGGATAGGTATAGATAAATGCCTCCCGGCGGCTGTCGTCGTAAAAATCCGCCAGTACGTCGTAGACGTCCCGTTGCGGCGGATTGACCAGATAGCGGATACAGTCGTTCTTTTGCTGGGCGATCAGATCCACCCCCATGATGGTGCAGACGTCCGTGAGCGGCACCCAGACGATCCCGTCCGCATCCCGGAAAGGCGCGATATGCAGCGGGAAGCGGTCCTGGATATAAGGGCTCTTCACGTCGCCGAGAACGAAGCTGGCCATGGTCTGTCCTACGGTGAGGACCATTTTGCGCTGCCACCAGCTGATGCAGATCCGGTCTCCCTTCTCATCGCAGATGAGGTAGGTGATATCTGAAAGAGCTCCAGTGGAGACAAAGATCTTGTTCTTCCAGACGATGACGGGAAGATCGCCCTGAAGCACCGCGGACGAGGCCGGTTCGGGCGGGTATTCGTAGTAGGAGATCGGCAGGTAGGCGAAGTAGCCGTCGCGCTCGGGATCATAGGCGCGCGCGCCCGGGATCTGCGGCCCGTTCTGGGACTGTGTCTGCGACTGTGTAAGACCCTGGCCCAGCGACTGAGCCGGCGCCGGCGTGAGGACGCCGGCCAGCAGGACGAGCGACAGAAAAAGGGATAGAATACGTGTCTTTTTCATCATTCCTGCCCTCCGATCATCTCGCCGAGCTCCGTCAGGAACTGCAGGTAAGCCTGCCGGTACAGCTCCGCAAAGCCCCCGTAGAAGGCCAGAAGCGCCTCGCGGTCCGGCGCGGCATAGATGCCGTTCCCGTCCCTCTCAAGCGTCAGCGCCAGCTCCGCGGTCCTGGTCGGAAAGCCGCCCTTTTCCAGCGCGGCCGCCAGATCCTGCATCAGTTTTTCGCTGTCCGTATAGGTCTCGTAATGCAGCCCGGTCAGGATCGCCGCGATGTCCGGCGTCTCCAGCGTGCCTTTCACCTCCAGCGGGAAGACCGCGTCCGCGGGGATCTCCGGGAGCGTCAGCTTCGTATAGGGCCGCAGCAGGTCCAGAAGGCCAGGCTTTTGCTCCGGCGCCGCCGTTTCTTCTATAAACGCGGCGAAATCGTCCTGGATCGCCTGAAGCTTCGCGGCTTCCTCCGGGTCCGCCGGCGCGGGCCGGTACGTCCCCGCCAGATCGGACAGATCCCCGCTCAGCCAGCGCTCCTCGAGCTGCTTCGCGGCGGGCAGGGGCTGGGCAGGCGCCGCCGTCATCGGAGCGGCCGTGCCGGAATCCGCGGTCCCGGATGCGTCCTCCGTCTGCTTCATCGGGATCGCGCAGCCAGCCAGGCACAGGATCAGTGCCAGGATCAGGAGCGGGAGCCGTCTTGCATTTCCGTGTTTTTTCATGTCAAGTCACCACCTGAAAGAATTGACGTTTGTATAAGAAATCCTGTTGATCTATCGTTCGGACAAGTCTTCGGTTTTGTAGCTGCTGTAGCCCTCATACCGATAGCTGGCGTCTATCCCCTTCATATAAACTCCGCGGTCGCCCGTCTGATCGGTCAGCGCCGCTCGCAGCAGGGCTTTGATCTCTAGATCCCTGACGGGACTGCGTTCCATGGCGAGCAGATAGTCCTCCCGGTCTACCCGGCTCCAGTCAACGACCTTTCCGAGTTCCTTCTTCAGGATCGCATCCAGCCAGATCCGGGTGCTGCGGCCGTTCCCTTCCCGGAACGGATGGGCGACGTTCATTTCGACGTATTTTTCTATGATATGTTCATACGTGTCCTGCGGCATCGCCTCGATTTTTGCCAGAGCCGCTTCCAGATACATCACCGAAGCAAAGCGGAAGTATCCCTTGGCGATATTGACGGTACGTATTTTCCCGGCAAAATCGTAAATGTCACCGAAAAGAAAGGCGTGGATCTGTGAAAGACCTTTAAACGTTCCGACCTCAAAGCTGTCGATCAGGCCGGTATCGAAGAGTTCCAGCGCTTTTTTCTTGCTGATCCGCTCCTCCTCCCGTTCGGAAAAGGCGGGATCCTCTTTGACGGCGGTGATCTGAAAGCCGCCATTCTTTTCCGTCAGTTCCAGGCCGCAGCGGCGGCAAAAGCCGAAGATCTTCCGCATGGCAGCAGCAGCAGGTTTGTTCCTGCCGCTTTCCCAACGGTTGACCGTAGCAAAGGTGACGTCCAGCTGCTCGGCCAGTTCCATCTGCGTCAGCCCCAGCCGGGACCGCAGTTCTTTTATCGTTCCGGAGAAGTTCATAGAGCACTCCTTTTCTTCGCATTTCCTGCAAGATTATAACATATCGCATGAAAAAGCGCAAACAAAAAGACGAAAATGTTATATTTACGGCATAGTGTAAAATAAAAGTAGGAGAAATAGAAAAGGGAGCACTCTCTTATGGTAAGATTACTTTGGCGAGTATAACCAAAGGAGTGTCCCTATGCAAAGTATTATAGACAGAATCGTCGAGAATCTCAAGAAGGAACTGGCAGAGTTTTTCAGCGAAATTCCAAGTATTGAAGCCGTAGAGGAGTTTTCCTGGACAAAGCTGAAGCGGGTGGCCGTCACACTGACGGAGGCGTATGCGAGAGAGATTGACAATGCCTTATATGAAGATCGGTCAGGCCGCAGGGCGGCGGGGCTGGCTGTGGAGCGGCGGGGAAACAGGCGAACGATACTGACAGATATCGGAGAGATATCTTACGAGCGAACATACTACGCGCAGCGTGACGGGACCTACGATTATCCGGTAGATCAGATTTTAGGAGTCGAGGCCTATCAGCGGATAAGCGACAGGACCTTGCTGAAGCTGACCGGCGAAGCGAAGGAAGGTTCCTATTCGAGCGCAAGCAGGATCGTTACGGAGGAAAAGATCTCACGGCAGACCGTTATGAATGCTGTGCGGCGCTGCAGGGTAAGTGAAAGGAAAAATCTGAAACAAAAGCATGTCCCGGTGCTGCATATCGACGCCGACGAGGATCATGTGAGTCTGCAAAACGGCAGAACGCTGATCGTACCGTTAGTGACCATCTACGAAGGCCTCGAAAAGGTCGGTAAAGGGAAGCGGCCACGTCGGAAATGTATCAATGCGTTCCATTACAGTGCCTGTAAAGCAGGGGAAGAGTTCTGGGACGACGTCTATGAACAGATCGTCTCCCGTTATGATCTGAAAGGGACCCGGATCTATCTTCACGGAGACGGAGCTGCATGGATCAAACAAGGTCTTGAATATCTGCCGAACAGTACCTTTGTTCTTGATTGCTATCACAAGAACAAGGCAAAGAAGATGCTGTTTGCCGGATGCGGTGTTGGCGAGGCACAATCAGAGAAGAAAGCCGTTGTCAATGCACTGCGTTATGGCAATGCAGATGTCTTGATTGAGGCAGGAAAACGCTTGATAGCGCTGCATCCCGAACGGCAGAATCGCATCGAGGAAGGGCTTGGCTATCTATATCAGAACCTTGATGCTATCACTGTCAGGTATCAGGATCCGGAGGCCTGGAACGGCGGAGCTACCGAGCCGCATGTCAGTCACGTTTTGTCCAAACGGCTCAGCAGCCGGCCGATGGGTTGGAGTGTCAGAACACTGGAGCATTTAGTTCCGATTCTGGCAGCAGGAACCTTTGAACTGATTCCCCGGACTGAGCGGGCCGATCTGCTTGATTGCCTTAACCAGGCAGCGAAGAAGGCGTCTGCGACTTTGAGCCGAAAAACCAGTCCGTTTCTTGTTGACCCGGATCAGTGTGCGTCATTTGAGGTTGTCAAATCTGGTCGAATCACACAGCTGTACAGCACCATGAAGGGATTAAGCAGGTAGTCTTACCAAAAACTCCTACAACAAGTTGACACGGACATATTTACGGAGCCGGCTTGACATTTGACAGGGGGGGGTGTAAAATAAAAGTGCAGCGATTTGTTTTCGCCTCGATCTATAAGGAGAACCGTCATGAAAGCACGTATCATTGTTCCGATCCTTCTGCTTGTCCTTCTGGCCGGGCTGTGTTCCGCTTGCTCGAAGGATCCGGCGGAAAGCGAGCCCGTGACCGAGGCGCCTTCCGCACAGGAGACCCCAGCCGCAAGCACAGTGGTTCCGTCTGAAATGTCTCCGGAAAAGACTGCTCCTGAAAATACCGAACCGGCCCCGCCCGAAACGACGCCGCAGACGCCTCCCGAATCAGAGCCCGTTGAAACGACGCCTTTCGAGCCGGCCGCCGTGGTCATTCCGGCGCCGGAGATGGGAGACAAGCCGCGCCTGTCCGAACGGCCGACGGAAGAGATCATCGACTACCTGTATGACTTCGGCTATGATTTCATGTCCGATGCCGGCAGCAAGCCGGATCCTAAGGATCCTAAAAAAGATAAGGAAACCGTCGAAAAAACGCTTGCCCTGGTCAGAGAGGCGGAAGAGTCCCCGTATTCTTTCATGGGACACGCCAACTATTACCTGATCAACAATTCTTATGAAACGCTGAGAAAAGCCGTCTGTGCCTACTACGAATGGCCCGTGATCCGGCTGCTCCTGGAAAGCGGGACGGACGGCGGCACGGTCGTTTCAGAGTTCCAGCTGTGGTCGCTTCCGGACGCATTCTTCGGCAGAGATACGAAGACGACCGAGACCGGAGTGCGGATGGTGTTCATCTCTCCCAGTGCTCAGAAGCCGGATTTCCGGCGCAAAATGACGATTTATCTGGAACCGGCCGAGGTCATCACGCAGAAGGAGATGGAAGAAGATCCTGCGACTGCTCTCAAGGACAGTGCCGGCTACGGCAGTTTTTCGGGAGCGTCGGCAGTCATTTACGACCACGGAGACAACGCCTATACGATCTATCTGCGCCCGGAGGACGGCCCGGCGGCGGTAAAGATCGAAGCGTCTCTGACGCTGGAAGAAATGGCGGCGCTTTTGAGCAGTTGTCTGTTTGAAGTGGAAGAGTAAAGAAACGAAAGAAACTGAAATGCCGGAGGGCCAATTGGGAACCGTCCCCAATTGGCCCTTCTTCTTTTTTACTGCCTAAAAAACGAATAAAATTAGGGAGTAAACGCGTGTTTTGCCTACCGTATCACCGTCCCGGCCCTTCCGGCCAAGGCTTCGACGGCTTTTTCCGGCGTGGTGATGATACATTTCCGGCCGGGTCTGGCTTCCACGAAGCGGATGGCGGCCTCGACCTTGGGCAGCATGGAGCCGGCGGCGAACTGCCCCTCGGCGACGTACTTCCGCGCGGTTTCGGTGTCCAGATCGTCCAGCGCCTGCTGGTCCGGCTTGTTGAAGTTGATATAGCACTTTTCGACGGCGGTCAGCATCATGAAGACGTCCGCGTCCAGGTCCTGGGCCAGGCGCTCGGAGGCGAGGTCCTTATCGATGACGGCCGCGATGCCGTTCAGGTCGCCGTCTTTGTCGCGGTAGACGGGCACGCCGCCGCCGCCCACGGCGATGACCGTGTGGCCGGCGTCCATCAGGTCGCGGATCGCGTCCAGCTCAATGATCTCCAGCGGCATCGGGGAGGCGACCACGCGGCGCCAGCCGCGCCCGGCGTCTTCCTTCATGACGTAACCCTTCTCGGCCATCAGGCGGCTGGCTTCCTCTTCGCTGCAGAAGGCGCCGATGGGCTTGGAGGGATTTTTGAATTTGGGGTCTTCGGGATCCACGCGGACCTGCGTGACCACGGCGACGGGAGAGCCCTTGGCGCCCTTCATGCGCAGCGCGCGCTGCAGGCCCTGCGTCATGTGGTAGCCGAGCATGCCCTGACTCATGGCGCCGCAGACGTCGAAAGGCATGGCGGGCGTTAAGGCCGCGCTGTTTTCGTTCTGCAGCACGATGCCCCCGACCTGCGGGCCGTTGCCGTGGGTCATGACGACCTTGTAGCCCTGCCCGATGATATCGGCGACCTGCAGGGAGGTGTTGTCGATGATCTTTAACTGGGTGCCGGCGTCGGCGAGCCTGCCGCCGATGGTGAGGGCGTTGCCGCCCAGCGCAATGACGATGGTTTCCATAACGGTATTTACCACCCCAGCTTAGTCATGGCCTTGTCGACGGCGTCGATGACGATGTCGACTTCTTCTTCATTGATGATCAGCGGCGGGATGAAGCGCAGGACGTTGCCGTTGGTGTTGTTGATGAGGACGTTCGAATCCTTGAAGCACAGATCGACGACGGGCTGGCCGTTCGGCTGCGTGAGCTGGATGCCGTTGATGAGGCCCAGGCCGCGGATCTCGGCGACGGAGCCGGGATGCTTCTTCTCGATGACTTCGTGCGCACGTTTGCGGAAGTATTCGCCGACCTTCATGCAGTTGTCCAGGACGCCTTCGTTCAGCATGACGTCCAGCGTGGTCATGGCGAGCGCGCAGGCCAGCGGGCCGCCGGCGAAGGTGGAGCCGTGCGTGCCGGGCGTTAAGACGTTCGCGGCCTCGCCCCTGGCGCAGACGGCGGCGATGGGCACGCCGGAGCCTAAGGCTTTCGCCATGGAGCAGGTGTCCGGTTCCACGCCGTAGTACTGGTGCGCGAAGAGCTTGCCGGTACGGCCGGAGCCGACCTGGACTTCGTCGAACATCAGGAGGATGCCCTTTTCATCGCACAGATCGCGCAGACCCTGCAGGAATTCTTTCGTGGCGGGACGCACGCCGCCTTCGCCCTGGACCGGTTCGGTCAGGATGGCGCAGGTGTACTCGTCCACGAGGGCTTTGACGCTTTCCAGGTTGTTGAATTCCGCGTAGCGGAAGCCGTCCGGCAGCGGCTCAAAGTAGCGGTGCACGCCGTACTGGCCGGTAGCGGTGGCAGTCGCCAGGGTGCGGCCGTGGAAGGAGTTCTTCATGGTGATGACCACGAAGCGCTCGGGGTGGCCGTGATCCTTCGCGTATTTGCGGGCCAGCTTGATCTGCCCTTCGTTGGCCTCGGCGCCGGAGTTGGCGAAGAGGACCTTGTCGAAGCAGCTGTGCTCGACGATCATCTTGGCCGTCTGGACGGCGGGCTCGTTGTAGAAATAGTTGGAGCAGTGCAGGATGGTCTCGGCGCGCTCGCGCAGGCACTCCTGGATGCGGGGGTGGCAGTGGCCCAGGCCGTTCACGGCGATGCCGCCGATGAAGTCCAGGTATTTGTTGCCGTCCTTGTCGAAGACCCACGCGCCCTTGCCGCCCTCTAAGGACAGCGGGATGCGGATATGGTTGCCGTAAAGGTATTTGTCGCCGTTTTCGATCACTTCCGCGTTGGATTTGAATTTTTCGATCATATTTTTACTCCTTGATTCCTATACTTTCTTTCTCCGTCCCGATCTCGGTGCCGCCGGGCTCGGCTTTGGTAAAAACGTCCAGTATGCTGTGCGGCCGTCTTCCGTCGATGATATGCACGCTCCCGACGCCTTCTTCGATCGCCTTCACGCATCCGTCCACCTTCGGCAGCATGCCGCCGGCGATGACGCCCCTACCCTTCAGGGCCGGCACGTCCTTCACGTTCAGGTAGGCGATGACGTCGCGCTTCTCGATGCTGTTGCACAGCCCTTCGATATCGGTGAGGAGCAGCAGCTTTTCTGCCTTTAAGGCGGAGGCCAGCATCGCGGCAGCGGTATCGCCGTTGATGTTGTAGTCCTGGCCGCAGCCGTCCGTGCCGATGGGCGCCACCACGGGGATGAAGCCCTTTGCCAGCACGGCTTCCACGACCTCGGTGTTCACCGCGTCGATCTCGCCGACCAGGCCGTAGATCTCATCCTGCAGGCGGCAGTGATAAAGCTGCCCGCTGACGCCGGAGAGCCCGACGGCTTTGCCGCCGGCGGCTTCGAGCCGGCTCACGAGCCCGGTGCCGACCTGACCGATCAGCACGGCCTCCACCGCGTCCAACGTGGCGGCGTCGGTGTAGCGCAGGCCGTTCACGAAGTGGGTGGGGATATCGAGAGCCTTCAGCATCCTGTTGATGCCGGGGCCGC
>JAEEGG010022613.1_pt1 | contig 12360 bp, 5 predicted proteins | sample 9134161 | NCBI WGS metagenome assembly JAEEGG01 (sample SAMN16246543, study PRJNA631951) | gut metagenome | biome: gut microbiome; feature: rumen; material: CR-attached | host: Bos | place: Iran: Karaj | collected 2018-10
AGTCGAATTATGGACTGTGGGGTGTGTCATGAAAAACCCTCCTTTTGAAATTACACAAGCGATCTTGACCGACGCGTCGGAGATTGCCGAGATGGTCGGCCGCCTTTCTGCGGGAAAACTGTCATCCAGCCCGATCCTGCGGCGAACGAATCGCATCCGCACGATCCAGGGCACCCTGGCAATCGAACAGAATACCCTGAGCGTGGAGCAAGTCACGGCTGTGCTGAACGGCAAGCATGTGATCGCGCCGCCGCGGGACATTGCTGAGGTCAAGAATGCCTACACCGTCTATGAAACGATGGCAGAGCTCGATCCCTATTCCGTTGATTCACTGCTTGCCGCCCACGGCGCAATGATGCACGGGCTGATCGACGAGGCAGGACTGTTTCGCTCCGGCGCGGTGGGCGTTGCAGACAGCGAAGGCAATATCCTTCACATGGGCACGCTGCCGAGATATGTGCCGGAGAGCGTGGAGCAGCTTCTGAAATGGGTCAAGGACAGCGACCTGCCCATGGTGATCAAAAGCTCCGTCTTCCATTATGAGTTCGAGCTTATTCATCCCTTTGCCGACGGCAACGGGCGCATCGGAAGACTGTGGCACACGCGGCTGCTGGCCGAGTGGAATCCGTTGTTCGCCTGGCTCCCCGTGGAGTCGATCATCCATAACCGGCAACGGGAGTATTACGATGCGATCAATGCCTCCAATAACGCCAGCGAGTCCACGATCTTCATCGAGTTCATGCTCTCGGCTATCAAAACCGCGCTGCTGGAGGCGTCCGGGGTAAAAGAAAAACCGCTCGGCAAGAACGCGCAGAACGCGGCTTATCGGCGGCAGTTTGTATTGGATTATCTCGGAAGAAAACCGTTGATCCGCAATGCGGACCTGTGCGAAGGTCTCGGCATTTCCCCGGCAACAGCAAATCGGATTTTGCGGGATCTTAACGAAGACGGCACCCTTGAACGTGTGAGAGACGGCAAGTTCTGGGCGTACCGGTTGAAGGGAAAAGCATAAAGGCATAGATTACGTTTTTTGCAAAAACTCGGTTCGAATACAGCCGGTAGCCCTCGAAAGAGCGGCATGCATCTTCAGGGTTGTGGGTTCGAATCGATATCATCAAAAGACTGAAGATGAAGATCTTGGCATGTCGATATCACATGCCAACAGATATTCGCAATTTATTGCGAAATGCGTTGCTGAGAATGAGAATGTATAGTATAATAAATGCTATCAACAGCAACGGAGGGAGCAACATGGGCATTTCATATAACAAGCTTTGGAAGCTGCTCATTGATAAAAAAATGAGTACAGCCGAATTGAGGAGAGCCGCTGGAATAGCACCAAATACAATGACTCGATTGCGGAAAGATGAAGAGGTCTCTCTTGCCGTATTGAAGAGAATCTGCTCGGTATTACAGGTCAACATTGGAGATGTAATGGAATTCTTGCTGGATTAAATACCGATGTTTGTACCTTACCGGAAGAAAGAATACGCGTTTGGGGGGATACTATGACTTGTTCCATGTCTATCAAACAAAGGCCAACATACCTTGATCTTTTCGCTGGAGCCGGCGGATTATCGGAAGGCTTTTACCGGGCTGGATTCAAACCGGTTGCTCATATTGAAATGGATGTTGCAGCGTGCTTCACGTTAAAAACGCGGATGGCATACCATTGGTTGGCCAGCGTCGGGAAGCTGGATATCTATAAGCAATACCTTTCTCAGCAGATTTCCCGCAAAGAGTTTTATGATGAGATTCCCGAAGACGTTTTGAATACTGTTTTGAATTATGAAATATCTGAAGACTCTTTGGAGACTATTTTTTCAGAAGTTGATCAGCGTCTGGAAAGCGGTAATCTGGATCTGATAGTTGGAGGGCCTCCTTGCCAAGCTTACTCAATCGTCGGTCGATCCCGTTCCGAAAGTAAAATGATTGGGGATAAGCGGAATTATCTGTATAAACTCTATGCTGAGTTTCTGAAAAGGTATAAACCGAAGTGCTTTGTCTTTGAAAACGTTGTAGGGCTTCTCTCTGCAAAAGAAGAGGACGGAACCAAGCATTTTGACAATATGAAAACACTGTTCAATTCCTGCGGCTATACAACTGATTATCGTCTACTGACCGCATCGGATTACGGCGTACTTCAAAACCGAAAGCGTGTGATTCTAATTGGCTATCGCAATGGCAGCGGATACTCATATCCGGATATCCCCAAAATTGATAACCGCTACATGGTTAGAGAATTGCTGTGTGACCTTCCTTCAATTCATGCAGGCGAAGGAGAAATTACGCCGGTTACTACCCTGACATATAAAGGCAAGTATCTGTATGAGTCTGGCATTAAAGAGTACGATCACGAGCCTGTTACATATCATCAAGCCAGACCCAATACGGAACAAGACTTGGAGATTTATCGAAAAGTTGTCAGAGCATGGAACAGATCAAAAAGCCGAATTTCCTATACAGATCTCCCGAAAAGACTACGAACACATAACAACACAAACATCTTTCTGGATAGATTCAAGGTAGTCGCAGGTAATTTGCCATACACCCAAACAATAGTGGCACATATTTCACGAGACGGTCATTACTTCATTCATCCGGATATCAATCAAAACAGATCACTGACTCCAAGAGAGGCAGCCCGCATTCAAACATTTCCCGATAATTACTATTTTGAATCTGTTACCGGAAAACCATCCCGTACCTTGGCTTACAAGCAGATTGGTAATGCTGTTCCGGTCCGCTTGGCATATTGCATTGCCAAAGCTTTACTGGATCAATTGACTGAGGAAGATAACAATGGCAGACAATCAATCCCTGAATGAGTTTTACAACAGATTCCGAGAAGAAGTTCTTTGCTCGGTTGATACCGATACCAGCGGTTGGACAACGGAGGATTTCCTCACCAATGTAATGCTGGAATATCTTGAGGATGCTGGTGAAGTTACAGATCCTGTTATTTGCCCTTTCAGAGGATATGGACTTCAGCTGAACGCTTATGCCATATCTGAAGACGGTGATACTGTCGATATTTTCGTCAGTCTCTATTCCGACGCTGATCAACCTAGATCTGTCTCGCAAACGGACATTGATGCTGCGATCAAACGGGCGATCCAGCTTTATCACAGGGCGATAAACGATCTCTATACAGCTTTTCAGAAAGACAATGACACATACGAATTTGCCATCACACTGCACCAGAACAAAGACATTATCAAAAAAGTGCGGATTTGTGCGTTGACAAATGGTCTGGTCAAACCAATTGCATTAAAGAGTATCTCTATCGGCGGAGCTGATGTATCTTTCAGTCTTTGGGATATTGATCGCCTTTACCGCTGTGTCACTTCCGGCAAAATGCGGGAAACTATTGAAATTGACTTTGAAGAAAGATTTCATGCAACCATTCCCTGCATTGAGAATACAGCAAGTGAAAAGTACAGCGTTTACCTTGCTATTCTCAGCGGTGAGGTTCTTGCTGCGTTGTATGAAGAATTCCGTGACCGTTTGCTGGAAAAGAATGTTCGATCATTCCTTCAGGTTAAAGGTGGCGTTAACAAAGGGATTCGAGACACCCTGAAAGATGAGCCTGATATGTTCCTTGCTTACAACAACGGCATTTCTGTTACTGCGGAGAGCGTTGAAATAGTCCGCGATGAGAACGGAAAGCCGTCAATCAAGCGCATCCGGGATATGCAAATCGTAAATGGCGGCCAGACAACAGCATCAATTTATAATGCCAAGATCGACAAAAAAGCCGGTGTAGACCTGTCAAAGGTTTATGTGCAAATGAAGTTGTCTGTAATCCGTTCCCCGGAAGATATGGATGAAATAGTTCCTCGTATATCGACATTTGCCAATACCCAAAACAAGATCCAAATCGCTGACTTCTCTGCAAATGATCCGTTCCACCGGAGAATAGAAGAGCTGTCGAGAACAATCTGGGCACCGGCTGTGAATGGGCAGAAAGCTCAAAATTGGTTTTATGAACGTGCAAGAGGCCAGTATGCAGATATGCTTACCCGGGAATCTACTGCCAAGCGGAAAAAGGAGTACAAAGAGACCCACCCCTTGTTTACCAAGACCGATCTGGCAAAATACGAAAACACTTGGGATCAACTGCCATTTCAAGTGAGTGAAGGAGCTCAGAAAAACTTCCATAAGTTCATGCTGCGGCTAAAAGAAAGAAAAGGCTTTGTCCCGGATGAAGCCTATTACCGGAATCTGATTGCAAAAGCGATTCTGTTCCGGCAGACAGAAAAACTCGTTCAAAAACAGCAGTATGGTGGCTATCGGGCCAACATAGTTACATACACCCTGGCGTTCATCTCCTTTAAGACAGCGCAACGAATTGACCTTGAGAGGATATGGAAGGAACAGTGCCTGACGCCAGCACTGGAACAGGAGATCATCGACACCTCCAGATTTGTACAACAACTGATCGTAAACCCTCCCGGTGGTGCCAATATTGGTGAGTGGTGTAAAAAAGAGAAGTGCTGGCAGGCGATACGCGATTATGATCATACTGTTTCTGATGCACTTCAAAGCGAATTGCTGTCCGTAGCGAAGCCGACTGCAGTATCTATTCAGACTGCAAGCAGCATCAATGCGATCACGGCAGAAGAACAGAAACTGATTGATGAAGTGGCTGACATTCCTGCAGAAACTTGGTTTGCGCTCTCAAGATGGGCAAAAGAAACCAAAAACTTCCAACCTTGGCAACGCAGCTTGCTGTTTTCTGTCGGTACGTTGGTTGGAAGAGGACAAAAACCCAGCGTAAAACAGGCCAATCATGCCTTGAAAGCATATAAGGAAGCACAGAAAAAGGGGTTTTGAGACTAAAGACGGGGAGTGATAACGATGTTGGAGTGGCAGGAATATGTATCTCGTATTCTGGCCGGTTCCGCCAGTTTCGACGGGATCAGTCTGTCCTTTGAGGATTCGGAGCAAAGCTTCGACGTGCCTCCCATCATTAAGGCCAGCATTTTGATGCTCGACAAGATGCTCCAACATCAGGGACCATTCAACATCCTGGTTTTCCCGGAAAGAATCCAATCCATTTTCATTTTTACCATAGTCAAGCTCTTATATAACATTTTGGAAGGTCGTATAGACCAATCCTATGATCCGGAAAAGTTTATCCCCGGGGAAAAACTGCGCCTCGGAAAAGCAGTCGTTGAATTCATGCGCATAGAGATTATCAACGGGAAAAAGCACATGCGTTTGAAATTGTCCGATCTTGAAGATTCTGCCCCGATAGAGTTTTTCCCGTTGTTTCAGAAAACAACCGCAAACAGAATCAGCCCCGACTTAGTGTTTTCAAAAGCCAAGCAGGAAGCAAGAAAACAGCTGCCGAGTACTTCAGCCGAAGAGCGGCTTCGTGGCCTCTTGGGTGATTACAAAACACATATGGACAGTTCTATTGTTTATATGACATCAATAATCAATACCAAAGAGATGGTATCAAGTTGCAAGTTGTATGGTACTCCTATCAATGATTTAATCCTTATTGGTCAGGCTGATTATGAAGGAAATGTGAGAAACATTGGTGCAGGCCAATTGGGCGGAACCCCGGCAATTGTTCTTGCATCTGATTTATATGCCATTTCTAGAATGGTCGAAAACAAGCACCCCATTCAGTCTATTATCATTGATGCTTCAAATGCTAATGCCTTGGCGGCACAATTATCTGAACTGGATAAGCTTACTCGTTGCGGAATCCCAATAACATGCGTTACAGATGTAGTCAACTCTTTTGATCTGCAACCATTTCTGGAACGCGGGTTTAATCTTTGGCGTTGGGATGAGACAAGCATAACAGAAAAGCTTTTCGATGCCAGTCCACTTCCCGCTGACAAAAAAGCCAAGCATTGCGCTAGAAAAAAGTTGGATTACCTGGTGACTGATGGAAATGAGATCAGTACTGCCATCAGGCTCCTTTATTCGCATCGAAAGGAATCGCAAACAGCTTCCGCACAAATGCTGAAACTGTTTGATAAACTGTTTTCTCTTGCATTTACGGCACTCCACGAAACGATACCTTTTGTAAGAACTGAGTGCATGCAGTCAAATACGTCTCTTGAAGAGTGTGAACATCTGCTGACATCTGAAAAGCCGTACCTCTCCCCCGTTACATATGATGATTATCGGAACATCATTGCGTGTCTGAAAAAAGTGTTTTCACTAGGTTATGTTCTTCCAAAACACGAAGCCTTTGCTGAGATGTTGTTCTCTATGGGTGCAGAAAGGATTGCACTCGTTGTTCCGGAACGAAGTGACAAAACCAGGATCAGGCAGTACTGGCAAGCTTGGTGCAACGACCTAAGTCTTCCGGTTGAAATAGAAGTTCTCTATCCGGCGGAGTACTATAACTCCTCGTGTGACAGATACGAGAACACTATCGTTGTCGGTTGGTTGAGACGTGCAATTATGCGCAAAACGCTCTATAGCTTCAATACGCAATCATATACGGTCCTGCTATATGATTACGAGAAGAGATGGAAAAACTATGATTCAAACAGATGGAATGCTGCGCTGAATAGTACAGAAAACAGGAAGACAATCGAGAAAGCTTTCAGTACAGACAGGATACAAATATCAACAACAAGATTTGAATCAGGTGCAACGGAGCCGACTGATATCCCTGAAACCGATGAGCAGGAAGAAATTGAATCTGTCCTGCGCGAAAACAAGTATCGTCAGTATGTTGCCACTGGTGGCAAGAAGACTGAAAATGAGACTGTCGAGGCAATACCTGTCAACTATGTTGGCGGATTTCTGGCTTTTTACAGAACCGGTCACAAAATCATTTCAGCGAGCGATATCATTGAAAACGACGCCGATAAGATTGAAACCAAACTTCCGAACGAATTGCGAATGGGAGATTTTGTTGTTGTTCGCGAAGTTGACCGAGATCTTGTTAAGGAAATGGCAGATGTCATTCTGGAACGATCCGGGATGTCAGATAAAAGGTCCATCGCAGGTAAATGGAAAGAAGCATTGGAAATCGAGACACTCTTCTATTCCCCAGAGCAAATCTATGAGCGACTTCAGCATGTTGGCTGCACCCGTGGCTTTGCTGCTGTCCGCTCATGGATATTTGATGAAGATATGATTGCCCCGCAAAGCAAGCAGGATCTTGAGAACATCGCTGCAATTACAGAAAATGACGTTCTGACGGAAATGCTTGATCAGGTCTATAGCGCTGCTCAAGTCGTTAAAACCGCTCATGTCCAAGCTGGTAGGACTCTTTCGCTTCTGTTGCGAAATCGTATCGTAGAATCATTGAAAGAATATGGCGATATTGATCCATTCAATATTTGGGAACCCATTGAAATGACTGTAGACGGCATAGGTTTGGTACGAATCCTGAAAATCATAGACATAGGCACACCGGTGGTCGTTGATATTACAGACACCAATCGCTTGATTGATGAAGGGTAAGGAGACAGAAAATGGCAATAATGATACCTTCTGTTATTTCTCCTGAAGTGAAATCGAATGCAGAGAGAAGAATATTTGAATGGTTCAAAAATGCTCCCGGAACCGACAAGTGGATTGTTCTCCATTCACTTGGTATTGCAACCCATAATAAGGTGATATATGGCGAAACGGATTTTTTGGTCCTTGCGCCGCAGCTTGGCCTGTTTGCTCTAGAAGTCAAAGGTGGTCGTGTCCGTCGTGAAAATGGAATCTGGTATTTTACGAACAGGTACGGTAATACAAACAGCAAAGTGCGGGGGCCGTTTGAACAAGCCCGTGAAGGGATTTTCAGCATTATTGAAGCAATTAAGAAGCGTACAGATATTGATCACAGGCATGTTGAAAATCTGCTTTTTGGGCACGGAGTAATGTTTCCGGATATTGAGTTTACCTCGTCGGGTGTTGAAGAAGAACAATGGCAGGTATTTGACTCCAGAGATGGAGAAGATGTGCGACGGTTTATCAAACGGCTCTCTGAAGGGGCAAAAAGCAAATGGGAATCTATCTACGTCTACGGCCCGGCAGGCAAATCCAAGTTCCCGGATTATGCTGATGTGAAATACATTGCCAACCTGCTCAGAGGAGACTTTGATTGTGCTGTATCATTGAGTACTCAGCTGAAAAATGCAAGTGAAGCACTTATTGCCCTGACCAAAGAACAGTACCGCTGCCTGGATCAGCTGGATGACAATCCCAGATGCTTGATTCAAGGGCCTGCTGGAACAGGAAAGACTTTGCTTGCTTTGGAAGAAGTGAAAAAAGCTGCTGCTCGCGGGGAAAAAGTTGCTTTGTTCTGTTTTAATGCAAACCTTGCGGATTGGATGAGCAGCTATTTTTCCGACCAGGCAGAATCCCTTCGCCCATGCTATGTCGGGACGCTTCATAAATACATGACCCAAGTTTCAAAAGAAGCCGGCCTTCTTCCTGTTTATCCCCGAGACCCGGACCAACAGCAGCATTATTATCAAGTGGATTTACCGGAAGCTGCGGCTCTTGCCTTATTGGAAAGCGGTACACAGTTTGACAGGATCGTTTTGGATGAAGCGCAGGACATGATCCGGGACAGCTATCTGGAGGTATTTAGTGCTACACTTGAAAAAGGATTGTCCCGAGGCAGATGGACGATGTTTGGTGACTTCTCCATGCAGGCCATTTATTCAGATGGATTGTCTGGCCAGAAAATGATAGAAAAGTTGGAAGATCGTACCTCTTTCATTCGATTCAAATTAACGATCAATTGCAGAAATACAAAACCGATCTGTAGAGAAATCGAAACTGTCACAGGATTCAAAGCGCCGAATGATCTCTGGACAAAGGTGGATGGGCCTCCGGTTCAATACATAACCTGGTCGACGATGGAGGGCCAGTGCAAGAAGCTGAAAGCTCTGTTGAAACAGCTGGAGGATTCACATATCGCTCCGGAGCAGATCACAATTCTTTCCCCCAGAAAGCGCGAAGACTCTGTGGTATCGCTTTTGGAAGGATATACCATAAAAGACTACAAGGTTCCTCTTGGATTGAATGCATCTTTCTGCACAATCCAAGGATATAAGGGCCTTGAAAACGTTGTGATCATACTGACAGATATTGAAGATTATTCCTCGGAAAAGCTCATGTACGTAGGACTGAGCAGAGCTTGCTCCGGGCTGTTCGTATTGGAGTCAGATGCTGCAAAGAGGGAATACGATAACCTGTTGATTCAACGACTGATGAAGTGAGAGAGGAGGTAGAGATATGGGCTTTGAAGATTGGCTGAGAAATCATCCGAAACGCAAGTATTTGGAGTCTACGGTAAAAAGATACATAAATGCATTGGAAAAAGCCGGAGAGTGGCTGAATGTTGATTTGCCAAAAGGGCTGCTGGAGATTCGCGGATACGAAGAGTTCATTTCAGAAACGGATCGGATAAAAAGCCTCTCAAACTATTCTGAGGTCAATCAAAGTCACGGACATGGAGATCTGTCTGCGGCGATGCGGCTTTATGCTCAGTTTTTGGGGGAAACCGATGAAAAGCCGCAGGATACCCGGCGGGATCAAATAATCGACATTGTTGAGAAAGAATTCATTGGGCCAGATCCTATCGATTGGGAAGGGATGACCCAGAGCAATGGAGAGGAAATAATCAAAACCGACCCCCCACATATTCGGTATTTGGCGGGGATCCTGTACCCACGCGATTCAAGAGAGGAAACAGTAGAAGAGCGTGAGGGAGAAGATATTCCTCAGGATACAGAAAGTGAAGACTATGAGCCGGTTCCGGTCAAACGAAACGGCTCCGGTGCGGAATTCCTTGAAAATGCCGAAGAATTGATCAACAGATCAAATGCTTATCGTCAGTCAGCCATCAGCTTGACTGTAGCAGTGAAGCAAGGTGATACGCTGCACGTCTACGTATCTGCCGGAGTATATGCTACGATTACGGCTAAAGATCCGGAAACGGGTAAAGAGTACAGATATTGGCCCCGGACTGCACTGGAATGGGAAAACGGTGGAAATGAGCTGGTTCTCCCAGACGAGAACAGCGGGATCATCAAGATGCCCGTCAACAGCACCGGTTTGCAGTTCGATATTACCAGGCGCTACAGCATCGGGGAAAACACGATCTTTACGTTTACCCTGGCAAACACAAAAGGCGGTGGAGGATCGTCCGTAAAAGACGATGACTGTTTCTTCCAAACCAAATTCTGCGTTTACTCTGAGTTGGGGGTTTCTGCGTTGTCTGACGGACAGCGCATCACAAAAGACGAGGACTATATTTCCAATCAGCTCCTGTACCGTAACATCCACAATTATGCAATCGGGCACGGAACGGCTGCTGATTGGGATGATGGCGATCCGGTTAAATGGATTTCAACTGCAACCTTTCCCAAATATGACATCAAGCCTATTGTCCCAAGCACAATAGAGGGCGTATCTCTTGAAATGCTGAAAATGAGTCCGTATGGCAGCTTTTCGGAAACGCTTGAAGAATTACGGGAAATGTGCAGCAAATATCGTCATTGGATCAATGGACTCCGTGAGGAAAAGCTTGGCTTGGCTCCGGAATTCGAGCAGACTGCATCAAGGCACATTGCAAATTGCGAAACTTGCCTTTCCCGCATGGAAGATGGAGTTAAACTGCTTGAAGATAACGAGACAGTTCGGACTGCATTCCAGTATATGAACCTCGCAATGCTCATGCAGCAGTTGCACTACAATCTTCCCCTTCAACGATGGGTTGATACAGATGTTCTGGAAAACGTAGTATCACTTCCGGATGTTACAAACCCGGATACTTGGTATGGCGATAAGACAAGATACGGGAAGTGGCGCCCGTTCCAGCTGGCGTTTGTGTTGATGAACCTGCGCTCCATGTACTATCGGGATTGCAAAGAACGCGAGATCGTTGACTTGATCTGGTTCCCGACTGGTGGCGGTAAGACAGAAGCTTACCTTGGCCTTTCAGCTTATACGATCTTTGTTCGTCGTTTGATGAACAAAAATGACAAGGGAACGGCTATTTTGATGCGTTATACGCTCCGGCTACTCACTGCCCAACAGTATGAGCGTGCGTCAGCCATGATTTGTGCATGCGATCTTATCAGGCGGCAGCATGAAGATCTGTTTGGGACAAACAGAATCACAATCGGCCTTTGGGTTGGAGGAACGACAACACCGAACTCCATCAAAGAAGCACTGAAAGCATATGAGAAGCTTTACAATGGTGATACAAACAATCCTTTTGTCATTCTGAAATGCCCTTGGTGTGGAGCACAGATGGGACCGGTTCATAAAGCGCTGGTTCCCGGTTATCGGAAGTACAAAAAGTCATCAAGGTCATTTGACTTCTCTTTCCGCTGCAGCAACAGCAGATGCGATTTCTCCTCCGAAGATCTTCCGCTTTATGTCGTTGATGAAAGCATATATGAAAAGACGCCTACCTTGTTGCTCGGCACCGTGGATAAATTCGCAATGCTACCCTTCCGTCCGGAGGCACAGAGCTTGTTTGGGTTTGAAAACGGGATCAAAACGACTACTCCTGATTTGATAATCCAAGATGAGCTCCATCTGATTTCCGGTCCACTCGGTTCGATGGTTGGCCATTATGAAACATTGATCAATGAGCTCTGTACTGTCAGAACACGTGCCGGAGATGTTCGCCCAAAGATTATTGCCTCTACTGCTACAATCAGCCGCGCCAAAGAACAATGCCATGCACTATATGGCTGCGACAAGGATGATGTCTTTCAGTTCCCGCCGTCAGGGCTTGATGCCGGAAACTCCTTCTTTGCAAAAGAAGACAAAAATCAAAACGGAAGACGATACGTTGGCATATTGGCAACCGGCTCATCATCCGATGCAACTACTGCAATTCGCTTGTTTGCCTCACTTCTGTACGGGGCCAAAGCAATGACAGTTGAAAAGGAATCCGACCGTGATCCTTACTGGACCAACATGGGATATTACAACAGTATCCGTGAGTTGGGGCAGGCAGCTACTTGGATTCGCGCCGACATTGACCAACAGCTGGATGTAATGTACAAACGCCGTTATGATGACAAGCGATATTCCAGTCGAGAAGAATACCGCAACAGCCGACGGTATATCTGGCGTGATGAAGAGCTTACGAGCCGCATTTCAGGAAGTGAAGTGACGGCAAGCCTTGCAAATCTTGGAATCAGATATCCTGCACAAGTTGATGAAGCCGGGAAAGTAAGAGAGTATCCGATTGATATTTGCCTCGCGACAAATATGATCTCGGTTGGCCTTGACGTTTCCCGCCTTGGCCTAATGACTGTTGCAGGTCAGCCCAAAACCACTTCTGAATACATCCAAGCAACCAGCCGGGTCGGAAGGAATGCCAAAGATGCTCCCGGTCTGGTCTTTGTCCTTTACCGT
>JAEEGG010022616.1_pt1 | contig 12358 bp, 10 predicted proteins | sample 9134161 | NCBI WGS metagenome assembly JAEEGG01 (sample SAMN16246543, study PRJNA631951) | gut metagenome | biome: gut microbiome; feature: rumen; material: CR-attached | host: Bos | place: Iran: Karaj | collected 2018-10
CACATAGGTATTATACTGCTTTAAACGAAAGGTCCAAACATTTCACAGAATGCGTCAAAGCACCCACAGAAACGTAGTCAACGCCACACTCCGCATAGTCACGCACAGTCGCAAGCGTGATGCCGCCGCTCGACTCCGTCTCAAAACGCCCGCCAACCAACTCCACGGCCGCACGCGTAGCCTCCACAGAAAAATTATCAAGCATAATCCGATCAACACCACCCACTCTCAAAACCTCATTCAGTTCATCGAACGAGCGCACCTCAATCTCAATTCTCAAATCCAAACCCTGCGCCTTCAAATAAGCGTGGCAGCGCTCCAAAGCACGCGCAATGCCCCCGGCAAAGTCCACATGATTATCCTTAAGAAGAATCATGTCAAACAAACCGACACGATGGTTCACACCCCCGCCGATTCTCACAGCCTCCTTCTCAAGCATACGCATACCCGGAGTCGTCTTACGCGTATCCAGCACACGCGTCTTCGTCCCACTCAGCGCGTCAACGTAACGGCGCGTCAGAGTCGCAACACCGCTCATACGTTGCATCACGTTCAGCATCAACCGCTCCGTCTGCAACAGACTCCTCACACGCCCGCGCACCGTAAAAGCCACATCACCTGGCTTCACCCCAGCACCGTCACCAATCAAAACATCCATACGCAAACCCGGGTCAAAACGCATAAAAATCCTCCGCGCCACAGCAACACCCGCCAAAACACCGCGTTCCTTCACCAGCAGACGGGACTCACCCACGGCAGACTCCGGAATACAGCAAAACGTCGTATGGTCACCATCACCGATATCCTCGGCAAAAGCCAAATCAATCAAACGCTCCTCAAGCTCATCAACACTGTACATAATGCTCACAATTCAATATATCCTGCAAAGATAGCACTTTCCAACAAATAATGAACAATTAAAAAATAAAAATCAGCAACACCCCGGCATCACGCCAAAACCGCCACGCCACGCAAAGCATGCAAACGAAAACCGACGCACCCCTTCACGCCTTACGCCCGTTTGTCAGTAACTATACACAAGTTACTTGCACCCGGCAAAGCAAAAAACTTGAAACTTCGTTTCATTTTTCTTGCCCTGCACTCGTTTTTTCGTAACTTTACATAAGTTACTTACACTCGGCATAGCAAAAAACTTGAAACTTCGTTTCATTTTTCTTGCTCTGCACTCGTTTTTTCGTAACTTTGCCACATGAAAACCCTCCTCATCGTCGTCGGAAAGACCACAAACAAAGCCCTCCAAACACTGCTTGCCGACTACCAGGCACGCATCGCACATCACATGCACTTCACCGTCGAAGTACAGCCCGAACTCAAAAACACACGCGCACTCACACACGGACAACAAAAACAACACGAAGCACGGCAACTCCTCACACGGCTGCACCCCGGAGACCACATCGTACTCCTCGACCCCGGCGGAGTACAACTCACATCAACACAACTCGCACAATGGCTCGCACAACGCCAGGCAGCAGCACCGCGACGGCTCGTGTTCATCATAGGAGGACCATACGGATTCCACAACACAATCTACCAGGCAGCAGCGGAGAAAATCGCTCTCTCCAAACTCACATTCTCACACCAGACCGTACGCCTCATCTTCCTCGAACAGCTCTACCGCGCATGCACCATAATACGCGGACTCCCATACCACCACGAATAACTAAAACGACAAACGCAAATCAATAAATATCGGCAAATGGTCACTGAAACCACCATTATACCGATAACCCTTATACGTCCTCCGAGGCTTTTGAAGCAGGTCGGACTTGTCGTCTTCCAAAACGAAGGAGGGGGCCCAGATGCGCAGGGAGGAATGGGACGTTGACACGCGGGCGCCGCTGCGGAGCAGGGCACCGGAGACGATGCACTGGTCGAGCATCTCCCACGTGCCTTCGTATTTGTAGGTGCCGCGGATGCCGCGCGACGTTTCGTGGCCGGGCGACAAGTTGTACAGGCGGCGGGACTCACCGCGCACGCCATCGCCGGAGACAAGCGCAGCACGGAGCGTGCCGACAAGTGCAGGAGACGTGGGGACGTCGTTGAAGTCGCCCAGTATGACGATGTTAGCGTCGGGATTGCGGCGGAAGACGTTGTCGACGCCGCGACGGAGGTGGGCGCACTCTATGTCGCGGTCGCGCTGGCTGTACTTGCCACCGCGCTTGCTCGAGAGGTGGCATACGAAGACGTGCAGCGTATCGCCGTTCTGCAACCGCCCTTCCACATGGAGAATGTCGCGCGTGCGGAAATCGCGGGCATGGGGGTTGTTGACCCGGATATAGGTGCTCTTGAGGGGCTTGAACGTGGCGGGCTGGTACATCAGGGCGACATCAATGCCCCGGGCGTCGGGGCTGTCGGTCATGATGTATCTGTAACCGGACTTGCGCAGCAGGGCACGCCGACACAGCCATGTCATGACCGAGTCATTCTCCACCTCGGTCAGGGCTATGAGGTCGGCGGGGCGGTTCGGACCGACCGATATCAGTTCCTTGCTCAGGTTCTCCAGTTTTTTCCACAGTTTTTTCATGGTCCAGCGCATCTTGCCGTCGGGCAGGAACTCCTGGTCCTGTTTCCCTTCGTCGTGAGTGGTGTCGAAGAGATTCTCAGTGTTCAGTTCGCAGATGCGGAACGTACGCCAGCGGCCCCAAACGGGACACGCGGAGAGCAGCATGAGGGCCACGGCCGCAAAAATCAAATGTTTTCTCGCTTTCATGCCGCAAAAATACGCATTTATCTTGAGTTGATGCGTTTTAGTGCCGACAAGTTTTGCACATATCGGACATGGTTTTTTCCAAGTGGGACTTGGGGGCAGCCATCTCAAGCATAGCTTTCACAGGAGGAGGCCTGCGGGGGCACGGCGGGGGCGCAAGACGGAAAAAATCGCGCCCCGGGCAAGAAATAAGGCGTCACGCGAGGCGTGTATCGATGTTTCTTTGTATTTTTGCCCGTGTAAACTGAAGAGAGTCGGTCGGTCCGTCGCCGGTGTCCCAGTGGCACGGGAGGAAAGTCCGGGCAACACAGAGCAGTCCCCTTCCTAACGGGAAGATGTCCGCGAGGGCATGTACGACGTAGAAGAAAACAACCGCCGCCGGCAAAGACGGTAAGGGTGAGAACGCGAGGCAAGAGCTCACGGACGGACGCGGTGACGCGCCCGTCGTACGTCGGGACGTTGAAAGTTCAAGTAAACCGGCGCCAGAGGGTGGCTCGTCCGAGTAATGCGCCGGAGGGTAGAACGATAAAGCCTGGCGGTGACGTCAGGATTGGATAAATGACGGACATCCTTTGAGACAAAAGGACACAGAACCCGGCTTACAGACCGACTCTTCTGTTTGAAACATTGGTGGAACGCTATAAAACGAAGCAAAATGAAACTGACCGAAAGAATGGGAATTGACGGCGCCAGCATGGGCCTCATGCTGCTCGCGGCCTTCTGCCTGCTCTGCACCAGTCCGGGCATGGCACAAACAGCGAAAGAGAAGACACGCCATAACTACGTGCTGAAACAACTGAAGTTGGACAAAACGATGCAAAGCAAGTTCTCCCCGCTGTTTTATGCCTATCTGAAAGAACTCAAGGCTGCCAAGGACATTTACGACAAGCCCAAAAACCAGCACAAGTCGCTGATTGACGGAAATAAGCTCACGGAAGCGCAAGCGAAGATGCTGATTGACGCCCACTGGAAAGCAGACGGGAAAGAACTTGAGGTGAAGAAGAAGTACACGCCCCTGTTTGTCGGCGTGATAGGCCAACAAAAAACTTACAAGATGTTTCGTTTGGCCAACGACAAACTGAAATAAGCGGCGAAAAGACCGGTATAGCCGATGAAGTATTTGGTGTGCTTTATCATTGCAAGCATGTGCGTGCTCCTTCTCTCGCTCCAACGGCGGGCCAAGAGGGATGCGGACAAAGACGCGTGCCCCACGGACACGGGCAGACGCCGCTTCTTCAGTCTGTCAACGAACGTGGCGTCGAACCGTACCGTCGAAGGAATCCGTGAACGGGTAAAAAGCGGTGTAGCCATCATTGAAAACAAGCAGAACGCGCATTCAAGGAATCCCATAGTCCCGGCAGGCGCTGTCAGCTACGACCTGTTCTCAAAGAAGTGCAACGCCTGCCAGCGTTGCGTTGAGGTGTGCCCCACCCACGCCCTTCAACCCAAAATCAGCATGGACTCGCTGATGATTCCACAGTTGATTCTCACACAGAACTGCTGCCTGTGGGATTGTACAAAGTGCAACGACGTATGCCCAACTGATGCGCTGCAAAAAATAACTGTTGAAGAAAAGACAGACATAAAAATTGGACGTGCCATATGGCTTCAGAAGAATTGCATCGCAATGACAGACGAAACGGCATGCAATGCCTGTGAAATCGCATGTCCCAACGGTTCCATCAGCATGTTGCAAAACGGACGCAAACGCTTTCCTATAATTAACGAAGGGAATTGCATCGGCTGCGGAATGTGTGTAGCAGCATGCAAGGCCTCCCCAATTAAAGCTATCTACGTTGAAGGCTTTGCAGAACACCAGGCCATATAGTTTAAATCGGAGTTTATTCACCTCAAAAAGTATAATATCATGGACAGGAGAGAGTTTATTAAAAAGATGGGCGCCACCACAGCGGCGGCTTCGGCTATCGTTTATGCCAAAGGGCGAAGCAAGGCAACCGGAGGGCTTGACAAATTATTCTCATCTGAGAATGAGCCAACTGACAATATGACAAAACGGACTTTTTCTGGCATACAAAAACCTGTAAGCCTTTTAGGATATGGCGGAATGCGCTGGCCAACGATTAAAAACGAGAATGGCCATCAAGTCATTGACCAGGAAAAGGTAGAGAGCCTTATTGATTACGCCATGAAGCATGGTGTGAATTATTATGACACTGCTCCCGTATACCATGGCGGAGCTTCTGAAGGCGCAATGGGAAAAGCGCTATCCAGATACCCACGAGAGAGTTATCAAATCGCCACAAAATTATCGAATTTCAATAAATCACAATGGAATGTCGATGCTGCCAAGAAAATGTATGAACATTCCATGAAACAACTCCAAGTTGATTACATCGATTACTACCTTCTGCACAGCTTGGGCAAAGGCCGTGATTCTTTTATTCAACGTTTTGCAGAGAATGGTATATTGGACTTCTTGCAAGAAGAACGCAAACAGGGACGAATCCGACATCTGGGATTTTCTTTCCATGGTGACCGCGAGTCTTTCCTAACTGCGCTCGACTATCCAGTAAAATGGGATTTCGTACAAATACAATTAAACTATTTCGATTGGATTACCGACTCCGACGAACGACCCAGCGCACAGTATATGTACTCTGAATTGGAGAAAAGAGGGATTCCTGTCGTCGTAATGGAACCATTGCTGGGAGGACGTTTGGCTAAACTTGACAATAGTCTGATGGAAGAACTCAAAAAACGTGATGCGGAAAAATCACCTGCATCATGGGCTTTCCGGTTCGTGGGTAGTTTACCACAAATCATGACTGTGTTGAGCGGTATGACCTACATGTCACACTTGACAGAGAACATCGATGTCTTTTCACCGCTTGTACCCATTACGGAAGACGAACAAACGTTCCTTCAAGAGACGGCTGTTTCAATGATGAAGCATCCTGTCATTCCGTGTACGGCTTGTCGTTATTGCATGCCTTGTCCTTTTGGGGTTGATATCCCGGGTAATTTCGCTTATTTCAACAAACAGTTGCTCGCAGGACAAGTTCCGGCCAGCCGACAATCGGCTAACTACGCCAAAGCCAGGAAACGCTTCCTTGCAGATATTGGTAAGTCCGTAAATGCTAAAGCTCAGTCGACACATTGTACGGCATGTGGCCACTGTTTGCCGCAATGCCCGCAACATATTCAGATTCCAGACCAGATGAAGCGGATTAACGCACTCATAGAAGAATTCAAGAACAAAAAATCATAGTAATTCGAAGAATAATAAATGTCAGGGAAAGAAGATATAGGGACATTTTGGGATCACTTGGACGCCTTGCGTTCTGTGCTCTTTAAGATAATTATTGCCGTATTGGTTTTTACGGTTCTAGCGTTCGGTTTCAAGGAGACTTTGTCCGATATAGTCATGGCACCAAAGAACGCCGACTTTATCAGCTACCGTTTGATGGGCCGTATAGGGGAGATGCTTAATTTGCCATTCATTATACCGCAAGACTTTAAGGTAGAAATGATCAACACAAAATTGGCATCGCAATTCCTAATTCATATGAAGATGGCTCTGATGATGGCTGTGCTTTTAGTTTCGCCCTATATTCTATACGGCTTGTTCTCTTTTGTGTCTCCGGCCCTTTACACAAACGAACGCAAGTACACTATCCGCATTGTCTTTGGCGGATATGTCATGTTCTTACTTGGAGTTGCCGTAAGTTATTTCGTGATTTTTCCTCTCACATTCCGTTTCTTGGGAACTTACCAATTCAGTTCCGATGTTCAAAACTTCATTAATTTGGAGTCATACATTGATACGATGCTGATGTTGAACCTCATGATGGGCATCGTGTTTGAGTTACCCATTGTAAGTTGGCTCTTGGCAAAGCTGGGGTTCATCTCCGACCGCTTTATGATAAGCTATCGGCGTCATGCCATTGTTGTCATCCTGATTATTGCAGCCATCATTACCCCCACGTCCGATATCTTCACGCTGACCGTTGTTTCGTTGCCCATTTACCTGCTATATGAAGCGAGCATACTTATTGTCAAGCGAACGACAAGAGTCATTGAAGAGGACGAGACAAGTGAAGTCGCGAGAATATCCGATTAAAGAAACACAATGTCCGATATAGTCCGTGCCAAAGCCGACATAGAGTATTCCAGGTCTGACATTGTAATACAAAAAGAGCGGATTCTGTTTTGATTGCAGAATCCGCTCTTCGTTATAAGAGACTTGCAAAAATGCTATTTGTGCATATTCAGCACAACCTGCTCCATCTCCTTGGCTAAGTCTTGCTTGTCAAGGTTGAAATAAACCATACGCAGATTTTCAGCCCAGAGTTCCGGCTTTTCAGGGGCCAACATACGGACTTTCTCAAAGAGAGGCTGAGCCATGCCATAGTATTGGTGAGCTTTCTCCAAGGTCTGTTTATATTCCTTGCTCTTAGTATCTGTGTTAAGGTTCATGGAAATGAGCTCATTCACGTAGCTAACGCCCTTATTGTAGATTGCGTCCACGAAGTTGGGGTCAAGCTCAATTGCCTTGTCGAAATCGGCGCGTGCATCAGCGAATTTTTTAAATGTATTCATTGAAACACAACCGCGAGCGTACCAAGCCATTTTGCTGTTTGGTGCTTTTTGAACCAACTCGTCTGCCATAGCCTTTGCCTCCTCTTTAAGATTGTGGGAGTTGTAGTAATAAAGCAGGTTGTTGCAGAATGAGGCGTTGTCAGTCCCGTCTTCGATAGCCTGACGCGCAGTTTTAACCCACGAAGCCGTATCTTGTTTCTCCAAGTAGGCTTGAAGTTTCAAAATATATCCGTCATTGCGTGACACAGAATCGGCAATGGCGAAATCAACATTCTTAAGGATGCCGTCATAGTCCTTCATTTCGTTGGCAAGAAGCGTTGCGTAATAGCCTATACGATTGTAGAGGGTACGATCTTTTTCATAGATGGCTTTAGACTCTTCTTCAGTAAAAATAGGACATTTGGGCAAAGCGATAAATTGCTCGAAGGCTTCATATGCTCCCTTCTTGTTACCGCGTTGGTTCTCAAACTGGCCGGCATATGCGAAATAGCTCAGAATTTGGCGCATCATGTTTTTATTATCTGCCATCTTCTCTTTCGCTTCTGCGTTCAATTTCGGCATAGCTTTGTATACCTTGTCACTTTCAATAAAATACTTGGCAGCATCATTCAGACTCTTCACAAAAAGTGTAGTATCCAATTCCTGGTGTTCGGCTGCCTTTAAAATTTCCGGCTGCAACAAGCGACATTCTATGTTACCGGCCACATTGTAAGCGTAACCCAGAATTTTAGTCTTGGGATTTGTCAGCGCAGGAGTAATTACTGTCTGTGCTTTCTTCAGCTCTTCATCATTCATGAGCTCTTCAGCTTTATATACAGCTGAGTTCTGAGCGAACGAGGTTGATGCTGCTAAGAGCAACATTGTCAATGATAAGATTTCGTTCTTCATTTTTCTCGTATTTAAAGGGTTTCTAATTATTCAACTTGCAATTAACGTGCCATAATTATGACTCCGTCTGTTTTTCGTCTGTCTTATTCTTTGTTTTGGACACCTCAGGAGGCGTTAGGTTTAATTCTGGAACCGCTTCAATGGTTTCATTCTCATCAAACTCCTCCTCAGGTTCCGACATAACACTGCAGACGCTACTTATCTCGTCGTTGCGTTTCATAATGTCGATTAACTTGACACCTTGAGTGGCACGTCCCATGACGCGAATATCAGCTATTCGCTCGCGAATCGCAGTTCCGCTTTTATTTATTATCATTAGGTCGCGGTCATCTAAGGCATTTATGATAGCAACCAGAGCACCAGTTTTCTCAGTAATGCTTAATGTCTTCACACCTTTGCCCCCGCGATTGGTAACACGATAATCGTCAACGACACTACGTTTTCCGTAACCTTTTTCGCTGACCACAAGAATCGTATCTTTCTCCAAATCGTGAACACATACCATTCCGACCACTTCATCTCCATTTCCGTCGAGCGTCATACCACGTACGCCGGTCGCAGTTCGGCCCATCGTTCGAATTTTTTCCTCATTGAAACGGATGGCCCGGCCATTCTTGTTAGCAAGCACTATCTCGTTTTTGCCATTTGTGAGAACGACGTCAATTACCTCGTCATCCTGACGGATAGATATGGCTATCACACCATTTGTGCGGGGTCTGGAATAATCTTCAAGACATGTTTTCTTCACTATACCATTCTTAGTGCAAAATACAACATAGTGAGTCTTGCAGAAATCAGGATCACTCAATTTTCTAATGTTCAAACATACGCTTACAGCGTCGTCGCTTTCCAGATTAAGCAAGTTCTGGATAGCTCTGCCCTTTGTATTCTTTGCACCCTCAGGTATTTCGTAAACTTTGAGCCAGTAACAACGTCCTTTCTTCGTGAAGAACAACATTGTATTGTGCATAGTCGCCGGGTAAATGCTTTGAATAAAGTCTTCATCGCGAGTACTGCTCAACTTACTCCCTACTCCGCCGCGCCCTTGCGCTCTAAATTCGGTCAAAGGCGTTCGTTTTATGTAGCCAAGGTGACTTATGGTGATTACAACGGGGTCATTTGCGTAAAAGTCTTCAGGATTGAAACTATCATCCCCACCTGGTACGATTTCCGACTTACGTACATCGCCCCATTTCTCTTTTACTTCGAGCAATTCGTCCTTTATTACTTTCTTACAGAGTTCTTCGTCACTCAATATTTGATTATAGTAAGCTATTTTGCGTTCTAGCTCCTCGTATTCGGCATGTAGCTGTTCCTGCATCAGACCTGTGAGCTGACGGAGACGCATTTCAACGATAGCACGTGCCTGTATATCGTCCAAATCAAAGCGTTTCATCAAGCCATCAATAGCATCCTGTGGCGTTTTTGCGGCACGGATGATACGAACTACCTCATCAATGTTGTCACTGGCAATCATGAGGCCTTCCAAGATGTGTGCACGCTCTTGTGCCTTGCGTAAATCGAATTTTGTACGGCGCAAAACAACTTCGTGGCGGTGCTCAACAAAGTTTCGAATGCAGTCTTTCAGCGTCAGAAGGCGCGGACGGCCGTGGACAAGGGCGATGCTATTAATTGCAAAGTTACTTTGAAGTGCTGTCATCTTGAATAATTTGTTCAAGACAACGTTGGCATTTGCTTCACGCTTTATGTCAACGACAATTCTCATGCCTTCGCGGTCACTCTCGTCGTTAATGTTGCTTATACCTATTATTTTTTTATCATTAACCAATCCGGCGATGTATTTGATGAGTTCTGCTTTGTTTACACCGTAGGGAATTTCGTTAATAACAATCTTTTGATGCGTCGGAGTCTCTTCTATTTCAGTTCTGGCCCGCATTACAACGCGGCCTTTACCAGTTTCGTAGGCTTCACGCACACCTTGGAGACCGAAAATCAGACCACCTGTCGGGAAGTCGGGAGCCGGGATGTACTCCATCAGACCTGCCGTATCAATGTCGGGATTATCGATGTAGGCAATGCATCCGTCTATCACTTCTCCCAAATTATGTGTAGGAATATTCGTAGCCATGCCGACGGCAATACCACTTGCACCGTTCACCAACAGATTTGGTATTCGCGTAGGCATAATTGTGGGCTCCTTCAACGTATCGTCGAAGTTATTAACCATATCTACGGTATCTTTTTCCAAATCCTGCATCATGGCTTCACCGAGCTGCGTCAGGCGGGCTTCCGTGTAACGCATCGCAGCTGCACCGTCGCCGTCAACAGAACCGAAGTTACCTTGACCGTCTACGAGAGTGTATCGCATGGCCCAAGGCTGCGCCAGACGAACCAAAGCTCCGTAAACCGAAGAGTCGCCATGGGGATGATATTTACCGAGAACCTCACCGACAATACGGGCTGATTTCTTGTGAGGTTTGTCATGCGTGTTACCAAGTCCAAGCATACCGTAAAGAATGCGGCGATGAACCGGCTTAAAACCGTCACGCACGTCTGGAAGTGCGCGAGCTACAATCACAGACATGGAATAGTCGATATAAGAAGTCTTCATTTCTTCCTGCAAATCGACTTTGATTATTCTGTCATCTTGATTCATTTGATTCTATCCGTTTGAAGAATTCCATTACTTTGTTTTAACGTTCAAAGTTACCAATTTTTCTTCAATGACAAGGCACAAAAAACATACAAAATTCCATCAAAAACACAAATAATGGCATTTTTAAGCGATTTGTGGCGTTCTTCATCGTTTTTCGACCCTTTGTCGGCAGCACACGCAAAATTCAAGAGAAATCAAATATGATGTGTTTCCGAGAAAACGCATCATGAGAAATCATATATTTGAGATGGCTTTCTTTTAGTCAAACATGGAATTGCCCATGTACGATATAGTCATTACATAATTGGGTATGATTGTCCGTAAATCTCAAACATAAAAAGCAATCCCCAAGTTTATAGAAACAAACTTAGGGATTACAACTAATATATTATATTCAATGCAATATAAATACCTTACTTTGTTTTCAGCACTTGGCCGGCACGCAACTTGGAACGTTTCGAGAGACCGTTAATTTTGCGCAATTGGTCAACAGACAAACCATTGCTTCGTGCAATTGAGAATAACGTTTCACCACGTTTAACTTTATGATAGCGGGAACTGGTCTGAGTCGTAGCAGGCTGTACTGACTGCACCTCAGGTTCAACCGACGTCATTGCAACTGAAGTTTCCGTCACAGGCTGATCGACACTGTAACCTTTGGAATTGCGATAAACGTAATAGTCTCCGGTCACATCCTGATTAGCAAAATCAAACATCAGCGCAGGATTGATAGCTTCACCTAAGAAACGGGTCTCAAAGTGAAGATGAGAGCCAAATGAGAATCCCGTATTACCACCTAGTCCGATGGGTTCCCCAGATTTAACCACCTGATCAGGCTTTACGAGTTGCTTGGACAAATGTCCATAGAGCGTTTCCAAGCCATTGGGATGACGAATAACGACATAATACCCCCAGCCTCGGCGGTCGAAACTCACAACACGTACCTTGCCGTCAAAAGCAGAAACAATGGTATCGCCTGTATAGACTTTGATGTCCAAACCATAGTGATTGCGACGGAATTGTCGACGATAGCCAAAGTTAGAAGTGACCTGACGGCTCGGAGTTGGCATAGTGAAACCACGAAGGTCAATTTTGTAATACAAAGGTTTGGCCTGGTTACGAAAAACATCGGAACCTGAATTATCCCATGAGGTATAAAGGTTGCCGAGATTGTAACTACGTTCTTTTTGTATGGTACGACGCAAAATAACTGAATCGACGGCCCGAAGTTGTCGGTCCATGTTTGCCTGACGGGCCATTAAATCTTGCGCTTGGGCCACAGTGATAAAAGCAAATAGGCTAAGGCTTGAAATAAGGGCTGTTTTGATGGTTTTATATATCATTATATGACGTTTCAAATGGGAATTCGTTATTATAACGTTGCAAAGATACGAATTATTGTTTGAATTGCAAAATATAATGACTGACACTTAAGGTTTTTTATGAGATTGCCGCCCAATTCGTGTTTGTTTTTCTCTGGAGTTTAATCTTAGACCAGATTATTTTATTTTGATGCAACTCTTGCAAAGGGTCTGCATCAACGACCGGTCTCGCTACTTCGC
>JAEEGG010022621.1_pt1 | contig 12356 bp, 5 predicted proteins | sample 9134161 | NCBI WGS metagenome assembly JAEEGG01 (sample SAMN16246543, study PRJNA631951) | gut metagenome | biome: gut microbiome; feature: rumen; material: CR-attached | host: Bos | place: Iran: Karaj | collected 2018-10
GATAAGTGAAGAGTGAAGAATTTGCTGCCGTACGGCTTTCTGGCGCGGAAGCAAATTCTTCACTCTTCATTCTTCACTCTTCACTTTTCACTCATCACTCTTCACTCATCACTCATCACTCATCACTTCTCCATGCGGCAGCAAATTCTTCACTCTTCACTCTTCTCTCTTCACTTAAAGACTCTTCACTTAAAGACTCTTCACTTACTCACCTTATCACTCTTCACTTTTCACTTCTCACTTCTCAATGCTGCGGAAGCCCCCAAGAGCATCGTGACGCTCGCCGACCCTTATATCCTGCTCGATGGCGACACCTACTACGCCTATGGCACGGGCGAAGCCGACGGCATCGCCGTGTGGACCTCCACCGACCTGCAAGGCTGGACGCGCCACCCGCAGCTGGCCCTCCACCGCCAGCACACCACCGAGACGCAGTGGTTCTGGGCGCCAGAGGTGTACAAGAAGAACGGGCAGTACTACATGTACTACTCGGCCAACGAGCACCTGTATGTGGCTACGGCCACATCGCCCACAGGCCCCTTTCAGCAGGTGGGGGCGTGCATGACACAAGCGCTGCTGGGCGACGAGAAGTGCATCGACAGCAGCGTGTTCTTCGACGACGACGGCCAGGCATGGCTCTTCTTCGTCCGCTTCACCGATGGCAACTGCATCTGGATGTGCCAGCTGGCCGACGACCTGACGACGCTCAGGGCAGAGACGCTCTCGAAGTGCATCAACGTGAGCCAGACGTGGGAGGACAAGCTGGGCCGCGTAAACGAAGGTCCCTTTGTGCTGAAGCATGGCGGTATCTACTACCTCACCTATTCGGGCAACGACTTCCGCAGCCACGACTACGGCGTGGGCTATGCCATGACGCGCACCCTCACCCCCGCCAACGGTGCGCCCCCCACCTGGTCGAAATACAGCGGCAACCCCATCGTCCATCGCGTAGAAGGCCTCTATGGCACGGGCCACCACTCGTTCTTCACCGACAAGGAGGGTCGCCTGCGCATCGTCTTCCATGCCCACGACTCAGAGACCGAGGTCTACCCCCGCCGCATGTACATCGGCACCATGCAGTTTGCTGGCAACAAGCTGCAGCTCACCGCCGACCCCCTCATCCGTCCTTCTGAGCCTGTCGAGGCCAGCATAAAAGCGGTATGGGAGCGCCACAACATGCCGGCCAGCACAGCAGTCAGCGCCCTGGCCGACGGCACCGTCCCCATCTCCTCGCTCCTCGGCATCGCCGCCTCACGGACTTACCACGGCATCAGCATCTGCCAAGGGCGCAAAATCCTCCTCCCCTAACCAGCCCTACGCCCATTGGAGGTAGAGTAGAAGCCCCGGAGGGGCAGCGGACTACAGAAGGGGCATCGCCTCTGTACCCCCATGCTTGACCATATTCGCGAAATGCAACTGGTCAAAGCTTACTTCAATGCTGATTGACGATGCGAAAGGCTTATTATTATAATATAATGATTTACAATTATTATATACGATTACAGGCAACAAACAAGCAACATTTCAAAAAGTCTTTTTTTTGACTGCGTTACACAATCATCCACACAATTGAGATTTATGCTGACGTAGTGATGGAAAAGAAAGTAGATGCCGTTATTCTAACGAACGGACAGTTCGGACAGGTTTTCTTTTGAGAATTTTAGGCACAATTCGGCTTTAAGACATTGAGAATTTCGGCATAAGCCATATTACCGAACAAAAAGAAGCCAAATTACCGAATGGAAATAATCCAAATTACCGAAAAATATCCAGCCAAATTGCCGAATACAAATAAAAAAGTATTATCTTTGCAGCGGATTTATATAAAAATGAACGTCACTATGTACAAAAAAAGGATTCTCGACAAGTTGCTTGAACGTAAGCTCAAAGGATGCGGGGCTGTTCTTATGGAAGGACCAAAGTGGTGTGGCAAGACGACAACCTGTGAACAACAGGCAAAGAGTACGCTATATATGTCTGACCCGGAACACAAAAGCCAATACCTTCGGTTGGCAGACATCAATATAAAGAAGTTGCTCGAAGGTGAAACGCCAAGACTTATTGACGAGTGGCAAGTAGCCCCCAAGTTCTGGGATGCGATACGTTATGACGTTGACCACCGTGAGGGTGATGGCTTTTATATGCTAACAGGTTCATCCGTACCCCCAGAAGCGAATAAGGAAGACAAAAACGAAATGGTACATTCTGGTACAGGACGTATTGCAAGATTAACAATGCGCCCAATGAGCCTGTTTGAATCAGGAGAATCTAACGGCGAGATAAGCCTTGGCGCATTATTCATGGGTGAGACAGAAGGCCTTTACAGCGAAAACCGCCTTGACCTTTCACGCATTGCTTATCTTATATGCCGGGGAGGTTGGCCCAAAGCCACTTTGCAAAGTGAGGACATTGCTCTTGACAGGGCATTGGAATACTTCGATGCCGTGGCAAATGTAGATGCTTCGAGAGTAGATGGTGTACAGCGTGATCCAGAAAGAGTCAAGCGGCTAATGCGTTCATACGCACGTCAGCAAGGTAGCCAGACAGCTCTTGCCGTAATAAGAGAAGACATGCTGGCCAATGACAGCAGTACCCTTGACGAGGATACCGTAAACAGTTACATAAAAGCGCTGAAAAAGATTTTTGTCATAGAAGACATGCACGCATGGAATCCCAATCTGCGCTCCAAGACAGCCATACGTACAAGCGATACGCGCTATTATGTGGATCCATCAATAGCTACGGCAGCACTCGGACTCGGGCCTCAGGATTTAATAAATGACCTTAATACGATGGGATTGTTTTTTGAGACCCTGTGTGTAAGAGACTTGCGTGTATATGCCGACGCCTTGGACGGCGAGGTATATCATTACAGAGACAAGACTGGGTTGGAATGTGACACCGTGCTTCATTTACGAAATGGACAATATGGGTTAATAGAGATTAAACTCGGTGGTGACGAACTCATCAACGACGGAGCATCCGCATTGAAAACTCTTGCTAATAAGATTGACACGACAAAGATGAAGAAGCCTTCATTCCTCATGGTGCTTACGGCTACCGGTGATTTTGCCTATCAACGAAAGGAAGATGGTGTGTTCGTCGTACCTATTGGTTGCCTGAGGGATTAAAGTAAGCATGCGTTTATAGCGGCACAAATATTGGATGTTTTGAAATTCAATTATTTACATTGCGCGCTAAGCACCTACACACAAAAAACAGAAAGAGTTATCACATCAAAGTCAAAAAGTTATCACCCTGTGATACTGCACAGCGACTGTGCTGGGGGTATGTGCAAAAAACTTTTCAAGTCAGGATAAAAACTGTTCAATCGGCATCGGTGGCCGAAGTTTTTAGGGGGAAAGGCCTACGGATTTGCAAAAGTTGTAGTAATTTTGTAGCCAAGAAAAAAGACAACAACCCCCTAAAACTCCAAGAAGATGAAAAGACTGCTTTGCATTCTGATGGTCAGCGCCGTGGCGGTGGCAGCGCATGCTCAGATTAGACTCAGCACCGAGAACAGCACAGGTGCCATGCCATTGGTGGCGGGCAACGTGGTGGCCACGATAGTGACCGACGAAGCCGACGCCCCCGTGGTGGCCACGGCCGCCGACTGCGTGGCCCACGACATGGAAGCCGTGACCGGCCGGGCGCTGGCCACCAGCCACCAGCCGACGAAGGGCCGCCCCACCATCATCGCGGGCACCGTGGGACAGTCGCCCTTGGTCGATGCCCTGATAGCCCGGGGCAAGGTGGACGCCAGCGAGGTGACGGGCCGGTGGGAGGCCTACTCGCTGCAGCTGGTCGACGACGGCGGCCCGATGCTCGCCATCATCGGCGGCACGCCACGCGGCACCGCCTACGGTCTGTTCCACCTGTCGCGCTTAGCGGGCGTGTCGCCCTGGATATGGTGGGCCGACGTGGCTCCCGAGCAGCAGACGACGCTCTACGTCGTGGGCGACCGGCTGACGGTGGGCGAGCCATCTGTGAAGTATCGGGGCATCTTCATCAACGACGAGGACTTCGCCCTCTTCCCCTGGGCCAGCAATGGCATCGACAAGCAGTACCACAACATTGGCCCCAACACCTACGCCAAGGTGATGGAGCTGCTGCTGCGCCTCAGGGCCAACACGCTGTGGCCGGCCATGCACCTCTGCTCTGAGGCTTTCTGGGCCAACAAGGCCAACCTGCCCGTGGCCAAGAAATACGACATCATGCTGGGTTCGAGCCACTGCGAACAGATGCTGCGCGACAACGAGTGGGAGTGGCGCCACGGCCCGTGGAACGGCAACAACGAAGACTGGAACTACCCGTCGAACAAGTCGAAGATACAACGCTACTGGGAGGAGCGCGTGGCCGAGAGCGTGGGCTACGACGGCATGTACACCCTGGGCATGCGCGGCGTTCACGACTGGGGCATCGGCGGCTATCCCACCACCGACGACAAGGTGCGTGGCCTGACCGAAATCATCGGCTTCCAGCGCCAGCTGCTGGGCAAGTATTTCGGCGACGCCACGAAGGTGCCGCAGCTCTTCATCCCCTACAAGGAGGTGCTCGACGCCTACAACGCCGGCCTACAGGTGCCCGAGGACGTCACCCTGTGCTGGGTCGACGACAACCACGGCTACATTCGCCAGCTGCCCAAGCCCGCCGAACAGGCCCGGCAGGGTGGCAACGGCGTGTACTACCACCTGTCGTACTGGGGCACGCCCGCCGACTACCTCTGGATAGCCTCCCACTCGCCGTCCATCATCAGCTACGAGCTGTCGAGGGCCTACGACCAGGGCATTCGCACGCTGTGGGTCATCAACGTGGGCGACATCAAGCCCGCCGAGATGGAGCTGGAGTTCTGCATGGACCTGGCATGGGACATCAACCAGTGGACGCCCACGGAGGCCATCGGCTACAACCGCGCCTGGGCGGCCCGGACTTTCGGCGAGGCAGTGGCCGACGAGATGGCCGCCATCAAGGCCGACTACTACCGATTGGCGGCAGGGGGCAAGCCCGAACATCTGCACATCATCAGCTACACCGACGACGACAAAGACCGCCGCATCAGCGACTACGAGGCGCTGGCCGAGCGCGTCGATGCCCTGAAGCCCCGCATCCCCGACAGGCTGCAAGACGCCTTCTTCCAGCTCATCGAGTACCCCGTGAAGGGTGCCTACTACATGAACGTGAAGACCTTCCGCGCAGCGCAAAGCATCGAGCTGGGCCAGCGGGGCCACCGCGAGCAGGCGTTGCAGTATGCCGCCGACGCGCGCCACGCCTTCAGGATGATTGAGCAGCTGACCCATCAATACAACCACGACATAGCCGATGGCAAGTGGAACGGCATGATGAGCTACAAGCCACGAGGGCTGGAGCAGTTCAACATGCCCGCCACGGCCACGGCAAAGACCATCAGCAGCGTGGTGACGCCATTAGAAGAGAAAGACGTGACGGTGATAGCCGCCACCGACTACCAGCGGGCGAGCAGCACCGTGACGACCATCGAGGGGCTGGGCATCAACCGAGGGAGCGTCACCGTGTGGCCCTTGGACATGACGGCCTACGATGACTCCAACGCCAAAGGGAAGAGAATCGGCGATGCCCCCTACGTGGAGTATGACATCCCCGTGAAGGTAGGCAAGAACCGCATCGAGGTGCGCTGTCTGCCCAACTTCCCCATCAACACCAACTACGACCTGCGCGTCGCCCTCACCCTCTACGACGTTCAACGTTCTTCGACAAGCGAAGCGGCAAAGCCGAGCGCAACGTTCAACGTTCAACGTTCAACGTTAAAAACCGTGGCCATGGAGGGCAAATGGCACACCACCGTGGCCCAGGGCTACAATGCCGCCACCACCGTCTATGAGAGCACCAAGGCGGCAACCATCACGCTGCGCGTGAGCCTGCTCGACCCCGGCGTAGTAATCAGCGAGATACGCAACACGGTGATGGAGACCAGCGGGAATCCCATCGCCGAGGGATGGTATGCCGACCCCGAGGCCATCATCATCGACGGCAAGTGCTGGGTGTTCCCCACCTTCTCGGCCCCCTACGATGAGCAGCTGCACTTCGATGCCTTCTCGTCGGACGACATGGTGCACTGGACGAAGCACCCCAACGTGCTGACCAGCAAGAAAGTGAAATGGGCGCGGCGCGCCATGTGGGCACCCGCCATCGTCGCCGCCCAGGGCCGCTACTACCTCTTCTTCTCGGCCAACGACGTGCACGAGGGCGAGGTGGGCGGCATCGGCGTGGCGGTGAGCAAGAAGCCGCAAGGCCCCTACAAGGATGCGCTGGGCAAGCCGCTCATACAAGCCATCGTGAACGGTGCGCAGCCCATCGACCAGTTTGTGTTCCGCGACGACGACGGGCAGTATTATATGTATTATGGTGGATGGGGCCACTGCAACGTGGTGCGGCTGAGCGACGACCTGCTGAGCGTCGTGCCCTTCGCCGATGGCGACACCTGCAAGGAGGTGACGCCCGAGCGCTACGTCGAGGGCCCCTTCATGCTGAAGCGCGCAGGGAAGTACTACTTCATGTGGAGCGAAGGTGGATGGGGCGGCCCCGACTATTGCGTGAGCTATGCCATCAGCGACTCGCCGCTGGGTCCCTTCAAGCGCATCGGCAAGATTCTGGAGCAAGACCCGAAGGTGGCCACGGGCGCCGGCCACCACTCGGTGGTGGGCACGCCCAGCGGCGAGTGGTACATTGTCTATCACCGCCGCCCTCTGGGCGAGACCGATGCCAACCACCGCGTGGTGTGCATCGACCGCATGGAGTTCGACGAGCAGGGATTGATAAAGAAGGTGGCCATCACCTCCGACGGTGTGCAGCCCGCTACTTTAGAATAGGCTCGCCGCCGTCCCACTGTATGTTGCGTCGCAGATAGATGTCGCGCACGATGTATCCGTCCACCAGTCGCTTGTTCTCGTAGAGCATGTCGGTGGTGCCGTCCTCGGCGGCGTTCACGAGGCACACGTCGGCCAGACAGGGAGCCATGGTGGAGTCTTTCGTCACGAGCGGCTCGGGGCGCTTCTTCCACACGGTGGAGTCGAGCAGGTTGGCGCCCACGGGTGCCGAGAGCATGCCCACGGTGGTGTAGACCGTCCAGATGCCACTGGCCGAGTAGAGCACCACCACGCGCCCGCCGTCGGGCGAGATGCAGGCTTGGGGGTTCTCGTTCACGTAGATGGGATAGGCCGAGCGGTTGCCGTCGGGGTTTATCCACTGCCGCTCCCATTCGTATTCGGGCTTCGAAATCATCACGCGCCTGGAGCTGACGGTCCATGGGTTCTCCATGCGCGCAATGTAGATGCACTGCGTCTCCGTCTCGGCGCGCCGCTTCGGCCATCCACTCCACAGCAGGTATAGCTCGCCCCCCGGCAGCTGCAGCAAGGTGGGGTGGATGCCATAGTTCCACTCGGCTTGCGTCTGCAGCTCTCCGCGCATCGCGAAGCGCCCCGTCATGGGGTCGGCATCCTGGCACTCCATCACGAAGAGGTGGTGGTTGTCGGTGTTGCCGTCGTCGCCCTCGAAGTAGAGGTACCACTTGCCGTCGACGCGATGAATCTCTGGCGACCAGAAGTGGGTCATCGTGTCGCGCCGCGCACTCCACACGGTGCGCCGCTCGGCCTGGTGAAGCTGAGCCAGGTCGGGGGTGCGAAACAGCTCCACGGAGTCGCCGCCCATGCTCTGCATGGTGAAGTAGTAGTGGCCGTCGTGGTAGATGGCCTGCGGGTAGCCCACCCCCTCGATGACCATCGCGTCGGCGGCGGCGCGCCGAGCGGGCTGCTGCTGGCAAGCTGGGAACGAAGAAACGATAAACAATAAACAATAAACAATATACGTTCTTCGCTTGCCGAAGAGCACTGAGCGGATATGACGGGGAAAAACTTTCATGGCTATCGTCGTTAATGATTGGCGGGGCAAATTTACAACTTATTTTTCAGACAGCAAAGAAAACGGGGCGAAAGTTCGTTTTTAAGTGAAGAGTGAAGATTATTTAAATGAAGAATGAAGAATGAAGAATGAAGAATTTGCTACCGCGCAGAAGAACGTCGCGAAGCATTCATGAACATTCGCGATTCATTCATGCACATTCATGTTACGCCATAGGCAAATAAAATTTTTTGTCTGCGACGCTACACGAATGTGCATGAATGACTCACGAATAATCATGAATGCTGCGCCAAATAATATTCACGGATATTCGTGTTACGCCGTAGGCAAATAAACCCAGGTCTGCGACGCTACACGCGCTCGACCTTCGCCGTTACCAACGGGACGCAAGAATTCGCGGCCTCCATTTATTTTCATTTCTTGTTGTTCCCTGTTTTTCAGATGTCGTATTGGCGTATTCAGACCACAGGAAATAGGGAATAGGCGACGGCGGAGGGGAAAAACACCATGACTTTTAGGTTGGCAGCGAGCGCGAACAATGATGGCAGCGGCCGCTGCCAACCTGTTTTCACTCTATATGCCTATCTCATCGGGAGCGGCGGGGAGACCTCGATGAGAAATAAAGTTCACTTTTCACTTACCAATGCGTTTGAACAGATTTTTCTTTGTTTTGACTGATAATTGTCCATCGAAATGGAAAAAAAGCTGTTATTTTGCAAACGGTTTTCCAAATAGTTAAGTTAGTAAATAAAGATTGTTAATGTAAAGTAGTGTTTTAATTTGATAGTAGCAGTAGATGGATGTATTGGTTCTTTTTAAGGTGAAAGATTGTTTGAAGGAAAGAGAGGCGACTATATTAATGAACAACTAAATACAACTATTATTATTAGATGAAAAGGATTCTGACTTTCTTCGCAATGGTGAGGCTGTGGGCCGTCATGGCTTTGGCACAGACGAGCAGCCTCTTCGCCCCCTACCAGCCCACGAGCCTGCGGCTGCCCTCGGTGCCGCTGGTGGTGAGCGACCCCTACTTCAGCGTCTGGTCGCCCTACGACAAGCTGACCGACGGCACCACCCGCCACTGGACTGGCGACGAGAAGCCCTTAGAGGGCCTCGTGCGCGTCGACGGCACCACCTACCGCTGGATGGGTGCCGACCGTGCCATCTTGCAGAGCATCGTCCCCATGGCCAACGAAGAGGCGTGGGAGGCCGACTACAGCCGACAGCCGCAGCAGCCCGCAGGATGGATGAAGCCCGGCTTTGAGCCAAGGGGCTGGCAGCGCGGGAAGGCCGCATGGGGAAGCCCCGACCTGAGCTTCGTGCGCACACACTGGAGCGACCTGAACAGCGACCTCTACGTGCGGCGCACCATCGACCTGAAGGCCGCCGACCTGCAGGAAGACCTTTACATGGTGTACTCGCACGACGACGTGTTTGAGCTATACATCAACGGCACCAAGGTGGCCGACACCGGCGAGACGTGGGTGGAGGGCGTGCAGCTGCACCTCGACGGCAAGCTGAAGGCCCTGCTGCACGAGGGACGGAACGTCATCGCCGCACACTGCCACAACACCACCGGAGGGGCCTACACCGACTTCGGACTGTTCAGGAACATCGGACAAAGCTCGGCGGCCATCAAGACCGCAGAGCAGAAGTCGGTCAGCGTTTTGGCAACCAACACCTATTATACATTTATATGCGGGCCGGTGGAGCTGGACGTGGTCTTCACAGCACCCATGCTGATTGACGACTACGACCTGCTCTCGTCGCCCATCAACTACATCTCCTATCAGGTGCGCAGCACCGACGGCAGCGACCACGACGTTCAGCTGCTCATCGCCGCCACGCCCGAGATGGCGCTGAACAAGGTGAGCCAGCCCACCCGCTCCAGGCTGACCGAGGGCGGCAAGCAGCAGTATGTATGCACGGGCACCGTCGACCAGCCCATACTGGCCAAGAAGGGCGACGGCATCTGCATCGACTGGGGCTACTTCTACATCTCGGCCGTCAACGGCACCGTGTCATTGGGAAAGGCTGCAGAGATGCGCGAGCAGTTCGCCGCCACGGGCACCACACAGAGCGTGGGCAGCTACGACTGCTCCACGGCCTCCTCCATGCCCCTGCTGGGCTACACCCACAACTTTGGCAGGACACGACAGGCCGCCAGCTTCATGATGATGGGCTACGACGAGATACAGGACATAGAGTATATGTATAAGCGCTACAAGGCCTACTGGGCGCACGGCGGCACGGTGAGCATCTTCCAGATGTTCAACCGCATGGCCTCGCAGTATCAGAACATCATGAGGCGCTGCCGCGAGTTCGACAAGATGATCTACGACGACGGACTCGCTGCTGGAAACGAGCACTACGCCGAGATACTGTCGGCCAGCTACCGACACGTCATTGCCGCACACAAGCTGTTCCAGGACGACGAGGGCAACCTGCTCTTCTTCTCGAAGGAGAACAACTCCAACGGCTGCGTGAACACCGTCGACCTGACCTATCCCGAGGCACCACTGTTCCTATGCTACAACCCTGAGCTGCAGAAGGCCATGATGACCTCCATCTTCGACTACTCGCTCAGCGGCCGATGGACGAAGCCCTTCGCCGCACACGACCTGGGAACCTACCCCATCGCCAACGGACAGGTGTATGGCGGCGACATGCCGCTGGAGGAGGCCGGCAACATGCTCACACTGGCCGCACAGCTCTGCAAGCTCGACGGCAACGCCAACTACGTGGACAAGTACTGGAACATCATCACCACCTGGGCCGACTACCTATCGGAGAACGGACAGGACCCCGCCAACCAGCTCTGCACCGACGACTTCGCCGGACACTGGGCGCACAACGCCAACCTGAGCATCAAGGCCATCATGGGCGTGGCAGGATATGCCGAGATGGCTCGTATGAAAGGACTCAACAGCGTGGCCGACAGATACATGGCCCGCGCCAAGGAGATGGCACAGCAGTGGGAGAAGGACGCACGCGAGGGCGACCACTATCGCCTGGCATTCGACCGCAAGAACACCTGGAGCCAGAAATATAACATGGTGTGGGACAAGCTGTGGAAGACCAACGTCTTCGCCACAGGCACCATGGAGCGCGACGTGCAGTACTACCTGAAGAAGCAGAACAAGTATGGGTTGCCACTCGACATCCGCAAGGACTACACCAAGAACGACTGGATTATGTGGACCGCCGCCATGGCCAGCGACACCAAGACGTTCCTGCGATTTGTGGAACCCATCTACCTCTATATGAACGAGACCGAGAGCCGCGTGCCCACCAGCGACTGGTACGACACGAAGACGGGACGCATGGTGGGATTCAAGGCCCGCTCCGTCATCGGCGGCTTCTGGATGCGCGTGCTCGAAGAGAAACTGAAATAAGTAGGTAATCAAAATCAGTTTATACGAACAGTCGTTTTTAGTAAAACAGGAAAAAACAAGAAAAACAGAAAAAGGGGTTTTTATCTGTATTTATTGTTTTTATCTGTATTTCAAAAAAACAAAAAAAAAGATGATATAAGATATTTTGCTCGGTTGCTTAACAAAAAGAACAGATATGAGAACGATAAGAACGAAAACCTTGACAGCGGCTGGCATACTATGCTGCCTCATCGTGGCAGCCCTCGCCTCCTGCGAGTCATCGACCACCGTTGAAGACTACTACGGCGTGCAGACCTCGGCACCCTACGACCCGTCGAAGCCCGTCACCGTGAGCAGCTTCACACCCACCAAAGGCAGCGTGGGCCAGCAGGTGGTCATCCTCGGCCAGAACTTCGGCAACGACTCGTCGATGGTGCACGTCAACATCGGCGGCAAGGAGGCCGTGCTGGTCAGCGTGAAGAACAATGCCATCTACTGCTATCTGCCCGGTGCCGCCTACGACCAGATAGAGGGCAACCGACTCTTCGCCTCGGTGCAGGTCACCGTCGACAAGCAGACGGGCAAGGCCGCCGACCGCTTCGAGTATGAGCGCAAGATGGTGGTGGGCAAGCTCTGCGGCAAGAGCTACGACCGCGAGGCCGATGCCGTGTGGGTCGACGGCTCGTTCGATGACTGCAGCGGATTCAAGAACGACGGCGTGATGCAGTTCTCGCCCTACAACCACAACCAGCTCTTCGTGGTCTACGACCAGGAGCCGCACTTCGGCACCGTGGCCCACGGCATACAGCTCATCGACCTGAAGGAGCGCACCGTGCAGACCATCCTGCCACTGAGCAAGTTTGCCAACCAGCGACTGCGCACCATCGACTTCGCCGTAGACCCTTTCATGTATAACGAGGATGGCAGCTTCGACTACGTCGTCGACGAGGAGACGGGAATGAAGAGCGGCTACGCCCCCGAGGGATGGGACAAGACCGCCACCGCCGACCAGAAGAAATGGCGCGAGCACCTCATCATCTCGGCCGACAACGACGACCCGAACTACCGCGCCAACTCGGTATATATCGT